>Ga0172381_10002102_pt1 | contig 22605 bp, 25 predicted proteins | sample Leawel6488metaG_FD_119754 | JGI IMG/M metagenome (GOLD analysis project Ga0172381, IMG submission 119754) | Leachate microbial communities from a municipal landfill in Southern Ontario, Canada - Leachate well 64-88 metaG | ecosystem: Engineered > Solid waste > Landfill > Unclassified | place...
AAGTCGCTAAAGGTGAATACCTCTACGTCAAAGAAGCAGACAAGGGATTTGCTAATGCAAAACTTCCTTCTAGTTTCCTGATTGACGCTGACACGGTGTATTCAAGCACGGCTGATGGGTATGTGAGTCATTACGGTAGCAGCACATGGGCAACTATTCACGATGCAGCAACGGGAAGTTATGTTGACAATTTTTCAAGTTTCAATAACACTGGGGCATCTTGTCACTATATTGACTTTACTGGTTATTACAATAACATTTGGAGAGTATTCTTTTACTATTCACTAACTGGTTTATCAGGAACAGCAACTGCTGTCACAGAAAATATATACGGCAAGGCAACTGGGGAAAGCTCTGTTGCTTCTCAAAAAGGTACACAAGCAGATACATTAGTAGTTGCTGATTTTGATTCATTTACGGGAAGTGAATATGGTCATACCGCTAATTGGTCAACTTCTGGTTATAATACCATTACCTATAATGCTCAGGGAATATCTGATGTAAGTGGTCTTGTTGGGTCTGGAACCCATAAAAGTTGCATCAGGGAATATACACACGATTATGCAAATTCTACGGCAGGTACATCTTCTAACAAAAATGGTGTATATTTTTCAGATAATACTAGCACGACAAACGATCCGTATCTGTATGTGACGATGGAGGCGGGGGGTTCCCTTCCACTTAAAAACGTATTTGGCAGACCTTTTTCGGGGGTTTTCAGATGATTTATAATGCAGGGGATTTCCCCACAAGCGCAACGGTTATTATTCCGATTAATACTTTCGACTCCAACGACCCTACGGCTTCTGTCACGGCGACAAACCTTGCCAACACCGATGTTCATATTCACAAGGACGGTGGTGCGACACAGAGGAATAACGCCGCTGGAATCACGATGACGATAGATTACGACTCTATCACAGGTAATCATCTGTTAATCATTGATACCTCTAACAACACGGTGGCCGACTTCTATCAGGCAGGGCATGAATATCAGGTAAGAGTCGAAGGGGTCACGGTTGACGGGGCTACGATCAACGCCTGGGTAGGGACTTTCTCGATTGAACGGGCTGGCGGGGTTTTGGCTCTTATTAAGAACGGAACTTATGGCTTGTCAGCACTAAACGCTCTCTTGGCTCACGCAGACTACGGCCTTGCTAAACTGGTGAGGTCAACGACCCCGGCGAATACGCTGACGGTGGGAAGTGACCACATGGCTGATGTCAATGTTCAGAAAATTAACGATGTAACCTTAGCAGGCGACGGTGATGCAACACCGATGGGAGCCGCGTAAATGAGTTTTTGGGCTGACGGTTTTTGGGCTGCTGGATTCTGGGCTGACGGGTTTTGGGAGGAAACTACCGATGTCAATGTCTCTGCGACCAAGGCAGGGTTGGTTTTAACCCAATACAAGCCTACGGTCAACGCAGAGATTAGCCTTACAGCTTCATGCCAAGCCCTGACTCTTACTTCATATAAACCAAGCGTGAAGCTGAATGTCCCTGTTACTGCGAATGTTCAGAACCTAACCCTGACGCAATACAATCCAGTAGTCAATGCCGAAGTCAGTTTAACGGCCACAAGTCAGGCACTCACCTTAACCCAGTATAAGCCTGTTGTTAATGCGGCCGTCAATGTTTTGGCTTCCTGTGCCGGATTGGTTGTCACGCAAAATGTCACAGATGTTAATTTAAATGTTCAAGTATCTCCAAGTGTTCAAGCCTTAACCATTACAGAACAGGCGGCTAGTGTCAGCTATTCTGTCAACGTCGGGGCTACTTGCCAAGCCCTAACACTGACCGCCTATAACCCGAATGTCAATTCCGGTTTGAATGTATCAGCAACGGTTCAAGGGTTGACCTTAACGGCATATCCGACAACTGTAAATGCAGAAGTAAATGTCGGGGCGACTTCACAGGGACTTGTCCTGACGGCTTACAAGCCAACCGTCACGGTGTCCGATGACGTAGAAGTTTCTGCGACAAGCCAGGCTTTAATACTGACGGCTTATAAACCCACAGTCAATGCTTCGATTATTATTCAGCCCGTAGCAGAAGGGCTTGTCTTAACCGAATACGATACTGACGTAAATCTAAATGTCTCGATTTCAGCGCAACTTGCCGAACTGGTTTTAAGCCAACAGAAGGCGAACATTAACGCCGGTATTAATGTGGACTGTGCGACGGCTACTCTGACACTGGCACAATATAACGCAGTTGTCACAACCGTTCCCTCTGATTGGACTCCACGACAACACAAAGGATTACTAATGGGGGTTTACCCATGAAAGATGAAATTATAGAGTTTTTTGCTGAAAAAAATATTCCCGTATCCAAGATAATCAGTGTCGGGACGGTCAGACATGGTTTGCCCGCCGATGCCATTAAACAGGCCATTAACGAGGTCTATGAACGACGGGATGATATTCAGTCTATTAGATTAGCATGGGAAGTCTTTTCAGCCGCTAAATATTACAGGACGGTTAAAGACGAAGACAATTACGCGACAACCAAAGAACTGAAGGGGCAGATCGAAGAATACCGACAAGAGGTTGCTGAACTTTATAGTGTGATTGATTGGTATAAGGCTCGGTCTTTGTGGAAACGCATTGTCAATAAGGAGTACAAGGCATGAAAAACGATTATTTTCTTTCCGCGCCCGCGTCTAAAAAAACCTCAAGCGGTCTGGTGGTTGCTGGCACTTCTATATTTCACGGATTCCTGATCGGCACGGACGGGATTAATGACCCTGTTATTACGATATACGATAACACAAAAGCTGAAGGTGAAGAAATTGTGCCGACTGCTACTTACGACGCAAGCCAACTCGGAATTAACGGCGTTACGGGTGTGAATATGGTCTGCGTGAACGGGATTTATGTTTCGATAACCTGTGCCGGAACGTGTGAAGTGGTCGTGCAATATGTGACAGGATTTCCAAGATACTTTATGGGATTGACCAGTATAAGGGCGTAACATGATTCCTACCGATCCTGAAAAGATTAAACAGATGAACGCGATATTTACGGAGAATAGAATATATGCGTTCAATACAATTAGGAATACACAGTTTCCAGAATTGCGGGAAGCAAACCCGTTGCAGACACAACTGATCGAAGCATGGAAGAATCCTACTTACAAGGTGTTCACCTATACGGGAGGCAACCGTATTGGAAAATGCGTAACTTATGAGACTTTAATTGAAACTCCCGATGGGGAAATCACTATCGGAAAGCTCTTTGAAAATAGAAAACCTTTTAAGGTTTATGCGTGGGATGGGAATCAGAAAGTGGTGGCACAGGCAAAAGCCCCCTTTAAAAAAGAGGGCGTTCACCAGTGTTATCGCATTACTCTTGAGAATGGTCGTTGGATTGAGGCTGCGGACAAACATCGGGTTTTCTGTTCCGATGGACAATATCGTAATGTTGCCACGCTTGCCTCGCTCTTTCCTTCTTATCGCCAAGATATTTACGGCGACGGTCAGCCTCTTTTTTCAAAGCGATCTTTCCTTCGGGAGTCCAGTTTGGAATCCGGCCTTTCAGTTCTTCCTTCAGGTGCTGTGTATTTGTCTGAAAGACAATCAGATTATCTTCAGAATTGTTCTGTGAGTTACCGTCAATATGATGAACAACCTCAGATGGTAGAAGGAAACGACCCAATTTCTTCTCCATTACCAAACGATGTTCAGCAACTCTCCGAGCTTGTGTCGCGTTGGGATGGTCAGGGCAATAAATATACCAGTAATTACCTACCAGTATTCTCCCGCCTTTCCATTCAGGGTGTCCTTCGCCGCTTCGTGGGCCGGTTCTTTGAGACTTTATTCCATACCGCTTACAGAATTTTGACACCTTTTTTTCAGGAATACCAGTTATCTCCGCAATTTTCCACTGTTGGAGTTTCTGGACTTCAACAAGATTCCTTAATTGCTCAACGTCAATCTCTCTCTTATGGCTCATACAATCCTCCTTTATGTGGTGGTAATAGTATTATAAGCATTAAACCTATTGGTGTCAAGTGCTGTTATGACTTTGAAGTAGAAAAATATCATAATTATTTTGCGGGTGGATTAATTAACCATAACACAACTATCGGAGCAATATTAGCTATTTGCACGATTTTAGGGGAGTGGCCTTGGAGTGGAGAGAAGATTAAATTCCCTCATTCTGAACCCCGTAAAGTACGTTATATCGGGCAGGCATGGGAAAGCCACGTTAAGGCTGTTGTCGAACCGGCGTTGAAGTTTTGGTGGCCTAAGAGAGTTCCTATTGAAACGAGAAAGAATAATCAGGGTGTTGAGTATTTGTGGGTATCTGGAAAGAGGGGACAAATCGAGATACTTTCCAATGTTCAAGACTCCGATGTGTTTGAAGGGTGGAACGGTGATTTGGTTATCTATGACGAACCGCCTAAAAGGAACGTCAGGGTTGCGGCGGCGAGAGGATTGATTGACCGCAAGGGCAGGGAGTTGTTCTGTATGACCCTCTTGAAAGAAGCGTGGATAAGCCGAGAGGTTATTAACGCGACGTTGTTGAACGGTGAACCGGATATGTCGGTGTTCAATATTACGGGGGATATATATTCAAACGTAGGCTACGGCATCACTAAAGAGGGTATCGATCAATTCGCCAAGACTCTTACCGAAGACGAAAAGAAGGCTCGTTTATACGGGAACCCATCTTATATGTCCTCGTTGGTATTCCCCCGTTTCAAGCGTCATACACACGTTAAAGAACGGTTTAAGATACCATTGGACGCTTTAATTGATATTCAGATTGACTTTCACCCTTCTAAAAAATGGGCTGTGGTATTTCTTGCCACACTCAAGAACGGATTTAAATATGTATGTGACGAGATATGGGACAGGGGAAACCCGAAGTATATCGCTGAAGAAATTGTTAGGCGAATCAGAGAACGAAGTTACGAAAGAATCAACTCCATCGGCATTGACCCTTTGGCAAAGGGAGGCGAGGGAAATGACATCGACGTATATACGATTATGTCTGAAGCCCTTGCGTCTAGGAATTACCCTCTTGAGACTGCATCTAAAGACAAAGATGTGGGGTTAGCGATTGTCAATAATCTTCTATGGACTGAAAACGAAATGCCTGGGTTGTTCTTCTTTAAGGACTGCGTGAAGACCATCGAGCAGACGGAAAACCTCATGTATGACCCTGAGACTTTAAAAGCTCAAAAGACAGACGATGATTTTACGGAGTGCCTATACCGATGCGCTTTAAAGAATACGGAATGGTACGCGGAATACGAACATAAGACGGGATATGTCGAAACAAGAGTGATGTTATGAGTTGCCAGCAGTGCGGAGAATGTTGCCGGTGGATCGGGTTTTCTTACGGTAAGATACCGCAGACTGCGATTGATTTCTATGAAACTAGAGGGTTCAAGGTTGTCAACAGGGGTCAGGATATTCAGACTATTTATCTGCCTTCTGTCTGCCCTCACTTACAGGAAGATAACACTTGTGGAATACAGGACACGAAACCGGAAGTCTGCAAAAATAGTAGGGGCGATACAAACCCCATAACAGAGAAGGTTTGCCAATGGAAGAATTGAAACCCGTCATTACGAAACTAGCAAGAGTCTTTCAGGTGCTGAAAGGATTAACCGCAAGGAAGTTTTACGGGAAAGTAACCATTGCGTTTGAGAATGGAACGCCTCTGAATATACAAGTCACTGAATCTTTTAAGGTGGAATAATGGACGAAAAGATAAAGATTTCTGACGACGAAATACTGGAGCTTATCCAAGACGACCTCGACCAGGCCATCGACTACCAATCTGAATTGTCCACTGACCGCGAGGAATGGTACAAGAGGTTTCGGGGTGCGCCTTACGGGAATGAACGGGAAGGATGGTCGAAGATTATTGCTCCGGTGGTTTATACCGACCAGCAGTCGCGTTTGGCCTACCTCATGGAAATCTTCACAGATGACTTCTTTGTGTTGAAATCCGACAACCAGGATAAAGCCTCCAAGTTTCAAAAGCTGATCCGCTATCAGATGTTCCGCAAACAGGACGGCGAAAGACGGTTATATGACTTTCTGTTTAATGCCGGATTGTACCGATATTCTGTAATGAAGGTCTATCGCAAGGATGACTTTGATTTAGAGACAAAAGAATTTCCCAAGTTGAACGCCAAGCAAATGATGACACTGGCGTTAGACAAGCAAAATACCATAACCAAATACGATGAAGTGCAAATCCCCGCAACCGACCCTATGGGCCAGGAAGAAACAATTTATGAGAAGGTCAAGGTTGTCAGGAAGAAAACCATCTATTCCGGCCCCTGTATGGAAGCCCTTGCACCGTGGGCGTTCGGGTATTCCGCAGACTCCAAGATAACCGATTGGGGTGGGATCGAGGGGCGGTTAATTTATCATACCTTCCGTATCACCCTTGACGAAGTTCGCAAACGGGAGAAAGCCGGACTCTATCAGAAGGGAACGTATGACGAATGTTGCCAGATAGGGCGTGAACCGGAAGTCAAACCCGTTGATCAGGAAGCGGTTGAGTACGCCGTGGACGGGACACCAGAGATTATAACGGACGGGGCGCAGAAGGAAGACGACCTTTCAAGGGAGTTGGATGCCTACGAGATTTACTGCCGATTGGACATAGACAAGGACGGGCTTTTAGAACCATGTATCATTACAACTATCGGTGGGAGCGTTGTAGCGCAGAAAATGGACAACCCCTATGGACGGCCTCCCTTTAGAATCGGTTGTATCATACCGGAGCCCCACAAGGTTGCCGGTATTTCCCCTGCTTCAATCTTGGAGCATGACGCTAAAGTTCAAACAAACCTGATACGGTTTGCTCAAGACACGGCGGCGCAATCCACTTATCGGAACCTTATCACAGCTGACCCGCGTATGCAGAAGATGTTGAAGGACAGAAAGCCCTTTGATGTTATTTTGGGCGATCCCGCCAAGGTTGGGGAAGTTCCAGGGGATTTCGACATAACGTCTTTACTGAAGGCCATTGAACTGACCAAAGGCGAAACAGAAGAAGGCACAGGACGGTCAAGATACAATCAGGGATTGCAGGGCGATTCCCTTAATAAGACCGCTACGGGTGTTTCCCTTATCTCCAAGGCGGGGGACAGGCGTTCACGGTTAGAAGCCAAGCAGATCGGCAATAGTGCCATCAGCGGAATTATCAGAGACTTTATTTTCATCAACCAGAAGTGGCCCTCCGATGAACCCGTTAAGATACTAGGCACACAGATCACCGTCAACAAGGAAGACCTCTCGGGAAAGTTCGATATTGAGATAGACATTGGTGTAAGCCCCGCCGAGAAATTGCAAATGGCGCAACAAGTGGATTTATTCTTGCAGTTCGGAACTCAGGTAGGGATGAAACTGGGCATGACTGATCCTCTCAAACTCAAGAACGCCGTGGATAAGAAGTACGCCCTCTTAGGACTGAACATGGAAAACGCCATGTACAGCATCGAGGAAATGCAACAGAAGATCGAAGAAGCGAAGAAACAGCCCCCGAAAGTTGACTGGAAAGAATTTGTCCAGATTGATAAGTTATATCCGTTACTTACCAGAAATGAGCAAATGCAGATTCTTCAGAAGGTTGAGATACAGCCGGATATGCAGGGTAAGGTTGCCGGACTTCCACAAGCGAGGGACTTGTTGACGGCTCAAACCAAAATGGCTGGCAATCAATCTAAGTCTCAGGATGCCATGCAGGGTTTAGCCATTGCAAGGGAAAAACACGCAATGGATATGCAGGGTAAGAAAGTAGATCAAAGGGCAAAGATGATTGACGCTTTGACCAAGGCTTATCAGGCCGAGAAAGGACAAAATGACAGAGCAGGAGATAATCAACAGGGGCAGTGACGCGGAAGAATTTAAACGATACTTGGACGATAACCCGTACTTTACCAGCGTGATCGCTCTATCCAAACAGTTATTGTGGCAGAATTTATGTGATTTAAGGCCACACGAGCAAATGGAATTTACGGTTCTAAAAGCTCAACAAGACGCGATTGAGGAACTTATGAACCTTGTAGAGATTGACATTTATGAGGGTCAGAAAGCCATCGAGAGGGTACAGAAACCTGAACATGGGGATGAGGTTTACCAGAAAGGAGATGTATTATGATTGAATACGAGGGGCAGCGTATCGACAACAACGACTATCTGATGAAAAGAATGAAGGGGTCGTTGCAACAGAGAGATGCTGAGATTCAAACCCTGCGCTCTCGACTTGAGGAAGCGATAAGGGTTCGTGACGGGAAGATTGAGGCTCTTGAGAAAAGCGTTACGTTTTTCAAGAAGCGATACCACAACACATTAAAGCCAAGAGATAAGCCGAGGTCTGAAACAACAGACGACGAGTCTCAGGGGATGCAGGAAACTGCGGGAGAAGTCCCGGTAAGTCCCCCCATTTCGACTTAGGAGAAGATATGCAGAATTTAACAAGTTTATCACAGAGTTCGTCGGGAATTATCACCGCCAAGAAAGCAATGAAAACAGCATCCGGCATAGGGGCAACAAATGGCGCAACGGTATCGGCGGTTGAATATGGTATCGGGCCGATTCATCAGACGACATTAACATTTGCAGCCACACCGATTACTATGCGCGACACAGAACAGGGCGGCGGTGTCAAGATTTATGACTTCCCTGAGGGAAGAATACTGTTCTTAGGTGCAACTGGTTCCATTGCCGTTACTACAACCAGCGTTTTGACAAGTACCCTGAATGCTGGTGTTACTTGTAATTGGGGAATCGGCAGCGTTACTCAGGCTAATGGTACTCTGGCAACCACTGAGCAGGATATAATACAAATTACCGCGTTCACATCAAGTGCGACAATTAATGTAGCCGGTGCTGCGTCTAAGGGAGTAGGTGTTCTTACTCCACTGGACGGGACTACAACCGCCATTGATGCTTATCTTAATTTGGCGGTAGCAGGAGCTTCAGATATTGATGCAAACGCGACCGTAACAGTCAGCGGAACGGCAACGATTACTTGGATGAACCTTGGAGATTACTAAAGTTTATATCTTAGGCAAAGGGGCGGGATGGGACGATGCGCCGCTGATTCACGGAGAGAGCGATAGGCAAGTTTGGGGCTTAAACGATCATATCATGTCCCGCCCTTTTGACATCATCTTTGAACCGCACGATGTTGAATGGTGGAAAGAGCATTGCGACGAGGACACATGGTATCACAAGACCGCACCGAGGTATCTTCAGCACTTCAAGAAAGTGAACGAGATGGAGATTCCCTACTTGACGCTGAAGCACTACGATTTCATTCCCACCAGCAAGCCGTATCCTGTGGAGGAAATATGCGAGTCATTCGGCATAGACTATTTCACAGGGGGCGTGGATTACATGATGGCGTATGCGATATGGACGAAAGTGGAGAGCATTGACTTATACGGAGTTCATACCGTCTATGACGATGAATACCAGTATCAAAAGCCTTCACTTGAGTTCTGGATCGGAGTTGCTATCGGAAGGGGGATTAAGGTAACGGTTCATGGGTCACATTCTCTTTTAAAACCCATGTACCAGAATAAAATCTATACCAACAAAGGAGAAAACGCAGACGGGTTGAGGTACGGATATTTTACCCCGCAAAGGAAATTTCCGATAACTCAGTAATATAAACGGTATCAAACAAGTTGAGCCGCCTATTCTCAGAAATGAGAGGGCGGTTTTTTTTTATCTAACCGAAAGGAGATAGTTATGGAAGAAGGCGCACAGGAAACCACACAGGTTCAACCCAGTGTAGAAAGTCATGTCAGTGTCGTGGACGGGAACATTGCCCTGTCACCGGAAGCGGAGGCTATTCTGGATGGCAAAGAACCAGTTGTCGAAGAACCCCAAAAGGAATCGCAACCAGAAACACAAGAACCCGAAAAAGAACCTCCCAAAGAAGAGGAAAAAGCAAAACGGGTCATTAAATGGAAAGGTGAGGATGTTGAGTTAGACCCTGCAAAAGAAGAAGAACTTTTGCAGAAAGGTTTTGACTACACCCAAAAGACGCAAGCACTGGCAGCCGAGCGCGATATGATTACACCCTATGTCGGCCTGGTCAAAGCCATGCAGAACGACCCCAATTTGCAGAAGCATATAGCGGATTATCTCAAGGGAGAAACGAAGAAACCGGAACCTGTGGAGTCCGATGATCCCATTGAGCAGATCATCACACAGGCTGAAAAGCGTGCATACGAGAGAGTCCAGAAAGAACTCATTGAGCCGATCCAAAAGAAAACCGATCAGATGACGTTAGAACAGGTGATTAGTTCCGTTTCGGCAGAGGTCAGGAAAGACGCTTTATACAATGAAGTGGACAAGGCTATGCGTGATTACATTGCAGAAATGCCGGAGAGTGTCGGCAGACCGCTTTTCAACCAACTCAACACAGACCCGAAGTCGTATCTCGAAACCTATAACAAGTTCCGCACGAAGATTGCGGATAAACAAAAAAAACAAGAGCCAACACCTGAAGCCAAAGAAGAAAAGATACCCGAACCAGTTAAGCGAGAAACACACGCTCCTATTCTGGAAAGTGCCGACAAGGGCGGTTTAGAACCGGCCTCCAAAGCTCAGAAGGAAAAAATCAAGGAACTGATGAAGCGCAGTAGGAACGGGGATTACAGGGCTACGGGTGAGTTAATGGAACTCATGTCATAGGAGATTACAATGGCAACAGAATATACCAGCAGTTATACCTCGAACTACACCAGTTCGATGAGAGAAAGCATAGCGGATGCGATTACCAATATCGCGCCGACTGATTGCGCGTTTACCAATGCCATTAAAAAAGGCAAAGCAAACGCAAAATATGAACAGTGGCAGGAAGACACCCTGACCGCACCTTCCAATGCCAACGCACAGGTTGAAGGTCTGGACGTTACCGCAACCGAAATCACTTACCCGGCCAATGCACATAACTACACTCAGCACTCCCACAAGGTGTTCAAGCTGGCTGATGTTATGGAATATGTGGATAAGGTCGGTAGAAGCTCCGAAGTTGCATACCAGAAGGGCAAACACCTTGCCGAGTTAAAGACGGAAGTTGAGTACGATATGCTCAACACGGCTGCGGAAGCGGCGGGTAACGGAACCGGAACAGCCCGTGCGTCCTGCGGTGTCAAAGGTTTTATTACGACCAATGACAACGATTGGACTTCACCGGCGACAACCAACGTCCTGACGGAAGACATCTTTAACGATGCCATGCAGGATGCTTGGGATCAGGGCGGCAAACCTTCTCTTTGTCTTGCCCCCGGCAAGGTCAAGAGGGTTATCAGTGCGTTCAACGGCAACAACAAAATCACCATCAATACCGAGGACTCCGATAAGAAGGTCATCAACACGGTTGATTTTTATGAAGGTGACTTTGCGACGGTCAAGATCGTAGCCAGTCGTTTCATTGCGCTCGACAGTTCGACGACCTACTTCTCCACATTCCTGCTTCAGCCGGATATGTGGGAGCAGTTGATCCTGATGCCTTACCGCACCGTGGAACTGGCTAAAGCAGGTCCGTCTACCAAGTGGATGATTGATGTGGAATACACGCTGAAGTGCCGGTCTGAAAAGGCCAATGCGCGTATTAAGAACCTTTATATTGCGTAACCTAACAGGGGGAGAGAAATCTCCCCCATTTAGAAAGGAAGTTATGAAAGACGACATTATTGACAACACGGCGTTCTTTCAGCACAACAAAGACGGGGATTACACGATTCAACAGAATGTTGTGCAGGACATATCGGGGATTCTGACACAGAACTACCTAGAGAGGGAATCAAGCAACGGGTTTTCTGACGGTAGAACAATGCGAAAGGTGATGAGCCTTTCGACCGTGGACTACCTCAATGCCTTAAAGATGGGATACGCCCTTGATTGCTCTGACCCTGTTTTACTCAGAACAGAAGTAAGACGGTATTTAAAAGAAGTCGGGCGAGACAAGGGTTATCAGACCGTCAAACATATTCTCACCCCAGGGAAATCGGCAAACATCATCATTAAATAGGATACGCCATGAGCCTATTAAGTTCAATCATAACAGACATTCAATACCAGATCGAAGATACGAACGACACGAGGTTCTCCGCTGCGTATAAACTGAACATCGTCAAACTGGCTATCAGAAGGGCGCAGAGAATTGTTCAGCGCAACGGTTTACAGTTCGCCAAGAAATACACCGACCTGACCACAACTGACGATGTGGCTTATGTGAATATGCCGGCAGACTTTGATGTGGACATTGGATTGTGGAACACAGGGACTAATGATCAACTGACTAAACTTTCCGAGGACACTTGGGAAGAATTGGTCGATCCCGAAGCTAATCAGTTCTACCTTCTGGATTACGTCAATTCACGGATACTGATTGCCAACACGCCTACGGACAGCACGACTACTTTAAGACTCTGGTATTACCCCACGGTTGACCCATCAGCTTACACCACAGCGTCAAGTATGCCCTGGGGCGGGAGATTGGATGACGTTATTACCCAGTACGCCGTAATGCGATTAATGAACATCTCTGAAATGGATGCGTCAATGGAACTTCAGCTATTACAGGATATGGAAGCGCAAATACTAGAAGCTTACAAACCCCTAACCCAAACCCTGCAAGAGAAAAAAGGCTGGTTGATTGATGGCTAGATTAAAGCAATCTTCCCAAACCACACAGTTAATAAGCGAGTTTAGCGGCGGTTTAAACCTGAGTTTGGCTGAATGGTCGATTGCCGACAATGAAGCGGCGAGGATGCTGAACTTTATTTATTCCCCCGAAAAGCTCACCCCTGAAGTTCGTTGCGGTACGGAGTGCCAAACGGCTTCTGCGGCAGGGTCGAGTATAAGGGCTTTGTATCTGTATCAAAAGACTTCAAGCGTCAAATACATTATCGGAGTTTACGGGTCGAAAATCTATTACCTATCAGGGGCAGGCTTAGACGCTTGGACGGAAATCGGGGCTATTGCCAGTGCAACGGTTGTGCCTGATTTTCTTACTTTCAATAGTAAACTTTTGATTGCCGATGGTGGCACAAAGATAAAAACATGGGACGGGACGACTTACGCGACCATAGACAATTCCCCTAACGCCACTTGTTTGAGGGTTATCCGTCAAAGGATTGCCTGTAATCACGCCGGAGAACCTGATTCTGTTTACCTGTCCGCCCCTAACGATGAAACGGGATGGGACACGGCAACCACAGCCATAGGATTAAAAGCGGGATTCGGTGACTTATTATCGGTCAATGGTTTGGAAGTATTCGGGGATGATTTGATTATCTCTAAATACGCCACAGGCCGGAAAAGGATGTACCGACTTAATACGGAGGAAGTCACCCCTGAATACTGGTATGTGCGGGAAATCCCAGGAAACACCTGCGCCCAATCAGAGAGGGCAATTCTGACCGCTTACAACAATGTTTATTTCATTGACACGGACGGTTTGAAATCCCTCAGGGGTGTCACGGAATACGGCGATATGCAGGGCGACACAAGCGGCAAGAAGATTGCCCCTGCTTTCTTAGGGCTTACCTGTAATTTCTTAAAGTATGTCCCTTATTATAACGCAATATGGTTTTCCATCGGTTCACGGATATACACGGCAAAACTGCTAGGCGATAAGGATTTAGCCTTCACGGAATTATACTTTAATCAGGGCCGTATTGATTCCCTATGTGTGGATGGCGACACGGTATATCTAGGCGGCAACAACGGGTATCTTTACAAACTGGACACGGATTCAGACGTTGATGAAACGGCCCCTGATACTACCTCCGGTTATCTCGCGGCTTTACGGGGCAAGCGGTATAACTTTGGGACAACGGACGTTACGTTAAGAAGCACGGCAATCCGACTTACCCCTATCAGCGCAGGGACAATAACGCTTATTGGGATACAGTCAGACGGTACACCTACCACTTTGGACACTATTACAATGGCAAGCGTCGGAGAGTATCTTTACGATGCTACAGGGTATGTCGATGCCTCGTCTACTTACCTATACGATTCAGGCGCAGAGCCTTCTTTAGAAGTCAATCGCAATAAACTTAAATCATCCTCTATTCAATTTGAATTACAGGCGACTTCCGCACGTTGCGGGATAGACGCTATTATAGGCGAGGTTATGATGACCAAAGGAACGTATTAATGGGATTCTTTGATTCAGTATTAAGTATTGCTACGGGGGGAATATCTGACATTGTTAGCGGAGATGCCCCTTTTTCATCACTTGGAGGCGACGTTGCCAAGTGGGTAGCCCCTTTTGTCAATCCTGGTGCAGTCTCAGCCTATGGAGTTAAAGAGAGTATTAAGAACAAGGATTACGGGCAAGCCCTAAATTACCTTGTTGACCCCATTACTGAACCTGGAATTGACACAATCGCCCGTGGCAGTGGGCCTGTCATTGGTAAGATAAGCCCAGAGTTGAGAAAAAATGCCGCTACCATTGGAGCTACCATCGGCACTATTGCGGCTTACGGCGCACCGTGGGGGACGCTTGCCGGTTATGAAATAGGAAATAAAATTGCCGGTGGGTCGGGGACACAGGGAGTTATTGGAGGCGCGGCTATTGGCGCGGCTTCTGCTGCTGCACCCTACGTTGGGAAGTTCGGTGCTGGTCTTTTAAAGACCGGAATCAATATGGGTGGGAATTATTTAAACCAAACCCTAATGTCTAATCCGGCGCAAATAAAGCAAGAGTGGGATGCGCTTAAACCTTATGAGCAACAGGCATTTTTAAGAGGCCAGTATAAACCACAGGGGCTTCTTAATATAACAACCGCACCGGATTACATTACACCTGACACACCTTCACCGACTCCGAGCTTCGCAAAAACAGAACTCCCTAAATTGACGGATTATCAGGACAGTAAGGACAAGAAAATAGCCGAAGCCCTGACAGATGAATACAAGAACTACAAACTGAACGACTATATGCTTTACAAGCAAGACCCCGAAAAACTGCAAGACCTGATTTTAAGGTACACATAGGAGGTATCATGGCTTACGATAATCTTAGTGAATGGTGGAATAACCTCACAGGAGCGAACACACAGACAACGCCCACTACGTCAGGCTATGATCCCGCGGCGATTCAAAAGTTATACCCTGACTACAAGGGGACACCGTATGATGAATACACTCTAGGATCGCTGAAAAACGCACAGGGGTTAATCGCCAACACAGGTTACACGGCCTATCCCGAATACGTCGCCTCTCAACAGAAAGCCCCGACTCAGACGGATTATGTCGAATACAATCCGATTTCCCCGTTAGCGAACGTCACCGCACCGGATTACAAGAATGGGTTGTTTGGAGGCGACTATGATGCACTTCAGTCTGCTTTGACAACGCCTGGTGCTAACGCCGCCACGACTGCCTACAATCAAGGAACAAACAACCTTCAAACCACAATGGGAGGGCGAGGACTTTACGGTTCTTCCATTATGCAGAACCAGCAGACCAACGCCTTAGACTCCACTTATCAAAGGGCAATGGCTGACAACGCAGCCAACGCCGCAGCACAACGATACGCCATGCAACAGCAGGCCGCTGAAGATCAGAACCAGTTTAACGCCACGATATACCCGAATCAGTTACAGTCTGCCAACGACCAGTATAAGGCAGGGTTGTTAGGGACACAGGACAAACGGTCTTACGATGTCAATAAACTGACATGGGATAAGTCATATCAGGACGCTCTTACCAACTGGGAGAACGCCAAAGGCTACGAGAAATACCAGTACGATATTGCGAATCGAGCCGATAAGCAGGGTTACAACGAACAGCAATTAAACTCCCTATTAGCTTTGGCAGGGCAGGGTGCGCCATTAGTATCGGCAACTAATCAGGCAACGTCCGCTTATAACAATTACCTCGCTTCTATCAACGCTTCTAATCAGGCTTACAAGTCGGCAAATCAGGCCGGATGGTTGGGGGCCGCTGGAACGATTGGGGCCGGACTGCTGAAGAATGAGGATTTGGTGAACAGCATCGGTAACACGGCGGGGGAAGCGGGCGGTGACTTACTAACCATGTTGTTCGGTTCGGGAAGTGAATACGGTATTTAGGGGGTTATTATGGGACTTTTAGGAACATCCGCACAGGCATTTACAGACAACTTCCTTAAAACCTACATGGCGATAGGTGAAGATAGAAGGGCAGAAGCCTCACAGAAAATCGCACAGCAAATGGCGCAGGCCAAGCTCAAAGAGATAGCAGACGAACAGGCTATGAGGGCGAAGCTGACTCAATACAATCAGGGATTGATGAACCCCGTCCAAGGCGAGATGCAAGCTCCTGTTCAGCAGACTGTACCGAACATGAATTTTGGTCAAGGTGTTCAGGGAGATCAAGGATTACTAGGCGCACCTACCAGACAGACTTACGCCAATCAAAACGAAGTGTGGCAGGCGCAGGGCAAAGACCCGTCCAGAGAGGCTTTACTGGGTCAGGCCAACATCATGTCTGAGTTCAATCCTGAAAAGGCATTGGGAATCAAGGCGAGTTTAGCCAACACAGAAGAAAGAACACAGGCGCAAAGGGAGATTGCCGCGTCCCGTAACGAAGCCATGCTTAGTGGACTCAGAGAGAAATTCACGAACGCCATAGAGTTATTAAGTCAAAAGAATGATTACGCCTCACAGTTACAAGCAGAAAGATTAAAAGTGCAATTATTAAAGATAGAAAAGGCACAAAATAATAAATCGGCAGGCAAACAAACAGATACAGACGATGCGTATGCGTCTTATAAAGAGGAAAAGAAAAAGCAGGGAGTCCCCGACAGCAAGGTATGGCCCCGATACAAATTTGATATTTGGTACAAACAGCAAACACAGAAACCTAGTGCGGCAGAGTCTATATTTGGCGGTGGACGTTCACAAATGCAATGGAACGCTTCTACGGGGAAGTTTGAGTAATGACCACTGTATTCATTAAGGAATATAATACGTCTGTGGATTTTCCTGATGGGATGCCCCAAGAGCAAATGGCCTCCATTTTAAAAGAGAAATATCCACCGAAGAAAGACGTTGCGGATGGTGTGCCGAAGTGGGGAATGGAGAACCCTAATCTCTACGGGGTATATGGAGCCGCCAAGGAAACCGCAAAAAGCGTGTTGCCTTACGTCAAATACCTTGACCCCGAAGAACGGGAAGCCTTCAACAAAAAGGACACGCAACATCAAACAAGGGACTTGCTGAAAGAAGTTCTAGGTGCAGAGTTATTGATTGGCGGCGCACCTTTAATCAAGGGCATAGGCAGTATTGCCTCACCTGTTATCGAAAGGTTTGCCCCGCAAGTCGTCAAGAAGGGTTTAAACGCCTTAACAAAACAAAGAAGCCTAGACCCATTCAAGAGCCTAGAGAACGTCATACCTGAACCAGTTATCAAGCCAACGGTTAAAGGTGAGCCTGCGCTCCCCAAAACACCAGTAACGCCAACAGCAGGGGCGCAAAGTGGGCCGTCCCCTATTCCTAGACAGGATGTCATGGGGTTGGATGAACAGAAGCAAGTCATACAGAAGATCATCCAAGAGGGAATTGTTGACAAAGAACGTCCCTATATAGCCGATGAAGCACAACGGGCAATGTATAATATTGCCGACACTATCACTAAATATCCCGACTACGGAAAAGAGATATTAACAAAATACAATATCACCCCTGAAGAACTGTCATCGGAAATACTCAAAGCAGGTTCGGTTCACGGCAAAGGTCTTAACCAATTCAGTCAATGGGCGAGAGCTATGAAACAGGCTTTCCCTGATGACCCTGTTATTCAGGAAACACTAGGTAAGGTCGGGAAACTGGAACCCTTGACCACATGGGATAAAGTTAAAAGCGTCTATCGTGCCGTTGATGACAAACGCAGAATGTTGATGGTTACGCAGGTTGCAACAGCCGCGAGAAACGCGGCCTCCCAAGGGGCAAGGTATGGCGCGGATATTCTGGATAGTGCAATACAAGGTGTCTTTAAGACTGCTGGCGGTGTCCCTAAGAAGGAAGCCTTTGCTCAATTCATGGGTGATTGGACTGCTATTTTAAATAGAATGACCCCGAAACAGAGAGGCAACCTTGAAGGCGTATTAAGCAAATACCCCGAAACAAAAGCCGAAATGCTGTCTGCCCCAATCCACGATATTACTTTGGGCGGCAAACTAAGCAATGCCCTTATGTATCTCAACCGGACACAGGAATACTTTTTCAGAAAAATGATTTTCGATTCACGCATAACGGCGTGGGGGAAAACAATCGGGAAAGACCCCTATAAGGCCAACATCCCACAGAACATCTTAGAAAAGGCATCTCAGGACGCACTAGAGATGACCTTTGCGGCGAACCAAACCAAGGGCTTTGGCAAGGGCGTAATGGACGCTTACAAGGCTATTCCTATGCTGACAACCATACACCCCTACCCGCGATTCTGGACAAATGCAGTTAAGTTCCTTTGGGACTTTAACCCTACCGGATACTTGTCTGCCGCGTCAAGGGCAAGGTTCTTCAGTAAAGACCCCGATGCCGTGTATCAGGCCGCGTCAAGAGCCACACTAGGGACAATGATGTTAGGTGCTGGTATTGCCATGCGTAACTCAGAACACGCAGGGGAGAAGTGGTATGAAATCAACGTAGGGAAAGACCGATATATAGACGCAAGACCATTCGCTCCTTTCTCAACCTATATGTTTTTGGGTGAGGCCATATCACACCCTGAGAAACTTTCAGGTAAGGATTGGGCCGAGGGGATGCTGTCTATTAGCAGAATAGCCGGAACTGGCTTGACCATGATTGATTTAATCAGAACTGACAGTATAGATTCAACCAAGAAACTTCTCAAGAACTTTGCCGGACAGTATCTCAGTGGGTTCACTGTACCCCTGCAAACGGTAAAAGATTTCATAGGGGAGGATAAAGTTCTCAATACCCAAGAAAGCCCGTTGCTTGGCCCCGCCGCAAGCAAGATTCCTGTGGTTGGGGAAGCTCTATTAAACGAGCAACCTTCTTTGACAAGAGGGGAAAACCTCAAACGTGAATCACCGGTATTGCGTCAATTAACGGGTTTGAGCATTAAGACAAAGACACCACTGGAAAAGGAAATAGATAAGGTCGGTGTGCAACGTACTTCACCACAGACAGGGGACGCTACGTTAGACCGATTAATTATAGAACAGTCTGGCGGGAAGGTCGGTAAGTTTGGAAATCAGTTTTTAAAGAGCGACCAATATAAAAACGCCGACACTGAAACCAAGAAATTCATGCTCCGTGAAATCATATCGCTTGCCAAACAGGACAGCAAAAAACAGATTTTGATTCCCTATGTTGAAGGTCGGTTAAGCGAGAGAAAAACAATGGACAAGAAGTATGAGTATATCAGCGACCTTGTGGATCATGGAAGAATCGGCAGGGCAAACCTAGAAGCATTATTCACGCGAAATCCAAGTTTGTTCGGGCAAGCAAAGCAAGAGGAACTAAAGAAAAAAGCGTATCTGAAATAAGGAGAAATATAATGGCCTACACGAAACCGCAGACTTTGGACGCATCACCTTCAGGGGATACCGTTAAGACCGCAATCGTCAGCAAGTTAGATGTCAATGCGGCGCAGATTGTATCTGATTTGAACACCCACGAAGCCCTGACCGAAACACACGGAGCGACAGGTGCGGTTGTTGGGACTACCAACACACAGACCTTGACGAATAAGACCTTAACGGCTCCGACATTAACAACTCCCGCACTTGGTACTCCCGCGTCTGGTAACTTGGCGAATTGCACCTTTCCCACACTGAATCAAGCGACAACGGGCAATGCCGATACTGCTACTCTTGCGGCTTCAGCTACGAAACTTGCCACAGCAAGGGCTATTAATGGGGTTGATTTCGATGGGACTTCCGCCATCACTATCATCCCCAGAATCACGACAATAACATCCAGTGCAACACCGACCATCAACACGGATAATTGTGACGCGGTTACAATCACAGCATTAGCCGCCGCGATTACTTCCATGACTTCCGGTCTTTCAGGAAAGCCCGTCAACTTCCAAAAGTTAATCATCAGAATAAAAGATGACGGAACGGCAAGGGCTATCGCATGGGGGGCTAAGTTTGAGGCTAAAGGTGTTTCTCTGCCGACCACTACTGTTATTTCCAAGGTGCTGACGGTGGGTTTCATTTACGACACGGTAACATCCAAGTGGGGATGTGTCGCAGCGGTTCAGGAGGTTTAGATGTCATACGTCCTAGACTCTTACACAAAACTATACATTCCTTTTAATGGGACTGACGGTGACACCGACGATCAGACTGCACTCACTGGTCAAACCGTATCATTGGAGGGTAACGCTTGCCTAGATACTGCTCAAAAGAAGAACGGTACTGCTTCATTATTACTGGATAGCACACTGACTCAAGATTATGCCACTGTCCCCGATAGCGACGATTGGAATTTTGGGACAGGCGACTTCACGATTGATGGTTATTTCCGGTTTAGTTCCCTACCTTCAACCAGTAGCAAATGCACGTTTGTAAGTCAGTATGAAGATGGCGTAGCGTCTTGGTATTTAGCTTATGACAATAATTGGTCAGGTTATGGGAAAGTCTTGATCTTATCCTCTAGTGTAGGGTCGCTCTATGCGTCTTGGGAACCTTCTATTAACACATGGTATCACATAGAAGTTGATAGAAGCGGGTCATCCGGTTATCTATTTATTGAAGGAACACCCCTAACCATCGCCGCAAATACAATCGCCGCAAATGCAATGCCCAATGTTGGGGCTGCATTACAATTAGGTGCATACAATACTGGGTGGAATTTGAATGGGTGGATTGACTCTCCCCGTATCCACAAAGGAATAGCGCGTCACACCACAAACTTTAGCCCCCCAAACGAAGCAAGTTTCTTGGGGTTATTTTAATGAAAGCTCTACTTATCATAACCCTGCTACTTATTCCTAGCATGGCAATGAGTTGGGACACAAAGGACACATATTATCAGGGAGTAGTTATAGGGGCGTTGCTTATAGACATGGCTCAGACCATTAAGATAGCTGACAACCCTGATCAATACTACGAGAGGAACCCTTTATTAGGTGAGCATCCGAGCAAAGAAAAGGTTGTTGGGTATTTCATGGGAGGGATAGTCGCACACACCTTAATAGCAATGGCATTACCACAGGATTACCGAAGGGTATGGCAGTGCGTCTGGATCGGAATTGAGGGAGCAGTTATTTATAACAACTATAACATCGGCGTTAAAATAGCGTGGTAGGAGGATAACATGAGAAAAATAAGTTTGTTTATTATGGTGTGTTTAATGATCGCATCGGAGGCATTGGGCGCGGGTTCTTGTGTTATCACAAGCAATACGAGAGTTCCTATCCCGACTATTGCAGAAGCGAATGACGTACAAAGACAATATGTCGTTCTGACCTGTACGGGTGATTCCAGTAACGGGTCGATAACGGCTTATAGTTTCGTCCCCGCGACATTCGGAGTCAAGGGATGGTATTTATACAACGTGACCACCGACCCTGACGGAACGGCAGCCCCGACTGGCGATTACGATATTACCCTTCTTGTTGGCGGTGAGGATATTTCAGGTACTCTATTGACTGATCGAAGTGCAACATTAACACAGACCGTGGCGATTGCTCCAACTACTTTAGGTTATCCGATGGCTGACGGGACGGTAGCGATTACCTTTGCCAATCAAAGCGCAGCATCGGCAGTTGTCGTAATGACACTGCGCTTCACGACTAATTAGGAGGGAATATGAAACGCATATTAATTATAGCATTGTTCTTGATGGCCTGTGGATTATGTATTTCTAATTCTGCATGGCCTATTCCTCCTTCACCACCGCCCGTTGCGGGTGATGGGTCTGGTGATGTGCTTGCTGGTACAATGGGAACAACGGGACAGTATTGCACAAAGAACGCCGCAACAAAGACGATTAACTGCAACACTACACCTACTTTTCAACCTGCTCTTGATGTTTTAAAAGGAACCCTCACTAACACTTATCTCTGTAAATATACGGCCTCTGGAACATTGTTAGACTGTAATGTTGACCCTGCGGGGTATCAGACTGCTGATGGAGACCTGACTGCCCTTGCCGGACTGACAAGTGCTGCCAACGCTATTCCCTACTTCACTGGTTCAGGAACGGCAGGGGTCATTTCCTCCAATGCCGGAGTTGTGACATTCTTAGGTACTGCTCTTGGTGCTGCTGATTCCTTAGTGGGTGTCAATTCTGCTGGTACGGCGTTGGAGTACAAAACGAGTTTGAGTATATCTTCTCTCAACCTTACATCCGCAACCAGTTCTATTCCTATGGTTGTTGGTACTGGTACAGCATCGGGTATTACCGAAGCTGGTAGATTATACTTTGAATCAGATACAGAGATATTGACAATAGGTGACGGGGCCACGTCTATTGGGTTAGATATGGCTCCGAACGTGGTTTATACGTTCCCTGCGGCGACGGCTACATTGGCCTCTAAGGGTACGCTGACCAACACAAAATGGTGTTCTAGTGACGGAACAGTTATTAACTGCACCGAGGATACCCCTGCTGGTGCTGGCGACTTCAAGGCTGACGG
>Ga0172381_10002103_pt1 | contig 22594 bp, 14 predicted proteins | sample Leawel6488metaG_FD_119754 | JGI IMG/M metagenome (GOLD analysis project Ga0172381, IMG submission 119754) | Leachate microbial communities from a municipal landfill in Southern Ontario, Canada - Leachate well 64-88 metaG | ecosystem: Engineered > Solid waste > Landfill > Unclassified | place...
GTCGCCTGGATACCCGGGCGCAACGACTCGCTGCTCGCTCTGTTTGTTCTCGCGGCTTTTAATTTATTCTTAGCGTTTAAAGACAATCCTCGCCCAGTTTATTATATCGGGTATTTGGGTTTTTTTCTGTTAGCGCTTTTTACTAAAGAAACGGCCGCCGTTTTGCCATTAATTATTATTTCTTATGTAATAATTTTTGCGCGGCCCAAAATCGCCACCACTGATAAGTGGCTTCTTATTTTCGGCTCTTTAGCCATGGGTATTGTTTGGTATCTATTTAGAGCTTTAGCCCTGGGGCATGATCCGGTCAGCCCAACTATAGCCATGAATTCAATTCTTCGGAACGCGCCCGCGATTCTCGTTAGTCTAGGCAAAGCCTTTTTACCTTTTAATTTAGCTGTTTTACCAATTCTCGCTGATTCGAAAATAATTTACGGCCTCATTATTTTTCCACTTTTAGTTTTAGCGCTTTTTTTATCCCCCAAAAGAGATTGGCGCTACTTAGCTTTGGGAGGATTTTGGTTTATTTTGTTTCTTCTCCCCTCGCTTGTTCGACTTAATCCGACAGACGTACCTGATTTTCTCGAGCATCGCCTTTATTTGCCGATAATTGGTTTGTTTATCATGTTGGCGGAAATAGATTGGCTAAAAAAATTAGATTGGTCGAAAAAAATTGTTAAAATTATTGCCGCCCTAATATTTCTTTTTTTCTTTGTTTTAAGCTGTGTTCATCAGCAGATATTCAAAAATAGAATTACGTTTTGGCAGTCGGCGGCAAAAACTTCGCCCCACTCCGCTTTAGCAAATCGCAATTTGGGCGTGATGTATTACTTAGATAATGATTTAGCGCGGGCGGAACAAAGTTATCGCCGCGCTCTAGCCTTAAATGATAATGAACCCATGGTCCATAATAATTTAGGTGTGATTTATTTAGACAATAAGAGCTACGGTCAGGCCGAAAAAGAGTTTAAAAAGGAACTTAGTCTTTACCCTAGTTATGATAAAGCCTTATTTAATCTTGGTAAACTATATTATCAGGAAAAGCGTTTGACAGAAGCGGCTGAGTTATGGGTTGAAACTTTGAGAGTAAACCCCCGCTATTATGAGGCCTATTTCCGCTTGCTTAATTTAAAAAACCAGTTAAGATAGTAGTATGTTTAAGAGACTTTTTGGTCAACAAATCAATAGTATTACGGTCGCGGCCTCGCTCGTGGCGCTTTCTTCGCTCGCCTCTCGTTTTTTAGGAGTAATTCGGGATAGAATTTTAGCCGGACAGTTTGGCGCCGGCACAAGTTTAGATATTTATTATGCGGCTTTCCGTATCCCGGATTTAATTTTTAATTTGATTGTTCTCGGGGCTCTTTCGGCCGGCTTTGTGCCTATTTTTACTAACTTAATTAAGGATTTTTCCTGCGAGCATAAAATCAATTGCGATCCGGGCGAAAAAAATAAAGATTCTTGGGATTTGGCTAATAATGTTTTAAATTTATTGCTCTTAGGACTAATTGTTCTTTCAGCAATCGGTATTATTTTTGCGCCACTTTTAACAAGGTTAATTACGCCCGGTTTCGGACCGGAAGAGCAATCGGCGACATCCGCTTTAACGCGCGTGATGTTTTTGTCCCCCTTATTTTTAGGAATTTCCGGCATTTTGGGCGGTATTTTACAATCTTTTAAAAGATTTTTTGTTTATTCGCTCGCACCTATTTTTTATAATATAGGTATTATTGTCGGCGCCCTTTATTTTTCGCAGTGGTGGGGCTTATATGGTTTAGCTTGGGGTGTTGTTCTCGGCGCTTTCTTACATATGGCCGTTCAAATTCCTTCAGTTTATCAATTGGGCTTTAGATATAAATTAAAAATTGTTTGGCGTGAAGCAAATACTTGGAAAATTGGACGGATGATGATTCCGCGCACGCTTAGTCTGGCTATTTCTCAAGTTAATCTGGTAGTTATTACTATTATTGCTTCAAGTCTTTCAAGTGGATCGTTGTCTATTTTTAATTTAGCGAACAATTTGCAATCTTTTCCAATTGGTATTTTTGGTATTTCTTTCGCCATTGCCGCTTTTCCGGCCCTGTCTGAATCCGCTTTTGACAAAGAAAAATTAACGGCCAATTTTTCTTCTACCATGCGGCAGATTTTATTTTTTATTGTGCCTGCAACGGTTTTAATTATTGCTTTACGGGCGCAAATTATTCGGGTGGTTTTGGGTACGGGGCAATTTAATTGGCAGGATACGATTTCTACCATGAATACGCTCGGTTTCTTTGCCCTTAGTCTGTTCGCTCAGGCAACGATGCCACTACTCATTAGAGTTTTTTACGCGCGCCATAATTCTTCGACTCCTTTCTATCTCGGTTTATTCACTATTATTTTAAATATTGGTTTATCTTTTTACTTTGGGGCGAGCATGGGGGTCGCCGGTTTAGCGCTCGCTTTTTCAATCGCGAATATTTTGAATTTTATTTTATTGTGGTCTTGGCTTTATTTTACAATCGGCAATTTAGATATTAGTAATATTCTTATTTCTGTGTTAAAGTTTACGGCTAGTGCCATCGCCGCCGGCTTAGCCGCCCAGATTATGAAGGTGGTTGTGTGGCCGTTTATTGATATGACTAAGTTTAGCGGGGTATTTGCGCAATTGGTTGCTTCCGCCACCGTCGGTATCTTAGTCTACGGCCTATTTTGTTATTTATTTAGGAGTGAAGAATTATTCGGCTTTTTAGCTGCCTTAAGAAATCGTTGGCCCTTCAAGAAAGTCAAAATTGACGATCAGGGTGAGGCCAGAGGAGTTTAATTTATGTTGGAAATAAATAAAATTAGAAATTTTTGTATTATCGCGCACGTCGATCACGGGAAATCAACCTTGGCCGATCGGATGCTTGAGCTTACTCATACCGTTGAAAAGAGAAATATGAAAGCGCAGATTTTGGACGGCATGGATATTGAGAGGGAGCGCGGCATTACGATTAAATTACAGCCGGTAACCATGAATTATCAGGGCTATAAATTAGATTTGATCGATACGCCTGGCCACGTGGATTTTTCTTATGAAGTTTCTAGGTCTTTGGCGGCTGTCGAAACAGCCGTTTTATTAGTTGACTGTACGCAAGGTATTCAAGCTCAGACTCTAGCTAACCTGTATTTGGCGATTGAACAGAATTTAACAATTATTCCGGTTATTAATAAAATTGATTTGCCGGCGGCTGATATCCCCAAGACCAAAAGAGAGATTATTAAACTTCTCGGCTGCCAAGAAGAGGACATTTTTTCCTGTTCCGGCAAAACCGGTGAAGGCGTAACGGCGATTTTGGATGAAATTATTAAAAAGGGTTTGCCGCCGACGGAAAATGAAATCACGGAAAGCGGGCACTATCCTCGCGCTTTAATTTTTGATTCTAAATACGATACTTACCGCGGCGTCGTAGCCTATGTCCGCGTTTTTAATGGAACAATTAAGAAAGGAGATAAAATTCGTCTGCTCTCGATGAAGGTCGAGAGCGAAGTGCTTGATTGTGGGATATTCAAACCGGACTATGTTTCGACCGGCGAGCTTCATGTCGGCGAAATCGGTTATATTATTACTGGTTTTAAAACAGTTAGTGATTGCCGCGTCGGCGATACGGTGACCGCTAATCAAGGAGTGGCTAATTTTGCTAAAGTTGAAGCCTTGCCGGGATATAAAGAAGTTAAACCGATGGTTTTTGCCGGAATTTTTCCGCGGGAAGGTAATGATTTTAAAGAGTTGCGCGAAGCGATGGAAAAATTAAAGTTAAATGACGCCGCGCTTATCTATGAACCGGAAAGATCGGACGCACTTGGCTTTGGTTTTCGCTGCGGATTTTTAGGATTACTCCATCTCGAGGTTTTTCAGGAAAGATTAAGGCGGGAATACAATTTAGATTTAATTGTGACGGTCCCGAGCGTCGCCTATAAAGTTTTAAAAAATAGCGGCGAAGAAGTGATTATTAGAACTCCGCAACGCTTGCCTGACCCGACTCATATTGATATTATTGAAGAGCCTTGGGTAAGTCTTGATATTATTACCCCGAAAAGTTATATGGGTAATATTATCAAATTAGCCCAGGAAAAGCGGGGAGTTTATAAAAATACGGAATATATTTCGGCGGAAAGCGATGAAGCAAGGGTAATTTTACATTATGAAATTCCGATGGCCGCGATTTTAACTGATTTTTATGATAAGATTAAAAGTGTTTCTTCGGGCTATGCTTCAATTAGTTACGAATATCTTGAATATCGCCCAGCAGACGTAGTACGTATGGATATTTTAGTAGCCGAAGAACCAATTGAATCTCTCGCTACCATCGTTTATCGGGAAGAAGCAATGCGCGAGGGTCGGGAAGTCGTAGAAATTCTCAAAAATAATTTATCCCGGCAAATGTTCGCCATTAAAATTCAAGCGGCTTTGCACGGAAAAATTATTGCCTCGGAAAAATTATCGGCCATGCGCAAGGATGTTACCGCTAAACTATATGGCGGCGACGTAACGCGGAAACGGAAACTTTTAGAAAAACAGAAGCGCGGCAAGAAGAAAATGATGGCGGCCGGCAAGGGAAGTGTTGAAATTCCTCCTGATACCTTTGTTAAAATATTAAAAAGATAATATGAAAAAACGAAAAGTCATTAAAGTGCTTTGGTTGATTATTTCTCTGATTGTTGTCTTCTCAATGGTCGCTTGGACGGTTTCCCCCATGTTTTATTAATAAAATTTTTATATATCGCCATGAAACAATGGCAAATTTCTCCTGTAGCCACTCCCGAGTTTTTTAGTGAACATCCGGAAATCAATCCGGTGCTTTTGCAGTTGCTTTTTAATCGGGACTTGAAGAATAAAATTGATATTAGGGCTTTTTTAGAAAGCGAACTGGCCGCTGATAAAGTTTTAATAATCGGTGAAAACCAAACTCATGCTTTTTATGATCCGTTTTTGTTTAAGAACATGGCGGCGGCGGTTGATATTATTATCGGCCACATCAAAAAAGGCAGTCCGATTGTCGTCTATGGAGATTATGATGCTGACGGCGTTACTTCCTCGGTTATTTTGCTCGAAACTTTAAAAATTTTACACGCGACGGTTGAAGTATATCTTCCTGACCGCGTGAGCGAGGGCTATGGTCTAAATAAGACAGCGATTAATCAGATTGTCGCTCAAGGATTCAAGCTCCTTATCACGGTCGATAACGGAATTCGCAATCGCGAAGAGATTGCCTATGCGAAAAGCAAAGGCTTGGAAGTTATTATTACCGATCATCACGTTTTACCCGAAGATGAAAAAGACATTCCTGATTGTTTATATATTGATCCGGCCGATAAAAATGAAAATTACCCCTGGCCATATTTAGCCGGTGTTGGCGTCGCTTTTAAATTAATTAGCGCGCTCCTGTATAAGGCTAATTTGCCGGATAAGCAGAAGCAGTTAATCCTTGAGAAAAGTTTGGATTTGGTCGCAGTGGGAACCGTAGCTGATATGGTTAGCCTTTTAGGCGAAAACAGATTATTAGTAAAAAGCGGTTTAAAAATCCTTAACGTCAGCAAGCGCTTAGGCTTAAATGAATTAATTAAGGTTTCTAAAATAAATAGCGGCCGTGAACTTGAAGCTTGGAATATCGGCTGGCAAATTGGACCGCGCCTAAACGCCGCCAGTCGCTTAAGTCACGCCAATAGTGCCTTTGCGCTTTTAACTACAACCGATCAAAATGAAGCGGTTGAGCTGGCTACGGAATTAAATCAACGCAATACCCTCCGTCAGCAAATTACTGAAGAAATCATTTCTCAAGTTGAAGAACAAATTGATAAAGATAATCTGCCGAATTTAATAGTCGGGTTAGCCGGCGAAGATCAAATCTGGAATGAAGGCGTGATTGGCCTGGTTGCCGGAAAAATTGCGGAAAAATATTATCGCCCAACCTTAATTATTACGCGCCTAATTGAAGAGGCGGAATTTGACGCAGTTCTTAAAAAACTCGTTCCGAAAAAAGTAGCCTTTAAAGGCTCAGGGCGCTCAATTCCCGAACTTAATTTAATCCATGCGATTGAAGATTGCACGGAATATTTGGATAAATACGGCGGGCATCCGATGGCTTGCGGATTTTCTGTTAAGTCAGAAGAAAGTTTAAAAAAATTCATCGTTAAAATTCAAAAAATCGCCGAAGAACGAGTGGAAAGATCGGCGTTAGTGCCTAAATTAAAAATTGAAGCGGAATTGGATTTCTCGGCGATTACTTTAGAACTCGCCACGACCATAAATTCGCTCGCCCCCTACGGACAGAATAATCCGCAGCCGCGATTTGTGAGTTATGATTTAAGAATCGACGATATTGTTACTATGGGGTTTGATAATCAGCATATCAAGATTCGTTTTTCGCAGTTTAACTCAAAAGCGAAGAATGCCCAAGCTTTTTGGGCGCTCGCTTTCGGCGGCGCCAATAATTATAAAGAATATAAAATCGGCGACCGGGTTGATTTAGTTTATTACCTTGAGATTAATGATTTTAACGGACGCCGTGAAGCGCAATTAAAAATGATTGATATCAAAAAATATGAATAAGCTTATTATTTTTACCGATGGCGGTGCACGTGGTAATCCCGGACCGGCCGGAATCGGCGTCGCTATTTACGATGAAAAGAAAAAGCTGGTGGCCGAGCTTTCCGCTTTTTTAGGTGTAGCGACTAATAATCAGGCTGAGTATCAAGCTTTAATTGCGGCTTTAAAAAAGGCGGGCGAATTAGGGGTAAGCGAACTGGACTGCTATTTAGATAGTGAATTGGTTGTTAGGCAATTAAAAAGGGAATATAAAGTAAAAAACAAAGACTTGGCGCCTTTGTTTTTGACTATTCACAACTTAAGTTTAAATTTTAAGAAAATTTCTTATACTCATATTCCGCGGGAGCGGAATCAAGAAGCGGACAGACTCGCGAATGAAGCGATGGATAGAGGGAAGTAAGACTGTAAAAAACAGAAATTAATATCTTTTTAAATAAAGATTGCCGTCTGAATGGCTATCGGCGTAGGCAATCATTTTATTAAGACTGATTGAGTTGCTTACACAATTTCCCGGCTCTTTGCCCTTTCCGCCATGGCAATCGCCAAAAACTCCATTGCCCATATAAATAATTACGTGTCCGCTATTATCTTTATTATTTTGAGGAGCCCAGCCTACCATGTCCCCGACTTGTAGGCTGCTTAGTTTTTGGTCCCAAACTCGCTGTTCACTGAAGATATCGGCGCTCCGTTGTCCGCCACTTTTGCCGGTTGCACATTTTAAGACAAAGCTCGCAAAACTAGAGCAGTCGAGATAAACAAACCCCTCAGGGGTTTGTTGGGTACGCTTCTCTTGGCTGTAAGTCGCGCGGCCCTTTGCCTTGTTTACTATTTGACTGACAGAATCTTGACCACAGGTTACGCCCAGCGCGCCGGCGATTGTACCTGTATTTAGGGTAACCGTAGGAGAGTTATTATCTCCGCCCAAATCAACTCTTTCAATGTAGCTGACAGAAATGGGAATAAATTTAGTAAGTTCCGGGTTTATTTGGGTTAATAAAATATAAGATGAAGCTAAAATTATTACTCCGGTTATGCTGCTAATTATTAATTCTTTGGCTTGAGTTATTCTGGAAGCATCGCCTGCTGAAATAAGCCAAAGAACGCCGCCCGCCATCAGCATTAGGGCGGCGAGAATCCCGACTATGCTTAAGGCGTAATTATAAAAACCAAGGATATATTCTCCTATCCACGGAACCCCGCATTTACCGTCTTCTCCGCATTGGACTGTACTAAATTTAGCCATGCCAGGAATTTTAATTTGTAGTTCGGGAATTTTAAAAAGAGGGGGCGTATTTGTTTGGGCAGTACTAGTAGCGGCTAGAGCAGGTAACGCGAAAACAAAAATAAGGCTAAAAAAACAAATAATAAAAAATATTTTTCTCATATTTTATATTTCTTTATATTTTCGTTGGCTAAATTTTGGATATCCGCTATATCATTTTCTTTCAAATGTTTAAAGCGCCCCTGCTTCTTTAAATATTCTTCAACCGGTTTAGAAATAAAATTGGTTGTTATACTTGAAGCGATTAATTTTCCGTCGCTATACTCAAGCAAGGGGTAGAGGCCAGTTTGTACGGCCAGTTTTCCCATCAGAACAGACTCATCATTATTTATTTTCCAACCGGGGATACAAGGGGATAGTATTTGGATATAGCTTGGTCCGTTGACGGCCAAGGCTTTTTTTACTTTATTTGTTATATCATCGGGAAATCCTGCGCTTGATTGCGCGGCATATTTAACGCCGTGCGCGATAGCAATCGCTAGCATATCCTTTTTTCTCTGGAGAGAGCCTATAGAATTTTTTCCTTGCGGAGAAGTTGTTGTATCGGCGCCATAGGGAGTTGCGCCCGAGGCTTGGATGCCGGTGTTAGAATAAGCTTCGGTATCGTAGCAGATATATAAAATATTTTCATTTCTTTCCCACATGCCGCTAATAAGACCCAGGCCGATATCATAAGTTCCGCCGTCGCCAGCTTGGACAACGACCTTGGTTATTGTGTCCTTTTTTTTATTTAGAGCCGCTCTAATTCCTGAGGCTAGAGAGGACGCGTTTTCAAATAAAGAATGAATCCAGGGTAGGCCCCAGGCACTTTGCGGATAGGCGGTCGTTGTTACCTCTAAACAACCAGTCGCATTGGCGATAATGACGTTTTTATTTAAGCCCCGCATAACCGCTTGAGCCGCTACGAGTTGTCCGCAGCCGGCGCAGGCGTTATGTCCGGAGGAAAGAAATTTATTATTAGTTTGCATATTGTTATTTCCAGGTAGGGTCACAGGTACAGTTGCCACCAACTAGATTGCAATTACAGTCAGAACCACTTCCGCTATCACCACAAAATCCATATCTACCTATACATTCATGATTTTGGAGTGCGCCACTACAAGCACTTCCGAGAGGTTTACAAGGATTACATTTATTATTTTCACAGTAACCATCGGTACCAATACTGGTCATGGTTAATTTACAATCTTCGCCCGTTTGGCGTCCGTAACAGTATTCGTTAGCTTTTTTTTGGTCAGTCGCGCTTTTGCCACAGCACCATGTCTGTCCATAGGGGCAAGAAGAGTGTTCGCCTAATTTTTCACGGCATATCTTAATATTGAGATTTATTGATGGCGGGTTTGTATTCCTACATGAATCGTTGGGTGTGCTAGCGCAAAACCACTTTACTTCCGTATCAGTTGGGGCGTTCTTTAAAGTATCAATTATGCCATCATCAGAATCGAGAATAACTTTAGTGAGTGTGGTTGTTTTTAGTTGTGTTAAATTTACTAAATTAGGATTAATCGTATTTAGAAGCATCCAAGCAATTACTAAAATTACGACACCGCTTATACTCCCCGCTATTAATTCCTTGGCTTGGCTTATTTTTCCGGGGTCGCCCGCAGAAACAAGCCAGACTACCCCACCGCCCATTAGAACAATCGTCGCTAAAATTCCAGCAATAGCTAGGCCGTAATTATAAAAACCGAGAATATAGCGCGCTAAAAGATCGCTCTCCATTTTTCCGGTTTGAGTATTAAATTTTCCGACATCAACGGTTTTATTAAATTCAGTATTAGGAATTTGGACTTGGGGGGTAAATTGCAATGATTTAGCGGCGTCAGAAGAACTTTGGGCTTGTGTCGGCAAAGGAAAAGAAAAAATTGCTGTGAAACTAATAACTTGCAGGATTAAAAATATTCCCGCGGTCAAATTAGTTAGATTAAATTTAGCTTTAATCATATTTTTCCAATAAATTTTGTTTTTTTGCTACTATGTTTAGCGCTTTTTATAATTTCTTTAATCATTTTTTCCGTAACATCGCGTCCGCCGAGTCCAACTATGTAGTTGCTTAAATTTAATGTATTTTTTGGTAACGCCGCTTTAATATCGGAGAAAAGGGGACCGGATTGTCCTAAGCTTATAGCTTTTTCAATCACGGCGATATTTTTGGCGTGCAGTAATATTTTATTAATTTCTTCACCCGGAAACGGGCGATAGGTTTTTATTTTTAAAACGCCGGTTTTTTTATCATTTTTTATCGCTTCTCGAATTGTGCCGATAACTGAGCCCAGCGCGACCAAAATTGTTTCCGGTTTCTTTGGCCCGAAATATTCAACTAAACCGTTGTCGTTATTTTTTTTGCCCAGTAGCTTCATTAGACTCCGGTATTCTTTTTTAATTATTCCTAAGCTAGCAATCAGATCGTTATGCAAATCTTCTCTAGTTTCAAAATAATGGGCGGGCGTAAAAAAAGCTCCGAGCGTAACGGGATTATTAGGATCTAAATAAGTTCCTACCGTGGGCTTATAGTCAGGTAAATATTTTTTAATGAGACTGGCATCAGGAATTGTAACTGGTTCAAAGGCGTGAGTTAAAATAAAGCCGTCGACGTTTACCATGACTGGTAATTTTAATTGTTCGGCAAGTTTATAAGCGAGGACGTGGAGATCAACCGCTTCTTGGTTATCACTAGCAAATAATTGAATCCAGCCGGCGTCGCGCACCGCCATGACATCACTCTGATCATTCCAGATGTTAATTGGCGCGGATACGGCGCGGTTAGCGCAAGTCATAACAATCGGTAGTCGCATGCCGGCGATATTAAAAATTACTTCCGACATAAGAAGTAAACCCTGGGAGCTAGTTGCGCTATAAACTCTCACGCCAGTCGCGCTCGCCCCTAAAATTATAGAAGCGGCCGCGAATTCGCTTTCGGCGCGCACATACTCATAATCGCCCTCGCCGTTTGCTTTTAGTTTCGCCAGTTTTTCGACGATATGAGTTTGGGGCGTAATCGGATAAGCCGAAATAACCGCCGGGTTGAGGTTCTTTATAATTTCGGCAATCGCCTGTGATCCTTCTAAAAATTGTTTTTTATTTTCCATATTAATAATCGTCTTCCATTTTTATCGCTTTAACCGGGCATTCGTGAACGCATAAAGCACAGCCTTTGCAATAATCATAGTTGGTCACCGGTTTTGGTTTAGGAAAATTTGTCATTTCCGTCATCTCGATGCAGGCTTCGGGGCAAATTTTTGCGCACGTCGCGCAACTAATACAAACATTATAATCGGTCACCGGTTTTTGCGTACGCCAAGGGCCGGTCTTATTATTTAGAGTTGTATTTGGCTTGGTAATTAAATTAATTTTTGGCGTTTTCATAATCTTTGGTAACGGCTAAAATATTTTTTTCAATTATTGTTTGGCCCTTATCTTTAAATTTTTGGGTTATGGCTTTTTTAAGCGAATCAAGGCTTACTAAATTAGTATGTTTAGCAAAGGCGCCAAGAATAACAGTATTGACGATATTTTTCCCAAAAATTTCTAAAGCAATTTCGGTCGCGGCTGTAAAATATAGTTTTTTAAAACGGCCGCTTAATTTCGGCCACTTATTTTCCGCTGAGTTGATAATAACAATAGTATCTTTAGTCGCGCCGGAAAAAACATCAACCGTCTCGAGCAGAGTTGAATCTTGGATGATTAAAATAGAGGGCGCGTATATTTGTTCGCGGGTAATAATTGGTTCATTACTGATTCGGGCGAAGGATTGAATAGGCGCACCGGTTCTTTCGACGCCGAAACTCGGGAAAGCTTGCGCCTGACGACCTTCGTAAAAAGCGGCGAGCGCAATGAGTTCTGCCGCCGTGACCACGCCTTGTCCGCCTCGGCCATGGATTCTAATTTGTTCCATATTTTTGGAGTATGCCGTCTAATAATTCTTGGAATTTTTCTATAGAATAATAGCCGGTTATAGGGTAATAATTAACGAACCAAGTCGGGGTGCCTTTTATTTGTAATTTATTGCCGTCGTCATAATCACGCTTGATTAAATCGACATAACGCCTTTCCGTGAAGCAGGTGCTAAATTTAGTGACATCAAGTTGTAAGATTTCTGCCCAAGCAAGCAAATTAGCCTTTAAAGCTTCGCCGGTATCCTTCAAATTATCTTGTTCTGCGAATAAATAATCGTAAGCTTCCCAATATTTTCCTTGTTCGCCCGCGCAACGGGCGGCTAAAGCGAGATCGATTGAATTATCGTGAATCGGATAGTCACGCACCACTAGTTTTACGTTATCCTTATATTGTTCCATTAGTTTTCTGATTTCAGGAGCGGATTCTTTGCAGAAAGGGCAGGCAAAATCAGTAAATTCAACGATGGTTATTTTTGGGTTGAGAGAGCCTAGGGTATAGCCGCCCGGACCATTAATTAAATCCTCATAAGATTTTCTTTGGTTTTTGAGATAATTTTGTGATTCTTCGGTTTGGATTCTTTTCACTTCTTTATAAACATAAAAAGCCGAACTGATAAGGCCGATAAGTATCAGAGCAATAATTACTAAAATAAAAATACCCCACCACTTTTGGTACCAGGGGCGAAGACGTTTTTCATGGCGGGCCTTCATTTCCGCATATTTTAATCTATCCGCTAAGCTCATACAAATTGAAAAATAAGCCTACTTAAAGTATAATTTTATTATAACATAATTTATGAAAATAATCTCCTGGAATGTTAACGGAATTAGAGCGGCAACCAAGAAGGGTTTCTCTCTTTTTTTGCGTTCGGTAAAATCAGATATTTTATGCCTTCAAGAGATAAAAATTTCCGATTCTGCTCGCCTAGAAACAGAATTTGACTTCGGTGGCTATACGGAATATTGGCATTCGGCCAAAAGGCCGGGCTATAGCGGGACGGCTATTTTGGTAAAAGAAGGGTTTAAAGAGGTTTTGGGAGTTAAAAATGGGATCGGCAACCCTAAATTTGATGACGAGGGTCGAATCCAGACAGTAGAGCTAAGAAAATATTTTTTAGTCAATGTTTATTTTCCTAATTCTAACCACGAATTGTCGCGCTTAGCCTATAAATTAGAATTTAATGAAGCGCTTTTTAAATATTTGAAAAAATTAGAAATCAAGAAGCCAGTTATTATTACGGGCGATTATAATGTAGCGAATGAATCAATAGATTTGGCGCGCCCCAAAGAGAACGAAGGTAATCCCGGCTATACAGCCGAAGAAAGAGCCTGGATGAAGAAATTTTTAAAATCGGGTTTTATTGATACCTTCCGGTTTTTAAATGGTGATAAAATACAGTATTCTTGGTGGAGTTTTCGGACGGGTGCGCGCGAGCGGAATATCGGCTGGCGGATTGACTATTTCTGTGTATCCGATAAACTTAAAAAACAGTTAAAAAAAGCTTATATTTTAGACAAAATCACTGGTTCAGACCATGCGCCCGTAGGGTTGGAGCTTAATTAAAAGATTGAGGTAAAATTACACACTATGTACGACCATCAAGCAATTGAAAAAAAATGGCGTGAAAAATGGATTCGCGACGAAGTCTATAAGACAAAAACGGATCAAGCTAAGCCGAAATACTATATTTTAGATATGTTCCCGTATCCATCCGGCGTCGGTCTTCATGTCGGTCACCCTAAAGGTTATATTGCTACGGATATTTTTGCGCGCTTAAAGATGATGCAAGGTTTTAATGTTTTGCACCCAATGGGTTTTGATGCTTTCGGATTGCCGACGGAAAATTACGCGATTAAAAATAAAATTCAACCGCAAAAAGCGACCAACGATAATATTGCTACTTATAAAAAACAGTTGGCAGTTTTAGGTTTTTCCTATGACTTAGAGCGGGAAGTAATTACGACTGATCCGGAATATTATAAATGGACGCAGTGGACTTTTTTACAGATGTTTAAACGGGGCTTAGCCTATGAATCAAATGAGCCGATTAATTGGTGTCCGTCTTGTAAAACTGGATTAGCCAACGAAGATTTGGAAAATGGCCATTGCGAGCGGTGCGGTACCCAGGTAATTCAGAAGCCGCTGCGCCAATGGGTTTTACGGATTACCGATTACGCGGATCGCCTACTTGACGATTTAGACAAACTGCCTTCCTGGGAAACATCAACCAAAGAAATGCAACGTAATTGGATTGGACGCAGCGAAGGCGCCGAAATTGATTTTGCTATTAAGGAAACGGATAAAAAAATAAAAGTTTTTACTACCCGAGTCGATACTATTTTTGGTTGCACTTATGTTGTGGTGGCGCCAGAGAATGAGTTAGTCGGCGAGCTCCAAACAAAAATTAGTAATTGGCCGGAAGCCCAAGAGTATATAGAAGAATGCCAGAATAAGACCGATTTACAGCGCACGGATTTAAATAAAGAAAAAACCGGAGTACGCTTGAAAGGTTTGAAAGCGGTTAATCCGTTTAATCAGGAAGAGATTGATATTTTTTTAGCTGATTATGTTTTAAATTCTTATGGAACCGGTGCTGTCATGGCCGTACCCGCCCATGATGAACGCGATTTTGAATTCGCCCATACTTTCGGTCTGAGAATAAAGTCAGTTATTCAGCCCGAAGATGAAGACGAATTCGAAGGTAAGGCCGCGTTTGCGCCCGACGGCATTTTATATAATTCCGGAGAGTTCACGGGTTTACATTCATCCGAAGCACGCAAGGCCATGATTGCTTGGCTCTCCAAAAATAATTTGGGAGCGAAAAAAGTTAATTTTAAAATAAAAGATTGGGTCTTTTCCAGACAGCGTTACTGGGGCGAGCCGATTCCTCTAATTCATTGCGAGAAATGCGGTGTTGTTCCTGTTCCCGAAGAAGAATTACCTTTAGTTTTGCCTAATGTAGCCAGCTATGAGCCGACCGATAACGGGGAATCGCCCTTAGCGGCGATTACGGAATGGGTTAACACTAAATGTCCTCATTGCGGAGGGGCGGCCAAACGGGAAACTAATACGATGCCCCAATGGGCCGGTTCCTGCTGGTATTATTTACGCTATATCGATCCAAAAAATAATAAAGTTTTAGTTGATAAGAAATTAGAAAAATATTGGTCGCCGGTCGATTTTTATGTCGGCGGCGCCGAACACGCGACGCGCCATTTAATTTACGCCCGTTTTTGGCATAAATTTTTATTTGATATCGGCGCGGTTAATTATGAGGAACCGTTTACGAAACTTAAGCACGTTGGGTTGATTATGGGTGAAGATGGGCGAAAAATGAGCAAGCGCTGGGGCAACGTTATTAATCCGGATGAGATTGTAGTGAAATACGGCGCTGATTCTTTGCGGGTTTATGAAATGTTTATGGGCCCCTTTGAACAGGCTTGCAGCTGGAACACTAATGGTTTGATCGGAACTCGAAAATTTTTAGAGAAACTGGTCAGCCTGGGAGAAATTGATAAATTCCAAGAAGTAAAAGAGATTAAAGCTCTGCTTCATAAAACTATTAAAAAAGTTGGTGCCGATATAGAAGGTTTTAATTTTAATACCGCCGTTTCCGCTTTAATGATTTTAGTTAATGCAATTATCGAAGCTAAAAATAAAATTTCCGCTCTTCCTTTGACGAAAAATGACTTCGCTAAATTATTGCAAATTATTGCCCCTTTCGCGCCGCACCTCAGCGAAGAATTGGCGGAAAAACTGGGCGGGGAAAAAAGCATCTTTACTCTTGATTGGCCAGAATATGATGAAACTCTAATTAAAGACGAGAGGGTTAATCTAGTCGTGCAAGTAAATGGGAAGCTAAGAGCGAATTTAGTGGTTGCCTGCGATATCACCGAGAAAGAGGTTATTGCTTTGGTGCAGGGCGAAGAAATAATTAAAAAATGGCTCGAGGGCAAAGAAATTGTTAAAACTATCTTTGTTCCAGGGAAGTTATTAAATATCGTCGTTAAATAAAAATTAAAAATAAAAATGTCCGATTTATTGCCTAAAATTAGGGAAATATGTAATTTATTTGAAATAAAACCCTCACGCACTAAAGGACAGAATTTTTTAGTTAATGAACGTATTTATGATGATATTGTTAAGGCCGCTGATTTAGAGAGCAAGGATATTATTTTAGAAATCGGTCCCGGTTTAGGCTTCCTCACTTTTAAGCTCGCGCAAAAAGTAGAGCGGGTATTGGCGGTTGAGCTTGATGATAAGCTCGCTAATTATTTGCAAATCGGTATCGACGCGCAAGATATAGAGAATGTAGAAATTTTTAACGAAGATATTTTGCGCTTTAATTTGAATACCCATTTGCCAGCGAAAAGTAAATACAAAATAGTCGCTAATCTCCCTTATAATATTACTTCATTTTTTTTACGTCTTTTTTTAACGTCTTCACATAAACCGGAATCTTTTGTTTTAATGCTTCAGAAAGAAGTAGCCGAAAGGATAGTTGCTACGTCTCCGGAGATGAGCCTTTTGGCGCTTTCCGTTCAATATTATGCGGAAGCGGAGATTATTCGAGAAGTAAAGGCAGGCAATTTTTGGCCAGAGCCAAAAGTTGATAGCGCAATTATTAAACTAAAGGTAAAAAACAAACATTATCCGTCCGGCAGTGACCCGATAGTTGAAGATAAATTATTTTTTCGTTTAGCTAAAGTTGGTTTTAGCGCGAAGCGAAAAATGTTGAAGAATAATTTAGCGGGTGGCCTGAAAATTCCACAAAAAACAGTGACAGAGATTCTTATAAAAAATAAATTTAACCCGCTTTTGCGCGCCGAAGATTTAGCGCTTGACGATTGGCTAAAATTATTTGCGGCCCTGCGCGAGTTTATGGTATAATAAAGTCAAATTAAAGCGAGATTTATTTATCTTGTTTATTATGCCGAGCATTAATCCGCTAGAGAAAAAGGAAGCTGCCCAAGCAACCATAAACTCACCACGCCAACAAAAAATGGCCGTGGGTTTTTTAGCTTCGGGCGCGATTTTAATAATTGTTCTTTGGGTTTTTCAATTTAGCGCCCAATTAAACAAACCCCTTAGTACCGATAAAAAACTTAGTAAAACAGCCACTTCGACCGACACGGATTTAACCCTGAGAGATTCGGACGGTGATGGGATATCTGATTATGAAGAAATAAATATTTATAAGACCTCGCCTTATTTAGAAGATTCAGATAGCGATGGGATCACGGATAAACAGGAGATTACGCAAGGCACCGACCCCAATTGTCCCAAAGGAAAAGTTTGTAATGCGGTTGAAAGTTCGCCGGCACCCAGCGCCAGCTCTACAATTATCCAAGAAGAGCTTCCGGTCGTTAGCGGCGACGCGACTATAGTCCCTAATATCGGTAACGATGTAACGCCGGCAACTTTAAGGCAGCTACTTTTACAAAACGGCTATGACGCGGCGACACTGGAAAAAATTAGCGACGAAGATATTATGAAGAGCTACCAAGAGGCGATTAAAAGTCAAAGTGGAGCGGGCGGAGTCAATAATCCGATTACTACTAATCAATAATTTGGATATAAAATAATAAAATGAAATCTTCTTTAAATCCAGCAAAGAAGAGTGTGGCAAGAACTATCAAAAAGACAGCTGTTTTTTTGCTTGTTTCTATTACTCTTTTTTCTTTTTTAATAACGCCTCTCCATACCGCTAAAGCGCAAATGGTAGTTTCCGACCCGATAAAGTTAGCCTGGGACAAGATAACAAATTTTTTCAAGACAGTACTGCTTAAAGGCGGTGCGACCGCTTTTCAGCAGGTACTTCGCACGGCGTTAAATAAAATAGCCTACGATACGGCCAATTATTTAGGTTCTGGTGGCAAAGGACAAAAGCCTCTATTCATTACGCAAAATTGGGGAGATTATTTGGCGCAAGTGGGAGATGAAGCGGCTGGTCAGTTTATAGAAAGTTTTGCTTCTAATTTATCGAAGCCAGTTAATAAGGAATGCCAAAATGCGTATCAAGCTTGCGTGACAAGTTGTTTGGGCACTCTTTCGACGCCGACAGATGCATTTTGTGGCGAAGAGGGCTATCCGGCCTGTGAGACAACTACTACCTCTACATCGGATAGTTCCGGTTGCGTGCAAGAATGTAAAAATGAGGTTGTAAATTGTGATAATAAAGCCGCCCTACAAAGCGGCAGCTCCGGCGGCACCGGCGGCACGAGTAGCGACGGATCAGCTTCTGATTTTAATCAAGCTTCTTTTAACGTTTGCCAGCCGTCTTCTTTAGAAGCTAAAGTAAAAATAGGTCTAGGCTTAGTCGAACAGCAACGTCCGGGCGCACCAAATTGTACGGCCTCGGCCATGATACAGAATTGGGGCGACGAGGCGCAGAGATTAACCGATTTTAAAGATCCGCAATTTTTAAATAAATTTAAAAATATTTTTGATCCCACCTCTAATGACTTGGGGATTTATATGTCGGCACGAACCGATTTAATTAAAAAACAGGCGACGGTTGATGCTAATTCAAAACTTAACTTAGCGGCCAATAAAGGTTGGCAAGACAAGACCAATATCGCTAAAAAATTAATCGGTGTTCCCGGTAAGGCCGAGTCGGACGCGAAGAGCACGGATGCGGCTCAGAAGAATTCAATGCTACGCACAACCGGAGATATTCTCGTTGATGCCGCCAATGTTTTCTTAAACCAATACGCGATTACTAAATTTAATGATTTAATGGGGCAATTGGGTAAAAAATCTTCAGAAGGAAACTCTGGGCCTGATGTAAATAATCCGACGAGTGATGTCAGTATCCTTTACGGTGAAGGGAATTTGCAAGAAGTGACCTCATCAATTATAAAACCGGATTTTGGCGTTTTGGCGGATTATGATATTTTGTCGCAATTAGTAATTTGTCCAGATCCAAAAAATCCGGGGCCGACTAATTGTGTTATCGATGATAAATTCATGCAGGGTATTACGGCCAAAAAGACCGTGGCCGAAGCAATTAAAGACGGTTACATCCATGGCGATTGGCAGATAACTAAAGACACAGCCGATAATACCTATTCTCTGCGTAATATTTCTATTTTAAGAAAATATCGTATTTTACCGATTGGCTGGGAGGAGGCGGTTAATCGCGCTTTTGCGAATCCGACCCAGATTAAGAAAGTAACCGTCATGGATTTAGTTTCTTGTTTTGATCAATATGACAGCTATAACCAATTTAGTTCTGATTTTGATGTGACAAATCAAACCTGGTGTCGTGGATTAGTCGATCCTAATTGGGTCTTAAAATCATCTCTTAATTATTGTCGCAAGCAAGGCGTCGGCGCGCAGACTATGAATAAAATTGTCATGCCAAGCATCCCGGGCGTCAGCGGCAATCCTTATACTCCCAGTTATTTAACAGTTACTCGCCAAGATAATTATTGCGCTGACGAACAAACTTGTGTTAAAGAAAAAGATGATGGCAGCTGCGAAGTTTATGGTTATTGTAATGAAGAAAAAAGAACTTGGAAATTCACTGCCGATACTTGTGATCCAATTTATAATACTTGCCAAAGCTTCACTAATCCGACAACTGGCAAGAGCGTTTCTTATTTAGAAAATACCCTTAATTATACAGGATGTAATCCGGAAAGCGCCGGTTGCCGCCAATATTCAACCTTTGGCTCTTATGCAACCTCGACGGGAATAGTAAGTTGGCAGGCTAATAAAAGTATTTATTTAAATAAAAATCTTTTATCCTGCAACGGTAAGGACGAAGGCTGTACAGAGTTATTAAGAGTTAAGCCAACTTGGGGTTCAAATTTAGTCATGGATGCTGATTATAATAATGATGCGATTGGCGCTTCGTCAACTGGTGCGTCCCTTCTTAACACTTGGCCGTATTGGTCGTCAACCAACTCTATTAACAGTAGCCGTGTCGCTACTATCGTGGATGCTAGTCAAGAGCCGGGTGGTGAAAACGGCAAGGCTTTAAAACTTCAAGTTACGAGAATTCCTAGTAATACCGATCAAGTGGTTGTTGGTACTTTTTCCGATTTAACCCATTCTCTTTTGCCGGAAAATTTTCAACTTATTCCCGGACAATCTTATACACTTAGTGTGGATGTTTATTTAGCCGAAGGAGGTTCGGCTAGTCTTTACCTAGGTAATATCCCTGACGGTTTTGTTAAGACAACGACTGCTCTCAACAAATGGGAACATTTAAGCGTGACGCGCCCTGCCGTGGGCTCTTTTAGCGAACAACTCTTCGGAATTAATGCGGGAAATATAAGCGGTAGCAATGTTAAAATTTATATTAAAAATTTAAAGTTTGAAGTTAGTGATTTTGCTACCAATTTCAACGCTTATGGAGCTTATAAAGTCTATGAAAAACTCTTGCCGCCCTATTTAGAACAATCTTGCTATAACGATATAGCGAGCGCTACTAAAGATTATCGTCTGCGTAGCGATGCGCCCGCTATCTGCTCTCAGTTTGCCCGCAAATGTAATCGCAATGAAGTTGGGTGCGAACTATTTACTAATGCTAAAAATGGTCTATCGGTTCCGGCGCAAGTCACAAGTTCTGATTATTGTCCGAGCGAGTGTTTAGACTATGATGTTTATATTTCCAAAGAAGATCATTTTAATTCTCCTCAATCGGAAAATATTATTCCTAAGGCGTCTAAGACCTGCGCTCTAGAATCAGTCGGTTGCAGCGAGTTTACTAATCTTGATGCCTTAAACCAAGGCGGAGAGAATAAAGAATATTATACTTTCCTCAAGCAGTGCATTAAGCCGAGCCAGACTCTTTGCGGTGATTTTTACAGTTGGGAAGGAACGGATAGCGGCTATCAATTAAAATCTTATAGCCTACAGAAGGCTTCGTCTGGCAATCCGGAAGTAACTTCTAATGATAGTGCTTTGTGTAGCGCTGCGATTTACAACAAACCGCTAGGCGATCCTCAATATAATCCAGATTGTCGAGAGTTTTATAATTCAGCCGGCGGAGTTTCCTACCACTTAAGTTCAAGAACTATAACTTGTTCCGAAAATTGTCATGCTTATCGCATGAGCGATAAGAATATCGATAGAACATTAACTCAAGCGCAGTGTAATGCTAGTCCAACTAATAGTCATTGGGACGCAAGCGTCAATGTTTGTTATTTCTGTCTTAATGGTGGTACCTGGGATACGCAATTAAACTCCTGTATTTATCAGGCAATCCCCGGAGAAGGTAAGACCTGTAACGCTTCGGACAACGGTTGTCGCGAATATAATGGTAATGACGGTAACAATGTTAGAACACTTTCTTATTATAATTTTGAAACCGGGATGCAGGGCTGGTACTCAAATTGTTTAGATGGCTTAACTCTAACGACAATTTCTAATAATAAAAACGGCCACTCCTTATTATATAATGATGGGGCCACTAATGGTTGCGCCGCGGTTGGTAATGGGACCTCAACCTCTAAACTACCGTTAATAAAACAAGTTTTTGCCTCAGCCAACGTAGCCGCCCAGCTTAAGGTCGCTAACTTAGTGACTCAAGGCAAGGCCTATAGTTTGCGTTTTATTGCCAAGGCCGCCAATAATACTAATGTTCAAGTTTATTTCTATAATAATGATTCGACTAATCCGCAGAAAGCTTACTTTGCTACCAGCACGCTAATAGTTAAGGGCGGTGGCGACTGGGGAATATATCAGACAAATTTAGAAAATCTTGATCACACTATTACTCCCAGTGAAGTTTTAATTATTAGCGGTGATCAAAATTTTTATTTCGATGATGTAATTTTAACAGAAATTTCCGATCGTTATTATTTGATAAGAGGAACGAGTCAGATTCCAGATATTTGTTATTATGATACCTTCGATCAATATCAAGGGGCGGATTATAATTTAGGCTGTTCTCAATATACGGATCGCAATAATTTAAAGCATAATCTTCATAAATTCTCGAAACTTTGTTCTGATTCAGCGGTTGGTTGCGAGCAGATGATTGCCACTCAAAATTATACCCCGTATACAAGCGGTATTTGGGGAGATACTAATAATAATGGTTCTTGCGATAGCGGGGAGACTGATTGCGTAAAGGTAGGCGGAGATAAAGCAATTTATGCTGTCTTTGATGCAAGCAAACAGTGCAATGCGGCTAATTTAGGCTGTAGTCGCCTGGGGCAAGGAACTCTCGGCGGAACCTCTTGGTCAGACGTTTATAAGAAAAATAATCCAAATCTTTATGATAAAATTCTTTGTGGCCAGGGAGAAGTCGGCTGTGAAGAATGGAAGGCGAGCGACGGTACTTTGAATTATTTTAGAGACCCGGGAAATAACGTTTGTCAGTATCGCGCTAGTCAAGATCCCACGATTTTAGGAAAGGCGTGGTACAAAATTCCGGTTAAGCGCTGTGATTACAATGGAAACGGCAAGATAGAAGGTAGTGAAATGACGGGACTAATTTGCGGAGTCAATAGTGATTGCGGCGACAAGAATTGTATTATCGATATCAATGACTATCCTTGCTCCTATTCCTATTTTAAGACCTTCGGCTTAGGTGGCGCTGGCAATCAACTCCCAACACCGGACCAACAGGCTGGGCTTTGTGAAGATAAATCATCCGGCTGTACAGAGTTTGTCGATCCGGTTAGCCGCTTCGCACCCAATTTAATTTATAATCCGGGCTTTGAAGGCAATGGTAATGGCTGGGGTCCGCTGCCGGGCGAAAAATGGAATGGAAATAATATAGCTGCTAATGAGCAAATTATCACGATTGATCCTAATAAACTTTATATCTTCTCGACTCGCGACACTGGTGGCACGACCGAGACCAGATTGGATTCTATTAATGGTATAAA
>Ga0172381_10002104_pt1 | contig 22574 bp, 37 predicted proteins | sample Leawel6488metaG_FD_119754 | JGI IMG/M metagenome (GOLD analysis project Ga0172381, IMG submission 119754) | Leachate microbial communities from a municipal landfill in Southern Ontario, Canada - Leachate well 64-88 metaG | ecosystem: Engineered > Solid waste > Landfill > Unclassified | place...
CGCAGTTGCTGGTTTGATGGCGCCGACCGCCCCTCATGCTGGAGTGAGGATGGAATCACCGCAAGCTATGATGTGCCACCGAATCCCTTTGATGGTTGGAACCCGCTGTGCGAGGCGTGTTCACAGTGCGCCGCCAATCGCAGCGATGAAAAGGGGAAGAAGTTCTGCAAAACCAAGCCCCGCTTTTTGATGATAGGGGTGGGCGATGACGGCAACCTGGATGAAAAGAAGCAGATTATACTGGTTGCCAGCTTCTTCAGTAGCACTATCTGGTGGGATTTCACGAAGTCCATGCGTAAAAAGGGTGTGAATTTTGCCATGTTTCTGTATAAGTTCACCGCCCGCATAGAGGATTTCGGCGTCAATGTAAGTCAGATGGTTGCCGGTATCAACCCGGAGATTATCCGCAACTTAAGCAAAGAGGAGTATGCGCTGGTAGCGGCGGCGGCTTATGACATCATGGCAAACAAGGGGCGCTGGACACCGCCACGCGTCAGCATGTTGGCGGGGGAACGCCGCCCTTATCAACTGCCCCCGGCGGTAGTGCCGCAACCACCGGATGATGAGATTGACGATGGAGGCTTCGCTTAACACCTTTGTGGCAATGATGCCACGCAACCGGCAATAGTGCCGAGAGTTTGGGATGTAGTATGCCCCTTGAGGAGTTGGATTCACCATCACAATGGCAAGGGGCAAAGCGGCTGAAACGCCACTGGATAGGAATTGAACTTGAACCCAAGTATGTAGAGATAGCGAGAAGGAGAGTAGAGCAATGTCAAGAACCAATGTTTTAGCAACCCCCCACTGCCCCACTTGTGGCGGCGAGTGGACATTCATCAGCGAATCAAGCGGCAACTTTAGCACCGCCGAGGAGCAATGGAGCGCCAAGTATTATGTGTGTCTGATCTGCGGCGCCAGCATAGAGAGGATATGGCTGGGATCGCCGGTCGCCGAGTATGCAGAGGAATTCACTGAAGGGAAAACAACACTAGAGGAGGTATTGCTGTGTGCATTAACGGCGAAATGAGTGATGCCTATTATGAGATGAAGGGTGAGCGCGATAACCTGGCAGAGGATAATGTCATGCTTAAAGTCAAGGTTAATGCGATGCGGAAAGATGCCAGGTGGATATGTTCACAAAAGACCCTAACAGAGTTCTTAACCACATACCCAAAGGAAACCCTGTGAACCACCACCCCGCCGGACTTGACGAGCTTGCGGCAATGGCGCGGCAGTTCACGCCGGATATTGAGGAGTGGTGCGATAAGCACGGGGTCAATGCCGACACTGCCAGGCGCGGTGGCATAGCCCACGCCCCCTATCTGCTGGATGAAAAGGATTGGACGGTGTGCCTGCTATTCGGGGTCACCGATGCCAGCCGCCCCAAGCAGCACGGGGTTACGGGCATCATGGCGGTCAATACAGCCGAGACGCGCTGTGAATTATTCGGGCGCGGCGGCTATGCCTGCTTTAACCCACCAGCGGATAAGTCTATCTACGGGCAATTCACGCACCCCTGGGAACTGAAACACAAGGTTGCCAGCTTAATAGAGGCAATCAAGCTAACCGAGGACGGTATGCACACGATTATAGAGAGGGTTGCGAAGACAGATAATGGCTAAAATCGGCGATCACTACACCGCGGTCAATCCGCAACCCATAATCCGCTGCGAATTTTGCGGGCAGGATCATGCGGCGGGTGAGGTGAATGTAACCTGCACCCTTACCCGCATGGGTTGGGTGTATGAGATGGATAGGTTTGATTGCCCCAACCCGCCGATGAATTATAGGGGCGGGGGAAGGGACGCTGGTATTAAGTGGGCAAGAGATGCCCAGGCTGAATCAGATAAGAGGTTTAATGCGGGATTCAAACCTTATGGTTTTTGACCCAAAGATTTTGCTTGACAAACCATTTACCTTGAGGTAAACTAATAGGTATGAAAATCAAACTGATTAAACTAGAGTGTAAACGCTGTGGGCACAAGTGGTTTCCCACACAAGAAGAAATCAGAATGTGCCCCAAATGCAAGAGTCCCTATTGGGATAAGGAGAAGAAGGCAAAATGAGCTGGGAGCACATTAATGGGGATAAAACCATAGAAGAACGCTTTTGGGATAAGGTTGATAAAACCGGGGATTGTTGGGTATGGCTCGGCATTAAGCGAGGTGGGGGATATGGAGGATTCCGGGATGGAGAGAAAATGATGCTAACCCATAGATTCTCTTGGCAACTCCATTTTGGGGCAATCCCGGCGGGAATGCTTGTATTACATCATTGTGATAATAGGGTGTGTGTAAACCCTAGCCACTTATTTTTAGGGACATATCAAGACAATATGGATGATATGAAAAGCAAGGGAAGGCATAAAACCAATATTGGAGGAGAAGATAGGAATATCAAGCTCACCCATTACGATATTCCTATAATCCGGGAATTATTTAGAGTTGGCTTTACAAGGAGATTTTTAGCCAAACGATTTGGAGTAAATAAAAAGACTATTTCTGATGTTGCGCGTGGAAGAACATGGAAACATATCCCCCCGCTATCGTTAGAATCAAACCAATTAACTATAAACGATTGGAGATGCCCAAATGAATAGCTCGGAGCGTATTTATGTTTGCGCCCCGCTGAAGGGCGGCAACCCCACAGTGGAGAATATCACCCTGAATATCCGCCGCGCCCATGCGCTTATGTGCGCGCTGTTGCGGCAGGGATATAATGTCTTTTGCCCGCACACAATGTGGGGCGGCGCATACGGCGTGCTACCGGAGAACACCTTCCTGGCGCTATGCCTGAATTGGCTGTATAGCTGCACCACTGTCGCGCTGCCGGGGCTAACGGAACCCGGGGGCAATATGCTGCCGGAACTCGGATTAGCGGCAACCCTGGGCAAGCGGATCATGTATTGGGATGATGATACCCAACGCCTCGCCGACTTGCCGAAGGGCTGGCTTGATAAGGTGCTGGGCACTGGGCAGAGCCAGAGTAACGGGGCTGCAAGCAACCCCAACCCCAAGTATCCGCCGGTGCAGCTATGACCCACCCAACCGACTGCATCCCCGCCAAGCACTACGGCAAGCTGGAGAAATGTAAGACCTGCCCTGACCGACATACCTGTGCTGGCGATGCACGCGGGGATAGCGTATTTGACCTGAACCAAGAGGAGGAGTAATGAGCAAATTGGTAACAGGAAACGAATTTTCGGCGATGACCAAACCAGAGCAATATCAACTTTACCTTGATATGAGATGGGAGCTTAACGACCTCCAAGTCAAGTTTGATAGCTTAAACACCGAACTCCTCGCCTCTCGGAAAAGAGATAAGGCGTTCAGGGAATGGCTGGCAAAATACAAGTCTGACAATACATGGAGCGATGACGCTGTGATAGAAGTAATTGACGAAATAGAACGCGCCTATAACAAAGCAGGGGAGGAGTAGAGATGATATTTCGCAAGTTAGGCGAATGGCTATATCGGTGGGCAACCAAGTGCTACCGGCAGGGTAACACCCGCAACGGCACGCCTGTTGATGGGTATATGTGCCCAATTTGCGGTAGCACTGAAATTATATTCCGCCCCGAAACCTACCGAAGGAGGGGAAACCAGAATGAGCGTTATGCCACAATACGATGCACTTACTGCAAAAATTACACCACTAAAATCTATGAATGGAGGGTTAAACCATGCCCCTCCTGCTAACCATCACCGCCGCGCTTATGCTGATAGCCATTGCCAAGCTGCTTGCACTGCTGATATGCCCCCGCTGCGGCAATGAGATGTGGCATGACCTGTTGGTGGTGGCGTTATTCGTATTCCTGTGTGTAACCGCGCTCTTGATAGGATACTACTATTGGGAGCTTGACCCGATAAACATTATCGCAAGGATGGAGATATGATAGAACTAACACCGTTTGAACGGGATGCCTTAACATGGGGGTTGAGTGATTTCCACGATGCTATGACTGCGCTAAAAGAAGCGGCATTGTTAATCAAGGAAACCGCCCAGTTCACGAGAGATAGTGTAATCCCGAAGCAAAAGCCCCTTGAATTGTCTTTAGAACTTGACGGCAACCAATGGAGCGTTTTAGCGGGTAGCAATATACAAGAGGGCGTTTGCGGATTTGGCGATACCCCCGAAGAAGCCATTACGGAATTCGCTAAAGAGTGGCTTAAAACGAGGAGCGACTAGCCATGCGCCCCGCCCTCATTATCGGCTTTATCCTGATATGCGCGTTGATAGTGATATGGTTGCCAACCGCCCCTCTGCTGCCCATAGAGTCCGCGCCCCGTTGGTTGGCTATGCAGAATTGGCGGGCTGATGTGATCTGGTGGTATCAGATGCAGCAATATCATTGGGAGTTGATCCCGGCGGCAACGCGGTTACGCGGGCATTATCCGAGTGAGGGGGAGTGGGAGGACTGCGAAGGGAACGCCAAGAGTTACGGCGATTGTGCGGTTAGCCCAGACTTGGGGCTGGATGCCTATGCAGAGATAAAAGAGGAGCTGGCAATTTATAAGCCGGGCGTGGGCTGGATTGAGGGCGTTCACCTGGTCAATGATGTAACGGCGGATTGGAAACGCGGCAGAAAGTGCTATCAGTTTCACCCCCGCCCTACTAACCCCCACCACAAAGGAGTAATGAGATGGCAATAAAGGCAATGCCTGATACGACAAGGCTTAATAATCTCTATGATAAATTATCAAACATGCGTTTACAACACAAGGATAAGCACATCATAATAGAAGATATAACTGAATGTATTAATATCATTGAAAGCATGGATTTATACAGTGCTTACTATGATATGGCATCTAACGCTACCGAATATACGGAGGACACCCCATGCGACCACTAATCCTAGCGATGCTGATGGAGGGGCGGGGATGAAATATTTAAAGTATTTATGGTATGTATTGAAACACAAATGGTTTGTATTCCTTGAGTGTTGCAAATTGGGAATATGGTGGCGTGGTGTCACGCATGACTTTTCCAAATTCTTGCCCAGCGAGTTTATCCCTTACGCGCGCTATTTCAAGGGAACTATCAAGCGGGGCAGAAATGCAACAGGATACTATAAACCATACGAAACGGGGGATGGCAACTTTGACCGAGCATGGTTTTATCACCAAAAGCGCAATAACCATCACTGGCAATATTGGATTATCCCGCTTGATGGTGAAGGTTGCCATGCCCTTAAGATACCAGAAATGGTCATTAGAGAAATGGTAGCCGACTGGCGTGGTGCTGGCAAGGCACAAGGGACACCAGATACAGTCAAATGGTATAAAACCAACAAGGATAAGTTGCAGTTGCATCCCCAAGCACGCAACAGGATAGAAGAATTGCTAGGCATTAACCACGCCGGTGCCGCCCGCCGAATAGGAGAGTGATAGTATGGCAGTATCACGATTTTGGGATATAGCAGATGTTTATACCAAAGAAATCCAACGCGGTGACTGCGTTATTGTGTTCTGGCAAAGGGGAGAGGGAGACAGAGGATTTATTAATGGCAATGAAATCCAGATCGTATTAACTCCCGAAATTGCCAAAAGATTAAAGGGAGTATTGCCAGACTAACCACCCCCGCGCCCAGCGCAGAAAGGGAGAGATGAGGGAACTCATAAAAGCAGTTGAATACAATATCAAGCCGATTCTATGGTATATCGGCACGATCCTGGTGTGCCTGCTTATCGGTTGTGCTATCGGCACATTCTGGCTTCACGTTGTGCTATTCCCGCCCATGCAGGTAACGCCTATCACCGATGGCGAGTGGCACGGCATCACAGTGCGCCCGGCTATCGTAGCGGCAAGCAAAGTGCCGCAAGGCGTGATAGCGCAGATAGAATTAACCATCAACATACCGGCGCAGCATGAGTGGGCAACGCTCATAGAATCCCGCGAATATGACCATGGGAATAGTAAGGTAAATACTACATTTGCGCCCCAAAATGGTGCTGAAAAGGGGCAAAAAGAGACCATGGCTTTTTACCGTAAATATTCATTTCTCGCCCACGGCGGGGGCTGGTTCACCAGCGAGGGGGAAATCTATCACAACCCGTGGTCAATGAACCTCACCATGCAGCAACTCGCGGATGGCAGCTATAGGTTTTTGACCGATGAAGAGGGCATAACATTCACGGTCAAGAACGCGGTCAAGGTTGCGGATAAACCCAAGCCCAGCTATACCGCCAGCGTGCTTTACAACGGGAATTGGGGCGGTTCTATCGGCTATTCCCCCGGGTGGAAGATGCTGGGAGTAACGCCGATAATCAGCGCAGGATATATAGACAAGCCGTTAGTGGGCTTGGGAATAGAAATAAAACCTTGACTTTCCCCTCTCAATAGGTTATACTTATAGGTATGAAAATACAAATTGAGAAACTTACATGCAAGCGGTGCGGGTATATCTGGCATCCCCGTCAAGCTGATGTGCGGATATGCCCAAAGTGTAAGTCGCCATATTGGGATAGGGAAAGGAAAACGAGATGAGCTGGGAACATATTCGTAATCCTAAAGCGGTAGAACAACGCTTTGGTGAAAAAGCAGATAAAAGTGGTGACTGCTGGATATGGATAGCTAGTAAAATGGGCAAAGGTTATGGTGGATTTTGGTATAAGGGAAGGTTTCAAAGGGCGCACCGTGTATCATGGCAATTGCATTTTGGCGAAATTCCTGCCGGGATGTTTGTCTGCCATCACTGCGACAATCCACTATGCGTTAATCCTAGCCACTTGTTTTTGGGGACAAATGCTGACAATGTGAAGGATTGTCGTGCGAAGGGAAGGCATATTAACGGTGAAAGAAATGGACGAGCTAAATTAAGCCACCATGACATTCCAATTATCCAGGAACTAGCTAAATTCGGTTTTACGCAAAAGTATTTATCTAAGCATTTTGGAGTTAGCCGTCAGAACATTGCCAGCATTATATATAGAAAGACATGGAAACACATTCAACCATAGGAGGAGGTGAGAAAGGGATGGAATTAACATATGAAGAGTTGCGAAGAGCAGTAAGGGGAATATCCCGTTACGCTGGCAGCATAGCTCTTTATGGCGGAACGGGATATATGTTTTGTGTAGAGTTCCCGAATTATAAAAAGACAGGTCGCTGGAAGAAATACACGCCAGAAGAGCACTGGTGTTTATACACAAACAAGTGGGAAGATGTATTGGAGTTTATCGCAACTAGAAAATGGGTAACAGACCCAGAACCAGATAAGCAGGCGGGCTAACCCCCGCCTCTGCGACCGCAGGGAACGCAGGATAACAGGAGGAGATATGAAACGCTACATTGAGATTGACGGGGAACGGGTGGAGTTTGATAATGCCCATAAATGCCCCGCATTTGGAAGAGAGGGATGTGAGGGAGAAGATTCGGTATGCCATCATCCTAAACATCCCAATAGAGATAAGGACAATGTTTGGTATCCAGAATGTCACTATCATTTTGATTGGGTTGATGGTGATTTTACAGCAATATCACCCGCCAATTGCCCAGCCCGCCCCGCCGATGATGCGGGCAAGGGAGCAGAGGAGGAGAGTAGCGATGGGAAATGAACTGCGGGAATTGACCGAGGAGGAAATCCAGTGGTATCAAAAAACCTGCTTTGGGGCAAATTGCAATAGGCATTTAAAGTTATGCGATGGAGGAAAATTAAGTTGCTTATTCCTGCAAGATAGGATAAGCAAACATCTCCGCATCACCCCCGAAGGCGATGTGGTGCTGGTATTAGGGAAGCTCAAGGTAGGATAGCGATGCACCTAGCCCTCGTTAGAATAGAGGATGCCGGTAGCAACCTTGTGAAAGCCGTGGCGGAAGAACACCCCGGCGATAAAGAGGATTGCCCGGTGTGCAAAGACGAGTTATGCAAAGAAAAGGAGAATAGCGATGGGAAATGAAGGGAAGTATTGGGATGAAGGCATTATGCTAGTGCCGGGATGCACGAAGGTTAGCGAAGGGTGCGACCATTGTTGGAGTGAATCTATGAGCAAGCGCACCGGCAAGGGCTTTGAACCCCGCTTTGATGAAAAGCAGTTGGCACGATTCGGCAAAGGCAAGCCGCGCATCATCAGCATTTGGAATGATTTGTTTCACGAATGCGTTACGGATGATGAAATCATACAAACCCTAATAGCCATGTTCTTTAACGATAAGAATATCTATCTGGTATTGACTAAAAGAGCCGATAGATTGCTGAAATTAAAAGGCGCATGGTTTGGGCAAGAAAAGGGAGCGCGAGTAAGACTTTACAATATGCCTAACCTATGGCTTGGCGTTACCGCCGAGAATCAAGCGCGCTGGGGTGAACGAGTGCCGCAACTGTTAGCCGCCAATCCCGCGCACCCGTGGGTTATGTGCGAACCATTGCTGGAGGAAATCAAGAGACCCCGCAATATAGAGAAATTGCATTGGGTAGTGGCGGGAGAGGAAACGGGTAAAAGCAAGCGAACCATAGAGGAAGCCGTGTTAAGGGCTTTGTTATGGGACGCAGACGCGGCGGCAGTTCCCTTTTGGGGCAAGGCTGGCTATGGTGAAGGCGACCGCGCCTATCCCCCCGCCCTGCTGCACCACTTGGGCAAACACTAACGGAGGTATGAGAGATGCACCTTGCGCTTGTTAAGATAGAGGATGCCGGTAGCAACCTCGTGAAAGCCACAGCAGAAGAACACCCGGGCGATAAAGAGGGTTGCCCGCTATGCAAGGAGGAGAAGGGTAGTGGATAAGCTCCCCCTTGATAGCATCATCCACGGTGATTGCCTTGAGGTCATGCCGACATTGGACCGCCGAGTCGGTGAACTGCTGTATCACTTCCCCACCTGTGATTGCAATGGCGCAACCGATTACGGCATAGCCCTTGACCCCTTTAGCGGGGCGGGAACTGTGGCAACCGTGGCAAAGCGGCTAAAACGCCACTACATCGGCATAGAGCTTTCCGAGCAATACTGCGAAATGGCGCGCCGCAGGGTGGCGGCAACCCAGGAACCGATGTTCTGATTTTTTCCCTGATACCCCCGCCACAGGTCGCCACGCTTTACCACAGCCCGCCAGACAAGCGCCGTCCCGTTAGCCGTAGGGATATAGCCTGAAATGACACAGGGCATCCTACGATAGAAAACTCCCCCGCAGGATTACGGGGGAGCGCCCAAAAGGAAAGTAGCATGAAACACAAGCACACTAATTAAATTATATCACAATTCCTATTCAGATCGTCAAGCAATGCCAGCAGATTGTAACAATACATTTCGCGGGGACGCTTTATCCCCGCCTTAATCAGCACTGTGCCATTTAGCCACTGGGCGCGTGGTTCGCTGGCGGGGCTATATTTGAAGTAATATGCCAGCGCATCCGGGCGCTTAAACCACTTGCGCGACCACAGAACGCCGGTGGAATAGACCTCGGAATGCAGGTGCATCGCCGCCCCGTCAGTCCAGCCTATGCGCTCCCCCGCTGTTACTGATTCACCGAAGCGGCGGGCGGGGTCAATATGCTGGTAAAGTATCCACACCGGCAGCTCGCCAATCATGCTGCGAATCACCATGCAGCCCCCCGGTGGCGCTGGTTCGCCGACATAGGTTATCTCCCCGTCAAGGCAGCTCACAACCTCGTGGCGCTCGGTATTATCCTTATAGCGAATATCCAGCGCGCCATGCCAGCAGCCATTCTCACCCTTATTGCCCGGCGGCGGGATAATATGGCGCTTGGCGATTTCGTCAAAATCCACGCCCCGGCTGCGGCTGCGGGAGTAATATGCCTTGACATTGCCCCCCGGTTCTACTACTGCCCCGTATTCGTTGCGATCCCAGCCCTCCGGTAGCAGGGCATTATAGACCAACCAGCACCAGGGTTTAATCATGCGCGTTGCGTCAAGGGGATAAAAGGCGTTCATCAGTTCACCTGTCTATATCGTAGGATTGAGCCGGTCATTATCTTAACCGTGCCCGTTGTTTCAGCAGCAAAGCGGATAACCAGATTACCAGCCGTTGCGCCGTTACGGAAGATGCCTGTTATGTTGGCAAGATAGCTGGTATTGATAACCGGCACCCCCGCCGATGCCGTGCCACTATTATATGCAACAGCGCAACCATGCGTTATTGCAGTTAGCGTAGTCGGAATATGGGTTTGCAATCCCAGCACCACAAACCCGGCCGGACCATTGACCGCTAATTTAATGCCGGTGGTGGTAACGGATGATTGGAACAATAGCCACACATCAAACACATAGTCCTTGTTGGCTAGAACAGGAAATAATAACCCCGTTACATCGGCAAAGCTGGTAGTGGCATTGGCAACATCAGCACCAAGCCTAACGATGATTTCCGATTCCCCGCTGCTGGGGTGTGTGTGGTCAGTATTACTCTTGCCATCCAACGCCGCCTGCAATCCGGTGATGCCGCCTATGCTGTGGGAGTGATTGGTTGCAGCGTAACCTGTGTGCGTATGGTCAGTTAGGGCATAACCTGTGTGCGCGTGGTCAGCAAGGGCATAGCCGCTATGCGTATGGTCAGCCGCTGTCTTGTTATTGAGTGCCATTTGCAGCACGGCAATATCGCCAATCTCCAGCGCCTTGACATTGAGGGTGTTACCATCATAGGATAGCAGGTTGCCAGCACCCGGCAAGCTACCGCCGGATATTTTGGATTTCTGCCACTCGGTAAAATCCTGATCCTTACGCTGGAGGTTATAAGCCCCCTCTATCTGGTCAAGGCTATGGGTATGGTTGCCTTTCACTTATGCACCTTCCCAAAATTCAAACCATTCGGGATGCTTTTTATAGAATAGCATTAACGCAAACCAACCCAATAATCGCCTTATCCAATGAGGCTTTTCAATATGAACATCGGAAAATGCCTTTGTTATTGCATCGGCTACTTCCCGCCCAAACTCCTCTGGTGTTTTCATTACGGATTCACCTTTTTACTGAAGTCAAACGATCCCCATTTGGCAGCGATGATGCCGAGGCAGCCCAGCTTAAACACCTCGTTATCGGGTAGCAGGGCAAACATCGCCCAGGTTGCAATCGCCGTAACAATGCACGCCCCCCAAAATCGGGAGCTGGTGAGCTTAACCAAAATCCGCCGCTTGCAATCCAATCCATCTTTTGCTGGCATGATGCCTCCTATTTGAAGAAATTCATTAACGCTATCACAACGGCGATAGCAGATGCAGCAAGTAGCACCGTCACCTTGCCGTCTAAAGTATCCAACTTGGTCGCAAAGTTCTTATGGTCAGGGCAATGTGGCTCTGTTTCCAATATGGTAAGCCGCCTCAATATCTGCTCGCGCTTGGTGCTATCGCAGCCGCCCCCGCCGTCCTGATCTGTTAGCAATGTCATGGAAGAATTCCCGTCTGTTCTATGGTTTCGTTGTTAGAGTGAGCGCGCACTAGATACTCCCCACCCGGCTCGCCGATGTTAGGTGGAGTTTCAAATTCAAATATCAGCCGTTCAGCCCCGCCGGGAATGACGGATTGCCAGCCTATCCACTGGTCAATAATCACAGACATGGATAGATAATCACTAGCTTGTGTAGTATCCACCCATGCCGTGATGTGATAATGGCCGCCATCCCGCACGGCATAACTCCCCACCCCGGCAATAACATTAGCAGGCGGCTCGGCGGGCTGACTGCACGCCAGCAGCAGGGCAAATAGAATTAATATATAGCGCATGGTTTTACCCCTTTATAACCCAGATTTTATCACTAATGCGAATACCAGTGGGAGCACCGCCTGCGGTCGCATTGACTTTATGACATATAAAGCTGCCATAATCCCCGCCTGCCAACATAATCGGCGCAGCGGTGGGGGCACCGGTAGTGCCCCAAGTCGGCGTCCATTCCGCCCTGCCAACCCGGGCACCAGAGGCTATGCGGCATTTATATGTGGCGTCCTCAGCCTCAGTCCCGGCGGCATCACAATGATAAAGTGAATAATCATTATCGCCGCCGCCCGCTGTTTGTAATGTTGCCAGCGTGTGAACCCCAACAATAACGCCCTCAATGCACGGATCAAAGCCCGCCCCATTATTGGTTTGTCTATCGGAATCAGAGAAGGTATTCAACGCTACTGCGCTAAAGGAAAAACTCTGATTGATGATTTCATAGTATTCATCGCCCAGCGGCATCCAGTAATTGCCGGATTTAGACATAAAGAACAATCCGACAAAAGCAATTAACCCGGTGCTGCCCGCCGGTGATCCGCCGGTATTGGAGATTTGCCAATAAAGGTCAGTAGCGGCGGCATTAACATCATGGTCAACATAAAAAACGGTATAATCCGCCGCAGCGCTGACATCAATAGTGCCCGGCGATGAACCGGCGCTATCTATAATCTCCATGGTCAAGTCCTCTGTGCCAGCAGTATTTTTATATACTACTACCAGACGCAGCTTTTTACCCTTGAAGCGGTTAAGCAGATAGGTGATATTGCCGCCGGTCATGGCACGGCTAAATACCGATTCTCCATTGCGAAACCTCACACTCCAATCATTCTTATTGCCAAATGTGCCGCCAGCCGCCGGGGCTGATACCGCAGGGGGTGCGCTTCCGGGCTGGATGCCCAGCGGGTATGCTTTTGTATATCCAGCATAGCCGGTAAAATATTGAAAGCAACCATCCGGGTGCATATTACCTTTCAATGACATTAGGGCATCCAGCGTCAGATTATCCTCGCCAATGATGCGGGGCAGAATGGTATCGGTTGCGGGGTCAATCAACACATTAATGTCGGTTGCCAGCTTAACCAGCACATCATCCTCAAGATTATCATCCTCAACCCAAAAGTCAGTATCAACCGGGCAATCATCCTCCATTGGCACGGATGCAGCATTATTAGCGTGATCCTCCGTCCCCCATGCAACCTCATCCTCCGCCGTTTTAAATGCACCCTCACGCCCTACCACCACTATATCAATGTTGGCAAGGGTCAAGGTGGTATAGTCAATAGGCAAAACTGCCGTGCCAAGATGGTATATCTCGGCATCGGTTAGCACGATATTGTCATTGACCGGCGGGGTGGTGCTGCCGCTATCCAATCGCCATGCCGTTTCGGTGGACACATCAAAGACATAAACCACATCACCTGCCCACACGATACCCATTGAATCGCCCAGCGTCCCGGATGGCGAGTTCATCACCTCAAGGTGCATCGCCGCCGCGATAGTGCCAGTGGAATCGCAGTCAGACCCTTGCGCGTAAGATAGAATACGGCAGCCACGTTCAAAGATAATGTCGTGCTCGGCGATGTGGCGGGTAGCATTAACCCGCTTTGATGCCACCGCCCCCTCTGATTGCACAAGGTTTATATAAACCTCTACGGCGGTGCGTGCTCGTGAATAGAATTGTGACATTGTATGTCCTCCTATGCAGACCAGGGATAGATAAATTTGGGCTGCCCGGTATAGTATGCAGCATAAGCCAGCGTAGTGGAGTCAAGTTCAGCCCGCACAAAGCTGGCGCTATAAACATCGTGATAACACCCCAACATCACACTACCAACCCCAACTGATAGCTGCCCACAATATCCGGTAGTATAGTTGGCATCGGTGGTGGAGCCGACATACAAGTAATCAGCCATCATTGGGGTTTTGACCCAAACCCTATGCAGGGAACCGTTGAAATGAATCTTGAAATCAAACCAGGTATCAACCGCCAATGCTACCGGTGACGCGAACGAAACCAGCAATGTAGTATTGCGATAAATGGCAATCGTATTGGCAACCGGGTCAACCCGGATCGCATAATAGTTGGTCATGCCGACATTGGACCGCCAAATCAAACCGCCCACGCCATTGTTTACAAGGATTTGCGCCGTCATGTAACCATTGGCGGGCGTCACATAGTTCAATATGCTGCGCTCTGTGCCGGTGCAGGATAATCCCGCCGCCGGTTTATTGTTGATGCGCAGCCGGTCAACCACAGTAGTGCCGGTGGTTAACCATTGCGGCGGGATTTCGCCATCGCGATAAACCCCAAATTCCCACGGGCAGCCTGTCTCGGCATAGCTATGAACGCCCTCATCGGTAGGATCGTAAACGATTGCACTATCGCAATAGTGGCTGACTATCTCATTATCAGGTTCGGCGCTATCAAGGTTATCAACGCCAATCAGCGTGAATGATACTGCATAGCCCGCCGCCGCATTGCCATGAGACCAGGGATCGCGCAATGGACCACGCCACTTAACCCGGTATGCCTCGTCTTTATCGGAGTGGCGGCGGAATAGGAGCCAGTTCTTTGGGTTCTGCGCTACATAGCCCCGCAAGGCGCACAGGGATTGATATAGTTCTTTGGTGCAGGGGTCAATGGTTAAAGGGAACTCGCCACGGCAACCACGGTCAAGGAAATACAGCGAACCATCGGCAGCCGTTTCCTCAATGGGGTCAACATCAGGAAATGAGGTATCCTCCGGTTCGCTATCGCAGTGGGTATTCCAGGGCAATTCTATAACCACCCAGCGCCCACCAACATACCGATCCGCCAGCATGGTGCCGCCGATGTTATACCAAATCTCCGGCATCCCCACGCCATAAGCCTGATCGCTGATTTTAGCCATTTATATTCTCCTTGCCGTAACCATAATCATCTGATCCCGGTATTTTGGCGCCAAGTTCATTACTTGCACATTAATTGCCTGATGCTCGTCAATGATAGGGAAGGGATAATTGACCTCGTAAATATTCATCAAGTCAACCTCTTGCTCCATCCGCACCACTATTTCGTATATTTCGCTGGTATCAATAGCGTAGTAAAGGTTGGCATTCCATAAGGCTTGATTGTAATTGTCAATGCTGGGAATACTTAACCCCCGCGGGTCTATCTGCTTGCCCGCTTGCGCCGCTCCCCGCAAATAGTTGACACGCACCGAGCGCGGGGTTGGCTGCTCCTTTAGTGTGGGCGTGGGGCGCACTGCATCAAGGGCATCGCTGCTAACAGTCTGGTCACGCCGCCTGATGTTGATTTTACCATCAGCGTCAACATTGACCAGCATCCCCATTGATTGCACCGATAAGCCGAGCAGGTCAATTAAGCGCCCCCCGGTTGGCACAATGCTATCAACATGCCCGCTGTGATTCTGGCTAAACTTGGCAAGGTATCCGCCGGGGGCTGTTACTATCCAGCTATCATTGCCCGCCGCGATTGCCAACGCATTGCCGCCATCCTCGCCCCGCCCCAAATCTTGATGAACGGTTACGCTGCTGCCATCATATTTAAGGATTAAGCCGGTGCCCTCCTCCATAGCATAGATATTTCCGCCCTGCACCCAAAAATCACTTATCCAGTAATCATCGCTGTAATACTGCGCCTGCACATAAATCTCGGTTCCGGCAAGGGCATTGTTAAACACGATCCAGGTTTCATCCCTATTATCGCCGCAATTCTCCATGTAATAACCGAATTTGCCTGGCGGGATGGGATAGGTTAGCGGCACGCCAAAGGGAGCGCTATCCAATACCCGAATCTGCGTGCGGTTTTTCAGCAGAACGGTTGGCAGCGTAAGGCTAACTGCATCCAGCTTAACTTTGCATAAGCCGGTATCATCGGTTGTGATGGTGAACTTCTGCCCCGGCGGATCGTTGGCGTCAATGCGGGCGGTTAGCTGCCCGTCAATATCGCGGGCAGTATCCCGCACACAGTTATGCAACACCACCATATTTGTCCAATCGGCATCGTAGCGTATCCAGCGCCCCAAGCGGCGGGTTGCTACCAGCTTCCAGATATGCTTGCCAACGGCACTGCTGGGAACGCCGAGTTGCGGATAGACAACTGTGCGGGTATAAAAGTGAGCGCCCAGCCCGGAGGGGCTAAACAGGCTTTCGTTGAGGTCAACCATCCTGCCAATCTGGTCATTGTTGGTTGGCGGCGTTCCTGCCTCTGATATGCCGATAATATCGCCAGTGTTTAAATCCACCGCGCCCAGACAATAGAGGTCGTGGGAGATGCCATAGGGATAAGGCGCTAAATTGCCGGTATCCACTACCGCCGCTATCTCCCCGCCGGTATCAACCCACTCATAGCTGATAGACTGCTCGGCAATGTGATGGTAGTTTCGCGCATAGTCAAATATATAAGCGTTGCCGTGCGTATAACGGGACTCGGATTCCAATACTTCATAAGATAATATCCCACTATCATTTATAGCCCAAAAATTAGTATCATACAATAAATCATATAAACTGCCAGTAGTTAAAGCTCTGTCCTGTTTACTATATGTTTTGCTTCTCGCCATAAATATAGTAGCAACATTATTATAATAGATAACACTATCAAGCCGCCCCTGCCTATGATCCCACACCCCCGGCGGCGTGTCATGCGCGGTATCCCTTTGTGTCCAGCCGTTAGCGAAATCGCAGATATAGCGGGGGCGTTCAAAGGTAATAACAAATGGCACTGCATCAGCTTCAGTTTTATCAGTGCTGGGTACCGGATGGTCAGCCCATTCCCCGGTTTGGGTTAATATTGCATACCAGCCCGGCTGTAATTCGGCGGGCAAGGTTATCCCGGTGTCAAGGCTAATATGTGATGCCGCCCCGCTATAAGCAGAGTTGCGGCGAAACACCTTGACGCTGGCGGTTTTGCGGGGGTTGCTGCCGGTTATAGGGCTTAACTCCACATCAACCATAGTCGGATAACCGATATAGACATTGGGGGTGAATGAATAAGCAGGCAACCAATTCGCCGTGAAGTCAGTTGCGGGTGCAGTCACCACATGGAATATTCCGGTTGACTCTGATAGCGTCAGGGTTGTAGCAACACCATCATCAACAATATTCGTTATATAACCAGGATAATAACTGCGTCCATCAATGTAAACCATAATCCCATTATTAACGGCAAATGAAAGCCCAGTCCCATTAATCACAATCATATTATTTTGCACAAAACTACCAACCGGCAACCAAACAATCACGCTATTTTGCGGGTATCTGGTGTCAGCATAGGTTTGATCTGGTGGTGCTGGAATCGCGGCACCAATAGCCTCTGCGCTGGCATAGGCGGTTCCCCCGCTACCATTGCAAGCATAACGCAAGGCACGGCTGGCTATGCGTTCATGGGTATGTTGATACCAGGTGCGAATGGTAGTATTAACGCCGGTGGTTAGGTTGTGCGTAATCTCATAAACCCTGAATGACTCCTCGCTTGGCGATGAACCTATCGGCACGCTGACCGGCAAATGCTCCAGTAGCGCCCGCAAAACGCCAGCTTCGTAATTCAACCCTATCACGCAGAAATCATAGCCCGTTATTGCCGTCATGCCGGTATATGCGCCGTGATATTCCCATTCGTGAATTGTTAAATCGTAGCTTAATATCTTTTGCTTTACGCAAGCCCAAATCCTACCCCCGCCGTAAGCCAATGCGCGGGTATAACTGTTCGGCGTTACATCGGCAATATCATTAGTAATCAGCGCATATTCGGGGTGCTCGGCAAAGGATAGGTAGGGTTTATCATATTGGATCGCCGGCGATTGAATCTCCCCTGCTTGTGCGCCGAGTGCGGTGATAATCCGATTCGCCATCCAACCAAACCATCGCCCCTGCAAACAGGGATTGGCAGCCCCAAATTTATCATCGGTTATATGCCGCCAAATCACCAAGCCCATATCGCAGGTTAGGATGGTTTGCCCGTCCATGTGGCTGGCGGATACTTCTTCCACCCGCCCTACATACTTGGGAACTTCATCGCCGCCAACTGATTCATAGGCGGTGGCAAGGCAATAGCTGGTATCCGTCAATCCCTCTAAAAATCCACCGGGCAGCGTGGTTAAGGTTGGCACCTGCGATGTGAAAGCGGACACCGTAAAGTTGCCGCCGTTTATCTCCCCCGCAAAGTCCTCCAGCGATGAATTGGGGGTTACTTCAATTAGCGAACCTTCATCACCTGGCGGGGCATATTCTCCTGCCCAAAGCGTCAGGGGTGCCGTCATTGTGCCGCCGCCCATGCGCTGCAATACCACGCGGGAGATATCGCGGATAGGGGCGGGATTAGCCATTGCCGCCGCCAACCCTTCCCCTGCTGCGCCGTGCATCGCCGCTACGGTATGCCTTGTTTATCCCGCGCTCCACGCCTTCCTGTCCTATCACGGCGTCAGCTTGCACCTTTATATTGGTTATATTGGTTGTCCCTTTGCCTTGCACCCGCTGCACCAGGTTGCTTAATTGCGGGGGGTTAAGCACCAGTTCATCGCCATAGGGAGAATCGCCGATGATGGCGTTATTCTTTGCACCGAGCACCATGGTTGGCGACCCCACCCACTTGCCATAATCGCCGCCACCAGCAAAGGACCTCCACTTGCCGCCAGATAGATAGCCGCCACCCGCGAGGCTAATCCCACTCATTCCACCAAACAAACCCGACAGAATAGGACCAATGCCAGGAATGGCAGATAGTGTGGTGAATATAACGCTGATAAGCATATTGGCGATTGCCTTTGCCTTGTCCTGGCGGGTGGCTCCCTTATCAAGCCCGATGGCAATTCCTTCCCCAACCGCATTACCAACGCTTTGCTGTAATCCCTCGGTATAAGAATCCCACAACTCTTTTTGTTCCTTCTTCTTCCCATAACGCTGGGCGCCGCGCTCCAACTCTTTGGGTGCAGGGACGGGAACACCCTGCCGCCTTAATAACCCATATTCAGCAGCGCCATAGCGAGTTCCTTCATATTCGGCAATCTGACGCTCCTGTATTTCCTGCGTATAATCATTGATCATCTTGGGTTGACCGGCAGTTCCCCCGCCACCAATCCCCGCCGTGCCGGGGGGCTGCCATTCCCCGGTTGTAAGGTCAATATCGCCAAGCTTGGTTTTTGGCACCCAAACTTCCTCACCATTCAGATTTATCCACGATCCCGATTGGCTCTTTTGCCCCTGCTCTATGATGAATTTGGCATATCCCTTTAGCGCTGGCACCAGTTCGGTCAATGTGGTTTTGGTGAGTATCTGCATAGCGCCAGATACATCAAAGCCCACTAATTTGCTTAATTTATTGACCTCATCGGTGTATTGCATATCGGCAAGTTTCAATGCCTCTTTAGCGGCGGCAACATCAATCTGCTGCCTTACCGCGTCCTGCTGGGTTAAGATAACCGCATTTTGCGCTTGCAGCACCTTTTCCTCTGCAACGGCAAGGTTCTGTGATGCCTTGCCCACCGAATCCAACTCGGGGCGTAAAAGCTGCATCTTGGTTGCTATGTCCTGTGCCGACATACCCGCTGCACGCATGGCATTTTCCAACATGGCGGCTGTTTCATTAGAGATTAGTTGCGCTGTTTGCGCCAGCCCAGCCTGCCCGCCCTTTTGCAGCAGTAACGCCCCGCGCCCAGCCTCTTGCGTTTTCTTAATCAATTCGTCAAGCTGCTGCGCAGCAACCATGTATCCCATGCCCGCTTGTTTGGCGGCATCGCTATTGGCAATCAATTCAGTTGCAGTTTTCTTTGCCTGCTCCTGCATCTTTGCCATATTATCAAGATAGCCGCCGATGGCGGATATTGCCACGCCTACGCCCAGCCCAATCCCGCCAAAGCCCGCCGCCACGCCAGCCAGCGAACTCGTCAAGCTGCCCATGCCGCCTTGCAAAGTATTAGCCAATCCGATGAATTTACGCTTATTTAATGAGGTTTTATCTATGCTCTTGCCAAGCTGGTCAAATGCGGTAGCAGACTTTTTGCCCTTATCAGTAACGCCGCCCAGCGCATCGCCAGCCGTGCCACTGGTTTTACCCAGCGCGCGTAAATCCCTCTCGGCATCGCGGGTTCCCTTGCCATCATAGATAGCCTTGATATTGAGGTCAGTGTCTATGCCATGCGCCATTACGCCAGCTCCCCACTCCACCAAGCCCAGCATACCGCCTGATTATACGGCAACCCAGCCGCCTTATCGCCCAGCAGCATATTTAGTTTTGCCAGCAATAGGGTTGTGCCGCGCCGCTGCCAGGGATGCTCCTTTGCCCACTTATTATGATTATCCCGTTCGTCCTTGGCGGTAGCACGCTCCCGCCTATCCATCAACTCGCCAATCTGTTTGTCACACCATAATTGATTCAACAGGATTTTACCGGCAAGCTCATTATCCATGCGTTCCTGCCACCACCGCGCCTCGTGATGATCCCACATCGGCAACTCCGTTTCGGTAGTGGTTAATTTCCCCATCTTATAATCATAGCCAACCCCCTGCACAAGTTGATACGCGCCCAGCCATGCCTGCGCTTTTTCCCATTGGCACGGGAATGCCTGCGCTGCTATGTAAAGCACGAAGGGATTGTAAAACGGCATTTTGAAAGCCCGCAGCCATACAGTGCGTTCAAGGCTTGGCAATACAGGGTTCATATACCAGAGCTTGTCTAAAAGCTCGGTAACGGTATCCCAATCAAAAGCGGCAGCCCGCCGCGCACCTACCGGCGTTAATATCTTCGCCAGTTCACCAGGTGATACGCGGCGACCCTTGCCGCCAAAATCGCCAAGCCTTACGTCCATTACGCGCCTACCATCTATTGACGGTGGGGAGCGCTGTGCCTTGAATCTGGTAGATTAATGTGCTTGCTTCACCCTCCGCGCCCTGCGCATTGCCACCAAAACGCAAAATGCTATCAGGATGCAGAATCATGCTAGGAATATCCCACAAAATACCGTGAATCGTGTCGGCGGGATCACCCTCAATCCATTCCGATGTAAAGAACACACCCGGGACTTCACTGGGGAAATAGTCGCCAGCCAGTATCGCGCTTTCGCCATTGGTGCTGTCAAGCGTGTGGCGAATGCGAACCTGCTCACCCTCTGCGTCAGTGTGGAAGGTTATAGTTGATGGCGGACCAACTGCAATCTGATATTCGGTATCATCGGCAGGCGCGCCGGTGCTGGGAGTCATTAGACTAAACTGACCATCCCCAACATGCGCAAACACTGTGATTTCGCCATCATCCGCCAAATCCTCATCAAGCGTGATTACAAACGGAGTCGCGGGCACAACATCATCCTGGTAAGTTATTTGCTTGCTGTTTGCTGCCAATGGCAAGCCCAGCAAATCAACCAATTCCACGCGGGTCAATGTGGCAACATTGTATGTAATACGGGCATATTCATATCCCGTATTCCAGGCGTTACCGTAATTCATGCCACCACCCCGGCGGGTAAATCCGGTTGGCTTTATCTCCATTGTGGCGTCGCCAATCCACCAATCCTCTTGATTGTCGCCCACCATCAGGACACACCGACCGTTATATACTCTTTGCTCTCCGGCAGCCATCGCTGCACCTCCTATGATTTACGCTAGTTGCGTAGGTTTTAAGGTCTGGCATCGGGTATCTGATGCCGCCAAGCCACTACTGCCATTACATATCTTGCGCCTTCTTCGCTGGGCATCAGCGTAACCTGGGGCTGGTTCTTAATCGTCCATTGTTGCTGTGATTTGCCCCATTCACAAACCACTTCCTTAATCCAACCGGATATTTCCATTAAACGGTTATTCGCCTCGCCAATCTCCATGCCATCAATATATAGCGTCAATGCACAATTATCTGACCAGAACTTGCCGCCAGGCGTGAAAGCGGTGGTGATGCGTAATGTGTAAGTGCCAATCCCTGCATCCTGCGTAAAGCACACCACATTGTTTATCGTATTCGGATACGCGGGTTGTGGGGATATGCCGCTGGTCAGGCGGGTTATAATGAAATCCCGTAAAGATTCAGCGCATGACTTAATATCCATTACTATTGCCTTTCTTTAATGCGTATCAAAAGAAAGTGTTTTTATTAGATAACTGCGGCAATATGCAGCAACATCTTCGCCGTCCTCTTTCTGCCACATCATAAACGGACGCGGGGGGATGGGGCGGGTTATGGCATTGCGCTGATGCGCTTTAACCGTATATACATTGCCCTTTGGACTTATACGTTGATGCTGTTTTACCGTTTCAACATAAGGTTCGCCCCCGGGGTCGCCGTAATGCAGCTTGGCGGCATAGGGTGTGTTGTTAACCAAATACGCTGTGTTGCCCTCTACGCGCAGCACGCCATCAGCGCCCACTTGCCCGCCCAGCCCTGTTGCCGCCATGAGATGTGAAGTGACGCGCAATAGCACGCCTTTCACATAGCCGTAACGATTCTCCAATATCTTCTCGGTTAATGGCTTGCGCGGCGCCCAGGGGGTAGGTCGCCCTAACGCTACAAAATTACGATGCACGCTGGTTTGCCCCACCTGAATAGCGATAAGCAGTAACGGCTCCGGATTGGCATTAATCATAGCCATCTTCTCCGCTATCTTATTGATGCCGCTTGCATCAATTGCCAGCGAAATAGTCATTACAGAATAGCCCCTCGCGCTGTTCCCGCATCGGTTTTGCCGTCAGCGCTGCCCCTGCCAAACAAGCTCCTACCATTATCGCGGATTCGGTTAAATGTTTGCTTGCGCCCCCGCTTGACCTCTAGTAGCGCCTTGTTTGCCATCCGCCGCAATGCCTTTGATTGTTCTCCACCAGCGGTTAGCCGAGCCAGCGCATAGTCAAGGATGGCATCGCGTATTTTATACCAGTCGCCGCCGGTGGTGCTTATCGTTCCATAACCCTTCGGCGTTATCTCCGAATA
>Ga0172381_10002105_pt1 | contig 22564 bp, 23 predicted proteins | sample Leawel6488metaG_FD_119754 | JGI IMG/M metagenome (GOLD analysis project Ga0172381, IMG submission 119754) | Leachate microbial communities from a municipal landfill in Southern Ontario, Canada - Leachate well 64-88 metaG | ecosystem: Engineered > Solid waste > Landfill > Unclassified | place...
AATTTTTTTACCATCCATATATCTTATAATGGTGTGTAGTATTATTGATGTTGAAAGCTGTGTTGCAATTACGTTTTGAGGAAAAAATTTATTTTTGTTAATAAACAAAAAAGCTTTTAGGAGGTTTTTTTTCACATAAGTTGGCAACTTATAGTCTGCCATTCCTTTATACAGTTTTTTTAGATAGTCTATATCATTTTCTGGCAATCCCCCTGTTATAGATAAGAGTGACTCAGATTCTTTTGTAAATGCTAGAATTATTGTGCCAAAACCTATGTTAAGGGGCGAGATTGATAATTTTTCTTGAGACATTGATTCTTCACAGATCCTATAAGTCACTGCATCAAGATCAGCACAGTTAATAATAATATCCCCCATCTTTATAACATTCTCTACGTCACCAGCTTTAATAAATTTACTTATCACAACTACATCTGAATATTTATTAATTTTTTTGATTTTCTTCTCTAGGGCTTCCGCTTTGTAGCTGTTTAGGTCTTCACAATCAAACGCTTGTCTGTTGAGATTAGTGATTTCAACCTTGTCCCCATCTATTAAAACAAATCTCTTAAACCCCATTCTGCAAGCATCAATGGCTACATTACTGGCCAAACCGCAACCAATAAAAACAAGGCTTGTTTCTTTTATTTTCTTTTGTAATTTATCTGAAACAAAAAAACCATTTCTTAATACTAGTTTTTTATAAAAATTTTCCTCATCGCTCATTCATAACCCTCATTTATCATATCAAGCTGTTGCTTGTTTAACCATATTATTAAAGCAGCAAGTTACAGCTAAAGCTCATGCGGTAAAGCTTTTTTTGCTAAAGTTATTTTGCCCGTTCTCAAGACTGCTCTCACTACTACATCTCGTCCTTTTTTATTGTAAACATAGTATTTTCCGAATTCATTTACTGCTTTGTCGGGATGGGTAATTTTCTTATTAAAAAGCAGTTGAGGCTTATCATCATAAAATCCTTCCATAATGTCGCCTTCCCTATCAAGGACCCGGTATCTCTCGCCCTCAATCTGCAAGAACTTCTTTATAGTACGCCATGTTTCTGGATCAGCCTTTTTAATCTTATGCGTTTTGGGGTCTATATCATACGGATTTGGATACATAAAATCAGCAATTCTTGCAATTGCCCCAAGTGTTCGAATATTGGGAGTTATGAAAACAAATTCAATCTTAAATTTACCCCTTAGAGCGTTTTCGATAAGAATTTTTTTACCTAAGATATAGTCCATGGTTTTTAATATGCCACAGTTTTGATACTCAGGAGTTGTAGCAGACAATCCAAAGGTGTAAATATCACGTCCAAATATCTTATGTTTTCGAATTGGCGAGAAACCGATCAGACTGCCTTCACTGTTTCTGACAGCACAGATCAAATAGGCTTGAAGACAACCACGTCGAATATATTCTGTATCATATTCACCCCAAGCTTTGGCAACCAGTTCTTTTATTTCTTTAAGAGCTATATCCTTCGCCACCAAACCAATTTTTTTTTCTGGAGTTTTTATTATCTCAGCGAAAATTACTTCTTCTTTGTTGTTTCGAGTAATCTCTATTTCTTTGATTTTGCTTTTTTTTGTGTATCGAGTCATTTTAATCTTAATTTAAGTTCAATTATAAACTCACCGAAGCCATAAAACAACCTATTGACCCCCGCCTAAAACCTTTTTTAACTTGTACCAAGCTATTTTCTAAAACTTGTGCTTATTTTTTTATAAGTTAAGTAGCCACTACACAAAACCACAACACATAAAAAAACCCAAAATATTGTGGGTATATTTTCTCCATATAATATTACATATACATTAGGAGCTAGCCACGATGCCACTGCCACAAGCAGTCCAAAAGTAAAGTCTTTTTGAGCTCGCGCGTTCTTCTTCCTTTCTTTGCTCCTATATTCAAAAGCCGATTTGCCAATTTCGTATATCCCAAAATAAAAAGTTGGGATCGTAACCAAGTACAAAATAATGAAAACTACTGGATCAACATGATATTGACTTACTGCTAGGTCTCTATACGTATCTAAAAAACTATAATCCATCTTCCTCCTTGCTTAGGTATAATAATAAACTCACCCAAGCCATAAAACAACTAAGAGTATAAATACCTATCCTCAACTCTAAATGCTACTTTATCTATTATTTTCTTCGTAGAGCTCCGTCAATATTGATAATAGCATTCCTTTTGTGAATAAGCAGAAAGGTCTATCAATTTTCTCCTCACCCCCAAATAATGCCTTAGATTCCATAGCACAACCACCACCACAGATATAGATGGCTGGACAAGATAAGCACTTTTTTTTGTTAATAGTTATGTTTGAAGCCCATTTCTTATAAATTTTCTTTTGAAATATATTTTCAAATTTAAGATCTTTAATATTACCGATTTCATTTTCTTCCGAATTCCAATACCCATGACAAATAGTCATTTCACCATTTGGTCTTACTGCTATCTGATTGCCTCCAATTGCACCACAATCACTGTATTTGAAATCTTTATCATAGAACGAACGGTATTTCCTATTTACCCTATCTTCTGAAAATCCCTTTTTCTTTAGCCTTTGGTTGGATTTAAAAATAAATCTCCCTACTTTTCGGTAGTAAGACTTCCATTCATCTGTTTCGGAGGTATAGTGCATCAGATTGTAACTGATATCTTTAATATTCACCCCCTCTAGCCAATCTAAAAATCTGCCATCATTTTCTAAAAATTCATCGGTAATGGTTATTGATAAACCAAAGTTAACATCAAGCTTTTCTAAAACACTAAATTTTTCCAACACAGCATCGTATACGCTTTTTGAATTATCTTCGAATACCCTATATCTGTCCGTAATATCCTTTGGACCATCAATAGATACCCCCAGGGAAGTATTATTATCTTTGATAAATTGAGCTATTTCTGGCGTTAACAAAGTTACATTCGACACAATAGAAAATTCTATGTTATATTTCTTTTCTTTACTAAGCAATATTCCATATTTTATTACTTCGAAATTAATCAGCGGCTCACCACCATAAAATACTATCATGCCTTTCTCGGCCTTAATTTTGTTTAAATGGTCACTAAATTTTTCTAATGCTATTCGTAAGGTATCTTTCGACATATACTCAACTTTATTGTCGGAGAGCTTACCGATAAAACAATATTTACACCTCAAATTACATGTATTGTCTGGGATAATATACATCAAATTAATTATTTCTTTAGTTTTCAAATTAATATTTTCTTTGATGGCATCTAGAGCAAGCTTATCCTGGTTCTGATTATTAATTAAGATACCCATTTCATGCAGAGCCTTTATGTTATTTGCTTTAAGCTTCCTTAAATCTCCTTTAAATAAATCATCATATTCTTGCTTGTTCATAAATACAGGATCCATCAATAGAGAATTAAAAACGGCATAAACGTCTTTTTTAATTCTGATTTTATTTGTATATTTTGAAATCATATTTAACCCACTATTCCTAGCACAAAGACATTTAGTGAAATTGTTATTTGAGATATGTCATGTGACTCCTCACCATTCAGGGGTTTTGTCAACGGATTCATCTTTACTAAATTTCTTAACTGGTCCTTCGTGATATCAAATTTTTCATGAATTTCAATCTTTGATAAAACACTAAATTTTTTCATAATGTTATTGCTCACCTTCTCCTCATTTTCGTAAATAGGAATTCCAAAAGCATTTCTTAGCTCCGCCAGATACTGCTCTTTTGGAGATACCTTAATAAAAACACCGTTATTGCTTAACACTCTATTGATTTCACTTTCATTAAATGGGGACAGAATATCGACAACAACATCTACTGATTTGTCTTTTAATGGTAAATTTGTCACATCCGCTACCATAAAAAGCAGGTTATCAGACGTGAAGTCAGTAGCCATATTTATGGCGTCCTTTGAGTTATCAATACCTATGAACTTGTGTTTTATGTCAAGATTTTGACTTACAAACTCATCATGCATTCCCTCTCCACAACCAATATCAAGAATGATTAAGTCTTTTTCACTAGATTGGTTTTTTATATTTTTAATTATTTCAGAGTACACATTCTCATAAAACCTTCCTCTGACAAAATCTCTCCTGTTCTGGAACAGTTCTTTATCGTATATAGCACTTGGCTTAAAGTGACTTGTATTTAACAAGAAAAGCTCGCCTTGTTTTGAGATATTAAATGTATGGTTATTTAAACATCGAACTGAATTTTCATAAACATTCAATTCTTCTCTGCAAATAGGACAAATAAGAATCTCTTTTATATCCTTGAGTGCTTCGATGGTTAACATTGTTTTCTTTTTTATGGCCATGACTACAAACTAATATATCAAACGCTGTTAATTAATCAACATAAGTCAATCATAAAACAATTGACTTTCTTGCGATTATTTATTATCTTTTACCGTATAAAGGGGTAATTTATGAAAATTATCGATGTGGGCGCTAACAAAAAGGGTAAATACAACGAAACAAGTATTGCTGCTAGTACTTGTAACTGTGGCGCGTGTAGCTGTAACTGTGGAAGCGGTGGATGTATTTCAAAAGAGATTAGGATTAAATTAAACAAAAAAATAGCAAGCGTTTATAGTTATTCTAATTAGCAATTTTGATTAAACTGCTCCACAAACCCAATAAAAATTCACCTAAGTCACTATAAAACAGGTAAGCATTGTCGCTTATTTGCATAGCGTTAGTGTTCAAGATTTCTATCTATTCTTTTTAATAAATTCTATCGATGACTCTAAAATGTAATTAAAGTCTTTTTTCTGACGACACAAGTCAGCTATATGTGATTGCAGAGGCAATGTGGTTGGTTTGTTGTTTTGTTCTGGCACGATAATGAGATCAAAAAATTTAAAGTTTAATAAAACCACCATTGCTTCATTAATAATTAGCACTTCTTCTGGGGTGAGCCCTTTCGCACTACAATAGTCTTGGAAGTGATGACGAAACATGAGATGCATTGTCTCATGACAAATTCCCCCAACTTGATCTGCTAGGTTTTGCCAAAATGATAAGTAAAACGAATTCTCCCTGGTGTTATAGGGACATATTCCCAAGGTTGTGAAATTAACTCCTATGCTATCAAAAAATACTTCTTTACCAAAACAATCTGACAATCTTTTTAAATAGTCTGCCTCTTTTTCATGCCACAGCGCCTCGATTGATCGAATAGAGGTTTCGATAAAACTATTTTTATCCTTTTGAAATTTCTCTAAAAAGTTTCGGATGATGAGTACTCTTTCTTGCTGCGCTTTTGACTCATCCGATATTTGCTCGATTATTGACCTTGGTAGGTTTCTAACCACATTTATTTTAAGCTTCTTTAAATCCCTGCCGTAATCGCTAAATTTAAAATCGAAATAGCTATAATCGTAGTTTTCTAGATCTTTTTCTATGTTGTAGGAAAATTTTGTTATCATGTCCATTTTTCTAATTATATAAAAACCAAACGACTTTCTTGTTATGGTTTTTAAAATATTTCTCTGTTAGTTTGTGGTTTTTAACAATCTCGCCTGCCATATCTTTTACCGAGATCCCTTCTTTGTTCTCAAGCTTTATCTTAATAAATTGTCCATTCAGATACATTAAGTAAATCGGAAAAGTTTTCTTGGTATTATACAACCACTCTGAGTCATCATTCTCAACCGCTTTGTTGAGAATTAAGCAGCTTTCTGTAGGAAAATACCGACAAGTCAAATAGCTTACGTCCGTGAATAGAGAGTAAATATATAGTTCTTTTACATAATTAAAGTTTATCTTTTCTGCTTCACGAGAAGCTTGCACAATAATTTGATTATTTTCAAGCACCTTGATCAACTTTTCTGTATATTTTTTTAATACCATGTGTGCGATTTCGTGCCAAATAATAAAAAGTTCGTAAGCAATATATTTTTCATTTAAGGAGCTGCATTCCAGAGTTATTATATTCGGGCCATTGTTTGCTCCACCTCCACCCCCTCTTTCACCTGTAGATAATAAAAGAATGATATTTATCTCTTGTCCAAAATCAGCGTCTTGAAATAATGTCATGAGATCTTTCTCTATTTGCTTTTCGGTTGAATTAAATCTTTCAGTTAATTCTTTTTGCACATTACTAAAATTTTTACTTTGTTGATTCCAAATTTTATCAAAACGAGGTTTTAGTGTATTCATTGCATTCAGATAGGTTTGAAGTTCTGGTTTACTCAAAATCTCACTTTCATCACTAAACGTGTCGTATCGAAGCAAATAATCGAAAATGTTTTGAGCCTTACTCTTTTTCAACCGTTTGAATCCATATTTCTGTAACATCTTTTTTAAAGCATTAAGCGACTTTGTCTCCTCATTGTTTAAAAGACCTGTGGCTTCTAGCCAGTCTTTGTTGTAATTTTTCCTACAAGAAAAATGCCATTCAGATAAGTTCTGGATGAAATAAAATTGATTCATTGATTTAGATGCTAAAAAATTTATTTTCAGAGCTTTGTCCTGGAATTATTCCTTATTCGTTTATACTAACCAGTATCACAAAACTACAGATATTCTATCATTATGTGAGGTCTATTTTCGCATATCTATCAATTTGTCTAAGATGACAGAGAAGTTTTCTTTATTCTTCCAAAGTTTTACAACTTCTTCTTGCAAATCAAGGGTTGAGGGTTTGTTATTGTTTTCAGGCATGAGCAAAAAATCTTTAAACTCCCAGTTTAGCAGAACAACCAACGCTTCCGTAATCTCAAGAATGGCTTGTTTGTTTAAGCCTTTCTCTGTCATGTGGCCATCATATTCGGTCCGAAAAATAATATGCATAGATTCGTGTAATATGTTTTTTATTTGTCGGGGTAGACTCGAAAATATTGATATATAAAAATAGCGATTAGGAACACTATATGGACTAATTGATAAGGTGGTGAAATAGGCTGTTATTCCAGTTACGCTTTCTTTAATATTCATATACTCACAGAGCCGTTTGAAGTATTTTACTTCCATCGTGGCCCAATATTTTTCTAGTCCTTCTTTTTCTATTGAAACAGAGAGGCTATTTTTTGAAAAATCGTCTAGGTGCTGTTTTACTATTTCTCTCTTTTTGTCTTCTTCTGCTACAACTATCTGTTCCTTAATGCTTGGCCACAATGCAGGAGCAGTATCAAAGCCTTTTATCCCATAATCAGGATAATTTTGTTGCAGAAAGTTATTCTCATAATTTTGCAGATCTTTTTCAACCGTATAATTAAATGTAATGATTTTCATATTATTACCATAATAACATCTTATTAATAAAAAGTTGTATCCCAGCTCCCCTGATGGGGGGAGCTGGGATAGTGGCGTGGCCAAGGACAAGCTAGTCGTCCTCAACACAATCGTAGCAGTCATCGCCACAGTCGCAGATATCCCCGTCGCACGAAGTCGAGGACAGTCCTGTCGCGGAGCTGTTCTCCATGATGCTGAGAATCTCCATTTTTTCACCTCCCTTAGTAACGAAGGTCTTGTTGCAGGAAAGCCAGAGTGTTATCAAATACACTCAACCATCCTCTTCCAGGCTAAGCCTCTCAACACCTTAGCCACTTTCTCCGGGTCCGAACGTGAGAAAAGAGCTGCCTCTTCCAGTGTCATTGATCTTCCCTGAAGCTCCTTCAGAAGTAGGCCAGCTTCTTTTCCCACCATTGCCACCGATCTTTTCTTCTTCAGTACGAACCCGAAGCCTTCCTCTCTGAATTGAACACTGAGACCGACTGAGAATATAGTGGTGCTCAATATCTTAAAACCGTCAGTTGACTTCCGAGGAAGGATCACGTCGCCGGCATTGGTGGCATAAGGGTCCATGCCCTTGATAGTGCTGTCATACTCTGCTTCACACCTGCAACCCCCCGAGCAGATTGCAAAATGTTCGCAAGACAAGCATTTCTCCGGCAGCAGTTCTCCTGTTCTCCATTCGTTCATTCTGTCATAGATAACAGCCAGATCATCCTCAAGAATATTGCCGTATGTCCTATTGGAGTGAGAACAGGGTCTGACCTGTCCATCTGAGCCAACGGTTCCTGATAGGATACCGGCCGAACACCTCCGCCTTGCGAATCTAGCGTACCTCGCTGTATCGCCAATAAGACACAAGGGATAACACTCTAGAATATCTACAGATATTCCTGTCTTCTCCTCAAGAAGAAGAAGATCCTCTAGTGAGCGCTGTACTTGATCTCGACTTGGTTGGATATCTGAATAATCCTTACAACCTAGCGGCGGAGATGCTTTGGTAGCAGAAAATGACTTTGCCCCTAGTTGATGAGCGAACAGTCCCGTCTCATAGACTTGGTTAGCGTTTTGCTGCGTCACCACCATGTTTGCGCTAAAGCCAAGGCCATTCTTCTTCAGCAGCCCCATTCCTTCAAGTGTTCTTCTGAAGGATCCTTTTCTTCCCATCATTGTGTCATGCACTTCTTCTCTGCAAGAAGCCAGGGAAGTTAGGATTGTGAACCTGCCAGCCTTTTTCATCTTCGATATCAAACTCTCGCTTGTGACTGTGAGGTTCGTGTTGACTGAACACGAGAACCCCTTTTCAGCACAAAGCCTAATTCCTTCGACCAGGAGATCTGGAAATAGCTGTGGTTCTCCTCCTGTGAGAGTGACATAAAAGATCCTTGCCCTTTCTAGTGCGTCGAAAGTAGAACGTAGTTGCTCGATAGACATCGTTGTGTCGGGATCGTCATCTTGACGTTGATAGTTGTAGCAATGAGGGCAGTTGTTCGAGCACTTTGTAGTAAGCTCGATCTGAACCCCAAGCGGCGTGCAAAGCGCACGATACAACATGGTTTCACATCCTTTCAAGGTACGTATTTACAAAGAAAGCACTTCGCGGGGAAGTGCCTTGTGTCTTTGTGTTTATTGTCCGAAGCTTAACACATTTTAGGCATTAGGTCAATGATTTATATTGCTGTTTCAAGCTTGTAAGTATTTTTGATGAAAATAGATATACTGTAAGGAAAATATTTATAGCGACTAGTAGCCAAACCCATACAGGAAGGTTCTCGCCCCAAAATATTATATATATATTCGGTATTATCCAGGCTACTTGGTTAACAATCAAGGCCACAATAAAGTCTTTGTGTTTCAAAATTTCTTTATTGTTGAGCTTGTGTTCTGTTTTAAGTTTATAGATAATCTTACTGATTACAAATAGGCTGTAATAATAGAATGGCGTCGTGATCACGACCAATATGACAAAAATAACCGGGTCAACATCATATGTATTTATGGCAAGATTTCGATAGTATTCGATAAAATTTAAGTTCATTTTGTTGTTACTTTCCGAGGAAATTATATCATGCTCACATTTTGCGAACAACTTTTGTATTCAAGTTTAAAAAGTTAGGGGGGAGCTTTCACTCCCCCTGATTGATAGGTTTGTATTCGATTACTTCGTCTTGTCCTACTCCCTTGTAGAAGACAGTCGTTACTGAGACAAGGTGTGGATCGCTCCCATCCGCTATCTCTAGGATTTGGAAGGTGTATGGAGACTTCGGATCATCGGCAATATGCTTGAACCCTGAGGCACCAGAAGAACCCACGTCTACAGAAGTAACAGATCCGTCTTCTTTGACAGAAGCCTTGTGGTCATGACCATAGACAACGACAAGTCTTTGGCCTGTCTTTATGGCGTAGTCAATCACGCCTTGTGCTTGCCTGTGGCTATGAACAAGAAGTACGTCTGGCTTTACTATTAGCGCCTTCCAATCAGCCAGGAGATCTTCTGAGGCTTTCGCCAGAACTTCATCTTCATCGGAAGGAGTTATGATGAAGCTTTTGGCTGAAGGGTCGTCCACTCCGTAGATGGAGATGTCTTGAACGGTGACCAAGCGAGAGTCCAGCCACTGATAGCCAGCTTTGGAGAGAGCATCCATTGCCGGCCTGTCGTCATGATTTCCGCCTATTGCCAGTACGGTTGTCTCTTTGCCGGAGATTAACTGCGTCAAAGCACGAGTTTCTCCAACTGTGCCGAAATTGGTTGTATCGCCAGCATCCAGTACCATGGTGATACCAAGCGCCTCATCCTCAATAAGTTTCTTTGCGAGAATGGCACCGTTTCGGCTACCGTGACGGTCGCTCATGCACAGGATACGAACCGTGTGCTCTGCCCTCTGGCCTAGCCAGGCACGCATTTGACCATCGGCGACCTCAATGCCCCTGCCCGTCTTCAACAGATCGAAGAGCTTCTGCTCTTCGGGGCTGGCTCCCATCATAGCGGGTAGAATTACGGACAGGTATTCGGCCGGGCCGGTGGCTACCATCCGTAAATCATCATTCCGCGCAAGATAGACAGACGGACCCACCAAAGCCATGATGACGATTACAACAATCTCGGAGAAAAAGACATGCTTCAGGAGCTTGCGATGCAAACGCGGACAGTCCCGGGTCAGTTCGAACCCAACGAGAACTCCCAGAAGGATTAGCCATGGAATCTTCCAGAAGATATAGCCAGAGGCTGGGCCAACTACCGTCTTGCCATGATCTGACAACAGCTTGGTCGCGCTGATAAATGGGTTCTCCGATTCAAGCACCGGCTCGATTTTTAGATCGAGAGGAATCGGCACCCTATTGACTTCAAACCGCACCCTACCAAAAGGTCCGAGGGAAAGCTCTGGTTGACCCCAATGGTTTACCCATTCGAGATCATAAGTCAAGACTGACCCGTCTGGCATTTCGTAATCAGCGGGAGCAAGTACTTGGTTGAATGTCCAAAGAATCAAAACCCCAAGAACAAGCCGAACAATCAACGGGTGGCGTCGGCAAAAGCCAACGAGGTATTCGAACGATCCAGTAAGGACCGTCAAATATCGCAACACGGTCCTCACATCCTTTCAGTCAAGTTACTAGCCTATCAACTATGGCCCCAACTTAATACAGCCTTGACTATAAGTCAAGACTGTTCAAAGCTGAATATTAATTAAATGCTTTGGGGGAGCGATCCTCTGGATCGCTCCCCCAGTGTCTAGCTAGCCCGGAGGTCTTGGAGTGCCCGCATCAGAATCGACTCCATAGCCCCCTTGTTCTGGCCGCAGAGCTTCTTCAGGTCGGTGCTGACCACTTCGTAGCCGAGTTGGTTCCTCGGCTTTACCGTCGTGTAGCTGTAGGCGAGCTTGCTCTTGTCCTGATGGAGAAGACCTTTCTTCGTCAGGTTGTTCATGACCGTCATGACGGTCGTGTAGGCAATGATCCGCTGCTCACGGAGCACCTCATACACGAGTCTGACCGTGCCTTTGCCATCGTTATCCCAAAGCACTGACAAGATGACGGCCTCGAGGCTTCCGATGCCAGACATGTTGGAGCCTTTTCCTCCGCTCACTATTTCCTCCCGAATCGGGTCGCTAGACATGAAAGAACACCCCCTTAGGAAGTGTTCCAAGTGCATGTATTATATAATAAATGTTAAGTTTTTACAAGCTATTTCTGCTTATTCTTGCGAACTCTTTTGACTTTTACCTGCTCATGTTCTGGCTTGAGAAGCGGGAACATGACACATTCACGAACCGGTCGGTCGATCAAGAAGGCAAATAATCTTTCCGAGACCCCGAAGCCAGATGTTGGAGGCATACCATATTCGAGTGCTTCAACAAAGTCACGATCGTGCATTTGAGCCTCGATATCACCTTCTTCACGCATTTTGTTTTGTTCGGCAAAACGTTCTGCCTGGTCGATCGGGTCATTCAGCTCCGAGTAGCCATTGCCATTCTCGGATCCGCCCAAGATAACTTGATATCGCTCTACCAGTCTCGGATCATCCTCTTTTCTCTTTGATAGCGGTGAAACTTCCACCGGATGGTTAACCAAGAAGGCCGGACCAGCGATATTTTTCCTGACTTGTTTCCATAGCAAATCAATGAGCCGACCCTTGCGGTCACTTTCTCGATACTCAATCTTATGTGTTTTTAGACATTTCTTAAGTTCTGTCTCGCTCATTTCCAGCACATTAATCTTGAAGTGTTTATTTACGGCTGTCGTATAGTCAATTCTTTCCCAAGGTTTGCCCATATCGACATCATGACCATTCATCTTGTATTTATAGGTGCCAAAGGTTTCATAAGCCGCGTATTTATACATTTCCTCAACTAATTTCATTGAGTCTTCGTAATTTGCATAAGCCCAGTAAAATTCCATTTGGGTATAGTCTTGGAGGTGTTCTCGTGACACCCCTTCATTCCGAAATTGTCGGCCAAGTTCAAAAGTTTTTTCAAAACCGGCAACCATTAGCCTCTTCTGCCACAGTTCGCCCATCGAGATACGAAGAAAAACATCAATATCAAGATAATCATGATGAGTGACAAAGGGATTGGCATCGGCGCCACCGGCGGTATTCTCTAATACCGGGGTTTCTACTTCTAGGAAACCTTTATCTACCATAAAAGTGCGAATAGAGTTCCAAAATTTACTCTTTTTGACAAAAAGTTCACGGAGTTCCGGGTTTAAGTTAAAATCCAAATACCTTTTGCGGTAACGAAGTTCTTCGTCCTGAATTCCATACCACTGATCCGGCATCGGTCGTAACGACTTGGTCAATATCTGAACCTTTGCTACTTTTACTGTTGTCTCACCCATCTTAGTCACAAAGACAGGACCAGTTACTTCAATAAAATCACCTGTATCTAGAAGGTCAACTAGCGAAAAGTCTTTACCGAGAATGTCTTCTTTGAAGGCAACTTGGAGTTTACCCGACCAATCAGAAATGTCAGCAAAAATAAGTTTGCCGTGGCCACGCATTGACACAAGACGACCAGCGATAGTTACCTCATCCTCTTTCTTGATCAAGTTTTTCTGTTCTGATAAAACCTCATCACAAGTATAATTGCGACTTGTTTTGGATGGATAGGGATTAATCCCAAGTTTTTTAAGCTTATTCAGTTTATCTATTCGATGTTCAATAATTTCTTTTTCTGAGGTCCCCAGATGTTCACCCATGGCCAAGCTCCCTTTTTATAAGGCAAATTTTAGCACGAATAAGCCGATATTTCAATTAGACAGCGATGTCTCGTTTGTTGAACCAGAGCGCAGCCACCAAAGTTGAAATAATCGCCACACCGGCAAAAACGATAATAGACCAATCAACAAACTGGGCTTTATCCATGGCCAAAGTCGGGTTGTAATAATAAAAAAATGATAAATATTTTAGATTACTGAGGCTTTCTTTGAGTCCGCCGAGAATATTGATTACATACATCAAAATCAAAGTCCCAGCCACAAGAATTGATGCCTTGCCTTTCTCTGAAAAAATAGCTGAACCCAATATCGCCAAACCATAAATAGCCCAGCCAAAAAGAAACGACAAGAAAAATAAAGCCCAAACACCCTTAGCCTCTATCGAGGCACCATGCATCGAGGCTAATGGGAATATTGCCAAAATGGTAACCCCTGAGAAAATCAGCAAATTAATAATCCCAGCTAGATAACGACTGAAAAATACTTTTAGCCTAGAGAGTGGTTGTGCTAGTAAAATTTCTATCGTTCCTCGCTCTACTTCATTGGCAATAGAGTAATTTGCAAAACCAATCACCAAAATAACTACAAGGATAGGCCAAATAAAATTAAACTGCTCCATTCCCAAATAAGGTCCGAGCTTATCAAAAGTCAAAGTAGATTTATCTATATTGAAGGCTTTCCACATACTCTCCGGATATGTTTCTAGAAGCTTAGTCATCTGTTGGGCTTGCTTCTGTAGAGCGGGAAAGAGAGCGATGTACATTTCAAGAAAGATAGTCGAACCCAATGAAAAGAATATAACTTGGTATTTTCGATCTTTTAGTGCTCGTTTTATCAGACTAAGCATTATTTGTCCTTCTCGTAAAATTTTAAAAACACATCTTCCAGTGTGGCGTGAGATATTTCAAGGTCAACAATATGATATTTAGCCAATGCCTTTATCACAGGATCAATATGTCCGCTCACAGTTAAGATAAGTCCACTCGAAACTTCTTCGATTTTCTCAACACCATTGATTTCGAAATCCTTCTTATCAAATTTACCCTCAAACCGGACATCTATTTTGTGAATTTTTTTCTCACCAAGTTCCGAGATTGTCTCTACCTCAGCCATTTTACCGGCCTTGATAATGCCAACTCGATCACAGATTCTTTCCACTTCGGGTAAATTGTGAGAGGAGACAAAAACCGTCGTGCCGTTTTTCTTTAGTTCTTCCAGAATTTCATAAATTTTGTTCTGGAGCAAAGGATCAAGTCCGACTGTTGGCTCGTCCATGATTAAAAGTTCTGGCTCATTCATTAAAGCCAAGATAAGACCAAGCTTTTGTTTGTTACCGCTTGAAAGGTGACCAAACTTGGCATGAGGATTGTAGTCGAATTTTTTTATTAATTCGTCGACGTTCTTTGACTTCCCGCGAACACTCTCGACAAAACGAATATGCTCCCAGCCAGTCCACTTACTATAAAGCTTCACGTTGCCGGGCAAATAGCCTATTTTTCCCTTCAGAGCAACCGAGTCTTTCTGAGCATCGAGCCCAAACATTGTAATTGCACCCTCTGTCGGACGAATAAAGTCCATCAAACAACGAATGGTAGTCGTTTTGCCAGCCCCATTTGGTCCAAGAAAGCCGAAAGTTTCACCTTTTTTTATTTCAAAGGAGATACCGTCTACTGCATGCACGGAGCCGAAGTGTTTCTTTAGATTTTTTATTTTTATTGCTACTGACATCTTATTTATTATATACAAAATTAACTTACTTTATCCAGAGAAAAAGCCCTCAATGCCTCCTCTTCACCCCGATCTACTGCTTCTTTGAGTTTCTTTTCCTTGAACTCAAATTTACTAATCATCTTGTCTGGTGAAATTGTATATATGTTTATATCCCGGTGCACTCTTACCCGTCCGAAGATAACATCAAGGCTTTCGTTGTAGCTGTCTTTTCTTTCATCATAATATTTCTGCTGATATTGATCCGACAAGTTCCTCATTGATAATTTTTTGAACCAGCTTGAGATTAATCCGTCTTCTTCCTCGTGGTAATTTTCAGGAACAGTCGCCACCACCAAAACGTCGGTACAACCATCGGTGATGACATCCTCTATCGGCAAGGCCTTGCCGATCCGACCATCCATATGAGTGTCGGGGCCAATCGTGACCGGTTTGTTATAAAAAACTGGGAGAGCACATGAAGCCTTGATTACCTGAATCATGTCAACATCGTCTTTGTTTGTATAGTACATGCAATCACCATGGTCTGCGTCAGCGACAAAAACCTTAAAAATAGTTTTGCTGTTCTTTACCTTCTCGGTGTCTAATTTTTTTGTTTTTCTAAAAATCACATCACAAAGGTAGTCAATATCGGCTGCCCTTGTTACCTTCCATGGTTTAATAAACTTGAAACCGTCCAGGTCTTCGTAATAGATAGATGTCCCCAGGTCTGTTTGTTTTGATAAAAAATATGCACCCGCACAGCTGCCCGAAGAGGATGCATAAACATAATCAAAGCAGTCGGTGAGACCAAGCTTGCTTAAACCAAGCATTACTCCACCACTAAAAGCACCTCTCATTCCCCCGCCTTCGATGATGAGCCCTATTTTATAATCGTCTTGTTTGCCGGCTTTACGAGCCAAGAGTCGCTCGATTACTTCTCTATCTTGCTTTGACATAAACTCATTATAGACCACTTATTCTTGACTAGAAAGGGAAGGGGCGGGTTCGCTGTCGCAAGACAGCAAACCCGCCCCAGGCGGCCGTAAGGTAGAATCACCCGAAGGTGACATTCCTGCGGCCAAGGTGCAAGCACCGGGCGGTACCACACCGTAAAGGAATTGTCCCCCAACGAACTCTTGCCTCGAAGTGAGACCCCGCTACCCTCAAGGGCACCATCAGCACTTAATGCTGGTAACGAAAGTGCAAAGAGTCGGATCTCTGTTCCATCGAGTGCCTGCCACACGCGCAGGTCGTCGAGGTAACACACATATCCCATCATTTGAGAGCTTCTGGTCTGTTACTAGAGAATGCGACCACTTACCGCACGTTTCAATTTGGCGACGGGCCAAATAGCTGCCTCGATAAGTTTGTCGGACTCTGTAGTTCCGGTACCTCGTGGCACCTAGAAGACTGGGCGTCGCCCCGAATGCGTTCTCTTGTAGATGGGGGTCGTGATTTTCCAAGCCCCTAAGTTCTGAGCCTGGCTATCTATGGTGTCCTGTCTGTAGAAGACCAACCCCTCCGGGGGTTCGCGGGTCCAAGTAACTGTTTGGACCATTGCTTCTCTCGACAGAACTATGCCTTCCCACCGGTACCACGCTGGTCAACCCCGGCTAGGAATACAAATGAGTATATATAAATTCTAAAAAATAAACAAGTATTTTAAAGGATGTTGGCTACTTCTGATAAATCTTCTCTATTTCTTCCAAGTTTCTCTCATATATAACGTGCCGGCGAAGGCTGAACTTCGGCGTTAACTCACCGTTTTCAATTGAAAAAAGCTCAGGCTGAATGATAAATTTATGGATTTTTTCGTATGAGGCATAATTCTTTAATAAATTTTTGGTTTCTGTAGCCAAAAACTCACGTATCTTTTTATCTTTCACCAACCAATGAGAACTACTGTTCCCAAATTTTTCGGTCAACTTTTCATGATTCGGAACAAGAATGGCTGCTATGTGCTTTCTGGCGTCTCCAAAAACAAAAGCTTGCTCAATATATGGACTGGACTCCAACTGTTCCTCGATTAGAGGTGGGGAAACTTTCTTGCCAGTTGAAAGAACGATCAGGTCCTTCTTCCGTCCCGTCAAAACCAGAAATCCTTTCTTGTCAAAAAACCCATAGTCTCCCGTCCTAAACCAACCATCCTTTGTAAATGATCCCTTGTTGTCGCCTTTGTTAACATACCCGCAAGAAACATTTGGCCCCTTTACTAAAATCTCTCCTGTTGGGTCAATCTTGACTTGTACTTCTTCGAGAAGCGGACCGACCGTACCAAAACAATAATCTTCCAAGCGATTACAAGAAACAACCGGGCTGGTTTCTGTTAAACCATAACCCTCAAGAATTACCAAACCAACTTGATCAAAGAATTTACCCAGTTTCGGTGGCAGCGCAGCACCACCAGAAACAAAAAACCTTATCTTACCACCAAACTCGGCTCGAACTTTCGAGAAAACCATTTTCTCGCAGAGATTCTCCAGGCGTTTATTCTTTCCACCTTTCTTGAGACCAAAGGCATATCTAAATATCATTCTCTTTATTAAGCTCTTGTTCACATTGGCAAGTATCTTCTCGTATATTTTTTCGAACAAACGGGGAACGGCGATAACTATAGTTGGCTGTCTATCCTTAATCTCCTGGGAAATATTTGCAAGATCGGTCGAGTAGCCAATACTGGCACCCGAATAAAGAGGTATGTAGTACCCAACAGTTCTTTCAAAGACATGTGATAACGGTAAAATAGAAAAAAATCTATCTTCCGGGTAGACCCAAACGTAATTAAGTACACCCATCGCGTCAAAAATAAAATTCTCATGCGTCAGCCTGACTCCCTTGAAGTGTCCGGTTGTTCCCGATGTATAAATAACCGTAGCAGTGTCTTGCGGCGATATTCCAAGCGAAGTCTCAATCAATTCAGCTTCGTCTTTCATGCTCGGCACAATGCCGTCTACTAGTTCCTTAAAATACTTCAAATGCCCAAAGCCATTTGATTCAAACTTATCAAAAGATATTAAGTGAGGAATCGTAGCAATTGTTTCTGATATATCAATAAGCTTTGCACCCAATTCATGATCAGAAAACAGTAACGCTTTTGGCTTAATCTCTTTAATAATCTCCTCTAACTGAATCGGCGAAAGAACACTATGAACAGGGACGTTGATGGCACCCAAGGAAACCAAGGCCAGATCTGCAATAACCCACTCGGGACGATTCTCGGTAAATAAAATGACCTTATCCCCCTTCTTAAAACCAAGTTTCTGTAGGGCTAAGGCTAGTTTGATGACTTCTTTTTTTAGCTCAAAATATGACAGCTGTTCGTAATGATGACCAACTTTATATTTCAACGCTTCGTTGTTTGCAAACCGTTCGGCTGAAGTATAAAAAAGCTCAGCCAAATTTACCGGTTTCCACATTTCATTTTTCTTCACCATAAATTCCTTTTGGCTCGGGCTTATTATAACCTAAATTTAGTATATACAAAACAAGTCTATATTTGACAACCCCAGGTTTTGGTATAGAATTAGTTCATAAAGGCACAAACATGGCAATTAAAATACTCTTGGCCGAAGACGATCTGCAACTAGTAGACATGTATAGTCGTAAGTTTGAACTAGAGGGTTTTGATGTCCGTATTGCTGAAGATGGACAAAAGGCCATCGACGTTTTGAAAAATTTTACACCGGATGTCGCTATCCTAGATATTATGATGCCAAACGTAGATGGACTTGAGGTTCTAAAACACATCAAGGAAACCCCAGGATTCGAAAATGTTATCACCATCATGTTAACAAACATGTCCGACCAAACAACCGCTGAAGAAATCTACGAGCTGGGAGCTACCGAATATCTAGTAAAGGCTGAGCTTACACCTCTCGAGGTATCAAACAAGGTAAGAGAACTTCTAAAAATTTATAAGAAAGAAAAGAAATAAAAAAGACCCATACTTGAGTCTTTTTAAAATGCCTATTGTTTATTGGTATTTTTGAATATCAGCCTTAAGTTCATCTTGCGTTTTCTCACCACTGAAACTATAGACTAACTCGCCATCTTTGTAGAACCAGGAGGTTGGATATCCTTCCAGCCCTTTTGACACGGCAAAATCAAAGTTTGCCTTGACGCTTTCGTCCTGATTATCAGCATTCATTTTGCCAAACTTTACCTTACCCGCAAACTCATCCGAAAGTGCTGTCATAATGGGTCCCATCTTTTGACAATGAGGACACCAGGGTGCATACACATCTACTACCACCAATTTCCCATTGCTTCCCTTTACTACTTCTGCGTCAAAATTTGCTGCCGTAATCGCCACCTCGTTTTCTCCGAGTTTTCCCGCGTCGCTACTATCGGTTGTGGCGGTTGGTTCCGTTGTGTTGATGTCATCCTGAGCTGTATTACTTTTTTGTTCGGTCTTACCCCAAGCAAAGATTACGCCCAAAACCACAATAGCAACTACGATCAGTATGACTGTTCCCCAAGTTCCTTTGTTTTTCATCTATACCTTTCTGCGCCCACTTAGCGCTGTTTGAAATATTATATCACTTATTTTGGTTTACCATTTGAAGCCTTAGCGAAAAATGGAGGGCCCGGTGGGATTCCCGGCTTCGCTAAAGCTATGACGGGTAAACTTCTCATCCCACTTAACTCTCATACTTTTTACTATATCACTTTTAACATCATAGCTTTAAATGTTCAACAATTCTGGAGGGCCCGGTGGGATTCGAACCCACGACCAAGTGCTTAAGAGGCACCTGCTCTACCACTGAGCTACGAGCCCGCGTTAATAGTTTATAGCAAAATCACCGATATTATTCAATACTTGGCGCGCCCGGGAGGATTCGAACCTCCGACCAATAGCTTAGAAGGCTACTGCTCTATCCCCTGAGCTACGGGCGCACGCCAGCGCATGCTACTGTGCTCCAAAATGACATAACTGCTATTTCTTCACACTCTCGCACCGCTTCCATATCCTGATAAAATCTAGAAAACATTTTACCGGGTTTAATACAAGCCCAGTACTAAAGCTTGCTGTATTATAGCTTAAATGAGGTTCAATTTCAATCCATAAGCTCGTAAATTTAGCTTCAAAATGCTATAATCTAGCCCTATGAATCAAATATATAAAATGGGTTATGTTTTGGGGCGAGAGTCCGCGCTTAGCGTCGCCGAGATTCATGCTGTTCTAACTCAAAGAAAAATCGACTATAAAATCAAATTCTCTTCTAAAGAAATCCTGATCATTTCGACCGAAAATGAAAAAATACAAGACCTCACGATCGATGATTTTGGTGGGGTTATAAAAATTTTTAAGATTGTTGATGGGGTTAAAGGCGAAGCTAACCTCTTCGAAGTAATAACATCAAAAGTAAAGCCTAACCAAACTGAGAAGAGAGTCAATTTCGGTATCTCGGTCTATAGTAAATTCAACAAACAAGAGATCTGGGGACTCGGTCAGGAATTAAAAAGTTATTTTCTTGATCAAGGCTTGAAAGCTCGTTTCGTAACCGGTAAGTCAGCTGCCTTATCTAGCGTAATCGTTTGGGAAAACAAATTAATCGAAAGAGGTTTTGAAGTAATCCTGGTCAGTGATAATGACAAAATTTATATCGGCAAAACCACCGGGTCTCAAAACTACAAAAGATATTCTTTTCGCGATTTTAATAAACCCAGAAGAGATGACAGAAACGGCATGCTACCGCCAAAACTAGCCCAAATCATGATTAACCTCGCCAGGATTGCTAAAAACGAATCCCTCTACGATCCCTTCTGTGGTGGCGGCACCGTTCTGCAAGAAGCCATTTTGGCTGGCTACAAATCCGTTTACGGTAGCGATATTGAACAAAAGCAGGTTGACGATGCCAAAGAAAATCTAAAATGGCTTGAACAACATTTTGATACAAAAAATATCAAAGTTAAGAAATTATTCCTTGCGGACGCCACAATTATAGAACCAGATTTCACCATAAATGCCATTATTTCCGAGGGAAACCTGGGCGAACCAATCAAACGAAACCTCAAACGAGCCAAAGATGATGCCGGTACTTTGGCCGAATTTTATCAAAAAGTTCTAAATAATTTTGCAAAAATCATAGAACCTAGCGGTATCATTGTGTTAGCGGTCCCCTTCTTTATCTCGCAAAATGAATACACATATTTACCGCTGGTGGATAGTTTGTCAGGTTTAGGCCTCACACTCGTCCCACCATTGCCACCAGATTCAAAAATAAAACTCTTTGGTCGTGGCAATCTAACCTATCGTCGCGACAATCAATTTGTTGGCCGAGAAATACTTATTTTCAAGAAGTTCTCAGTTTAATAAAAGCATTGCTGCCTCATATTTAGGTCTTATTATTTCTTTTGACACCTCAAAGTGTAACTGATTATATTTGTTTTCGAGTTTCTGTCGGACGGCAACCCTGGCTTCTCCTTGGGTCAAACCTTCATAGGTAAATGCTGCCTTAAAAATCCCTGCGATGTTGTCAAAGTTACTCATAACATCTGCTTCGGCAATGATTTTTTCCTCGACACTTTCACGCATGTTTCCCCGTGAACCCCGGTGATTCTCAATACACTTTTTGACCTTTTCTATTTTATCTTCAGGATAATTATATTCTCGCAACTTTTCTTCAGCTATTCTGGAGCCAGAAATGTGGTGATTGTCGCGACCATCAATGATTGAACCTATATCATGAAGCCAGCCAGCGACAGCAATTACCTCCTTGTCACCACCATATTCATCCGCCAGCTCTAGAGCGTAATGCACCATCGGAACAAAATGGAACTCATATGGCTCATGGCCGTATTTACTTGTAGGTTTCTGGCATTCTTTTTCGACAAAATTTTTTACTTCCGTAATGATATCCATGGCTTAAATATTAACACAAAGAAAGTTTTTGCGAAATTCAAGGTAAGAAAAAGCCCCAGACAAAATCCGAGACACTTTCCTGGGTTCGGATAATAGATAACATTAGAACTAATTTAATTTCTCAAACCTCGGAACAATTTCTCCGTTCAAAGTAACCGTTTCAAAAAACATGCTTTTCAGTCTCACCCAAACTTTTCCATCTTTAAGCGATTTATAGACAATTAAATCATCTTGCGTTTCTGAATCTATCGCCTCACAGACAATTTCATAAAGACCACCCTTAAAATGCTTATACTGTTCTTTCATAAGATAATATTAACATAAAAGAGACCTCAAAGGATCTATTTTGATAGTTGCTGGGGTCGGATACTTCTTCACCAAAGCTTCGAAGGTATAAATAGTGGATCCGCCTTTGCTGAAACTCCGGACGGACAAGTGTTGTTAAAACTGAAATTATTTTTGGTCAGTCCATTTTTGCAATAAAGTAAGGTCTTGCAAGTCTTTTTGTCTTCCACTCATTTCTTTAAAATACTTAAAGTGTTTAATTGACTGAAAGGGATATTCTTCAATAAATTCCGCATCTTTTATTTGTTCCTCGGTTGTTGGGTTTACGGATGATTCGTTGAGAAATGTTTTACTGCCAAGCGCCTCTACACTATCTGATATTTTGATAACCTTACTCCCGTCCTTATTTAAAACTCCGTATGTTGCCGAGAGCTCATCCCATAAATCGTCGTTAACAAGAATATCTAAATCGTTTGGTTCTCTAATACCTCTTATTCCAAGTGGGCCGCTTCCCACAATCACATACTTCTGTTTTGATAGTTTTAAAGTATCTAATTCTGATAATAAGTCGTGGAATTTGTTCATATTCAAATTCTAACACGAAAAGAGACCTTAATAGGTCTCTTTTGATGATTTCATATGGGGTGGTTGATCCGCCTTCGCTAAAGCTACGAGCGGACAGGTGGGACTTCCGCCAGAGGCGGATAAACTTCTCGCCCCAGTCTATCTAATTGAAAAAACCC
>Ga0172381_10002106_pt1 | contig 22564 bp, 16 predicted proteins | sample Leawel6488metaG_FD_119754 | JGI IMG/M metagenome (GOLD analysis project Ga0172381, IMG submission 119754) | Leachate microbial communities from a municipal landfill in Southern Ontario, Canada - Leachate well 64-88 metaG | ecosystem: Engineered > Solid waste > Landfill > Unclassified | place...
CCGGAACTGTACGGAGAGGAGAAAGAAGAGGAGCGAATGATTTGAGAGATGGAAATGATAGCAAATAAGAAGAAGACTGCGATCGAAGGATTGACCTATAAACCGGGGGATCGTTTCTGCCAACTGGTTTTTGGGGACGAAAAAAAATGCGATATGAAATGTAAGACCATACCGGAATTAAGATACGTTGCAATAGAGCCGACAAATCATTGTAACCTTCAATGCACAATGTGCTACTCAGATCCGTCTCCAAGAAGCAAAGGCTTCATGTCGATGGATTTATTTAAATCGCTCGTGGATCAAATCAGCGAGATACCGACGATTAAGCAAGTCAACCTGTTCTACGGCGGAGAACCACTGATGCATCCAAGGTACAAGGATATGCTGGAGTATGTAACTAGGGTTCCAAGAAGATTCAGGGCGGTCATAAGCACAAACGGTGGGCTTTGGAATCATGAGTACTCGGAACTTGTCTGCGAGAGGGAATTACCATGGGTTCACTTCAGCCTCGATGGAGTGGGTGCGAAGCACGAGGAAATTAGAGTCGGTTCCAAATATGACGTAGTAAAAAAGAACATCGAAGATCTACTAGAGACAAGAGGAGATCGCAAGCTTCCCGTGATAACGACAAACATGGTGTTTTGCGACCATACCAGGAAGGATGTTGAAGACTTCGTAAAAGAATGGCAAGGCAAACGGATGACGGTCGTTATAGATACTCTAATGACGCCTGATTTTAGGTATTCGAAGCTGAAAGAGATGGAGAATGCACTAGGGTTAGAACTTAAAGACCAGGCGGATTATAACGAGATCTGTCCTTCCATGAATACATACATGGGCGTCTTGTGGGATGGGCGGACGGTGTCTTGTTGCAATTATTTCGAGGGCCAAATCGAAATGGGAGATGCAAACAAAACGCCATTACAAAAAATATTTTATGGAGAAAAATATAGCAATTTAAGGAAGAATGAAGAGACTAAAAACCACCCGGAAGGTCACCCGTGTAAAAACTGTGATGCTGGGCACTGGTCATTCAACATATTAAGTGAATGAGTTCTATATTTTTTATATTATGAGCCACTGCCCTTTAGGACCTTTTCGCATCTTTCTAATGCTAGCTTTAGCTCTTCTATCCTTATCGGTTTGCTGAGGTAGTCGTTCATGCCTGCCTTAAGAAACTCCTCCCGATCCCCATCAAGAGCATAAGCCGTCATGGCTATTATGTATGGCTGTTTTTTTATCTTTTGCTCGCGGATGCTGCGCGTGGCATCCAGTCCGTCCATATCCGGCATTTGTATGTCCATGAGAATGACATCATAAGCCTTTCTTTCCAGAGAGGAAAGAACACAAAGGCCGTTGTTGGCAACATCAGCTCTATAATCGAGGCGCTTTAGCATGCTAAGAGCCACTTTCTGATTTACCGGATTATCCTCGGCCAGGAGAATGGCAAGATCGCCCCTCTCTTCAGGCAGGCCGAAAGGAGGCTGGCCTTCAGCAGCTTTTATCTCCTGGCTCTCGGGAAAGAGCAAGTTGACCAGCAGACGCTTGAGCTGGAGAGGCTTGACGGGTTTGCTAAGCCAGCCGCTCACAGAAGGATCTCGCTCTACCTTGCTTCCCAAGTGGCTTATCATCACAATAAGTGGAGCGCTTTTCATGGCCTTGATCTGTCTCAACAAGAGCAGGCGGTCCATATCGGGCAAAAAGGCATCCATTATCACATAGTCATATTTCTCTCTCTCTAGAATCTCTGCTGCCTCATTTCCCCCTGCTATTGCCGCCATATTCATTTTCCAGGACAATACAGCCTTCGAAAGCATATTTCGCACAGATTCGCTGCCTTCTACTATCAGCACACTCTTTCCTGCCAGAATTAGATCATCGGGCAATGTCGCCCTATTTTGCACTGAAACGTCGCAGAAAATGGTAAAGAAAAAGGTGCTGCCTTTTCCAGGCGTACTTTCCACGGAGATCTCTCCGCCCATCATTTCCACCAGCTTGCGGCTTATAGCCAGCCCAAGGCCGGTTCCGCCGTAATACCTGGTGGTCGAAGAGTCAACCTGAGTAAATGACTGAAATAGCTTGCCCAGGTTTTCCTGAGATATGCCGATACCTGTATCTTTAACGGCAAAATGAAGTAAGACTTTGTCGCCCTGCAAGGGAGAAGAGCTTATCGACAGCACGACCTCGCCTTTTTCTGTAAACTTCACGGCATTTCCCAGGAGATTGATCAGTATCTGGCGCAGCCTAATCTCATCGCCTATAAGCATTGTAGGCACATCATCCTCCTGGAAATAAGTCAGCTCCAGGCCCTTCTCTGCCGCCTTAGCAGCCACAAGATCCATAGAGACTTCAATGCAGCTGGCCAGATTAAAGGGCAGGATCACCAGCTCGAGTTTATCTCCGTCGATCTTGGAATAATCCAAAATATCGTTGATTATAGCGAGCAAGGCATTTCCGCTGCTACGAATGGTCTCCAGGTAATCACGCTGCTCGATCTTTAAATCCATCTGCAAGAGAAGATCGCTCATGCCGATGACGGCATTCATGGGCGTGCGAATCTCATGGCTCATATTGGCCAGGAATTTCGACTTGGCCTTTGTAGCCGATTCAGCTCTGTCTTTAGCGCTCTTCAGGTCTTCTTCTGCCATTTTTCGATCGATAATGTCCCGAATGGACTCTATGGCACCATAGATCGTCCCCTCTGAGTCGTAGAGAACCCCAGCGCTTCCCAATAAATATGCCGGCCTCCCCATCATGTCGGTGATGAAAGAGTCTCCGACCAATGTGCCGTCTTCTTGCCATTTGATGCGCTCGTATTTCTTTTCCAAACCGAGATCGGGTTTCAGGACAAGGTCGATGAGTATCGGCCTTCTCACTGCATAGAAGGGAAGAGCATACTCATAGTTGCCTTTTCCCAGAATATTGGCCGCCTTAATGCCTGTTAGCTTCTCTATTGCCCGGTTCCAGGCAATTACCACGCCATCTCTGTTTATGACGAAGGTGGCATCGGGCAAGAAGTTGATGATATCCGCCAGCCTGCGTTCGGAGTCCTTAAGAGCATCCTCTGCCATCTGGCGTTCCAAGATCTGTCTCTCCAAGTCTTTGTTGGTCGCCTCGAGCTGGGAGGTGCGCTCTACAACCCGTCCCTCCAGTTCTTCATTGAGCTTTATAACCTGAGTTTGCGCCTCTCTACGCTCGGCAATCTCCTCCTGCGCCTCCTTGTAAAGAGCCGCATTCTCTTTTAATACCAAAACCTGGCGGGCGATTACGAGGCTTATAATCACGCCTACCGAGACGGCAAGGATGGAAAATGGGACAGCAAGCGGATTGTTGTGGCTATAAACCAGCATTATAAAGGCGACGCCTGCACATAAATAAGGCAGGTAAAGGGGCCACATTATCTCGCCGTAATGATGTTTAAGCTCCAGCTCTCCCTTATAACGGCCGAGCCGCAGATTATTGATGTGGGATATCCCGGCCAGGCCGATCATAAGGTAAGAAAATGTCCAGATCATGTCTAACAGCCCTCCGGAAACGTAAGTTCCCGCCATGGACTGGCCCATATAAATGGCATCAGCAAATATGTTCCCTGCGCAAAAGAGGCCCAAGAAAATCAATGGATCTGCGCCCGGATTTCTATGCCTCCGGAAGAGCAGCTCGACCAGGGCGAACAGCAGGATCAGATCTCCGATGGGATAGGCCACTGCCAGAAACATGGTCAGCGAATCGGCACCAAGATTCTGCTCGATGGTGGGTGCGATGAAGAGCGACCAATAAATGAGGATAGAAGAGATAAGGACTATTCCGGTATCTAAGAGCAGCTTGATTCGCTCGCTGGGCTTGAAATCTGCCGGAGGCAGTAACAGTGCCCCAGCTAAAAATAATGGATAGGTAAGAAGATAAAATAAATCAGCGAAAGTTGGAGAAGTGCTCTGCCTTAACATGAGATCATAGTAGGAAAAGAAAACATCTCCTAAGAAAAACGAAAACTGCGATATAAACAGCAATAACCAGCCATAGTAGAACCTTTTATCATAATTGCGCGATATTGTTGCTGCATATAACAGACACAGTGCAGCTAGAGCGTTTATGAACAGTGAACTCAGATCGCTGAATAGAATGTTGCCGGAAGGATTGTCTTTCAGGTAGTACGAGGTGGCTACACAAATAAGGAGCATCGCAGCAGCTAAGATCGCTGCATTTCGCAGGGATATCTCCCGCAAACCCTGCATGATCGAATGCGTACTGCCAACTGCATTGGGTAAAGAGGGCTTTATTTGGCCTGCTATTTCTCCATTTCTGGAAGAGGTAGCCAAGCTGCTCTTGATCAGTGTAGATTTGCGCATCGTTAACTCTATATCATTCAACTTCAGATGTAACTATATAACCTTTTGTAGATCAAGAAAGTAGTTTCCATCTTCCGGCTTGCTGCCTCTCTTGTACTCCATTCTCAGCCTCACGGTAGATTGCGGCTCAACATGTAGAGGCGGATCAATCACAATAAAAATATCCTCTCCCATGAAGATCATATCTTCCCTTTTCAAAATGATGTCTTTTGCGACCTTAACAGGACTGTAAATGAGCAGCGAATTGACCAATCCCGACCTTATAATAGGGATAGCTATATCAATTCTGCAATCCATTCCATTTTTCTGATTAAAGTTGATATTATCATATAAAAACGGCTCGGAAAGCTCTCGCGATTTATATATCCGGCCTTCTGCCTGGGAAGGAGAGAATGATTTACCGTGCCCTTTAAGTAAGGGTTTTTCCGCCTGCGCCAGGATCACATAGGAACTTATGCCATCCGGTATCACTCGACCGGAAGAGCCGATGAATGGCAGCAGATGATTGACGATAGGTATTTGCATCTCATAAAACATACCGGCATAAATATTCTCGCTGATTATCAGATCGATTTGCTTCGGAGGATCCCAGGTGGAGGCATCTGCCTCGATCAGTAACAGGTTTTCCTGGTCGAATAAACCATTTTTTATAAACATCCTGGTAAGCTGCCTGGCCAAACCCAAGGTATCTTTATTTATCTCAATTCCATAAACTTCAGCTCCAAGAGCGGCAGCCATTATAGCCAGTATGCCGGTTCCCAGGCCCGCTTCCACAACCACATCTCCGGGCTTAACCGATTTCTCTATGGCCTCTAAAAAGGCAAATGTTCTATTCCGGTCCAGGATGCAATGAACCGCATCAACGGTTTCCAGACCGCGGGATGGAACATCGATCCTAGTCATGCGATCGTCGATATATTCTTCTACCAACAATTTATTAAGATAGCTTATATATCCACTCTCTTCCAGAAAACCAATAGTTTCACGATAGATTTGTGCAGCCAATTCAGTCGGCATCATATCATCTTCATGCCTTTATCAGAATAGCAAGTATAACTATATATCTTTTTGTAGATATATGCAATGCAAAAGCTTAATTGCAAATGAATTTCCAAGTGACCGGGGGACTTGAGTTTGAAGGAAGAATTCGAGAGAATGTCCTTTGATGAAAAGGTATCTTATCTTGTAGAAAACCTGAGGAAATTGCCTGACGAGTTGGCAAAAGAGGGCGTAGAGGTACTGGCAAAAGCAGGTGAGACGGAGTATGCCGTCGTTTTAGCCAGAGATAAAGGAATGATCGATAAGGCCATCGCCATTCTAGTAGATGCGGGAGACTTTCTCTGGGCTGCATTGATAGCCAAGAACGCGGGCCAAGATGCTCTTTCCGAGAAGCTCTACAGAGACGGCCTGCAGTATTATATCGAGATGGAGATGTTCGCAGGGGCCATTTCTGCTGCAAATGCTCTGGGCCGATCACCTGATGAGATCGATGATCTCTATCGGAGGGGCGTTGCCAGAGAGAGCCGGGGTGTCGACCTCGCTCACAGCAGAGATATGATCGATTGCGCCATGCAATCACTGGATATATCCCTCATTGGTAGGGATGATGAGCTATCCCGACAGGTTATGCAGGCGTTGCATGGGGAGCGAGAAAAAATGGCAAGACAGTGATTCGCGCACGAGCATCCACTACAAATTTCTTACTCATCCTTGAGACGGATTTCCAGAGACATCAGATCCTCTGCCACAATAGTCCTCTCGAAGATGGTTTTTGCCTCTTTTAAAAGCTGGGAGGTATCCTCAGAGTACCGGGAGCTTATATGAGTTAAGACGAGCTGTCCCACATCGGCGTTTTTGGCGACTTCAGCTGCCTCTGTCGCAGTGCTGTGCTTCGTCTCTTTGGCCCACTCTACCATATCACTAGCTAAAGCGCAGTCGTGGATGAGCAGATCTGCTCCCATGCTGGCAAGCTGCACAGATTTGCAGGGCCTTGTGTCTCCCGTGTAGACGACCCTTCTGCCCGGCCGGGCTGGGCCCATAACCTGATAGGGCTCTATCTTTTTGCCGTCCACCTCTATTTCCTGGCCATGCTGCAGCTTTCCGAAGAGCGGTCCGGGCGGTATGCCAAGGGAAGTGGCTGCATCGCGGTTGAATCGACCAAGGCGCGTGTCTTCTTCTAAAGAGTAGCCGAGGCTGGGAACGCTGTGATGGGTTGAGATGGCCCTTACCTGGCAGCCATTCATCTTCAGCACGTCTCCCGGCACAAGTTCGATCGCCCGGACATCGAAGTTGCGAGAGAAGTAGCAGACGGACTTGAAGCTCTCCACCAGATGCGCAGTATGAATAGGACCGACGACTGTAATTGGATTTTTTCTTCCCTGAAAGGCCATAGTTTCCAAGAGGCCGGGAATGCCTAAGATGTGGTCGGCGTGCAGATGAGTTAAAAAAATGTAGTTTAAGCGCATCATGCCCGTTCTCGCCCGCATCATCTGCCTTTGCGTGCCCTCTCCGCAGTCGAAGAGCATCATCTCTCCCTCGCGGTTGATGAGAATGGCCGAAGGATTTCTCTCCGGCGTAGGAAGCGATCCGGCAGTTCCCAGGAAGGTCACATTTAGCAACTTTTCAGCCTCGTTAAAGCTTTCGGGGGAGAGACACATGTTTTCCCTATATCATCTTTTGCATGCAAACCTTTATCAAATAAAAGAGACGGCTCTCTCTTGGTGTAGGAAATGGATGCAATTACTATCGTCGAGTGGCTTCAGGCCCTGCTGATACTGGCAATCTTCGTAGGAATAATGGCAACGAGCTTCAAGGTTTGGCGCTGGAACTACGTAACGCCGCCCAGATAGATCCTTTGGCATAAATCTATCCGCATTCTTATTTTCTATTTTGCGATGAAAGCTGGCGGTTTGAGATTCAAAATTTGAGAATTCACACCTCACGTCCAGATCGAAGGAGGTGCGCTGCCTACCGGTGTCCCGACAACCGGCCTTGCTGCCGATACCAGGCCCGTCATTGCTTGGACGGAGGTCTGGGTGAATACATAACCAGGTAATTCGGCATTGACAAGATAGATTCCCGCTGCCACATCGATGGCATAATACCCGGCAGTATTCGTCATTGTGGAGAATTTTCCTCCCTCATTATTGGACATAATTACCTTAACGTCAGGCATGCCCTGACCGCTTTGATCCTGCACTTTTCCAGTCAGACTAAAGGAGGTGGGATAGCTTCCTGAGCCTACCATAATGGATAGATTATTGCTGGTCAGTCCTGCCGAGACGAAGCGATAGATGTGCGCACCAAGATAATCCGCATAAGCGCCGTTTATCCTATACCAGCCTGGTGTGACATAGCCCTGGTTTAAGATTTGGTGGTTATAATCGTGAAGCAGGAAGCTGCCCTTTCCGTTTACTCGTGCCCAGAGCACATACTGCTCGCCGAGGTAAACTGTGCCCTCTGTCACGAGGTATTTGCCGCTTTGCAGGTAAAGCTGGTTGGCCAGCTTCTCGCCGCCTCCTACAACCAGCCCTTCACTTGCCGGGTCGGCAGGCACAAGCAGCAAGCTGGAAGCACTCAGGCCCGCCCCTGAGGAATCCAGATCCGCTCTTCCGGCACTATAAGTGCTGAGGTAGTCAGGTACCACGCTGCTGACCTGATTGCTGCTTGATACGGGCGTTCCCATCCAGACAGTACCACTCTGATCGTAGGCTCTTGATCCGCCCATACCCTGTGAGAAGGACGGATCTGCTAAAAACAGAGCAATCATCAGCCCCGCAATAATAAATATAATCTTACCCATACTGAAATTCCCCGCGATTCCATGAGTCGCCAGGCACATAAATGTTATGCATTTTCATCATTCGAACCATGCGGTCGTGATCACATTTATAAATGAAAACTGCATCCATGCACAGGCTGAGCAGCCTAAGATATGCTGGTGCAAGAAGAAAAATAAAAAAAAGCAATTCAAAAAAAAAAATATAAATAAGGAAAATACGAGAAGATAGCTTATAACAGTCATGTATTGGAGGAGATCTATGGATCATGTCAGAGTCGGTGGAGTCTGTCTGCTTCTATTAATTATAGCTGCGGCTCTGCCAATTAGTGTATTGGCGCAAACCCCTTCTGAGAACGATAATGCAGCGAACGGGGCGGCCCCAATCATAAGCCAGAGCTTGCTTTCTAAGAGCACACAGGAAGAGACGATATCGGCAGAAAAGCTGGCCAAGCGCAACACTGGACTTAAGCCGCTGGCATCTTCCGGGCAGGCCGCAAAATCTGAAGCCTCTGCGACCCCAGAAGAGGCTGCAAACACCGCCGCCTCCGCCCCGGAGAGCGATGCAAAACAAGCAGTCGCGAGCCAGGAGCCGGCCCAGGATGCGACAACAACGCCGGATATGATCCAGACTGAGGCATCTGCGGAACCATCAGCGATCTCAAATGACATGGCTGTATCGGATCAAACCGCAGAGGCTGCTCCAGAGGATGTTGTTGCAGAGGAAGCAGCAGAAACGACTGTTGCCCCTCCTGAGGACGTAGCTTTAGGAACGGCAGTATCGTCCGACGCGGCGGCTACCAGCATTAACAACTCACAAAACGCATCTCTGAGCGAAACGGAAACTGTAGCCAATAATGTTTCTGAGAATGAATCGGAAAATGCCACTGCAGATGAGTCTGCCCAGGCTTTAGAAGAGACTGATGAAGCCGGTGAGCCGGTAGATCGCATCTGGCGGGAAGGAATCAGCTCAGATGAGTACACCTGGGATTACAGGAGCTTCTCCGGCTTCTTCTATGATATGGAGAATAATGTCGGCACAGAGAGGCTTACCGTCAATCTGCAGGGCAACGACAGGTCCATTGATTCCGGCAATCTGATATACAGTACAACTGCCGAGAAAATGGATTTTGAATTTGGCGATTGGGGAGAATACCAGGTCATCGGCTTCATGGCTGAGAAGTACTTCGCCGGGTACCTGGAGGGAGACGGGGAGATCTTCGACAATGATGTCAGTCTAATCAATGACGGCCAGCTCCGGCGGGTGCTCGTGGATAGCGATGATGAGAGCACCATTACCACCGGATCGGTCCTCACATTGGAAGAGGGATATGAGCTGCGCATCAAGCAGATAGATATTGACGGGAATAAAGTATATCTTGGTCTGGCCAAGGATGGAGAGGAGATCGACAGCAAGGTCGTCTCTCCGGACAGCCTGAAAAGTGCTACTTATGAGTACAAGGTGGATATCTCCGGAGAGGACCAGCCGATCGTCATGGCCCATATCTCCAATGTCTTTGCCAGCACCGAATCCGACCTGGTAACCGTAGACGGCGTCTTCCAGATATCAGATACATACGATTCTGTTGAGAGCGGCGATGAGTATGGCAAGATGCAAGTTTCATCTGTCTCGGATACAGGCTTTGAGATGGATAATGACAATACTATCTCTCTGAGAAAAGGAGGCACTGCTGAGATATTCGGTGATGTTGGATTTGTAGTTGCAGATTCTGATGAGCTGCGCTTTGCCCCAATAGTCGAGAGGTCAGGACCTCAGGAAGTGAGGGGCACTGTGATAAATCCGTCCGAAGAAAATGAGTTTACCTGGACGGTTTACAACTTCGAGGGTTTCTACTACGATATAGATGATGATGTGGGGACTGAGGTACTTACTGCCAAGATAACCGGCGGTAACAAGATCGAGGAGGGTGATCTGCTCTATTCCACAAGCCCGGCATCGGTTGAATTCGAATTTGGGTCCTGGGGCGAGTACGATGTCGTCGGCTTTATGGCTGACAAGTACTTCGCAGGATTCAATAACAAAACAGAGTTCACAGACGAGGTCAGCGCCATCAATGAAGGGCAGCTCCGAAAGATCTTGATTGATAACGACGACAGCCAAACCATAGCCAGCGGATCGGTTCTATCTCTTGAAGAGGGATATGAACTGCGCATCAAGCAGGTGGACCTCAATGGAAACAAGGTCTATCTCGCCCTAGCCAGAGACGGAGAAGAGGTGGACAGCAAGGTGGTAACGCCCTCATCCGATCCGGGGGACAAATCCTCCAACTACATGTACAAGGTAGACATCGGCTCTGAGAAGGATGTGCCGATCATCATTGCACACGTCGAGAGCGTCTTCAGGAGCACTGAGTCGGACCTGGCCACGGTGGACGGCATCTTCCAGGTATCCGATAGCCCGGAGTCTGTGGAAGAAGGTGAGATACACGGCAGGATGAAGGTGGAGACGCTGGGCGATGACGGCATTACCATGCAAAATGACGGCTCAATCAGCTTGGGCAGGGACAAGACCATTGAGATCATGGAAAACCTGAAGTTCAGGGTTGCCGACAGCGATGAGAGGCTGATGGCGCCTATTGCCATCAAGCCTGGAGAAGGGAGCGATATGACACTGAGCGTTCCTGCGGCGATCGTGGACACACCGGTAACCATCAGCGTTAAATCGGGCACCTCAGCCATCTCCGGGGTGCAGTTCTTGATGAATGGCAGCAGCGTAGGAACTGCGGATGCTACGGGTTCATTCACATACACGCCATCCTCAGTCGGAACCTTCCCAATTGTTGCCAAGAAGACCGGATACAATGACGCTAAGGCTGATTTGGTGGTAAGGACTGCGGCAGAGGCATCTAACGTATCTGCATTCGAGCAGGCCAATGCCACATTGACCAATCAGCTCACCATCAATGCACCGGCAGAGGTCATCAAAGGAGAAAACTTCCTCATAACCGTTGTAGAAGGCATCAACCAGACGCCTGTGGATGCGGCAGCCTTATTCCTGGACGATGAGAGCATCGGCAGCACTGCCGTTCAGGGAACGAGGACCTACTCCGCCAATGTCACCGGCGAGCATACCCTGAAGGCAGAAAAGGAGGGCTTCGATTCCGCCACCAAAAAGATCATGATATCCTCATCCCTGAGGGTCGTCAATCTGATTGTGCCGGACAAGGCCAACGCAGGAAGCGAGATGAAAATATCTGCCATTGTTGAGAACGTTGGCAGCAATGAAGACACTCGCTTGTTGGAACTGAAGGCCAACGACACGGTTGTGGGCTCCAAGAATGCCACAGTAAAAGCTGGCGAAAACTCCACCTTGGACTTTACTTACAAGCCAATGGATACGGGATTGACCAGAATCAGCCTGGATGAGCAGAGCAAGACCGTGAACGTGGAGAAGGCAGAGAGCAAAAACTGGCTCGTTGCCCTGATCCTGGTGCTGCTCATAGCCATAGGGGCCGGGTACTACCTGTACACGACAGGAGAGCTGGACAATCTGCAAAAGCAGGTTAAGAAGATGATGCAAGGGCGATAGGCAGAGTCGCCCTTTGCGTTTCTCTTTTTGCGCTTTTTTTAATCAGGTAATCTATATCAAGCATCCTTGCCCATTTTTTGAGCTGCATGGGAATTATTGATATACCCTGACGTTTCCTCTCATGGCACCGTATAGCATAGGCAGAACAAATCAAGGGTATGAAAATGAATTACTGGCAACCGAAATTGGAGCTCATGGATAGAAAAGAGCTGGAAGAGCTGCAACTGCAGCGGCTCAAGAGCGTTGTAGAGAAGGTTTACAAAAACGTTCCCTTTTACCAGAACAAATTCAAGCAGGCGGGCATCACACCGCAGGACATCAAGAGCCTCAAGGATCTGGCAAAGCTGCCCACTACGAGAAAGCAGGATCTGCGGGACAACTATCCCTTCGGCCTTTTTGCCGTTCCACGAGAGGAGGTGGTGCGGGTGCATGCCTCTTCCGGCACTACCGGCAAGCCCACCGTGGTCGGCTACACGGCCAAGGATATCGAGACCTGGTCGGACCTCATGGCCCGTGACTTCGTGATGGTCGGGGTCAAGAAGGGCGATATCTTCCAGAACGCTGTGAACTACGGCTTTTTCACGGGCGGCCTCGGAGTGCATTACGGCATCGAGCGCATGGGAGCCATGGCTGTACCTTCCGGCGTGGGCAGCACGGACCGGCAAATCGAGATCATGATAGACTTCGGGGTTACGGTGCTGCACTGCACTCCCTCTTACGCGCTTTACCTGGCTGAGACGGCCAAGGCGAAGGGCGTGGTGGACCGGCTCCAGCTTCGCATCGGCTGCTTTGGAGCCGAGCCCTGGTCGGACGAATCGAGAAAGGAGCTGGAGGATGCCTTGCACATCAAAGCCTACGACTCCTACGGCCTCTCCGAGATGATGGGGCCGGGCGTGGCCTTCGAGTGCCAGGAGCAGAACGGCTTACACATCTGGGAGGACCACTTCCTGATCGAGATCCTGGATAAAAATGAGCAGCCCTGCGCGCCGGGAGAGCCGGGCGAGCTGGTCGTAACCTCGCTTACCAAAGAGGCCATGCCCCTCATCAGATACCACACGGGCGACGTAACCTACATCTTAGAAGAAAAATGCAGCTGCGGGCGCACCAGCAGAAAGCTGCACCGGTTCCTGGGTCGAGCGGACGACATGCTCATTGTGCGCGGCATCAATGTCTTCCCCAGCCAAATCGAGGATGTGCTGGTCAGCATCCCTGAGATTGGCAACTACTTCCAGGTGGTCGTGGACAGAAAGAAGCACGGCCTCGACGAGATCAGCATCCAGGTGGAGCTTAAAGACGAAGCCTTCACCGGCGAACTCACGGACCTGGCAAGGATCAAGAAAAAGACTGAGGAGAAGCTGAAGTCAGTGCTCAATGTGAGAAGCAAGATTGAGCTGGTGGAGAAGGGGTCCATACCCAGAACGGCCGGAAAGTCAAAGAAGGTCGTGGATCTGCGGGATGTCTACGCCAAGGACGAAAAAGCAAAGAAAAATAGCTGAAATCAGAAAGCTGCAGCAATTTTTCTGCAGCTTTTATCTTGTAACCTGACTAATGAGATTCTGCCCGATGACGGCGCTCTCATCGACTGCAGATAGCAGCTCGTCGTGAATGGAGCTTTGCGAGTAGTAGAGCGTCACCAGCACGCCTGCATCCTTTGCCGCCTCGATGGCAGGCAAGAAATCACTGTCGCCAGTGACGACGACCGCCTTTCCGATCATCTTGCCGCAGCTTAGTCGCACCAGATCAACAGCCAAAGCGATGTCCACCCTCTTTTGTATAAACTCACCGCCCACGCAGCCCAGCCGCCCAAGCTTCACCTCAAATCTGGGAAGCTTACGTAGTGTGTAGACGAACTTGTCCATGGCGGCAAACCTGCGACGCTCGTCCTCCGTAGGAGGGCAGCTCTGGTAGGGCATGCAATTATAGTAGTAAGTTCTCAGCCGCTCATAATTGCCGCAAAGAATATCCGAAAATCCGGCCAAGTCGATCTTGGGTTTGCCAAAATCAACATCTAGAATCTTGGTTAAATAAGCTCCATCAATAAATACCGCTGCACGGTCAGCCAAAATTGTTTCCCACCTTATAATTTATAATTACTGCCGTCCGCCCCGAACGGCAGTGGCCATAATCCTCGCATCCTCTCTCATTCAATGGTATATCAAATTTGTGTTTGGTACAAATCTCGCTCCTTTGGTAACCATTATTCCACGACCGTCTATAAAAATATGTGGTACAGAGGTCCGCCTTTTTCTTTTATGCACCCTTTATTTCCTTGCTTTCCGTTATCTCCACGAGCTTAATCTCGAAGGTCAGGGTCTGTTCGGAGAGCGGATGGTTGGCATCTAGAGTAATGGTGCTCCCTTCGATCTCGGTAATCTGAACAGGAACCATTACGCCATTGGGGGCGCATATTTCAAGAGTCATGCCTTCCGCTGGTACTATCTCCTCTGGAAGATCTTTTTTGTCGATTTTAAACACTCGATCTTCCCTGTACCGGCCATAGGCTTTCTCAGGAGGGATGATTACCGTCATAGATTCGCCGGGACTCATTCCTACCACTGCCTCTTCAAATCCCGGGATGAGACGGGCAGTGCCCAATTCGAACTGCAGGGGATCGGAGCCTTCTGAGGTATCAAAGAGAACGCCCGTATCGAGCTTGCCGTTGTAATGCACCTTTACAGTGTCGCCCATTTTCGCTTGCGTCATTTTGGTATCTGCCTCCAAATCTATTCGGAAAATGCCGATTTGACATGTGCAGCTTCAACTATTTAAGAGGGAACTATTTGTACCAGAAAGAGAATAGTATAATATCTATCGCGAAAACATTCACGAAAATGACATGATAGAATAACAAGGTGAAATTGAGATATGAGAAGATGGAAGTCTGATCGAGGACTCGAAGCGAGAATGCTGCTGACCATGTTCTTGCTGGGTGTGCTGTACCTTGGTTTTTTAGCGGTTTTGCTGACCATGCACGTCAGTCAGATGGTGATAATACTGTTCATGGGCGGATTCATGTTCCTGCAGTATTTCTATTCCGACAAGATGATTCTGTCATCCATGGGCGCGAAGATCGTCACGGAGAGCGAAGAGCCCGAGCTTCATGACATCGTAAGAAGGCTCTGCCAAAACGCAGATCTGCCCATGCCCAGGATTGCTGTAGTGAAGACCAGCATGCCCAATGCCTTTGCTACCGGCAGAAATCAGAAGAATGCCGTGGTGGCTGTGACGACGGGCATCATGGCGCGGCTCGACAATAATGAGCTGGAGGCGGTGCTGGCCCATGAGCTGACTCATGTCAAGAACAGGGATATGATGGTCATGACCATCGCCACATTCCTCTCATCCATGGCCCAGATACTGGTGCAGTGGCTGCCGTTCATGAGCGGAGGCGATCGTGATCGCGATTCCGGCAGCAGCTTCATAGTGCTGTTCCTGGTCTCCCTGGTGGTCTGGATAGTGAGCTTCATTCTCATTCGCACCCTCTCCAGGTACCGGGAGTTTGCAGCCGACAGAGGCGCAGCAATCATGACCGGTCAGCCGTCGAATCTCGTCTCTGCTCTGAAGAAGATCAGCGGCTTCAGGGTGCCTACAGAGGACCTGAGAAAGGTGGAGGGGCCGGTCAGCGCGCTCTTCATCACGCCTGCTATCTCTGGCTCGTCCTTCATGAGACTGTTCTCCACCCATCCAACCCTGGAAGCCAGGATTGCTGCCCTGCAGAAGATAGAGATGGAACTGGAGGCCTGAGATGGGTTTTTTAGACTCCATTCTGGGAAAGACCAAGCTGCCAGAGGCCAAGACGGACAAGCTCTTTGCCATCTCCACTGCAGCCGTAACATTAGATGCAAGCCTGGGCTACAAGGCTGACGGCAAAGCCGCGGTTTGCATCAAGCCCATGGAGTCATCCCGTTATGAGGCGGCCCGAGCCGAGATAGAGGATCTGCTAAAATTAAGCATCAAGGAGACCGGCACGGAGTACAAAATCCAGAAGGATGAGTACAATTACGTTTGGGTGGTTTTGGAGGACCCGGACTTCGAAGATCTGGTGACGAGCATTCAGATGGTCAGCCAGATCCTGATAGAGCAGGGCTTCGGAACGCAGCTTCTGGCTGCGATCTACCGCTTCCGGGGCGAGGCCTTAATTTATTGGATCTACAACTTCAAGCTGGGCTCTTTCTACCCCTTTGTCCCGGCAAGTGGCCGGCAGCGCGACACATCCCGGGAATTTCGGCTGAAAGCTTTGATGGAGAAGGAAATGCCCATCGAAAAGGACGAGAGCAAGTGGTATCCCATGTGGGGGATGCCCCTATAGTACGACACACGTTTGCACAGGAAGACGACTATGCTCCTCTTGATGGAGGGGGAATAATGAGATACAACTTCCTTTTGATTGGATTTATCCTCACAATGACTATATTTATCACCACTCTGGACGCAAGCTGCCAGATGCAAGGCAGCACCGGCCAGAACAGTACTCCTGATATAACGCCTAAAGAGGCATACAACCGACTTCTGAACACTTCCTTTGAGATGGCTTACCTCGATACGATGATAAGCCTCTCACAATGGGATCAGGACATTTTAATGCCTCAGAATGCGACCGAATATCGGGCCAAGGCTCAAAGCTACATGGAGGATCTGAAAAATAAGAAGTGGATCGATCCACAATTCGGGAAGCTTCTCTCCATTGCCAATAATGGCAGTAATTGGTCTACGATCGAAGATGCCAACCTGCGGCTTTGGAATCGCGACTACAACAAGAGAATGAAGCTCCCACCAGACTTCGCTGCCCGTGAGTCCGAGATGATTTCCAAATCTCTGGCCGCCTGGGAGAATGCCCGAGAGAAAGACAATTACTCCATATTCCAGCCCCACCTGAAGGCCATAGTTGAACTGAACCAGGAGAAGGCAAGATATTGGGGTTACAAAGATGATCCTTATGACGCCCTCCTGGATGACTTCATGCCCGGCATGACCGTGGCCAAGTGCGACAAGCTCTTTGAAACCATCAAGCCCCAGATCATAGAGTTGATAATTAGGATAAATGGTTCCGGCACAAACGATTCCGGCGAGACGGCTTTAAAGAATATCTATGGTAATGCCTTCTATCCAAAGGACAAACAAGAGGAGCTATTGAAGAATCTCACCTCTGCCCTGGGCTTCGATTACGGTGCCGGAATTATGGTCAAGGCCAAGAGGAACCCGTCAACCTTCAATATAGGGGTGCATGATGTCAGGACCAGCCTGCGTTATGACGAACACAATCCGGAAATAGCCCTTCTCGATGTGATTCACGAATGCGGTCACGGCATTGCCGAACAGAGGATTCCAGATGAGTACATTGGAATGCCGATAGGAACGGAACCGGGCATGGATATGGCCGAGGCCGAGGCGAGGCTTTTCGAGAATAATATGGGTCGCAGCAAAGCTTTCTGGCAGTATTGGTTGCCTCAAATGAAGAATGAGTTCAGACCAAACATGGATAACATCTCAGTGGATGACATGCATAGATACATCAATCGGCTCAACATTATTCCCATCCGTATTGATGCCGACGAAGTATCTTACATCCTCCATGTCATCATTCGTTATGAGATTGAACGCGACCTCTTCGAGGGAAAGATCAGCGTTGACGATCTGCCGATGATCTGGAATCAGAAGTACAGGGAGTATTTAGGGCTGAACATCACCAATGACAATGACGGCATACTTCAGGACGTTCATTGGGCTGATGGAAACTTTGGCTACTTCCCGGCTTATGCACTGGCTTCCATGAATGCGGCTCAACTGGAGGCGGCCATGAGAAAAGACCATCCTGACCTTGACCAGAGATTCGCTTCAGGCGACTTCTCCATACCTGCCATCTGGATGCAGGAGCATGTATACAAGTACGGTGCCGTCTTTGATACGCCGAAGCTGATGAAGGAGGCAACAGGAAACGAGACCGAGGCCTATGATTTTCTGAACTACCTGAACAGTAAATATGAGAAGATATACAATCTTAAGTGACCCTGGCATTTTGAAGGTGCCTGACGACTTGCAGCATTACAGTGGCCTGTAAGCCGCCCATTTTTTTTGTTTATTAAAATCACGAATATGTAAAATCCGTCATCTTCTGGCATCATGTTTGTCATGTTTGACCCAAAGGCTTCTTATAGAATACACTAACAATGGCAGATATGAAAAATTGGATTTTACTATTGGCTGTCTTGCTGTGGAGTGTAGCGGGTTTCGTCACTCAATCGGCTTTGGCAGAAGAATCTATGGTCGTGGCAAATGAATCGCTAAGCGCTTCACCTAACGAGACGGAACTTGTCTCATTTGTGAAGTCAGCTGTGGCCTATGCCCAAGAGAATGGCAAAGATATGGCACTGAGGGAGTTTAGCAATAAGACGGGATCGTTTGTAGACGGAGATCTCTACATCTATGCCTACGACTTCAATGGAACTAATATTGCACATCCATTCAAACCCGATTGGATAGGCGAAGACAAGCTGAACTTAACAGATTCTAATGGCATCCTGCTCATAAGAGACTTGATCAGCGTTGCTAAAGATGGAAGTGGATTTACCTATTTCATCTTCCCCAATCCTGCTCACGATAATATGGATGAGCTTAAACTTGGTTATGCGATGAAAGTGGATGATAACTGGTGGCTGGGTTCCGGAATATACCTCTCCAACATTTCCGCCTCTTTCGATCAGGAGGAGAGAGACGGGCTTGTAGCCTTTGTGAATGAGGCAGTGAAGTTTGCCCAGGAGAACGGCAAGGAAAAATCTCTGGAGGTTTTTAACGACCCGGCAGGAAATTTCACAAGAGATGGACGTTATATCTTTGCCTATGACTACGATGGACGAACCCTGGCCCTTCCTTATCAGCCTGAGCTAATAGGCACAAGCCGCATCGATGTCCAAGATCCCAACGGAGTATATTTCCTCCGGCATGCCATCGACATGGCCAAAGAGGGGAATGGTTTGCACTATTATATCTATGCCGATCCATCCAGAAACATGACCCAGGCACTAAAGCTCAGTTACGTAGCGAACGTCGACAATACATGGTTCCTCGGCTCTGGGATCTACTCAAAAGGTGAAAAAGCAAGCTGATTGCAAGGTCTTTTGTATTATTTTTTTAATTTGTCCCAAAAAGCTCCATCCAACTCCCTTGCTCATGATATAAAATCGCACTTATTTGTATGCAGTATGTACGCCGCATTTATATACTCGGGACCCGTTTCTTCGTATCTCACAATTCATCCCATCTTTAGAAGAAAAAGATAATAGGACCAAAGGGACTTTCACCCTTGAGTAAGAGCGCCCTACCGAGCGCACCATAAGAATAGCCATGATCATGTTCGGCAATCATTTCTATTTGTCTTTCTCATCCGACAATTTCGACTGCATTTCAGGGCTCAATTGTTTGACAAGCTCTGCGTTGTACGAACCAGTAGGCAGTAGACCTACCTCATTTTCGAATATCTGCTGAGCCGCGACAGCATAAGAACGCGATATCGCAGCAAGCGATCCGTCTTTGACTGCCGGATCAACGTCTGTCGTAAAGATCGAAACGGTATTGTCGCTGTTGCGGACGATCTCGAAAGTGCGCAGCTGCTGAGGGAAATCCCTTAATGATGAGGTTTCGATCTCCCAGAAGCCGAGTTCAGGATGGGCAGCATCAGGTGATTTTAATGCGGTAACTTTATTTTGATGACGATGTCCCGCGATCCACAGGATGAGATTCGGATATTTATGAAGAATAGCCGTCAGATTCACCTCGGACACATAAGAGTTGGACCACCAACCGACAAAGGAACCCGCCGGTTCGACGTCTATCGGTATGTGCGCAGCGATGATCATGAGCTTACCTTCAGCCTGACCCTTATCAAGTTCTTTTGCAAGCCAGTCATAACGTTCATTGTCAAGAGTGCCATGTCCATAGCCTTGAACATTGGGATCGTTTTCGCTTTGGGTATCATCGAGCACAATGACCTTGATCGGTATATTCGACTTTGGTTCGAAAGTATAGCAGGCAAATCCCGTTTTTACGTTAGATTGATTGAATCCATGTCCCTTCGGACTTGAAGATGTATTAAAAAATTCGCTCATCCACTCATTTCTAGAAAGCGGACGGCGATTCGGATCGGCTGCAAGTACCTTCGGAGGTACTGCATAGTCTTTGACAGGTCCTGCACCAATAATATCACCGTAAGGCGTCCGGCCGTCGATTGAACCCATATAGAAACCGCGACTATCTACGCCGAGAGGGTCAGTGAATATATCACCTAAGTTGAGGATGTTCTCACCGATATAAGCCGGTCCGAGGTAATCGTTCACTGGATTTGAACCCATCCAGAAATGATCGTGGTTGCCGAGAGTCTGATACCATTTGATAGTCTTATTGAGTCCAGCCGCCTTGTATTCATCCTGATAATCATTATAAGGTCCGGGGATTGGATCATCCTTGAAACCGGAATCAGGGGTTATATTCTTGCCGTCAAGGACATCGATATACCATCTCAGTTCGTTGTACTGAACGTTGTTGATACTATCGCCCAGAGAGATGCCGAAATCAAACTGATCTTTTTTGTGAAGGGCGTTTATCGTCTGGACGGCCGCATCAAGAACCTGAGTTGTATACAGCATAACCGGTGAATATGCCGAAGATATACCGCCTTTGTAGCCAAAATAGATCACCTGAGCAGGAGTTTCTTTGTCGGCGATATGGATGTCAGTCATGGCAAAGAAATTCAGAAGTCTTGTCGTATTATTGGCGGATGCACCACTATAATTAGTCGGCATGATGTCGAGCCGTTTTACAGAATCGATACCTGATCCATAACTCCAATTGCCATATCCGTTTTGCCTGAATTTTAAAATCTCATAAGGAAGAACCTTTTCTGAACCAGAGGGAATTGAGTCAGGCACGACTGTCCTCTGGAGCGTCGCAAAAACATCGGACGCAATCGGGTATCCTTCGAGCTGACTTTGATTTCTGTCGACGCTTTTGCAGCATCCTGATGAAGAGAAAATCAACATGCCTATAAAAAAGACTAAACATAACTTTTTGTATTCATAATAAGATGATTTCATAAAGCTCCTCCCCCGTTAATTTTCTGTAAATTCATCAGTTTGCATCTTATCGTCTTCATACCAGGAAGCATACTGGATAATGTTTGTTGGACTGAACCCTTCCTTCTAAGATCCGGCTCCTTGGCTGTCAGCAGCAAACTAATCCTCTTGAATTCCCATTCATTTATACAGATTATCTTAACATTTAACTATTTAAAATCAATGGTTAGGTCATACACATACTCACATTAATTCATCGGAGAAAAAAGTAAAGGGCACTATCTCTAAAAAATATATTTCCAGTCGTTTTTCATGCTGACCACCTGCCAGCCCCATTCTCCAGCGACCTCAAGCCCTTTATCCAGTCTTCCGACAGCAGATCCATTATCATAGGCGTACTCGCGGATAGGATCGTCGTGGTGATTCAGTAAACCCATGCTTTGCCTATCGCCTCCGGTGGTGAATTGAAGCATAGGAATATCTCCATCCGAGTTGCCGTAGGCAAAGATTGGGCGACGCCCGATGTTCTGCTGAATCTCTTTAGCCTTCTCCTGACCGTCATCGATGACCAGGATTTCAGGAAGCTTCATGACAGAGCAGCTACTGTTATTTTCAATGAACTGTAACTTAAAGGCCGAACCTATCACCTGTTCCGGGGGGATTCCATATATCTCATCAGAGAAGGCACGGACGAAGTCCTCGTCTCCTCCCGTCACTATGTAGGTCTTGAAGCCCTCGGTTCGCAGATAGCTCAACAACTCTAACATGGGTTTATAGACGCAATTGGTATATGGGAGCCCGAAGTGAGTGTCCTCGGATCTATTGAGCCAGTTTCTTGCCAAAGACATGTATTCGTCGGCGGTCAAATTCGAACTGGTGGTGGCATAGATTTGCATTATCTCTTTGGTGCTGAAGTTGCTGGCGACGAATCGTTCGCCAGAAAGGATAGAACTGAAAGGTTGTGTATCATTCCATTCCGGGTGCTCCTGAGCCATATCCTTAACTCGCTCGAACATGAAGCCAGATTGGACGTAATCCGGATACTCCCGCCATAGAGTGCCGTCGTTGTCAAAGGTGGCGATTCGCTCAGCAGGTTCTACATAGTCCGGATTGCTCTTGTTGGTAACATTTGCCACAAAACCGAGGATGGCAATTTTTGCCGGTCCCTCGTTCCAAGAGGGCAGAGGATCTATAGCACTCTGACCGGATGACTTGGGATTTGCATCGATCACATTGGGTTCAACTGCCATTGCCGATGATGATATGTATCCAAGAGCTACTACAAATATTATCAAATATGTACCTTTCTTCATATTTTTCACCACTTTCGTTTTGACTCTTTGCATTTTTTATGATGATATGGGCGAGATCTATTTGAAATTTGTGGCAAAAAACAAAATGAAGATGTCTAAACAACGGAAAGTCTCCGGCCTTACGGTCGATCTCATTTCGCCCATATGGCTCTTCATCGGATTGCCTTATGGCGTTTAAATCCGTAAACAAGTTAAAGAGCCAAATCCAAAAACAGGGTCAAAAGCATTTCCAATCAGTCGTCTTGATTGATAAAATTGTATTCTATCTGTTCAAATATATACGATAATTGTATCCTCAATCATAAAAAGATTTATTTGGCAGACGGCCTTAATATCATTTCATAGAAAGATGATATGCTATAAACTGGAAATAGGAGGGATGAAATTGAAACTCAATAGAATACGTCAAATCTTCTGCACCATCGCATTAATCGCCCTTATACAGGGTGCTTGCTGTGCTGTCCAGCTCACCTCATCAGGAGGCAGCAGTGGGGAAAGCGGCTCAGTGTCAA
>Ga0172381_10002107_pt1 | contig 22559 bp, 23 predicted proteins | sample Leawel6488metaG_FD_119754 | JGI IMG/M metagenome (GOLD analysis project Ga0172381, IMG submission 119754) | Leachate microbial communities from a municipal landfill in Southern Ontario, Canada - Leachate well 64-88 metaG | ecosystem: Engineered > Solid waste > Landfill > Unclassified | place...
AACGTCTATACCATAATCCTCAACTTCAAAGCATGAGCCCTTCAGCATCATGCTCACAATGTTCTTGCCTATATCGTGAAGGTCGCCCTTCACGGTCCCTATAACAACCTTACCCACAGGTTTAATACCGCATCTGAGAAAGTGCGGCTCGATAAGCGCCATACCTGCATGCATAGCCTTGGCCGCTATAAGCACTTCGGGTATAAATACTTCATTGTTCTTAAATTTACCGCCGATGATCTCCATGCCGGATATAAGCCCCTGATTCAGTATGTCGGGGATGCTAACCTCTGCATCGAGAGCGGCTTTTGTTAACTTTGTAACGCCTTCCCTGTCGCCGCGCATCAGCGCTTCTTTCATATCTTTAAGTATTTTATCTTTCATCGTCTTTCCTTAATGTTTAATTACATCCAATTATCATACCACATTTCGAACATAAATAGTGCCCAAATTTCTTTTCTCGTATCATTTTTATTGTCCGCAAATTCATCTGTGATCTTTTTTATATATGAATAATCAAAAATACCTTCGCGTTCGATCTTATTTTTGTCGAAAGCATGATCAAATATAGGCCTTAGATCTTCCTTGAGCCACTTAGCTACAGGTACGGCAAAACCGCGCTTTTTCTTGTTCAGCGTCTCTTCCGGCAGCTTATCTTTAAGGGCGTCTTTCAGTATCCACTTTGCGTTAAAATTTTTCAACTTAAGCGCCGGAGGAATAGCAGCTACAAATTCAGCGAGATCGGTATCAAGGAACGGCGCCCTCACTTCCAGCGAATTCGCCATACTCGCCCTGTCCACTTTTGTAAGTATATCATCGGTCATGTAGGTCTTTATGTAAATATACATGGCTCTCACAAGAGGATCTAGTTCTCTGACACCGCGGAACAATTTTGCCGTAGGCTCATAAGTGCGCAAAAGGCTGTCTTTCAGGTCGTTGCCCGGCAGGAACAACCGCTCCTGCTCTTTCGCAGTAAAAGCGCCCGTCCATACCTGATGGCGAACTTCTTCCGGGAAATCGAGTCCGCGCAGGAACCGTTTCGCCTTAAAATCGAGGCTCATATAGTCACTCGACCGGGCCGTCACTCCTCTCAGTATCCCGAGAGGGACTTTTCTGATGGGTGCGGGGATCATATTTAAGAAAGAATCTATTTTGTGCGCCATGAATGAAGGATACCCGAGGAAAAGCTCATCTCCTCCATCGCCGCCCAAAGCAACTTTGACATGCTTCCTTGTAAATTTTGATACAAGAAAGGTCGGAATAATAGACGAATCCGCAAACGGCTCATCCAGAGTCTTCAAAACATCAGGAAATATATCAAGCATCTTATCGGGATTCAATATCTCTTCGTGGTGATCGGTCCCGAAATAATTTGCCACGCGCCTGGCATCATGCGATTCATCAAAAGACTTTTCCTTGAAACCTATTGAAAAAGTTTTTATGTCTTTCGGGTTCATTATCTCGGCCATCATGGCCACAACAGCTGAAGAATCGATCCCGCCGGATAAAAACACCCCGAGAGGGACATCGCTGACAAGGCGTCTTTTTACTGAATTCCTCAGAAGTGTTAATAGGTATGACTCGGCCTCTTTCAGGCTCATATCAAATGCCCCGCCCAGCTTCAGGTCCCAATAACGCTCTGCTGTTACAGTGCCGCCGGCCACCACTACCTTAGATCCTGCTTCAAGTTTCTTTATATTTTTGAATATCGAATACGGCGAAGGCACATATTCGTAGGCAAGATATTTGCTCAAAGCTCCAAGGTCTATCTCTTTTCTCGCGGACGGATGCTTAAGAAGTGCTTTTAATTCGGAGGCGAATATGAACTGGTTATCGAATTGAGCATAGTAGAGAGGTTTCTTTCCAAATCTGTCACGGGCTAAAAACAATTTGTCTTTTTTCAGGTCCCATATGGCAAATGCGAACATGCCATTGAAATAATTTACACATTCCTCACCATACTCTTCATAAGCATGGAGGACCACTTCTGTATCGGAATGGGTCTTAAACTGGTAGCCTTTGATGAGCAGATCTTCTTTTAATTCGGGGAAATTATAAACTTCGCCGTTATATACTATGACGATCGAGCCGTCCGTATTGGATATGGGCTGATGTCCGGTCTCAAGGTCTATGATAGAAAGTCTGCGGTGGCCTAACGCTACGCTGCCCTTAACATACACCCCTTTATCGTCCGGACCGCGATGGACTATGGCGTCCATCATCGAATTCAGGATAGCTTCGGATGCGTGCCTGGACTTATCGAAATGGGTGTATCCGCAGATTCCGCACATAGATTTTAATGTTTGTTTATAACGAGTCCGGTAAGTGGCTTCGGATAAAAGTAAGTCGATTTTCGCGGCATACGCTCACCCAGCCGCGCTATCTGTTTCACCTCTGAAACTTTAGTTGGATTTAAAAAGAACGCCGCCTTAAATTTTTTACCATCAACTGCCCTGGCAGTCTCGAGAGGATCTTTCATATATTCCACATTACCCTCTTCGTCACTTATACCCAGGAGGTGCTTCAGCACAAAAAGATGCAGTATTGATACGTCGAGCCTGCGCCAGTCCTTCGGCCTGTCCTTTGCCACATTATCGGATGATGCGACATCTTTCAGCTTCAGGACATAAAAATCGCTTTTACCTAAATATATACCGAAGGCATGACCGTCCCTGAATTTATCAAGTTTTGCCATGGCATTCTTAAAACCTTTGATCCTATAGATATCGAAGGAACCTTCGAGCTTTTTCAATATAACATCTTCTTTGAGGCCGCTTATATCTTTTATCAGGCGGTGTGTGGGCAGGACGGTGAGCATCTTTTCATCAGCTTCGACGAAATACACCATCATATATCTGGCGCTCTCTTTTAAATTTTCCGGAGCGGAACTTGCCAGGACCTGTCTGGCATACATCTTTGCAACTTCATAGCGATGATGTCCATCGGCTATGAATAAATTTTTAGCCTCCATCTTACCTTTAATAGCATCAATTATATCTGCATCGCTGAGCTTCCACACAACATGGCGCACACCTTCCCATTTAACATCTATGATCGCCTTGTTCTTAGCGCAGAACTTCTTCAGCAGGTTTGTGACATTCTTATCGTCATGGAGAATAAATATCGGGCTTAAATTTGCCCCGACAGTGTTCATAAGGGCCAGTCTGTCTTTTTTCGGCGCTGCAAGAGTGTTTTCATGAGGAAGAACTTTTTCACTGCCGTCCAGCTCAAGGCTCATAAGGCCTATGAAACCGACCTGGTCTATCGTTTTAGAGCCCTGTTTATATATCTGCGAATATATATAGAATGAATCTGCTTCATCCTGCACAAGGACATTCTTATCCATCCATGAATCATAAGCTTTCTTAGAACGCGTATACCTGTTATTTCCCGCGGTATCTTTCGAAGAGATCTTATTGAGGATAAGTCTGACTACGTTGTAAGGGTTTTTACGATACAGCTCGTCCTGCATCTTTTTAGGTATGACATCATATGGCGGAGCTATAACCGAAGAGACACTTTTAACTTTTTTTGCATTATATCTTATCGCTTTAAACGGTTTTACTGTCGGCATTCTTCCTCCAAATACTGTAAATTATTACACCCGCGGCTGATCCGGCAGCATCGGCCAGGAAATCGAACATATCGCACATCCTGCCGGGGATAAAACCCTGGTGCCATTCGTCAAAAACCGCATACAAAGAAATTATGATTATAGATAAAATTATCGATTTTGCCAAGTTAATATTTGTTGAGGACTTGAAAATTGCCCTCATGACCAGCAAACCGAGGATAGCAAATTCCGTAAAGTGGGCTATCTTATCAATATAGGGCACTTCAGCTTCCGGAACATTTTTACCCGGCAGCGAAGAAACTAAAAACATGGCAGCTACCCAGATAAATACAGGCATCCACGGTTTAACGGAATAAGCGCGGCGGATCGTCATTTATCTTTGTTCTTCGGACAGCATTTACACCCATCTGATTTCGACTTGTCGCATGATTTTTCAGAACCACCGGTGTGACTATGCGATTTCTTATAGTCGGTCTGATAAAATCCGCTGCCTTTAAATATTATACCCGCACCCGTTCCTAAGAGACGTGTAACTTTACCGCCGCATTCAGGACATTTTTTAATAGGCTTCGCTGTCATCGTCTGGAAAGCATCAAATTTGTGTTTACATTTATCGCATTCGTATTCGTAAGTCGGCATTTCATCCTCTCATTCTATCGAAACATCCGTTTCATCTTTTCAATAAACGATTTCGCAAGCGGTCCGGGGCTTCTCTCTGAAGCTTTGGCAAAATCTTTCAGTATCCTCTTCTGGTCTGAGTTGAGATCGCTAGGCACATCTATCTGGACTTTTACGAGCTGGTCCCCTCTGCCGTATTCGTGCAGATGGGCTATCCCTTTACTTCTCAGCCTGAATACCCTGCTGCCCTGAGTTCCCGGCGGTATCTTCATCATTATCCTGCCTTCGAGGGTCGGGACTTCCACTTCCCCGCCCAGTGAGGCTATAACAAAACTGATCGGAACTTCGCAGTATACATCGTAGCCGTGGCGCTCAAATATTTCATGCGGCTCCACTTCCAGGAGGAGGTAAAGGTCTCCGGGCTTGGCACCTTTCTCCCCGGCCTCACCTTCTCCGTGTATCCTGAGGCGCGATCCTGTATCAACGCCGGCCGGTATCTTTACCTTTATGTTGCGTTTCGTCTTTATTCTTCCTCTGCCGCCGCATGCGCTGCATGGTGTTTTTATTATGCTGCCTTCGCCGCCGCATCTCTGACACGTCCTGATCACGTTGAAAAACCCGCTCGACGTACTCACCTTGCCGCGTCCACCGCAATCCGGGCACCGCTCCGTCTTTGATCCGGGCTTCGCACCAGTTCCGCCGCATACTTCGCATGCTTCATGGCGCGGTATCGATATCGTCTTCTCGGCTCCGAACGCCGCCTCTTCAAATGTTATCCCGAGCCTGTATTCGAGATCCGAGCCTCTCCTGCTTCCGTATCGCCGTCCCTGAGCTTCCTCAAACGAGTCGGTAAACATATTCGAGCCGAAACCGAAACCCCTCAGCAAATCATTTAAATCAAATTCACCCCAGACATCCTTGACATCGTCGAAGTGATGGAAGTCCTGCCAGTTAAACCCGCCACCCTTGAACGAACTGTCAACACCTGCGTGTCCATACTGGTCGTAAGTCGCCTTCTTCTGCGGATCGAGGAGAACTTCGTAAGCCTCGGATACTTCCTTAAATTTTTCCTCAGCCTCTTTTTTTCTTTCAGCCGGGACTCTGTCCGGGTGATACTTAAGAGCCAGATTTCTGTAAGCCTTCTTTATCTCGTCAGCACTCGCCGACTTTGATATTCCAAGTATTTCATAATAATCGCGTTTCGTCCCCATGTGTCCTTTACATTAAATCGCTTTAATCCCTGCCTAATAAATTTGTAATTATGGATTCCATCTGTTTTCGGATTTTTTTATCCAAAACTTCACGGCTTCTGTTCCCATCTTTTGGGCGCACATTTATCACCGAGTCAAAATTAATATCACCCGTCTTGAAATCTATGCTTCCGCCCCACAAGTCAGACTGTTTACTGCCATCTTCCATCAGCAATTTTTTACCATGGATGCGCAGTTCTCCGCCCGCAGCTAAAATCTTCCGCCGGACATCGACCACAACTCTGGTATATCCGCCAAGATCCGCAGAGACTATCTCACGGACTCCTTCATCCACTTTATTCCTGATGATCAGCAGCATAGATTCCTTTAAGCTTTTTTCTGAAAATATATTTTCAGGTATAAATAAATACATCCGCCGAGAAAAACCATAGCGAGCAAATACTTGATCTGAAGCGGCGGCTGTTTGATCAGTGTCGCATACCATAGCGCTACAATATTCGCAATAATAGAAATAAAGAGCAGCCTGAAGCTCAACCCATCGATCGTCTTTGTTCTATACGTCTTTATCATCTGCGGTATGTAGCAAACAGTAAATAAAATTGTGGCCGTCCAGCCTAATACCTGCTCCATGCCGTTAACGTTTCCTTTTCTATACGCTGCTCAAAACAAAAATTTACGTCCTTATGAACCACTTCGGCACAGCGCCATTAAGCGCTGTGGCGAAAAATTTTACTTCTTCTTTTTATCGTCGTCCTCAGGCGTAAATTCCGCGTCGATGACGTCGTCTTTACCGCCCGCGCCCTGCTTCTCGGTCTCAGGCTCCTGCTGAGGGCCGCCCTGTGGTCCATATCCCGGACCTTGTCCGCCGCCAGCACCCGGCCCACCTGCTCCGGGTCCGCCTTTTTCCTGAGTCTTCTTATATATTTCCTCGGCAAGCTTATGAGAAACTTTTGTAAGCTCTTCCGTCTCTTTTTTGATCCTGTCGGGGTTTTTATCTTTCATCGCCTGTTTCAGGTCATTGATCTTCGCTTCGATATTGCCGCGCTCCTGCTGGCTTACCTTGTCGCCGTATTCCTTCAGAGCCTTCTCGGTCGCATATACCAATGTATCGGCCTGGTTGACGAGATCGACCTGTTCTTTTCTCTTTTCGTCTTCGGTGGCAAATTTTTCAGCCTCTTTGACGAACTTATCAATATCCTCTTTCGAAAGCTTCGTGGATGCGGTTATCTTTATCGACTGCTCCTTGCCGGTGCCGAGATCTTTTGCGCCGACATGAACGATACCGTTATGGTCAATGTCGAATGTGACTTCGATCTGAGGAACGCCTCTCGGTGCCGGAGGAATGCCCATAAGGTCAAACCTTCCCAGTTCCACGTTATCATCGGCCATCTTACGTTCACCCTGAAGAACCCTGATAGTAACAGCCGTCTGGTTGTCAGCAGCGGTAGAGAACGTCTGGCTTTTCTTAGTAGGAACTGTGGTATTTCTCTCAATAAGTTTTGTGCAGACACCTCCGAGCGTTTCGATACCCAGAGAAAGCGGTGTGACGTCCAGAAGCAGGACGTCTTTAGTATCGCCCTTTATGATGGCCGCCTGGACTGCCGCGCCCAAAGCGACGCATTCCATCGGATCAACGCCGCGTTCGATCTTTTTACCGACGAAATCTTCGACGAATTTCTGGACTATCGGCATCCTTGTAGGTCCGCCCACCAAAATCACTCTGTCAATATTCTTCGGTGTAAGTTTCGCGTCAGAGAGCGCCTGGTCAAGCGGATGCTGGCACCTGGTAATGATCGGCTTTATAAGATCTTCCAGCTTTGCCCTGTTGAGCGTCATAGCAAGGTGCTTCGGCCCGGTCTGGTCCGCTGTAATAAACGGCAGGTTAAGGTCTGTGGAAAGCGTGCTCGATAATTCCACCTTCGCCTTTTCCGCAGCTTCCCTGACCCTCTGCATCGCCATCTTGTCATTCTTCAGATCGATGCCGGTGTCGCGTTTAAATTGATTTACTATATAATCGACAAGCGCGTTATCCATATCCGTTCCGCCGAGCTGCGTATCGCCCGACGTCGATATTACCTCAAACGTCGCAGCCTTATGCTCATCATCCCATCCCATTTCGAGGATAGTGACGTCGAGGGTGCCGCCGCCCAAGTCAAATACCATTATCTTCTGTTCTTTACCGGCCTTGTCGAGCCCGTAAGCCAGACATGCAGCGGTCGGTTCGTTTATTATCCTCAATACATTCAATCCCGCTATAGCGCCTGCGTCTTTTGTCGCCTGGCGCTGGTTGTCGTTGAAATAAGCCGGGCAGGTTATAACCACATCCGTCACTGTATCGCCCAGATAATTCTCCGCATCCTGTTTGATCTTCTGCAATATGAAAGCCGATATCTGCTGGGGCGTGTATTCTTTTCCGAAAATATTGTATTTGTAATCGGTTCCCATTTTGCGCTTGGCCGCGAATATCGTGCCCTCGGGATTTACCGACGCCTGCCTCTTTGCCGGTTCTCCGACGAGTCTCTGGCCGTCTTTAGTGAACGCTACGAAAGACGGAAACGCTTTTCCGCTCGCAACTCCTGCGCCTTCAGCTGACGGTATGATGACCGGACGGCCCGCTTCCATATAAGCCGCCGCAGAATTTGATGTTCCCAAGTCTATGCCTATTATTTTTGCCATACTATTTATTCCCCTCCTCTTTTTTCTTTGCTATCTTTACCGATGCCGGCCTCAACAGCCTGCCGTTAAACCTGTAACCTGATTTCAATTCCGCTAAAATTTTTCCATCATCTTTCTCGTCCGACTCCACAACTTCTATCGGATCATGCATATGCGGATCAAATTTCTCGCCGTTCACCTTTATCCGCTCCACACCTATATCTTTTAAAAATTTCTGCATCTGCAGCTGTATCATGTCAACGCCCTCGCGTACGGCATTGAAATCTTTAGCCTCCTTTATATGCTTTTCGGCCATCTCAAGATTATCGAGTATAGGCAGAAACTCCAACAGGAAACCTTCGTTGGCATACTTGCAGTATTCTATCTTATCCTTTTCGATCCTCTTTCTTGCATTCTCAAACTCAGCATGCGCGCGGACATATTTATCAAAATAACTATCCCTCTCATCCGCTTTCGCTTTTAGCTCTTCGTATTCTTTTTTAGTAAGGATGATCTCTTCGGCTTCCGGCACCTGCGCCTGGCCGTTGGTTTTATCATTCTTACCGTTCTTGTTTTCTTTATTATTATTTCCCATACAGTTTAAATGATCTCCTCTAAAAGTTCCGAAACCGAATCGGCCAGATATTCGACCGTCGGAATCACCTTCTCATAGACCATGCGTTTCGGCCCGATAACACCAACCCTGCCCGAAACCTTTCCTTTTACTTTATACCCGCGCGTCACGATACTGCATTCACTTAAAGAATTAAACTGGTTCTCTTTACCTATATATATGGTCAGCTGGCCTGACTCCGGATCACTCGACAGAAGATCGACAATGTCGCTCTTTTCTTCGAGGCATTTCAGCATATGGTAAAGCTTGTTCAGGTCTTTAAATTCGGGCTGCTCTACAATATGGCTGGCCCCGTCCAGATACAGCTTGTGGTATTCTGAAAGAAGCGCGACACCGACATAGTTTGTAAGATTTGAGATGAGGTGGCTCGTGCGCTCAAGGACATCCTCTAAAGACCTTCTCGACAGAGCATATTCATCTTTTATAGACTTTGCTACGTTATCATTGACGTTCTTAATCCGCATTAGCGACTCGATGTAATAACGGTAGCCTTTATCGGTCGGCGTCCTGCCCGCAGATGTGTGAGGATGAGTTATATAGCCTGATTCCTCGAGATCGGACATGACATTTCTGATGGTAGCACTCGATAATCCCAGCTTTTTTGCTATATATCTTGAACCGACAGGCTCCGCCGTCTCAACATAATGCTTCACGATGAGCGAAAGCACCTCTGCCTGTCTTGTTTTGGCTTCTTTCTGCATAATTAGCACTCTACATCTTTGAGTGCTAAAAGTCAATAAAAAAGTATCTAAAATCTACTTCAGAACTTGGACACGAGGATGGCATCGATAAGTTTATCAAACCCTTCCTTCTTAAGCGCCGAGATCGCTACCGCATTTTTAAAATAAGCTTTGAGCTTGGCTATCCTATCAAGGTCCACAACCTTATCAGTCTTGTTCAATACGGTTATGATGGGTTTTGCCCCTGCGCCTATCTCCTCGAAAACTTTATAGGCAGCCTGCGCCTGATCAATAGCCTTAAGATTACTGGCATCCACGACGTGCAGGATGATATCTGCGTTAGCCACCTCTTCGAGAGTAGCCTTGAATGCTTCGATAAGGTTGTGAGGAAGCTCTGTAATAAAACCTACAGTATCTACAAACAACGTCTCCTGTCCGCTCGGCATCCTGAATCTTCTGACAGTCGGATCGAGAGTGGCAAAAAGCTTGTCCTTCACCGATACGTCGGAACCAGTGAGGGCGTTTAATAGCGTTGACTTTCCGGCATTTGTATAGCCGGCTATCGCGATCATCGGCACCGCAAACCTCTCGCGGCGCTTCCGCATCATATCCCGCCGCTTTTCTAAACCGTCAAGATCACTTTTAAGCCTCGATATTCTCGATCGTATCCTGCGCCTGTCGACCTCCAGCTTTTGCTCTCCCGGCCCCCTCGTTCCTATACCGCCTCCGAGACGCGAGAGCTCTTCGCCCTTGCCCGTCAGGCGCGGCAATAAGTACATCAGCTGCGCCAATTCGACCTGCACCTTGCCTTCATTGGAATGAGCGCGGCTGGCAAATATGTCGAGTATAAGCTGGGTCCTGTCTATCGCTTTTATTCCAAATGCTTCCGCAAGATTATTCGCCTGAGTACCCGTCAGGTCATTATTGAAAATCACTATTTTTATACCTTCCGCCTTACAGAATGCCGCCAACTCCTCAACTTTGCCCTCACCTATAAAAGTTGCAGGGCATATCGCATGCCTCTTCACTATCTCTTCCCTGATGACCTTGGCTCCCGCGGACTTTGCCAACTCTGCGAGCTCGCCCGACTTATCTTCAGCAGTCCATGACTCTCTCTTGCCCAGATCCACAGTAACCAATAACGCTTTTTCCATACAACTCACCTCACTTCTTTAGATATTAGTTTAATTATTTCTGCGTTGCCGAATTTCCCGGTATCGAACCATTTGATATTATTATTTGCACGGAACCATGTCAGCTGACGCTTGGCAAAACGCCGGGTATTCATCTTTAAAAGCTCCCCAGCCTCTTCGCGGCTGCATCGCCCGTCGAGATAACTGGAAATTTCTTTAAATCCCAAGACAGCTGCGGCGGTCTTTGAAAGTTTTTTCTTCTTAAGCCTTTTCACTTCAGCGACAACTCTGCCGCGGAACATTTTATCTACACGCGCATCTATCAGCGAATACATCTCTTCTCTGGGACGGATAAGCCCGAACATTTTTATATCATAACGGTCTTTTAATCCTCTGGTCGAGGCCTTGAGCTCTGTCATAGTTTTACCGGTAGTATACTGGATCTCGAGAGCCCGGATGATACGGCGCAGGTCATTGGGATGTATTTTTTCAGCTGCGTCCGGATCGATACGCACCAATTTTGCGTATAGTTTTTTCTGTCCGTATTTTTTGGCAAATAAAGCCATCCGCCTGCGGAATTTCATGTCAGCTTCAGGCGATGGGAAAAGTCCGTCGACAAGGCCTTTTATATAAAGTCCGCTGCCGCCAACTACTATAGGTATTTTTTTCTTACTTATTATCGAGATTATCGCTGAGGACGCCTTCTTTATGAACATCGCAACGCTATATTCTTTTTGCGGATCCAGCAGTTCGACGAGATGATGACGGGCTTCAGACTTCTCTTTCCGGGTCGGCGCCTGACTCAAGATCTTCATGCCTTTATAGATCTGCATCGAATCTGCCGAGACGATCTCCCCTTTAATGCGCCTTGCCAATCCTACGGCAAGGTTCGTCTTTCCTATAGCTGTCGGCCCGACTATAAAAATTATGCTATTGGCAGGTGCTGTCATCGCATATCTTGGTCCTGTAGCCGTCCCTGTTAAGTTTCGTAGCGATAGACTCAGCCTCATTGCGTGTTTTAAACCTGCCCACTTTTACGCGATACAGATTGTCGCCGGAGGCAAGCGGAAGTTCAACATAGCTTTCGTAGCCGGCGCTCTTGAGCCGGACAGAAAATTTTTCAGCGTTGCGGTGGTTCTTAAAACATCCGGCCTGGACGGATATGAAGCCTTTCGATTCATTTTGAGGGATCCTGTCCGGGATGATTCTCACATCCTCGATCTCTGCCGCATTATTACCGGTAATTGCCGGAGGTAAAGGCGAAACGCCCTTCGCACGGCAGTCATTAATACGCGAATCTATCATGACTGCATTTTTATCGGACGGGAACCTTGTCTTTGCTTCAGCGTAAGCTTTCAAAGCGCTTTCCATATTACCTTCGAGGAAATAGGAATCCCCTATTCCGGCATATGCGTCAAAAGCTCTTTCAGATTTTGGATATCGCGATACGATTTCACCAAAACTTTGCCTTGCGTCTTTATACCTTCCCAGCTTAAGTTCACTCAATCCTTTTATATAATAAACTTCATGCCTCATCCTGCATCGCTCATCGATCATGCGCTTCGCTTCATATGCGGCACGATCATAACGCCCTTCAAGAAAAGGTTTTTCAACAGCCAGAATATCGGATTCGGCATATGAAGACGCAAGCTGCAGGCTGCAGGTTACAAGTAACGAAAAAATGAAAACGGTAAAGAATCTTAATTTGTTCATGCAATTTTCCCTTTCAATGCGTACGGAGTAACAGATTCTATCTTAACACTAACCAATTTCCCTATCAGACGCGCATTCCCGTCAAAAACCGTTATTTTATTTGTCCGCGTCCTGCCGGTAAGTTTATGCTGGTCCTTGGCACGTCCTTCGGCCAGGATCTCCACAACCTCTCCCACCAGCGGCACATTACGCGCTTCTGATATTTTACACTGAATATCCATAATAGTCTTCAATCTTTTATCTTTTACCAGCTCCGTTACGTCATCCTTTAATTTGCAGGACTTCGCAGGCGGCCTGGGTGAATATTGGAAGGTATACGCACTGTCAAAACAGGCCTTCTCCATAACCTTAACCGTTTCTTTAAAATCTTTGTCAGTTTCCGAAGGGAAACCCAATATTATATCGGTAGTGATGGCCCCCTGCGGCAATATCTTCCTGTAATCCTCGACCAGTTTTAAATATTTCTTCTGGGTATATTTCCGGTTCATCAACTTCAGGATCCTGTCAGAACCTGACTGGAGCGGCAGATGCAGATGCCCGCACACTTTACTGATGTCTCTCATAGCCTTAAATAACTCGGCAGATGCGTCTTTCGGATGACTTGTCATAAATCTTATCCGCTCGATTCCATTTATCTCGTTGATCTCTCCGAGTAATTTTATAAAGCCGGCACCTGGGCCTCCCTTGCCTGCGCCCTTGTACGAATTTACATTCTGCCCGAGAAGCGTCACTTCTTTGAAACCCCGCCCGGCCAGATCCGTTATTTCCCTGACAATATCTTTGGCCTCACGCGACCTCTCCCGTCCACGCACATAAGGCACTATGCAGTATGAACAGAAATTATTACATCCTTCGCCTATCGAAACAAATGTTTTAAATTCTCCCTCGCGATAAGCGGGAAAGCTCTCCCGTTTTTTTTCATTAACTTTGTCCGCGGCGACCATCCGGCATCTGTCTTCCAATATCTCTTCAACGATCTTAGGTATGTCGCTCTCGTTGCCCGTTCCGCATACAAAATCGAGGAGCGGCGCGTGTTCAAACGAAGCGTCTTTATAACGTTGCGCCGTGCATCCCATAAGCCCGATCACCAGGCCCGGCTTCCTCTTCTTGAGTTTCCAAAGGCTGCCGATGTTGCTGAACAGCTTATCCTCGGCGTGTTGGCGCACCGAGCAGGAGTTAAAGATGATGACGTCGGCGTCTTCGAGCGCTTCCGCCTTCCGGAATCCGCGATCGAGGAGGATCCCCATCACATATTCCGAATCCCGCGCGTTCATCTGACAACCAAAAGTTTTTATGTACAGACTGGGCTTATTTTTCTTCATAAAGTTATCCACAGAGTAACTGACGTTTAAATATTGGCTCCTTTATTCGTAAGAGCATATTTAAAATTTAATTCATAAATATCATGCTCAACCATATATTGAAAGGTTCCAATAAGCATAGCTACAGCAATTTCGTAAGAATCATAGTAATCTTTACCTTCTTTCTCTTGATCTCTAAAATCCGCGGAATGCTGATAAGAAAAATCGTATCTGCCGTGAATAATTTTTGAGCGATAATCATAAATAGAAGTAATTATTTTTTTATCTTTTTCAATTTTACCTAAAATAGTCTCGGCCTTAGAAAATAATTGCTCCTTTAAACCAGTATTGCTATTACAATAAATCGCCTCTAATGCCATAACAGCCCAAAAAATACCTAATTTAGCATCGCTTTCATATAAAGATGAGAATAAATATGAGAAAGCAGCCATAGCTCTCCCGAGAGAAGTCTCTGACTTTGATTCTAAAAACCCAGGGATTTTTTCTGCCCAATCCCATACTTTCTGAATGGGCAGTCTACAAAGATGGGGCCAGTCTAAATCTTTTGATTTTTTGTGAATTCCTGCGAATTCAACATGGAATCCAGGAAAATCTTTTATAAATATATCGTTAATATAGAGAGTCACGGTTCCGCAACATATTCCACCCGGTTTAGCAACAACTGAGCACATAATTAATTTAAACATAAAATCATAAAATAAATCTGAGATAGTATCTTCGATCACATAAACAATGTTTTCAAGACTAACTATAGCAGGCTTACTTGTGTTTCCTTCAAAAAAATTATGCATTCGCGAATCAATGTTTACGCAGAATTTAAATAATATAAAGGTATAGGGATTAAAATCTTTTAAACATAAGCGTTCCTCTAAATCAGCCCTAACCTCTTTAGGAAATTCAACATTAACGCTCACGTCAAAACAACCTTCAATATTAAATTTTAACTCATTATTCAATTTTTTGATTTCAGCACAGAATTCTGTAAGACTATTTTTTGGAAATTCATCTTTTAAAATAAATATCGAACGCACCGGAATCCAAAAACAAAACTCTGATTTTTTTAAAATGAACTTTCTTTTATTCATCTATGTACCTATTTATTACGGGCCATCCCACGAGGTGCCGCCCAAGATTTCTAGGGTGCCCCTTTCTGGAATAGCCCTGTTTTACACATATCGATCCAATCCCTGCTTCTTTAAAATTACAATCGCCCATCTTTAGTGCGATAGCAGAACTATTCTGTACCACTGGGTAATACCAAAACGACAAATCGTACTAAAAAATTATTTCTTCTCGTGTCCTTCTTTACGCTTTATTACTATTTTCGCTATTTCTTCGCAGATTGGCTTATGATTGATTTTAATATATACGGTTTTAAAACCATCTTCCTCACTTTCCTCTTCTTCGTATGTCAGCAATCCCCATGATGTGTAACTATCTAAAGTTACTAACCACGGGATATAAATATCTCCATCACATGATGACAATTCTTTTTTTGTTAAAACTTCATATGCGAGATCCTCTCTATAAAAAACTGGCGGCACCTTTACTGCGGCATCCGCAATGGCTTCATTATCAATTGTCGATGCCAGAAAATTTAATAAATACTGAGGTGTTTTCCTAACATTCCAGTCCTCATAATTAGAATAGAGTTCTTCTCGATACCTTCTAACCTCTTCGATTGTTAAGCCCTTGCTCTGGCTTGTACTACTATCAAACTCGTCATGATGATCAAAACATAGAAAAACAAGATTATCTAGATTGTCATTCTCTGGGTTACCATCTAAATGCGCAATTTGCCCTCTCTTTGTACTATCATCACGATGCAATCCAAAACATACACAGCATCTTCGACGACTTTGAAGCAAAATATCGGCTTCAGTTGTACCTGATATTTGTTTTCTTATAGCCATTTATCCATTTTCCATCATAGACTTATAATAACTACTTTTCACTTACGTACGGCTCCCCTACCCTTAATTCTCGTAACTCATTATGAGTAAAGCACTAAACGATATTATATACATCATCTAAAAAATGTACAATCAGTCTGTAATACTGTAACCAACGGTCAACCGAAGGTTCTTATAAATACTTTTTTACTCATAAAATGTCCTTATACCGTATGATATTTAATTTTTAGCCTGTACTCAGAGACAGGTCTGAGATTTCTGCAATAACCATCCCTAATCACTATTTTTAAGAGTGCGCTACATGCTTATTTAAAATTCGGTAAAACAAATATCATTAAATATGCGAAAACGGATATAATAAAAATTATTATTGGAAGAGTTATTAGCCATCCGAATTTCTTGGGATTTTTAATGGGGTCTTCGCCGAAAAAATTTTCACATTTATACTTCGAAGTAAAATCAGCGAGGGCAACCATTGCATCCATTATTTCAATAATTTGTTGCACAGTCAGACGGCGTAGCCCTCTACATCTAAGCGAAACCTCTTTATCTATTACGCTGACTATCACTGAGCGCTTCAGCAATACGCCTATAACTCCTGCCATTTTCTCATTATTTATCAAATCATCCACTACGATATGATTGCTGGATTTTATAACCGCCTTTACGTTTTTTATACTAACCTCTCTGCCATAAAGTTTACCTGCTTTAAGAGCATAATAATCTATTCCATCACCTAATAAATATTTTCTATTGGCCCTTAAAGAACACAACTGCTTATCCCCGGCGCTCTTTATCAGATATCCATGCCTGCCGTAAATTCCATAACCCTGGTCAAAAAGCGAGATATTGAAATTATATCCTTTATAATCTCCACTAACCGTTAAAGCAGGTTGTCCCAAAACGAGGATTTTAGCATTTATTAGCGACTCGTTTTTCTGTAACTTTGCGCCAAGCTCTTCCGCAAGTCGCAAAAGATTTTTCTTGTCTCGAGCGTATTGAAATCGTACAAGAAACATACCGCATATAGCTATAAACCCTGTTAACAAATATCCTATAATAGGTCCTGACATATGCATCTTTCCACTACTACTTTCTAATTTCTATTAACGCTAATAAGACAAACGTCAATATTAGAACGCCTTCGATAACTATTCGCCAATAGCCGAATAAATAAAAATATTCGAGCACTAAAAATAACGCGAGCAAAATAGTACCTATAATAGGCCATGCCTTCGTTCTCTGAATCGGCTTATATACATATTGTACCGTCTGAGAATTTAAACCTTTAACCTGGTCCAAACTTCAACCTTTAAGCTGTCCCCTATCAAACTATTTTAAAATACTTTGCAACAAAACCACCACTTTTCCCGTCTTTATATATAGGAGGTGCAAAATGCCCAGATCGAACAGACTATACATTGATCACGCTTGTTATCATATTATCACCAGGGGAAATCAAAAACAAATCATTTTCCTGGATGACCAAGACTTTGAGAAATATCTGCATATAGTAAGAAAAGCAAAAAGGAAGTACCTTATTTCGATTTATGCATACTGCCTTATGCATAACCACGTACATTTATTAATAGAACCGTCCAACGCAAAAAATATATCAAATTTCATGCATTGGGTAAGCAGGGGCTTCACCGCATATTTTAATATGAAATACAATAAGGTGGGACATCTATGGCAAGGCAGGTTCATAAGCAAGCCTATTCTAAAAGGCTTATACTTATTGCAATGCGCAGAATACATAGAAAACAATCCTTTGAGGAGCGGGGTTGCAAACAATCTCATGTACTACGAATGGTCCAGCTATAAAGAGAGGAATATGACCGATAAAACATCTTTATTAGATCCATGGGGACAGGTTCAATCTTAGAACTGGGGACACGTTGAAGGTTTGAATTCTCAGACGGTACAATATCTATAACCTTCTTTAAACATCAAAACCGCATCTTCAGCCTTACCCATACTATTATTCTCCCGCCTTTTCCATCCACACCATAACCGTGCCGCCGGAAGCAGCCTCTTCGCGGACTATCCTATAGCCATGTTTAGTGTAGAGATGGATATTTTTTTCACTTTTCTGTCCGGTCATCAGCTCGTATTTTTTCGCGGATGAGAATACCCGCTCCGCCGCATCGATCAGCTGTCCGCCAAACCCGCGGTCCTGGACGATAGGATGCACCACCAGCTTTTCGAGACAACAAACGCCGGCAGTCTCCGACGCCCGGATAGAACCAACCAGGCGTCCGTTTAAAGTCATTGTAAGGAAAGTTTTAGACCGATATTCATTTTTTATACTTTCCATAGTTTGAGATAGTGGCGAGACAGCACACGCCCCATAAATAAGCGCTTCGCTCTGAAACGCCAGCTTCTGCAATTCTAAGATTGCGGGTAAATCGTTTTCTTGAGCACGGGCGATTATAGGATCCATCGTTATTTTTCCGATTTGGCTAAGGCCAAAGCCAGTCCGGATCCGATAAAAGCCGCTCCGGTAGCACAGTTATAAGATTTCCTAAACCATGGCAGATGGAATAGTATTCTCAATCCTGAAGCCGACGCCGCGTATAAAACAAAACCGATGAATGCAATCCCAGCAAGTGTTACAAAAACAACTGCGAACTCGTTCGCAGAAGCCTCTGAGATATCTATAAATTGCGGAAAGAGCGCCGTGAAGAACAGGATCCCTTTAGGGTTCACGACGGCGATGAAAAACCCCTCCCAAAATAGCTTCAACCGTGTTTTTCCACCCGCAAACGGCATGATGCTTTCAGCTATATGGCCCGAAGGCACTTTCTCAAAAAAAAGTTTTGCGCCGATATATAAAAGATAAAATGCCCCCGCTACTTTTATTATTGAAAAGATCGATCCAAAAACCATAAGAAGCGCCTTTAACCCTGCCAATGAAATAAATGCAATCACCAAATTCCCTATGGCATTACCTATAGCGCTCGGAATTACGCGCCGGACACCGTATTTGACGCCTTGATTGATAGCCAAGAGCATACTGGGCCCCGGCGTTACCGTTGCCAAAAAAACTATCGAAGAGTATGTCATGTAGTAGCTGAGTGTCATCTTACAAGCGTCCTATCTTGGCACATCTTCATCGCTTTGTCTCGGCAAGGACATGACTGATCATTCGCTCGAGCAACACATTAAACTCATCCGGCGCTTCCAACATAATAAAATGACCATGTCCTTTCATGAGCGCCATCTCATACGACGGTACAAGCTTCTTATTGCCATCTACATTAACGGGCCACATGTCAGCGTTGACACTCTTAAGAGGCACTTTGAGGCCCTTGACCAGCTCCGGACCCGATACCTTGAAATATTCCTTCATCGAACTCAAAGCCACGTCCTGCGGAGCCGATGACACATCCAAAGCAATCACATTGATCAATTCCTTATCGGCATTAACAGGAAACATGCTACGGACAAACTTCTGCGCCTCTGGAACAAAATTCGCAGCGATCGGCTCATAGATACTGTTTTTTACCTCATCCGGATAGACCATCCCAATATCTTCAAGGGTATCGACAGCTACCAGGCCGATAACCCGTTCAGGCGCGATCTTAGCCGCATATATAATTATCTCTCCTCCCATTGAGTGGCCCACCAATACTGCTTTCTTCACGTCAAGCTTCCGTAATACTACAGCCACGTCCTGGCCAAACGCTTCTGTAGTATAAACTTTTCTGCCAAAACCGGAATTACCGTGTCCAGCCAAGTCGATGGTGATTACCCGGTATTTCTTCGAAAAATACGGGATTTGATTGTACCAGTACCGGCTGTCACAGCACCATCCATGCACAAAGACCACCGTCGGATCAGTTGCCCGGCCATACATAGCGTAAGCGATCGGCACATTGTCCACTGAAAGAGTGTTGGCAACCGGCTGCGTATACGTATAAGACTCACAGCCGTATGCGCACGAGACAACAATAGGAATCAGAATAATATAACGTGTCAGCTTATACATATGCAATAATTCCTCTCTTAGAATTGAAGTAGTGCTGTTTAGATAATACTAGCTTTTTCGTGTTTATTTTAACATATAATGGCTTCCCTATAAATATAAAAGGCAAGCCAGTATGAAACCGGCTTGCCAAATATAATTAATTTACATTAAATATTGTTTAGTGGCACCCGTGCTGCGCGCACGCATTCTGCACGGTTATCTCCTCGAGGCCGCCTTTTGTAAATTGGCTGACAATGTCTGCAACTGTTCCCGGTATAGCCCTATAAGCCTTAATACCGTCTTCGTTAAGCTTTTGAACCGCCCTGGCACCCATTCCACCGGTAACCACTGCATCTATCTTCTTGCCTGTTAATGCACTCATCGGCTGACACATGCCGTGTGAATGGTGCTGATTAGCGTTACTAATGATCTCAACGGAATCCTTTTCTATATCGACAATAGTAAAATATGGAGCACTACCGAAATGACCATAGGCCATCGCGCCCATGCCTTCATTTGTTTCTGTTGGAATACATAGTTTCATTTTACATCTCCTTTGTCCTGTTATCCATTTAATCCACCCTTTCAATATTCCCACCCTCTATTTTAAGCGCTTTGGCGTGCAATAAAACATCTGCTATTTTTTTATGCGCGGAATTAATAATATTACCGAAGGTCTGCCGCGAGATATTCATTTTTTTAGCGGCACCTTCCTGATATAGGCCATTAAAATCGGCAAGCCTTATAGCCTCTAGCTCATCCAAGGTAAGTTTTATTTCCTCCAGCTTATCCATAGAGATGCCTCGTGGCTTGAAATAATTCGTATCCGGAGAGCACCTGACTCTTCTGCATCTACATGGCCTGGACATATACCTTCTTCTTAGTTATTGGCATATGCTAATAATACCATACTCCTTGGAACTCGTCAAGCCTTCCATCAAATTAAAAAGGCGCTGATATTATCAGCGCCTGAAACCAGCAAGCACATGCTATATTTTCGATCCGAAAGCGTGCACAATCGCAAGTTCACTTACGTACGGTTCCTCCTTTATATAGGTATCTATTATAGATCAGCTACTGCTGAAACAAGCGAATTTTGCTAATTTGAGAGGTCTATTCCTCGCCAAAATGTCCGCCCTGTTAAGGCGGACATTGTTATTTTGGAGGCATTCTAGCAATACATAGGTTAGCATTTTCACAAAAGAAAATTAAATAATCATTTGGTATTCTGTTCGGTATACCCAACTATTTTCGCTATAATATTACCAATCCAATTTTGGAACCGGTCAATATATGAAAAAACCGCCGGAATGACTATGAGCGTCAGTAGCGTAGAGCTAACAAGCCCTCCTATGATCGCCACACCCATACTTGTTCTTTGGCTCGATGAAGCATTAAAGCCTATTGCAACCGGAATCATGCCTGCGATGAGCGCAAAAGAGGTCATGAGTATGGGCCGTAAACGTATCTTACATGCTGTAATAATAGCATCCGACTGCTCTTTACCTTCCTTAATCAAACGCCCTATATAATCAACGAGTAATATTGAATTTTTACATGCGACACCTAGTAACATGATCATGCCAAGCAAGGTGAAGATATTCATCGTATTGTTCGCAATAAAAAGCGCTACAAATGCTCCGCAAACAGCCAAAGGCAAAGCTAGCATTATAGTGAATGGAACGATAAATGATTCATACAGACTGGCAAGGACAAGATAGATAAATAATATACCCATCCCTACCGCCATAAGCATGGAATTCATCATCTCCTGGTAGTTCTCCGACTCGCCCGCATACATCATTCTCATGCCCTGAGGAAGCGGAAGCTCTTTTTGAATGATGACAGAGACATCTTTTAAAACATCACCCAGACCGACTCCGGGCATTAACGCTGCGGAGATCTCGATATACCTGCCGCGATCCTGTCGTTGAATCGTAGCTGCACCGGTCTCTTTTTTAATATCCGCAACATCCGTAAGCCTTATCAGCCTGTCATTAACATTTGGAATATAAATATCCTGATAATTCTGACTTAAGTCTCTCTGATCTGAAAGTAACCTGACACGGATATCATACTCCTGACCATTTTCGCGATATTTCGCAGGTGTAGCACCCTCGACCTGATAACGAATCTCATTACCGAGAGTCTTGGTACTGATTCCATATATCTTGGCTTTCTCGTGATTCGTCTTTATCTGCGTTTCGGGTTTTCCCGGCCTATAACTTGAATCGACATCGCGCAATCTCTTGTCGTTTTTTAGACGTTCGATCAATTTTGGGGCATATTCGTTTAAGTCCTCTTGGCTGGTCGATGTAAGATTGACAGTGAGAGGCTGGGTCTGTGATCCACCGGTTGCATCGTAGTCGTTAACCTTTGGGTTGGCCGATGCCAATACCGCAAGCTGTTCGCGAATTCTCGCTTTAAAAGATTCGGTTGTTACTGATTTTGGCCTATCCGCTTTAAGTTTTACATAAATGCTAGCCTTATAAGCTTCATTATTACTACCACCCACTTTTAACTCAGTCAATTCCACTTCGCCGTTTTTATGAATTATTTCATCGGCTTGCGTCCCGACGTTATTCATCGCGTCAAGACTGGCGCCAGGGGCAAGTTCAAGCGTTACGGCAAGTTGTCCGTTGTTTGATTCCGGCATAAAAGTAAACGGGACTTTTGAAAGAGTGCCGCAGCAAATCAAAAATATAACTAAACTTGCAATTATAGTGATAAGCTGATGTCTAACAATGATCCTTAGAAGACGCCCATATATCGCTTCCAGCCATCCATAAAAGTTCTCGAAAAGCGTAAGAACTGCTTTATTAATACGTCCAAAGATGGACATTTTCTTATCGCCGTCTCCATGCACATTTATCGCTAAATACGTAGACAACATGGGCGCTATGGTAAGCGAATCGAATAACGATATCAACATAGCAAAACATATGGTAAATCCAAACTGCCTCAGGAAGGTGCCTAAGACGCCACTCATCATTCCCACCGGCGCAAAGACCGATATCACAACCATGGTTGTGGCAATAACGGCAAGCTGTACTTCTTTTGTACCGCTTATAGCCGCGAGACGCGCATTTATACCGCCTTCAAGTTTCCTAAAAATATTCTCTCTGACAACGATCGC
>Ga0172381_10002108_pt1 | contig 22547 bp, 24 predicted proteins | sample Leawel6488metaG_FD_119754 | JGI IMG/M metagenome (GOLD analysis project Ga0172381, IMG submission 119754) | Leachate microbial communities from a municipal landfill in Southern Ontario, Canada - Leachate well 64-88 metaG | ecosystem: Engineered > Solid waste > Landfill > Unclassified | place...
AGTGGGAGATAATACAGGGAAAGTAAGCTGCGTCTGGTTTAACCAGCCGTATCTGGCAAATTATTTTAAGCCGGGGACAGAGGTCATTTTATATGGAAAAGTTGAGCTTTATGGCGTAAAACTCCAGATGAGCAACCCTGAGTTTGAGGTTTTAGCTGATGAAGCTGATGCCCGGCTTTCTGCCGGTGGCCTGGTTCCGGTTTATTCTTTACCCGCAGGATTTTCGCAGCGGTCCCTGCGCCGCCTGATCAAGAATGCCCTGGATAAATACCTGCCCAGAATCAAAGAGTGCCTGCCTTACGATATAAGGAAGAGGAATAACCTGCTGAATTTAGCCAAGGCTTTAATAAATATCCATTTCCCGGAAAATCCTGAATTGCAAAAAGAAGCTTACCGGCGCCTTAGCTTTGAGGAATTCTTTTTGTTCCAACTCCCGATTATTTTACGTAAATTAAAGAGAAAAGATAAAATAGGCATAGCGCATAAAGCAGAGGGGGAGTTGCTTAAGGATTATATTTCCCGTTTACCTTTTCAATTTACCGCCTCCCAGAAAAAAGTAATAGAGGAGATAAAATTAGATATGGCCTCTTCCAGTCCTATGCAGCGGCTTTTACAGGGGGATGTGGGTTCGGGAAAAACTGTGGTAGCGATTTGCGCCAGCCTGATGGCCATCCAGGGAGGATACCAGGTTGCTTTTATGGCGCCTACGGAAATATTAGCCCGGCAGCATTATGAAAAAGTCAAAGCTGAAAAGAAATTGAATATAAAATTACTCACCAGCAGTTTGGATAAAAAAGAAAAGGAAAAAATTTACCGGGGGATAAAAGAGGGAAAAATAGACTTAGTTATAGGGACCCATGCTTTGCTGGAAGAGGGTGTGCGGTTTAGGAAACTTGGTTTGGTAATAATTGACGAACAGCATAAGTTCGGGGTTAGCCAGCGCGCGCTCCTATCGGCTAAAGGCGCAAATCCGGATATTTTGATTATGACTGCTACGCCCATTCCCCGGACCCTGGCCATAACTCTTTACGGTGATTTGGATGCTTCGATCATCAATGAGCTTCCTCCGGACAGGCTTACGGTAAAAACGCTTTTATTTGAACAATCCCGGAAAGCGGAAGCCTATAGATTGGCCAGGCAGGAATTAAAAGCAGGCAGGCAGGCTTATATTATTTATCCGGTAATCGAAGAATCCTATGCTTTGGATATTGCCGGGGCTAAGAAGATGTTCAGTGAGCTAAAGACAGGAGAGTTCAAGGATTTTAAGTTGGGCCTTATCCACGGTAAGCTCAAACAAGAGGAGCAGGACAGGGTGATGCTGGTATTTAAGAGTAATAAGATTGACATGTTGGTCTCTACTACGGTCCTGGAAGTAGGTATTGATATTCCCAATGCTACTTGTATGATTATTGAACATGCCGAGCGTTTTGGCCTTAGCCAGCTGCACCAATTGCGGGGAAGGGTGGGCAGGGGGAGCGCTGAATCTATCTGTTTGTTGATCTCGGATGGCGGGACAATTCAAGCCAGCGGCAGGTTAGCTGCGATGATCAAGTATAGTGATGGCTTTAAGATCGCTGAAGAGGATTTAAAGATCAGGGGGCCGGGAGAGTTCTTTGGACGGGCCCAGCACGGATTGAGCGAATTAAAGATCGCTGACCCATTGGCGCAGATGCAATTACTAAAAAGAGCCCGCGAAGAAGTAGTAAAATTACTTAATCTTGATGAACGCCTGGAAAACAGGCAGAATATACTTTTAAAGGAAAAGCTGGCGCAGCGTTTTCCGGATTATGAAAAATTTATGATAGCGGCCGGATAATCCTTGAACTAACGCAGGTGTAGATATATAATGCATCAAAATTAAAATGGATAAAAAACGTATAGTCATAACGGGTTTAGGTATAATTTCCAGCGTGGGGATTGGCAAAGAAGCCTTTACTGAGAATATCTTTAAAGGTGTTTCCGGGATAAAGCCGATTACTTCCTTTGATACCGCGCCTTTTAAAGTCAAAGATGCCGGAGAGATAAGCAATTTTGCTCCGGAGGCGATCTTAGGGCCAAAAGGCCTGCGCACGCTTGACCGGAGCATAAAATTAGTGGCTTCTAGCGCCAAGTTAGCTTTGGATGACAGCGGCCTCGAAATAACCGAAGCTAATTCCAGGGATACGGGAATTGCCATAGGTACTACTTTCGGCAGCCTCTCCAGTATTTGCGATTTTGATAAAGAAGCGCTTACTGAAGGAGTGCGCTATGTCAACCCCGCGCTTTTTCCCAATACGGTAATTAATTCACCGGCCAGCCAGGCCTCCATAAAATTCAATATCAAGGGATTTAATATTACCGTCTCTTCAGGTTTTTCCGCCAGTCTGGATGCTCTAAATTACGCTTTAGATGCCTTAAGGAATGATCGGGTAAAAATAGCGCTTTGCGGCGGAGTAGAAGAATTCTGTATTCAGGAATTTTTAGGTTTTTATAAAGCCGGTTGCCTTACCGATACCCGCGGCATAGTTTTAGGGGAGGGCGCCGGTATTTTAATATTGGAAGAACTGAATGCGGCTTTGGCGCGCAAGGCAAAAATTTACGCTGAACTTCTGGGTTTTGGCTCGGCGATCCAGGATTTAAAAAAATCCATGCAATTAAGCCTGGAAGAGGCGCTTCTTACGCCTGAAAAAATAGATTATATTAGCAGCGCGGCAAATTCTGCGGAAGAATTTGGCGTAAGCGAGGCAAAAGCAATCGAGGAATTGTTTGGCGAGAAAGCGAAAACTATCCCGGTAAGTTCGATTAAGCCGCTAGTCGGCGAACTTTTTAGCGCCTCGGGAAGTTTACAGGTTACTGCGGCAATCAGCGCGCTAGAGAAGCAGGCTGTTCCTCCCATCCTGCTTAATCAGGCTAAGGCTTCTAAAATTGAAAATATCTTGATCAATGCTGCAGGAAAAACCGGTTCTAATTCCAGCTTGATAATTTCTAAATTTAAGGGATACTAAGTATATGTTGTTTAAGGATAAGGTAGCAATAGTAACCGGCGGCTCAAGAGGAATAGGCAGGGCCCTGGTTTTAATGCTGGCGCAGGAAGGGGCGGATGTTGCTTTTACTTACGCCAAAAGCGTCCAGGAAGCAGAATCCTTAAGTTCTGAGATAAAGAAATTGGGCCGTAAGGTATTAGCCTTGCAAATGGATGTAGCGGATTTTGATAAGGCTAAAGAGCTGGTCGAAAAAGTAAAAGAGAGCCTGGGAAGCCTGGATATACTGGTGAATAATGCCGGGATAATCCGGGATAAGGCCCTGATGATGATGACTAAAGATGACTGGCGCGAGGTTATCGACACCAATCTTAACGGGACTTTCAATGTTACGCGCAACGCCATCGTAACTTTTTTAAAACAGAAAAGCGGCTCAATCGTCAATATTACCTCAGTTAGCGGCGTAGCCGGAATGAGCCGGCAGACTAATTATGCCGCTTCGAAAGCCGGGATTATCGGTTTTACCAAATCTTTAGCTAAAGAGGTAGCGCCTTACAATATCCGGGTCAATGCGGTTGCCCCCGGTTTTATTGAGACGGATATGATCTCGGGCTTAAAAGATGAATTCAAGGAAGGGCTTAAAAAAAAGATACCCCTGTCCAGATTAGGCAGGGTAGAGGATGTTAGCGCGGCAGTTAAATTTTTATTAAGCGATGCGGCGAATTTTATTACCGGGCAGACCATTATCGTTGATGGCGGATTATTTATACAATAAAAGGGAGGGGAAAGCGAAATGCCGGATTTAGAGAATGAAATAAGGAATATGATTGCGGAGATCGTTGAAAAAGATCCTGCTCAAGTTACTCTGGATGCCAAATTTTTTGAGGAGCTAGGTATGGATTCGATGATGGCATTGGAGATCATGGCCGGGATGGAAAAAAAATATAAAATTACTATCCCCGAAGAAAAACTTACTCAACTGACTACCTTAAGGGAAACTGTCGCGGTAGCCAAAGAATACCTGGAAAAAAAGAATGCTTAATATTGAAGAGATACAAAAAATACTGCCCCAGAAATTTCCTTTTTTGATGATCGACCGGGTCTTGGAGCTTGAGCCCGGCAAGAAAATCGTAGCGCTCAAAAATATATCGATTAATGAAAGTTTTTTCGGCGGGCATTTTCCGGGCCAACCGGTCATGCCCGGGGTTTTAATCATTGAAGCTATGGCCCAGGCTGCAATTATCATGTTTTATTCTCCGGAGAATGTTTCCGGAGACAAGAAGGCCTCTTACTATCTGGCCTCGGTCAAGGTAAGATTCCTGCATCCTTTGACTGCGGGCGACCAGCTAAAAATAGAGGTTGAGCCGATCAAGGTGATCTCGGGAGCAGGGTTAGTCAAGGCTCAAGCCAGCGCCGGAGGCAAAGAAATTGCCAGCGCCGAATTAAGTTTTAGTGTCAAGCATGTATAAGCGCGTCGTAATTACAGGGTTAGGAGTAGTATCTTCCATCGGAATAGGTAAAGACGATTTCTGGAAGGCTTTGACCGCAGGAACTTCCGGGATCAGCAAGGTCAGTTCTTTTGATACTTCCGAATATCCCACGCATTACGGCGGAGAGGTAAAGGGTTTTAACTCTGAGGCTAAAAATATGGGCCGGGCCTCACAACTAGCAATAGCTTCGGCTAAGCTCGCCTTAAGTGATGCCGGAATAAAATTAGATAATCCCGGGCTTGCCGAAACCGGCGTGGTTATCGGCACAACTATGGGAGAGTCCCAGGTTCTCGAGAAATTGAATGACGCTTGGGTAAAAAAAGGAACCGAGGCAATCGACCCGGCATTAATCCCCCAGTATCCCTGTAATGTGCTTTCACTGAATGTCGCTAAGGAATTAAAACTAAATGGACCAAACCTGGTTATACCTAATGCCTGTGCTGCGGGGAATTACGCTATAGGCTATGCCTATGATCTTATCCGTATGGCTAGGGCTGATACTATGTTGGCAGGAGGCACAGACGCGTTTTCCCGGATCGCCTTTATCGGTTTTAACCGGCTGCTCGCGGTTGCGCCGGAGAAATGCCAGCCGTTTGATAAGAACAGGAAAGGGATGCTGGTAGCCGAGGGTTCGGCAATGATTCTTATTGAAACGCTGGAGGCAGCCTTAAAAAGAGGCGCGCAAATTTACGCTGAGATTTTAGGCTATGGTTTAAGTTGCGATGCCCATCATATGACCGCGCCTTTTTCCGAAGGGATAGAAGAAGCTATTGAGAAAGCGCTTAAACAGAGTAAGATCCCGCCGGAAAGAATAGATTATTTCAGCGCTCACGGCACAGGAACACCCGCTAATGACCGGGAAGAGTGCGGGGCAATAAAAAAAGTATTCGGCGATTATTCTAAAAAATTACCGGTCAGTTCCATTAAATCCATGCTGGGGCATACCATGGGAGCTGCTTCGGCAATTGAGGCAGTTGCCTGCGCCTTAAGCGTTAAAAATGATATTATTCCTCCCACGATAAATTTCCAGACTCCTGATCCGGAGTGCAATATTGACTGTGTCCCGAATGTTGCCCGTGCGGCAAGGGTAGATGTTGCTTTAAACAGCGCTTCTGCTTTTGGCGGGAATAACGCCTGCCTGGTGCTTAAGAAGTTTTAGAAACAGGATCCATGTTCTTGGGCTCAATTAACGGTTTGATCATCCGGATAATAAAGTTAAGGATCGGGTTAAAAGCCCTGGCGTATATATCTAACGCTACGAGTTTGGCTCCCAGCCGTATTTTAGGATGATAGTCGCTAAAACCCGGTTGATAAGCTTTAAGCTTATGCTCTATGCACCACTCAATATTATGACAGAAAGTCGTATAATAAAGGTGGTATTTATGGGCTACCGTGTAATCAAATCCGATGAATTTATCGATAAATATGCCTTCTTTGATCAAGCATAAATTGAAGGCTACGATTTTATCCTTATCATAAGTAATGAAATATTTAGCTACCCCGGGCATATTTTTACAGATATCCAGAAAGAATTTCCTGGTAAGGGTTTCAAAATGTACGTCCGCTTCAGCAACATTGTTCAGGTATAGTTTGTAGATATCGTCGATTATATCGGTTATATCCAGGCGTTCTTCGGTTTTAAGCTGAACAATTTCCCCGGAGCGGCGTAATTTCTTTTTGAGGTCTTTGCGGGTGTTCCTGCTTAATCCTCGCAGATAATCTTCCAGCGAACCCGCCATTATATTAATTGCGGTAGTAGGCAGTGTCTCCATTTTTATGAATTTTATTCTTTTGAGGTATTCGGCAAGCTTTAAGGATTTAGCCGAGAGGTTATAGAAGGCCATTCCTAATATCTTTTCTCTTTTAGAAAATTCCTGCAATTTTTCCAGCGCCTGGCCTAAGGCTGCTTCAAGATCTACTTCAGGAGATAACCCCATTGAAAATCCTTCGGTGGTAGGCGAGCCGGCAAAAAGGAGTTTTATTTTTAACCAGCGGCCGAGGACTGCGGCTGCTTTATGCAGGTATTCAGGGAGGAGCATCGCAAAAGAGAAATCCATAACAAAGAAAGGCAGGATTAATACGCTACGGTTTTTTTCTTTTCCGACCAGGTAGCCGAAAGAAAATTCTTCAGTTCCGCCTTCCTCCAGGGTTTTTAAGTAACCGTAGCTTTCAACCAGGTCCTGGCCAAAAAGCCTATCCCAATCTTCCGCAGGTATAGCGCGTATCTTTTTAACTATGGAAAAGCTTAAGTCCGGCAGGGTTTCTTTCATAGGGCTGTAGTATAACAAAAAGAGCCCCCCCGCACAATTAAAAAATTATTTTTTAGCGTTTTGTGGTACAATATTCCTCTTATGGATAATACGGGTTCCCGGAAATTTGATTTTTTCCTGAAAGGCAGTAATGGCAAGGCAGTTTTGCTCATTCACGGCATCACCGGTACGCCTTCCGAAATGAATTATTTAGGCAAGTCTTTGCATAAAGCCGGCTTTAGCGTAGTTTGCAATACCCTCCCCAAACATTGCCGGAGCCTGGGCGAGCTAAGGAGAGTTACCTGGCAGGAGATAGCCTGTGCTTGCGTTAAAGACCTGGAGGGCCTTAAAAATGAGTATTCCGAGGTTTCTGTAGGCGGGCTATCTATGGGCGCGCTTATGGCTGTCCATCTTGCTTATAAATACCCGCATTTAGTCTCTAGAATTATTGCTTTGGCTCCCACTATCTTTTACGACGGCTGGGCAGTGCCTAAGAGGAAAATATTAATGGATATCTTATGGTATGTGCCTTTTATCCGGAACAGGTTTGATATCAGGGAGAGTTGGCCTTACGGTTTAAAAAATGAACTCTTAAGAGCAGGTATGGAGAGGTTTTATCGCAACGCCAAAGCATCGGTAAATGATGGCCGGGTAGCTATTTTTGGCAGCCCATTTTTTCCGATGAGCTGCCTTTATCAGCATCACCTCCTCGCTAAAATAGTTAAACAGGAACTATCCGGCGTACGTGCACCCATCCTTATTATTCATGCTAAAGATGACGATATGACCAGTTTTAAGAACGCGCAATACGTGTACGAGCGCATCGGCTCTCCGGACAAATCTTTAATCATGCTCGACGACAGCTATCATATGATAACTATTGATAAGCAGAAGAGTAAAGTCGCGGAAGAAGTGCTTAAATTCCTGAATAAACCCAATAATAATTGAATATGGAATATGACGCAATTATAATCGGCGCGGGGGCCGCGGGGTTAACTGCCGCGGTTAAATTGTCCTCCTTGGGCAAGAAGATCCTCCTCTTAGAGAAACAGCCTGTTCCGGGAGGTTTTGCTACTACCTTTAACCGGAAGGGTTTTATCTTTGAGAGCGCCTGGCATTGTGTTGACGGCCTGCAGGAAGGGGGAGAGCTAAGGAATTTTCTTGAGGAATACGGCATTATTCAAAAAATAAATTTTATTGAGCTTAAGGATTTTAGCCGGATTATCTATCCGGAGCATGATTTTACCGCCGGATTTAACCGCGATAGTTTCGTAAAGTACCTTAAAAAAAGTTTTCCGCAGGAAAGCAGAGGCATCGAAAGGCTCTTTGGCGCCTTTGATAGGTTCTACCGGCAGCTTGACCGGTACTCTTATTCTAAGATACCCGTATCCTTAAAGATCGCATTGGCCCCGATTCTGTACCCTGAAATTATCCGGGCATCCTTTATTACCGCCGAGCAGTTTATCGGGAAATTTATCACTGATGCCAAGCTTAAAGGCATCCTTACGGATATCTGGAGTTTTATCGGCCTTGCGCCCGGCAGGCTTTCGGCGTTTTATTATCTTATTGTCTTCCGGGGGTATTATTATTTGCCGACATCCTATGTCAAGGGAAGCTCCCGCGAACTTTTCAAGGCAATGGCGGAGAAGATCAGGGAAAATGGTTCGGAGATAAAATTTAATACTCCGGCCGTAAGGATTATTACGGACGATGGTAAAGCGGTTAAGGCCGTAGTTACCGATAAAGGGGAAATATTTAAAGCTAAAGTTGTAATAAGTAATGCCAATCCTATCGATACTTTGGAGAACCTTATTGATAGCCCCGTAACGAGAGGGAGATACCATAAAAATTTAGCCGGTTTAGAGAAATCAATTTCAGCTTGTCAGGTATATCTGGGATTAAAGAAGCCGGCGAAAGATCTGGGCATGGATCATTTTATGTTTTCCGTAAATACTAGCTATAGCCATGAAGAGGATCTTGAGTCTTGCCTGAGCGCGGACTATGATAATTGTTCTTTTTCGCTGGTGGACCATGCTCAGGTGGAACCTGCGTTAGTGCCTGACGGAAAGGGGAGTCTTATAATTATGGCCATAGACTCTTACACTAATTGGGAAAAGCTTTCTCCGCAAGAATATAAGCTAAAAAAACAGGTGGTGGCCAAGAGGTTAATCCAGCGGGCTGAAAAGTATTTGCCGGGGCTGGCCGAAGCTATTGAAGCAATGGAAATAGCTACCCCCAAGACTATGGAGCGCTATGGTTCTGCGCCTGGGGGCGCGATTTACGGGTTTGCCCAGACTCCGGAACAGTCAACTTTCCGTAGATTCCCTTTAAAAACTGAAGTAAGGGGCTTGTTTTTAACCGGCGCCTGGACTCAGCCAGGCGCAGGGGTTCATGCCTGTTTTATCTCCGGAATGGATGCCGCAAAATCGGCCTTGAATTCTTTAAGACGATGAAAGTAACTACCGGTAAATTTAAGGGCAGAAATATCCGTATACCTAAAGGCATACGGCCAACCCAGGGTAAGGCCAGGAAGGCGGTTTTTGATATCCTTGGTGATATAGAGGATTTGTCTTTCCTGGAGTTATTTGCCGGTTCCGGCGCGGTAGGTATAGAGGCAGCTTCGCGAGGCGCCGCAGAGGTGGTTTTTGTAGAGAATAACCCTAATGTTCTCAGGGTGTTATCTTCCAATACTTCAGGTATATTAGATACTAAATACCTGCCTGACGGCAGGCAGGCTGCATACTATATTTTATCGCAAAGTGTGGAGAGCGCACTGGCGCGCCTGGGCCGGGAGAAGAGAAAATTTGATCTTATCTTCCTGGATCCTCCGTATTATATCCCTAAGGTCCCTTATTCCGAGACTCAGGTAGCAGGGCACTCGGGATCAACGGCAGCCGGAAATAGCGAGCCGTTGGTAAAAAAAACCTTGCAAACTCTTGAGGGTTATGATATATTATCGCCCAATGGCTTGATAATTGCGCAGCATTTTAAGAAAGAAAATCTCCCAGATTCCCTGGGAGTTTTAAGTTTATTCAGACAGTATCGATATTCGCACACCCTGCTTTCCTTATACAAAAGGAAGGAGCTTTAATTTATGTGCCAGGCAGCAATATATCCGGGGACTTTTGATCCGGTAACCTACGGTCATATTGACCTGATTAAAAGAGCGCAGGCGATTTTTTCTGAAGTGATTGTAGCGGTAGCCTGTAACCCGCAAAAAAAGCCGCTTTTTCCGGTTAAGGAGAGGGTAGCGATGCTTAAAAAGGCTACTGTTGATTTAAGAGGGGTTGAAGTCGTTGATTTTGACGGCTTGGTAGTGGATTACGCGCATAAGCGAAAAGCACAGGTCCTGATCAGGGGCCTGCGGATGATTTCGGATTTTGAATACGAATTTCAGATGGCCCTGACTAACCGCAAACTTTCACCCGACGTAGAGACCATTTTTCTTATGCCGCATGAATCGTATAGCTATCTTTCTTCCAGGCTTTTAAAGGAAGCAGCCTCTTTAGGGGCGGATTTATCCAGCTTTGTCCCGGATTTTGTGGAAAAAGCGCTTAAGGTAAAGTTGCGCGGCAAGCGGTGAAAATAGATACCAGACAGATACCTGCTCTAGGGGTAATTCTCAGCGAAGAATTTAGCCCTGCGGAATTAGATTTGGATACCGAGACCATCAAATTTTGCGGTCCAATCCGGGCAAAGGCAGTCATCTCTAAGAGCTATAATGCAATCGGCGTGAGTTTAAGCTTAAATGCGCCGATGCTCGCCAGTTGCAGCCGTTGCCTGCAGGAGTTTAATGCCAGCTTTAACCGGCAGATAGAGTTACATTATGCTGCAGATAAGCTGGAACCTATAATTGACCTGGATCCGGGTATCCGGGAAGAGATAATTTTGAGTTATCCGATAAATCCTTTATGTAATGACGCTTGTAAAGGTTTATGCCCGAAATGCGGGTGTAATTTAAACGAAGGAGGTTGTCACTGTGGCTCTACCTAAAACAAGGCATTCAAAAACGCGCGGCCGCAAGCGGCGCACGCATTGGAAAATCAAGGCCGAGAGCTTAAGCCCTTGCCCGCAATGCAAACAGCCAAAGCTTATCCATCGGGTTTGCCCTATCTGCGGTTATTATAAGGGCAAGCAGGTTATCGAGATCAAAGTAAAAGAGAAAAAGAAAAGGAAATAGCTAAGCGATGAAGATAGTCGTTGATGCCATGGGCGGGGATTACGCGCCCGATGTAGTCATCCAGGGGACATTAGCTGCGGTTAAGGAATACGGCGCAGATGTAATTTTAGTCGGGGACGAGGCGAAAATAAATCCTCTGCTTAAAAAAACCAAGTATTCCGGCCCCCAAATCAGCGTAGTGCATGCGCCGGAGACAATCGGGATGTGCGAGTCTGCCGCTCTCAGCGTGCGCAGGAAAAGGAAATCTTCCATTGTTATCGGCGTGAACCTGGTGAAGGAAGGTAAGGCTGGCGCGTTCTTTAGCGCCGGAAACACCGGCGCAGTCGTTTGCGCGGCGACTTTGGGTTTAGGTCTTATTCCCGGAGTTGAGCGGCCGGGCATAGCGATCATAACTCCTACCTTAAAAGGAAGCTCTCTGATTATTGACGTTGGCGCTAATATTGATCCGAAGCCGACCCAGCTTTTGCAATACGCGATTATGGCTGATGTTTACAGCCGGACCATCTTGAATAAGACCGATCCTTCCATAGGATTATTGAATATCGGCGAAGAAGAGGCTAAGGGCACTGAATTTATGCGCGAGACGCATGAATTGCTTCAGACGAGCAATCTTAATTTTATCGGTAATGTCGAAGGAAAGGATTTTTTCTCCGGCAAGGCCGATATTATTGTCTGCGACGGGTTTGTAGGCAATGTCGCGCTGAAGGTTTCGGAAAGCGCGGTTGCCGTGATGCAGGTATTTTTAAAGAGGCATTTATTAAGCAATCCTTTGGGTAAATTAGGATTGCTTTTTCTTTTACCGAGTTTAAAGCGTTTTAAAAAAGAGCTGAATTATGCCGAATACGGCGGCGCTCCCTTGCTGGGGGTTAACGGCGTAACGATAATCGGCCATGGCCGTTCTAATGTCAAGGCGATAAAGAATGCCATCAGGGTAGCCAAGGAAGAGATTGAGCGCAAGTTTAATGAGAAGATAATCGAGGCCATCGGTAAGAGACGGTCCTTGCCTGAACGCCAGCCAGACCCTTCGGAAACAACCCCAATTAAGGACTAATATGCGTAAAGTGGGTATAACCGGTGTAGGAGAGTATCTGCCGCCAAGAGTCCTGACCAACGCGGACTTAGAAAAAATGGTGGATACCTCGGATGAATGGATTACCACCCGAACCGGCATAAAAGAACGCCGGATTGCTTGCGCTAACGAGGCTACTTCGGATTTAGCGCTTAAGGCAGCTAAAGAGGCATTGGCCGATGCGCGTTTAAATCCTGAAGAACTGGATTTGATCATTGTCGCTACCATTACTCCCGATATGCAGTTTCCTTCGGCTGCTTCCATCGTCCAGAATGCCCTTCGCGCTAAAACTGCCGTTGCTTTTGATGTATCCGCTGCCTGTGCGGGGTTTATTTACGCTTTATCCATTGCCCAGCAATTTATCAGCCTGGGTACCTATAGGAATGCGTTGGTCATCGGCGCGGAAAAACTTTCTTCGGTTACGGACTGGCAAGACCGCAATACCTGTGTATTATTCGGAGACGGCGCCGGCGCCTGCGTTTTGAAAGAAGTTAAAACCGGAGGCATAATTTCTACTTACCTTGGGTGCGACGGCTCAAATATGGAATTATTAAATCTTCCTGCCGGAGGGAGCCGCCTGCCGGCATCTCAGGTAACAGTTGAGGCCAGGCAGCATTTCCTGAAAATGCAGGGGAATGAATTATTTAAAATTGCTGTCAGGACCATGACTGAGGCCGCCGAGAAGGTTTTAAAACAGGCGGGTATGGATTTTTCCGATGTGGACATGATCATCCCGCACCAGGCGAATGCGCGGATTATTATGGCGGTCGGTAAGAGATTGGGGTTAAGCGGAGATAAAATCTTCCTTAATATAGAAAAATACGGGAATATGTCCAGTGCCTCTACGGCTACGGCTTTAGTTGAGGCAGTCAAAGAAGGCAGGGTTAAAAAAGGCGACATCGTTCTTTTAGATTCTTTTGGCGCGGGGCTGGTCTGGGGAGCCTGCGTTATCGAATGGTAGCTTATCTTTTCAGCGGCCAGGGCAGCCAATATGTGGGGATGGGAAAGGACTTGTATGAAAGTTTTCCCGAAGCCCGGGCCATATTCGACAGGGCGCAAGGGTTGTTAGGTTTTGACCTTAAGAAAATCTGTTTTGAGGGCCCTGAAGAGCAGCTGAAGGTAACCAAAATATCCCAGCCTGCGATTGTCACGCTGAGTATTGCTGCGTATGAAGCTTTTAAAGCTAAAAGCAAAGCTACTCCCAGCTATATGGCAGGTTTAAGCCTGGGAGAATACAGTGCTTTGATCGCTTCAGGAGCACTTACCTTTGAAGACGGCATCCGCTTGATCAAGAGAAGAGGCGAGTTAATGGACGACGCAGCTAAAAAATATCCCGGAGGGATGGCTGCTATCCTGGATTTAACCGTGGATAAGATCAAAGAGATTTGCGCATCCAGCGGTGCTGAAATAGCTAACTTAAATTGTCCGGGCCAGGTGGTTGTTTCGGGTTCAAGCCTAGCCATAAATAAAGTTATACCTTTATGCGTTGAAGCAGGAGCAAAACGGGTAATTCCGCTGGAAGTCAGCGGAGCTTTCCATTCTTCGCTTATGGCTCAAGCCGCGCAAGGCCTTAGGGAAGCGCTGGATAAAACTAATATTAGCGCGCCTTTTGTGCCAATTATCAGTAATTATACGGCTTTGCCCCAGGATAAACCCGAGCAAATCAAAGAAAACCTCATCCAACAGATGCGTTCTTCGGTAAGATGGGAAGATTCAATGAAATTCCTGTTATCTAAAGGCGCCGGGAATTTCATTGAATTCGGCCCGGGTAAAGTCCTGAAAGGCCTGATGCGTAAGATCGATCCTGTTGCTCAGGTTATTAATATAGAGAAAAAAGCGGATATAGGGGGATAATATGAAATTGAAAGATAAGGTTGCTTTGATTACCGGCGGCGCCCGGGGTATAGGCCAGGCTATTGCGATGACCTTTGCCAGGGAAGGCGCGGATATCGTAGTAGCTGACGTAAACCTGGAAGTAGCCCAAAAAACAGCTTCTGAGATAGAGGCTTTAGGCAGGCAGGCGCTGGCTTTGGAGATGGATGTTACGGATTATGCCAAAGTAGAGCCCGGAGTGAACAAAATTCTTGACAAATTCGGAAAGGTTGATATATTAGTTAACAACGCTGGGATTACCAAGGACAATCTTATCTTAAGAATGTCCTTGGGAGAGTGGGATGCGGTGATAAACGTGAACCTTAAAGGCACGTTTAACTGCATTAAGGCAGTCTCCCGGCCGATGATAAAACAGAGAAGCGGTAAGATTGTAAGTATTGCTTCTATTATCGGTTTAATGGGTAACGCGGGGCAGGCAAATTATGCCGCCTCTAAAGCCGGAATAATTGCTCTTACAAAGACCGTAGCTAAAGAATTGGCAAGCCGCAATATTAATGCCAATGCAGTAGCTCCCGGATTCATCCAAACCGAAATGACCGCCAAGCTTTCCGAAGAGGTAAAAGCTAAAATGCTGGAAGCTATACCCTTGGCTAAATTAGGTACGCCCCAGGATGTGGCAAATGTTTGTTTATTCCTGGTTAGCGAAGAAGCAAATTATATCACCGGGCAGGTAATTACTGTTGATGGCGGCATGGTTATGTAAGTAAGTATTCTAACAAGGAGGAAAAAAGAATGGCAGTTCAAGAGAAAGTTAAATCTATAATAGCAGAACAATTAGGGGTAAAGCCCGAAGAAGTTACTCCCGAGGCATCCTTTGTCGATGACTTGGGTGCGGATTCTTTGGATACCGTAGAGTTGGTTATGGCCTTAGAAGAGGAATTCGGCATTGAAATACCCGATGAAGATGCTGAAAAGATAGCTACTGTCGGTGATGCTGTTAAGTATATTGAAACTAAAAGCGCTAACAAACAATAATTTATATAGATAGTGTAATAAACTACCCCGCTATTTTTGTTTAGCGGGGTAAGTTTTAAGTGAGGACATAAGTTATGGAGCGGGAAATAAGGGAATTTGGCGACATAACTTATCTGTCCGAACTTATCCAGCACTTATTGCAGATCAAATATTAGAATAAGTGCTGGGTTACCCGCATAAAATTATGCATGAAAATCGAGTAGTAATTACGGGCTTAGGGGTGATTTCTCCGGTGGGTAACGACATCCCTGCCTTTTGGAAGTCTTTAAAGGAAGGCAAGAGTGGAGTGGGCCCGATAACCAGCTTTGATGCGGCCAGCTTTGATTCGCGTATTGCCGGGGAAGTCAAAGATTTTGACCCTAAATCCTACGGAATAGATTTTAAGGATATTAAACGCACGGATAAATTCGTGCAATATGCCATTGCTTCAGCCAGGCAGGCTATAGATTCTTCGGGTTTGGATTTGGAGAAGGAGAACAAGGAAAGAATCGGCGTATTGATCGGCTCCGGAATAGGCAGCTTATATACCATAGAGAAGGAGCATAGTATTTTTCTGAATAAGGGTCCTTCGCGCCTTTCTCCTTTTCTAATCCCTATGCTCATCGTCAATGAAGCCAGCGGCTATGTAGGCATTATTTTTGGCCTAAAGGGCCCTAATTCTTGTGTGGCTACTGCCTGCGCTTCAGGAACGCACGCTATCGGAGATGCCTGCAGGATTATCGAGCGCGGGGATGCGGATATAATGATTTCCGGCGGAACCGAAAGCTGCATTGTGGCTACGGCAGTGGGCGGATTCTGCGCCTTAAAGGCGCTTTCCAGGATGAATAATGCACCGCAGAAGGCTTCGCGGCCCTTTGATCAAGAGCGCGACGGGTTCGTTATAGCCGAGGGGTGCGGTATAGTGGTATTAGAGAACTTAGAACATGCCAAAAAACGTAACGCTGATATTATTGCCGAAGTCGTCGGTTTTGGCATGACTTGCGACGCCTATCATATAACCGCGCCGGACCCTGACGGAGAAGGAGCAGGCCGGGCAATGAAGGTAGCTTTAGGTGATGCCAAAATTAATCCTGAAGATGTGGATTATATTAATGCGCACGGCACCTCCACCAAGCTTAATGATAAGATTGAAACACTCTCCATGAAAACTGCCTTTGGCAGCCACGCTAAAAAAGTTATGGTATCTTCAACTAAATCCATGACCGGCCATGCCCTGGGAGCTGCCGGCGGAATAGAATTTGTGGTCTGCTGCCTGACTATAAAAGAGGGCGTAGTGCATCCCACGATAAACTACGCACATCCTGACCCCGAATGCGACCTGGATTATGTTCCCAATGTCGCCCGCAAAGCAGATGTCCGGGTATGTATGTCCAATTCTTTGGGTTTTGGCGGACATAACGCTTCCCTGATCGTTAAGAAATTCACAGGCTAATCATCTTTTAGAAAGCTTAAAAATGGGTTATACTATCGCAGAAAAAATATTATTGGCGCATACCGGTAAGCAAGATATCCGGCCGGGCGAATTTATTGAGGCTAGAGTTGATATTGCCCTGGGTAACGATATCACCGCACCCTTCGCTATCGAAGAGTTTAAAAAATACGGGTTTAAAAAAGTATTTGATAGGAACAGGATCGTCCTTGTCCCGGATCATTTTGCTCCGGCCAAAGACCTGAGGAGCGCTAACCAGTGCAAGATCTTAAGCAATTTTGCCGCTGAGCAGAAGATAAAAAATTATTTTGAAGTAGGCTGCATGGGCATAGAACATGCACTCTTGCCGGAACTGGGTTTGGTCTTGCCGGGTGAACTGGTCATCGGCGCCGATTCGCATACCTGCACCTACGGCGCGTTAGGCGCGTATTCAACAGGGGTAGGCTCTACGGACCTGGCCCGTGCCTTTATTGACGGGAAAGCCTGGCTTAAAGTGCCGGGCTCAGTGAAGTTTGTTTTTAACGGAAGGCTTAATAAATGGGTAGGCGGCAAAGACCTTATTCTTTATACGATCGGCCAGATCGGAGTGGACGGAGCCTTGTATAAAGCTATGGAGTTTTGCGGCCCGGTCATCCGTAAATTAAGCATGGATGGCCGGTTCTCCATGAGCAATATGGCCATTGAAGCCGGAGCAAGAGCAGGCTTGATCGAGCCGGACGCTATTACAGAAGAATATATCTCTAAATTTAAACGTAAATCTAAATTCTATAAATCCGATAGCTCTGCCCAATACGATAAAATTTACGAATGGGATGTAACGAATTTAGAGCCGCAGGTTGCCTGCCCGCATTTACCGAGTAATGTTCGGCCGGTCAGCGCTTTAAAGGATATTAAGCTGGACCAGATAGTCATCGGCTCATGCACCAACGGGAGGATCTCGGATCTCAGGATAAGCGCTAAGCTGCTTAAGGGGAAGAAGATCAAATACGGCCTGAAATTAATCGTTATTCCGGCTACCCAGAAGATCTATCTGGAAGCCGTGAAAGAAGGCCTGGCTGAAATATTTATTAAAGCAGGCGGGATATTTTCTACTCCTACCTGCGGCCCCTGTTTAGGCGGGCATATGGGTATTTTAGCCGAAGGCGAGGTTGCCCTGGCTACCACCAACAGGAATTTTATCGGAAGGATGGGGAGTGTAAAGAGCTTTGTTTATTTGTCCAATCCCGCGGTGGCCGCTGCTTCGGCGGTTACAGGCAGGATTACGCATCCTGAGGAATTATAAGATGATTATAAAAGGCAAGGTCCATAAGTTTGGAGACGATATAAATACCGACGATATTATTGCGGCCAAATACCTGATTTCTACCGACCCCAAGGAATTGGGCTCGCATTGTATGGAGTCAATCGCTCCGGATTTTGTTAAACAGGTTTCTCCGGGAGATATAATCGTAGCCGGAAATAATTTCGGATGCGGTTCAAGCCGCGAACATGCGCCGGTAGCGATCAAGGGAAGCGGGATCTCGGCGGTTATTGCCAAAAGCTTTGCGGCGATATTTTTCAGGAACGCTATAAATATAGGCTTACCTTTTTTAGAGTCGCCGGACGTAGAAAATATAAAAGAAGGGGATTTGGTTGAAATAGACCTGGCCAGTGGTATAATAAAAAATCTAACCCAGAACATTCCTTATAAAACTCAAGGGTTCCCTGAATTTTTGCAGGATTTGATAGAAAAGGGCGGCCTGATGAATTATATAAAGGAAAAGGAAAATAAAAATGCATAAAATAGCGGTTATCCCCGGCGACGGCACTGGTCCGGAAGTAGTTCGCGAGGGGTTAAAAGTGCTGGAGGCGGCCAGCAAAAAATTCAAATTCCAGTATGAAACTAAAGAATTTGATTTCAGCGGTAAAAGGTATTTAGAGACCGGAAAAATGGTTGACGATAAAGATGTTGAAGAATTAAAAAAATACTCCGCGATTTACCTCGGCGCCGTAGGCGACCCGGATGTAAAACCCGGCATAATTGAAACAGGGGTTTTGCTGAAACTCAGGTTTGCCCTGGATCAGTATATAAATTTAAGGCCGGTTAAGCTTTATAGCCCTGATTTTTGCCCGTTAAAAGATAAAAATCCGGAAGATATCGATTTTGTAGTTGTACGCGAAAATTCCGAAGGCCTGTATAAAGGTATGGGCGAGTTTAAAGACAAAGGGACTAAGGAAGAAGTCGCGATTCAGATTTCTTATAATACGCGTAAGGGCGTAGAGCGTTGTATCCGTTATGCTTTTGAATATACCCGCAAGCGCAATAAAAGGAAAAAACTTACTCTTTGCGGTAAGACAAATGTCCTCACCTATGCCTGGAACCTCTGGGAAAGGGTTTTTTACGAGGTAGCCAAGGAGTATCCCGATATAACCGTGGATTATGCGCATGTGGACGCGACAACGATGTGGTTTGTGAAGAATCCCGAATGGTTTGACGTCATTGTTACCGATAATATTTTCGGCGATATCATTACCGACCTGGGCGCGATGATCCAGGGTGGGATGGGGATTGCCGCAGGCGGGAACATTAATCCCGAAGGCGTATCTATGTTTGAGCCGATTGGCGGGAGCGCTCCTAAATATACGGGTAAGAACATAATCAATCCTCTGGCGGCGATTTGCGCCGCAGGGATGATGTTGGATAATTTAGGGCAAGCCGAGGCAGCGCAGGCAATTGAAAATTCAGTGATCAAGGTCGCTACCCAAAAATTGAAAACTCTTGCCGCCGGTAAAATGGGTTATTCTACTGGCGAGGTCGGAGACCTGGTTGTGGAGAATATTCAAAAATGAAAAAATATAATGTGGCGGTAGTTGGAGCGGGCGTTGTGGGGATCGAGATGCTGCGGGTTTTAAAGCAGCGTAATTTTCCTATCGGAGAATTGCGGGTCTTTGCGCGCTCAGCCCGGGAGATAGATATAGACAGAGAAAGATATTCGGTAAGGCCGATTTCTCCGGAAGGCTTTGACGGCATCGACATCGCTTTATTTGCGGGGACCGAAGGAGAAAAGGGCGCTGCGGTGACTTTCGCTGCGGAGGCGGTAAAGAGAAAGGCAGTAGTCATTGATAACGGCGCGGATTTCCGGATGGACCCGAAAGTGCCATTAGTGGTTCCTGAAGTCAATGCTAGGGACGTCGAACCTATTAGAAATTGGTTTGTTAAAAAGCACAGGCCACAAGGCCGTGGTTTGGCTTCCGATAGCCAAAGCCACCAGGGGATTATTGCTAATCCTAATTGCTCCACCATCCAGATGGTCGTAGCCCTCAACCCGATTCATAAAAAAGTTGGCGTGAAAAGGATTATCGTCACTACTTTGCAGGCCTCCAGCGGCGCGGGAAAAGGGGCTGTTGAGCAGTTGAAGGAGGAAAATTCTTTAATAGCCCAAGGGGGTTTTGGCAATGTGCGCGTAAGCGCGGTCAATAAATCCATGCCGCAGCAGTTGGCCTATAATGTTTTTCCGCACATCGGCTCTTTTATTGAAGGCGATTACAGCGCAGGGGCGCGTACCGGCTACTCCGCTGTAGCCGGGTACACCAACGAGGAATGGAAGCTGGTTAAGGAAACTCATAAGATTATGCACGCACCGAAAATCAAGATTTCGGCAACTACGGTGCGGGTCCCGGTCAGGACCGGGCATTCGGAATCGATTTATATTGAGACTTGCCGGCCTATTTCAGCTGATCAGGCTAGAGCTATTCTTTCCCAAGCGCCCGGTGTGATTTTAATGGATGAGCCCAAAAATAATCTCTATCCTATGCCTAAGGATGTGGAAGGCCGGGATGAAACTTTTGTCGGCCGTATCCGTAAAGATGCTTTCGTAAAAAACGGTTTATGGCTGTGGGTGGTGGCGGATAATCTGCGTAAAGGCGCTTCTACCAATGCTGTCCAAATCGCCGAATGCGTAATATCAGGCTCGAAATAGAATACGACGGCTCAAATTACGCCGGCTGGCAGGTGCAACCTAAAGGCCGCGCTAAGACAATCCAGGCAGTAATCGAAAAAACCCTCCGCAAAATCCTTCAGGAAAAAATAAAATTAATTGCTTCAGGAAGGACCGACGCCGGCGTGCATGCCAGGGCCCAGGTAGCTAATTTTTTTACCTGCTCCAAAATGGATCTTAGCCGCTTAAAGATCGCTTTAAACGGGGTGCTTCCCGAAGATATCAAGGTTATCCGGCTAGGCGAGGAAGGGCCGTGTTTCCATAGCCGCTTTAGGGCTAAATCCAAGATTTACCGCTATACTATATTGAACCGCGATTATTCTTCCCCTCTTTTAAGGAACACGGTTTACTTCTACCCCCATCCTCTGGATATAAAACTTATGCGCAAGGAGTCTTTGGGTTTGTTGGGGAGGCATAACTTCAGCGCCTTTTGCGCTGCCAGAGGAAAAGAAAAAAATCCGGTTAAAACAATAAAGAAATTATCGATCGTTAAGAAAAAAGATTTTATTCATATTGATATTGAGGCGGATGGATTTCTGTATAATATGGTCAGGAATATCGCCGGGACGCTGGTCGAGATAGGCAGGGGGAGCCTAGCGGCCGGCTCTCTGAGGAAAATACTGCTTTCGCGCAAGCGCAGCCTTGCCGGCCCCACTATCCCGGCAAAAGGCCTATGTCTTTTAAAGGTAAAGTATTAACCTATGGTTGATCAACATACAAAAAAGGTTTCCTGGAATTTTTTTTCCGGGCTGGTTATAAGCAGCTTATTGGTATTACAACTTACCCGCTGGCTCATCCTGCCGCAGTTTATGGATATTTATTACCATCTTCTTACTGCCCAGGGTTTTATCCAGGCCGGCGGATACAGCGGTTGGGATTTCTGGCAGTACGCGCCTGCCGGCAGGCCGCATATTTACCCGCCGTTTTTCCATCTGGCGTTAGCGGGGTTTATCCAAGCCGGGGTAAACCCGGTTATCCTGGCTAAATTATGCGAATCACTCATCCCGGTTGTCCTGTTAATAACTTTATGGAAGTTTATTAAAGATAATTACGGCCCGGAATTGGCTTTTTTCAGTGCCCTGCTTTTCTTTTCATCGTCTTCTTTTTACCTTTCTTTGTTGAACCATATCCCCGCGACCCTTTCTTTAATATTCGGGATTTTGTCCTTAAGCCAGTTATTTAAAAAAAGGCTGCTGCGTTCGGCAATATTATTGAGCCTCGTTTTTTATACGCACATCGGCATATCCTTCTTTTTCGCAATGACTTTTCTGATCTACGGTTTATTAAACAAGGAGATCAGGAAGAGGGCGACCGGAGTTTTGCTAACCGCGCTTATCCTTGGCCTGCCCATTATAATCAAGGAGCTCAGCGTATTGAAGTTTATGCATACCTTCGGATTCAATCTGCATGAGAAATATTTATGCCAGATTAAAATAATTGAATCTATCTTAGGAGTTATCGGATTATTTCAGTCGTTAAAAAGAGGCAAAGAATACCGCCTGTTTGCAGGGATGTTCCTGGCGAGCCTAGTATTTATAATTTACCCTTACCGTCTTTTATCAGCCGAAGGGTATTTACCCATAATACTGCTTTGTGCGTTTTGCCTCCTGAATTTATACCGCAAGGTAAACAAGCGTTATCTGATTTTGGTTATCGCGGTATTTATCCTGTTTTTTTCGCCCACTTTTTCAATGTATAAAGAAGTCCGGGAGACAAAGATAGATTATAAGGTGAAGATGTTCGATTCGGCTTTCCTGAATTTATTACTTGCCAGGAGCAAAATATTCTGGTTCCCCCAAGAGTATATCTCCGCGGCTAAGATAGTGGAAGCTAATTCCGGGCCCGCAGACATAACTTACTGCACCCTGGATTTTTTAGGCCTGACTATCTCCAGTATAGCTGCCCGGCCAAGTGCCAATGCCCTTTTACCCGAAATAAAAACGGTAAAAGGCTTTAATCCCTTTATAGGCTCGACAATAATCATATTTACCCGCATTGATGATGAGAGGATGGTGGATTTAACGGTAAGGAAGCTTAATCTAGTCAAGGTAGGAGAGAATAAGTTTTTTTTGGTGTATAAAAATACCGGTTGCCGCTCTCAGGCCGGCGTAATAAAAGCCACTCTGCCGTTTTGGGTGGTTAGCTGCGCGGCTGCATTACTCTTGTTTATTTTTTGGCAGGCAGCCAGGATTGAAGGATTTATATATAAATTCATAAAAAATATTTGACTTAAAGCGTAAATGTGTTATACTTAAAAATCTATGAAAAGGACCTATGTGGCAAAAAAAGAGGATATCCAGAGGGTTTGGTATTTAGTTGACGCCA
>Ga0172381_10002109_pt1 | contig 22519 bp, 28 predicted proteins | sample Leawel6488metaG_FD_119754 | JGI IMG/M metagenome (GOLD analysis project Ga0172381, IMG submission 119754) | Leachate microbial communities from a municipal landfill in Southern Ontario, Canada - Leachate well 64-88 metaG | ecosystem: Engineered > Solid waste > Landfill > Unclassified | place...
CAGATCTGTCTCGTCCTGCAAGTCGATAAAAGTTGATTTTCCGTGAGAGCGGATGGAAACTATTTTGCCGGCAATTGTAACTTTATCTTTTGTTTTTTTTGCGTCCTTTATACAAAGAGACCGTTCGGTTTTTGACGGATATGGATTAACACCGGCACTTTTAATATTCTCTAATTTTTCCTCTCTTGATTCAGCTTCTTTTTTGTCGTTATCCATAATATAAAAATTACTTTAAAGATATTTTAGCAAAATTTATCTTTAAATAACAGGTGAATATTGTCGTGGTACAATAATTTTATGAAATGGTATTATTGGATTTTGATTTTGCTTCTGTTTGCTGTGCGGTTTTTTGTCTCGACGCTCTCCTACAATAACGATATGAACAATCATTTTAGCTGGGTAAACTCTATCAAGCAAAATGGATTAATGGGATTTTATGAACGTGATTTTTCTCCTTTTGCCAAAGCCAATTACCCGCCGCTTATCAATGAATCGTTCTGGGTATCGGATAGGATTTTTGAAAAATCTGGTCTTGATGACACTAAAATAAAAGCAGCGCTATATAAAACGCCGGCAGTAGCTACAGAGACTATTGCAATTGTTCTTTTAGGCTTGGTTTTCTCGCCTTGGATATTGTTAGTTTTGCTTATAAATCCGGGGATTTTCTATAACACTCTTCTCTGGGGGCAGACCGAGGATCTGATGGCAGGTTTCATCGTGTTTTGCTTATATTTTACTTTCAGGGAAAAGGCTTACTTGAGCTGGTTGATGTTTCTCGTGGCCTTGCTCGTCAAGCAATCGGCGCTTATTTTCTTGCCGATGATTTTACTTATCAACTGCAAACAATTTAAAATAAAGGCAAATATTTATCCCCTTTTGCTCTGCATAGTCTTGTTCGCTCTTTTCTTTATTCCATACTACGCAGGGGACTTTTTAGTTGGGGCGTTTAAATTTCTGATTACTGAATCCCAAGGCCAAATTCACCAAGCCCAGGCCTCTGTCAATGCACTGAATTTTTGGTATTTAATTGGGCAAAATCAAGTTGCCGACTCGAGGCAGTTTCTCGGGCTATCTTACAGGACGATTGGGATTATTCTGACAGGGCTTGCCTATATTCATCTTATGTATCTAGCAATGAAGAGAAAACTGGATTTAAAAAAATCTTTGATATTGGTTGGGCTGGTTAATTTTGCCGTTTGTATGTTTATGACCAGAGTTCACGAGCGCCACTTGCTCCCGACTCTTATATTTATCGTGCCGGTTATACTTAGTTCGTATTATGGGCTTTCGATATATATCGTAACTTCTTTAATCAGTTTCTATAATCTTTATCTGATCTGGCAAGAGAGATTTAAGACAGCTCGCTTTGAGCTTTTGGCTTTTTTGAGCCTAGTTCTTGTTGCTTGTTATTTTGGATTTTTGTACTTATTTTCGAAAGACTCGAAATAGCTCGCGTCTATACGCAAGCTTCGCTTGCAAATATTTGCGAGCTAAAGCTCGCGTCATTTGTTGAAACCCAGGGGCCTACTTGCGAAGCGCCCCCTAGGTTTCAACCGCTTCCTGACCCCTGCTCGCTCAAAAGCATGATTTTTCTTTCCGGGGAGAACTCGCCGCGACAAGTTTGCGCGGCTACTCGCCCAAGAAGCGAAAAATCATCTTTTGTTAAAGGTGTCGCGGAGCGACGAGTCATCAAGAATTAAGATTCTTTTTTGTAGAGTCGTTGGGGTTTTGCTGGGATTTTTTGAGGGATATGTAGCCGATTACGCCATCTACAACAAGCGCTATGATGCCTGCGGCATCATCTGTCTGTCCGAGCACTGGAATCACATCTGGCAAGAGATCAATGGGACTTAAGATATAGACAATCAAAAGTCCGGCAATAACATAATTTATAATTCCTAGAATCTTAAAAAATAGTTTAGCAACTTTACTCTCGGGAAGAGCGAGCAAAACCAAAAATAGGGCGATCAGCGCGCCATTTACAATTGCCAAGACTTTCAAAAAATCCCAGAATCCTTCCATTTACAACCCATCTCTGTTTTTAGTTGCTGTCGTGCTTTTCGACAAACTTCTTTATCTCTTCGATATTTTCCAAAACTAATTTAGCCTTTTTTACCCCAAATTGAAATGGATATTGATCGTCCTCGCTATTTTTGATAACGATCATTGGGTTACCCTTAAATTCTGCCTCTGATACGATTGACATTATTCCTCCTAAATTATTTTTCCAAAATCATTTTACCAAACTTAAAGAGCAAATCACACAAACGACCCGTGTGCTTGCGTAGCCGAGAGGAATGTGTATAATTTAGTAGTTAGAAAAATAACAAAGGATAACATGGACGAAGAAAAAGTAGTCGAGACGGGTCACTGCATGAAGTGTAAAGAAAAAAGAGAAATGAAAGAAACGGAAGAAGTTGAGATGAAGAACGGCCGCAAAGCTATGAAGGGCGTTTGCTCCGAGTGCGGAACAAAGATGTTCAAAATCCTCGGTACAAAAAAAGTCGAAGCAGCCGAATAAAACAAACAAAAAAAAGAAATAGCGTCTTGCTGAGAGATCAGGAGGCGCTATTTTGTTGCTTGATGCATAACTATTCTATATAATTAGGACAAATAAAGCGAGGGGAGCACTATGCCTGAGGCAAAGACGGAAAATAGCAAGAAGAAGTCAAATAAGGGTTGGTTAATTGGCTGCGGCATCGGATGTGGAGTTTTGCTTATAGCCACAATTATTATAATAGTCATGGTGTTTGGCTGGGCCGGCAAAAAAATGAGTATGAACACCTACCTGACGACAACAACGGATATGTTCAGCAATGTTCAAACCGAAATGACTGATTCAAACAAATCAACTGACCTTGCACAGAAAAAAGCCGATTTCGAAAAACTAAAAGCCACCTCGGAGAGCAACATTGCGGAGCTTAAGAAGATAAAAGTTCCGAAGGGTGCGGAAGAGCTGAACAAGAATCTAAGTGAATATTTTACCCTTACCGGCAAGCTGTCCAAAGGTTTTGTCTCTATTTTTGATCTCCTCGACAAGGTGACAAAGATATCAAATGAGTTCAAGAACATAAAAATAGACAACTCGTCTTATGAAAGTCAGGCTACCTCGCTAAGGAGCCTTAAAGGATCGCTTGACCCGATTGTTATAGAAATTGAGTCGATGAAAGTACCAACCGAAATTGCCTCAACTCACAATTCGATCAAAACCTATTACAAAAACCTTTCGACCGGTCTCGACAAAGCTATTCTCGGATCCGACACCAAAGACGGATCGGTTGTATCGGCTGCAAAAGTTGACATGCAAAACGCTCTCGATGGCATCACAAAGGCCTTGAATCTCGAAAGTCTCTACAAGACTGAGATAGCTCGTGCAACCGCTCTCGAGAAATCAATTCCCGCCCAGATAAAGACGCTAAGCAAATAATCGTCTTCTTCCACTCCCCAAGAAGTGGAAGAATTTAGCCATGGATACAAAGTTTGGGGGAAAACTTATTTCGGCTCAACGTTTTGAACGAACGGAATATTTCATTCTCAAACATCTGGTCCAAAGGAGCAAAGAGCAAGAGACAAAACAGATACTCGAGAAGTTAGCAGGATATTCCGATAAGCATTACAATTTTCTGAAGAACTATACCCATAAGGACGCGAAGGAAGACAATTCTCTGATTTTGTTGTTCGTTATCCTGGCGAGGGCAAGCGGTCTGACTTTTTGTCTGAAGTTCTTAGAGCGCCGAGAGGCAAAAGCTGTTGAGATTTACAGGGATCTTGCCAAAACCATTCCCGAATTTAAGACTTTGGTCAAAGACGAGGAGGAGAACGAAGAGGATATTCTAAAGCAAATCGATGAAGATATTTTGATATACATTTCCTCGGTAGTTCTTGGGCTTAGCGATGCTTTAGTTGAGCTTACAGGCGCTCTTGCCGGTTTTACCTTGGCAATGCAAAACAATCGTATGATAGGCTCCGCCGGTTTGATAACCGGAATTGCAGCGGCCCTTTCGATGTCATCGAGTGAGTATTTATCAACAAAATCGGAGAAGAATCCCAGTAAAAACCCGGTGAGAGCGGCAATATATACCGGCATCACTTACATTTTGACCGTTATTCTCCTGATCACTCCGTATTTTATATCCAAAAATTACCTTTTGTCGCTTTCGATCACGCTTGTTGTAGCCGCGCTTATTATTGTGATTTTTTCATTTTATACATCGGTAACCCAAAATACATCATTTATAAAAAGATTTGGTGAAAATATCTTGATGAGCTTTGGTATCGCCGCAGTTTCTTTCCTAATCGGCTATCTTGTAAGAACTTTTTTGCATATACAGATTTAAAAATCATCTTGTTTGGGGGCCGACTCAGTGAGCCGGCCCCGAACTCGGTTAGCAGGCCAGACCTATTCCACTCTCGCCACCTCTCGCGCGCGCCCGAGGGTCGCTGGTAGCCGCGTTAGCGGCAAAAAAGTTACCAGGATTAGCACCGGGCCGATCGGGTATTTCCTGTTGGAAGCGAGGTCTCCTTACCTCTCCCCGATCTCGTCGGGAACGCAGTAACACGAATTGCTTCGTGGCAGTTGCCTGCAGCTAGCTTCTGTAGGTCGCTAAACCTTTCCCGATATTCACTTCTGTCGTTGACAGATAACCGAGTACGAAAAATATAGTACATTTTCTTTCAAATTTCAACCCTATATTGATTCTTAAAAATTTATGCGGATAAATTCAAAAAAAACTGCGGAACTAAGCTGCTTTGTTCCCCGACTCTTGGGAGTATTGTTCCAAAATCTTTTTTTCGTCATCCGATAGTTCTAGCCCCTCCATCGGTCTGATAAGAAATCTTTGGAGAAATGCAGGGTCTCTTTGTCGAACACCCTGGATATTTTGGTCTATTAATTGAATTTCGCTTTCGAAATGATGTGCAGCTTGACCGCCGATATTCGGCACCAAGGCATCAACTCGACTTCGCTCTGTTTGTTTTTGCTCTATTTGGCTTTTTATTGTTTCGAGATGCTGGACAATTTTATCACAAACCGAATCCAGCGTTATCTCTGTCGACTCCCCACCTTCTCCTTCTGGTCCCATAAAACCCCCTTATTATATCTTCGTCACAAAGTTCTCGATATTCGATATCACTATTTTTTTAGTTCGAGTTTCAGACTCTCTAGCGGTGCATTCTGATATTGGCGTTTGCTAATCTTTTTATCTTCCGAAAGGATTTTGAAATTAAGTCCTGATTTTTTTATTAACTTGAGATAGTCATCTTTTAACTGGGCGCCCGAAACGCATCCGGCAAGAAGCTGCTCATCGGAGCGCTCGGCTTCGCTTAATTCTTTGAGTAAAACAATATCTGAAATATAGGCTTTTGCTCCATTTTTGAGAACGCGGGCAATTTCGCTGAAAACTTTGGCTTTGTCGGGAGATAGATTAATCACGCAATTGCTGATTACGATATCAATCGAATTGTCTTCTACCGGAAGGTCCTCAATATCTCCTTGTCTGAATTCAACATTATCGTACTTATATTTTTTGCCGTTAGCTCTTGCCTTTTCGATCATATCGACGGAAAAATCAACTCCGATTACTTTTCCTCTCTTCTCCACTTTTCGCGCGGCGAGAAAGCAATCAAAACCCGCTCCGGACCCTAAGTCGAGCACTGTATCCCCTTCCTTTATTTCGCCAAGAGCGGTGGGGTTTCCGCAGCCAAGCCCCAGGTTTGCGTCGGCAACTGAGTTGATTTCCGAATCGGAATAGCCGATACTTTTTGAAATTTCTTTACTCTCCGATCCGCAACTTCCGCAACAACCGCCGACCTTAGCGATCCGACTGTAATGTTTATTAACAATTTCTTTTTGTTTTTCTTTTTTCATATTATTTTTCTTTCCACTACTCAACTACGTAGTATGGTAGTGGCACATCAATCTTTGTTGAATAATTTATTGACAACCGGACTGCCGTGGGTTTTAGCGTGAATCTTTCCAATCGTGCTCTCTGACATACCCATTATATCAACAATGTCTTCGTAGGTTAGCCCATCCTTCAGCAGTTTGGCAACCATCAGCCGTCTGGATATATCTTTTATTTCTGATCCCGAAAGCAAGGAGAGGACAAAATCCTCAAGATCTCTTTGTTCTAATTTTTTCAAATTATCAAAGAAAAGTCTCCGTGATTTGTAATCAATATTAGCTTCTGGCATAGGTTTATTTTACTACTCTACTACGTAGTATGGTAGTAGAAGTAGCATAGTAATGAAATGTGGATCAAGGTAGAAAGTGGATAAATTGTGGTTGGTTTTTCGATAGTAACAAAGCTTGCTTTCCTCGTACAAGCAAGCGAAGTCTGATGGTGATAATTTATGCATTTTAAATTCCCTCGACAAATGTCTCGATAAATTTACTAATTTTACTCCCGACTCTTCTCACAATATCATTCAGCTCTAAAATCTTTGGCTTTTTAACTAATGTTTTCGCAATATCATCTTTTCTTGGTTTTCGACCGCTGTATAAATAAGTATCAATGATCCCTTGCAACTTCTCTGACATCAACCCTTCCTCATTAACAATCTTTTCAAATTCACTAACTTGCTCTTCTTGCCAAAACTCACCAAACTTATCACCAACCTCGGTCGAATCTTTAATCTCCAGCAAATTATCGGAGATAAATTTTTCTATTAATTCCTTCTTACTGCGTAAAACCAGATCGCCGGAAATAATATCCCGAATGTTCTTCAAAATACTCTCACGCTTACTCTCGTCTGCATCAACATAAAGTGCCAGCAATCTCAAAATATAGTCCACGTTTATATTGTCTGTACCTAGTAATTCAGTCTCAAAATCAACATCATCCAAAATCGAAACTTTTTCATGCTCATGATCGCTTTTTACCTTGTAATATAAATCCAAATACCTACTCTTTAAATCCATAAAATCCTGCTCGCTCATGCCTGTATCGGAAAATTGAAAATCGGCAAAAGTCGCTAAAACATTTTTAATTCTCATTAATTCCCTAAATGCTGTTACAAACGCCAACTCTTCCGTTTCACCTTCCAAATTATCAATATCCAACTTTTGCAGTTGCTCTAAAACTTCATTAAACTGCTTAATGTGTTCATCGTATGGCTTCAGGAAAATAACCTCTTTTGCATCTTTATTGCTGTACAGGGCCACTGCCTCGTCAGTTACTTTCTTTAAGTTTCTGAAAGCCACAATATTGCCATGCGATTTCTGCTCGTTTAATATTCTGTTTGTCCTCGAATACGCTTGTATCAAACCGTGGTACCGCAAATTCTTATCAACATACAAAGTATTTAAATGCTTGCTGTCAAAACCGGTCAAAAACATGTTTACAACCAGCAGTATATCAATATCTCGTTCTTTAACTCTTTGAGCAACGTTTTTGTAGTAGTTATAAAAGCTCGTCATATCTTTGGTGGTAAAATTGGTGCCAAACATTTTGTTGTAATCACCGATATAGCTTTCAAGTTTATCACGCGAATGTTTGTTGACTGGCTGGTTGCTATCTAAAATAATATCTTCCTCTTCGATATTCCCGTCGGCCGTCGGGTCTTCTTCGTTGGCCATAAAGCTATAAATTGCGGCAACTTTCAAATGGTGTTTGCCAGCTTCTTTCCTACTCCTAAACGCTTCATAATATTTGGTTAGAACATTAATGCTTGAAACTGCCAAAATAGCGTTAAACTCTTTCGAGTGAGTTTTCCGATCGTGATTGGCGATAATATAATCAACAATTTTTTCAACTCTCGTCTCTGATTCCATCAGCTCGCGCCGGTCAATATCCTCAACATCAATATCGACTTCGTTATCACTTTCTTTTCGCCTGTATCGTCCAACATATTCAACTAAAAACCGCAAAACATTCTCGTCGGCGATGGCGTCGGTAATAACATATTTATGCAAACACTCGCCAAACAAGTCGGTCGTTGTCCTTCTGCCAGCCGGACCGCCGACGGAATTGTCAGCAAAAATCGGCGTGCCGGTAAAACCAAACATTTGAAAATTATTAAAGTACTTTACTATTTTTTGGTGCGTCTCACCAAACTGACTCCTATGACATTCGTCAAAGATAAAAACAATCTTTTTGTCTTTGACCTTATCCATAACTCGAAGATGTTTTTCACGGCTTATAGCGGCATTTAGCTTCTGAATTGTTGTCACAATCAACTTTGTTTCATCTTCAAACTGTCGCACCAGCATTTTAGTATTGTCTGTGCCATCGACACTACCATCTTTAAATTTGTTAAATTCCTTAATTGTTTGATAGTCCAAATCATTTCTGTCAACGACAAAAACTACTTTGTAAATTTCCGGCTCTTCGATCAAAATCTGACTAGCCTTAAACGAGGTCAAGGTTTTTCCGCTTCCGGTCGTGTGCCAAATATAGCCGTTTTTGTTTGAGTTTTTAACTCGATCAATGATTGCTTCAACTGCATAATATTGATACGGCCGTAGAACGAGCAAAATATTATCAACTTCCGAAAGCACGGAGTATTTAGTAATCATCTTTGCCAGATGGCAACGTTCTAAAAACGAAGTAGCGAATTCATCAAGTTTTTTGATGTTTCGGTTATTTTTATCCGCCCAGAAAAAAGTTTGTTTAAATGATGCTTTTTTGTCTGTTAAATAACTTACGGTATTGGCGTAATATTTAGTATTTATGCCATTTGAGATAACGAATATTTGAATATATTGAAACAGCCCGCGAGCAGCAGTATAGGAGTGCTTGCGATAACGGTTAACTTGATTGAACGCTTCTTTTAACTCCAGCCCTCGGCGTTTCAATTCAATTTGCACCAGCGGCAGGCCGTTGATCAAAATTGTTACATCATAGCGGTTTTTATATTCGCCGTTGTTTGTTATTTGGTTGGCAATCTGAAATTCGTTTTGGCACCACTGATCCATATTTAAAAATTCTATAAATTTGTGAGTTCCGTCGTCGCGGGTCAATACCATTTTGTCGCGCAAAATCTTCGCTCGATCAAAAACATTTCCTTTGTCCAAAAAGTTCAACACTCGCTCAAATTCTTTTTCGCTCAAAGTAATTCCGTTGTGCTTTTCGAGTTGAGTTTTAAGGTTAGCAAAAAGCGCCGCCTCATCCGGAATATTAACCCGCTCGTATTTCATCCCTACGAGTTGCTTGATCAAATTATTTTCCAATGATTGTTCTGATTGTATTGTCATTTTTTAAATTTAATGAGGTATCTGCGTGTTAAGTTTATAAAGTTTTTTTAGTTTTAATTCGTCATTCTCCATTAAAATTTCTTCCGCAATCATTTTTGGAAGAATAGGTAACAATTCATCTTTTAACATTTGATGAAAAAACGCCACTATCTGAATGGTTTTTTTATCAGCTTGGAGTGGAGGTAAAATAGCTACAGCTCTATAATTATGATATTTATTCCATTCACCAGTAACAGCCTCAGTCCATTTATTGGATGAATTCAGACTTACATTCGTCGGTAAACCATTAAAACTGTAATAACTATGAAATGAATTTGCTTGGCCTACATGCATTATTGGGTTTCGTCCTGACATCCAAAATATTTCTCCCACCTTATCCTCCCACCCCCAATATTTTTTAAGTTGCGGAGATACATCCTTAAATCCAAGATGATCCTTCCCTGTTTCGTACAAGCTAAACAATAAAAGCCACTCAATATACGAAAAAGTTGTGGCCCAAAGAGATGCTTCTCGGAATAAATAGGAGGTAAATGACTTCTGACTGTTCAGCTCGCTAGATAGTTCGTTAATATAATAGAGCCAAGATTTTGCTTTGTTCTTTATCGCCTCCGATTGTTTCTGTACGATATCTGCTTTTAACGCCTGCTCTGACTGTGTTGTCATGTTATCTTCCTGGAACTAAAATAGTTTGCATGGTTTGTATAAATGCTTTTCCGTTCTGATTTTCGATAATTTTTACTGCTGGTGTAGCAGTTAAAGTGTGGATAAAGGAATGATGTACAGCCAATATAGCGTCTTGAAGGGGCTGATCGCTCTCTATTAATTTTATTGCCAAACCTAGCTTGCGACATTTTTCTGCAGATAAATGTCTCGAGTGTGATAAATTGACGGCATGATCAACAAACCCCTCTTTAATTTTGCTAATTCGAACATTAAGATTTCTCTTGCCTTTCAGCATTCTCTTCTTCAAACAATCTTCTGCAATCTGCACAGACCATTCGATAGACTTCTGGCATTCACCAACGAGCGTTGGGGTATACTTGTTTAGTATTGGTTGCCAGACAAATGCCTTTTTTGGATCAGCGGCCATCTCCTGATATGCCTGTGCAAATTCTTCCAGAACCGCATGTGCCGGTAAACCGTTCAGTTGCGGATCTATTGGTCCAAGACTTGACTCCCGCCCCATTAATATTTCCCGACCCATAAACGCAATCATTGTTCCGCCAGACATTGCTAGTTGGGGAACAATTGTCCGAATGTCTTTAAAAGTTTTAGATAAATAATCAATAATTGACTCTGTGGCGGCAGTTTCACCTCCGGGCGTATGCAGTATTAAGTCCAAGCCCTTTTTTCTATCCAGCCCATTAATTGCGGTCATAAATCCATTTTTATCATTATCATTTATCTGGACCTCTGGTGCATTTGGTTTTTGTAGCCATCCGCTGTAATATGCCACAGTATTTCTACTGGTTATTTTAGATAACCCGTTCAAATACTTTCGCCTAATGATATCATATGTGCTACCTTCACTATTTATTTCATCTAATATATCGTTCCAATTAGCCATTTATACACTCCTTAATGTTATTAAATGATGATGTATTGTCTGCAATAATCCAAGCCTTTTCTTCTTTGGGTTTTTCATCTGTAGTACGGTGGTCTTCTTGTATTTTGATGTTTTTATCGAACTCGGCTATTTTTTTAAAAAAATCATTAATCTCTCTCTGTGTGAATTCTTTTTTCATTTTTCTCCTTTACACAAACATCTTTTGCAACAGGGATTTTTTGAAAAGTTTTGCCTGCTCCAACTGGTTATTTATTAAATTAACCTTATTATCTAGCGAAGTTAAGAATTCCGCAATTTTTTGTTGCTCCCTTAATTCAGGCATTAAAAACTCCAAAGTTCTTAAAATGGAATAATGGCGCTTGTAGCCCTCTGGTTTAATTTTGTGAAATTCGAGAGCGTAAAACAGAAAACTCAAATCATCTTTGTTTTTGGATTTGAGTAGTTTGGTTCCATCTGCACCGACGACAAATTTAAAATCTATATATTTCAAAAACGTTGTGTGATCACCAAAAACGACAACTGGTAAATTTGTAAACACTTTTTTAGAATCGTTTATATATCCTGCGATTTTTTGCTGCCCTTGGTCAACGACAGGATAAGACCCAGTCGATTCAAATTGGTTATTTAATATCTGATATGGCTTTGTAGGTACGCTAGCAAATATATCATCAAATTTCTTTTCTTCCCAATCCGGAAAATCCCCACCTTCGCCAAGGCTACGGCCGGCAAGTTTACCGTTTTGTTTTTTAAACCGAATCTTTTGGGAAAATATCGCTTGCATAATACCTTTTTTGTATTTTTCAAATGCCTTTTTATTTTCATCCAATTTTCCAATCTTATCGTCTATTTCCGTCAAAAAATCCGCAATTTTTTGTTGTTCTTTGATATTTGGAATGGGCAATTTGAGTTTTTGGATATCTTTTACAGTAAGTTGGGGCTGCGCACTTCCAAAAGATATCTTTTTAATTTGGTTGATGAATACGGGTGAATTACTAAGTAAGTATAAATAATTCGGATCAACTTTTTCTGGCTCGCTTCGCAAAATTACCATTCCCGAGTTTACTCTCATGTTTCTGTATGGAATAGTTTCATTAAAAAATGCAACATTGCCAACAGTCCCCCTTGTTGTTAAGACTAGATCGGATTCCTCTAGTTTCCCTTTTCTCATTTTTGTATCTTTTTGAGCAGTAATAAATGAAGTTTCTAAAAAAGAAAAACCCGAGTCAGTGACATTTTTGGCGTTCAGAAATAAACAATGCCCAAAGTCTGAAAAATCATTGCCATTTGGGTAATTTGCACCTCTGTCGCCATCAATAACCTTAACTCCAGAATCGCCGAGCTTTTTTTCTTGCCACCCGTCGGTGAATTCTTTAAATCTAAGTTTTGGGGTGTTATTAGTTTTCATTTTATATTTTCCCAATTTAACTGCACAAATTTAATAATTCCACTTGGCTGAAAATTTGGATATTCTTTTATAAATTTTTCCAATGCTTTCGAAAAATCATTGTCTAGATAATCAGTACGTTTTGCTAAATAAACAAGCCCTAAGGTTGGTGCTCGTGATTCTCCTTGATCGCAGTGAATAAAAACATTATTTTCTTTTACATACCTGTCTATAAAATCTAACGCTGTTTGAAAGGTTTCTGTTTGGAAATATTTTCCAGAAGGTTCGTCAACCCAATTAAGATAAAGATGGTTTTTATCAAGAAATTCAATATAATAAGGACTGTCTTTAATAGGTTTGGTATATCCGAGTCGTTGTTGATGGCTTGTTTTGCAAGCATGAACGATCGCCCAATTTTCATCTATATGATTCAAATCATATTTATTGCCAATATGTATATTGTGAATTTTTATCATTTCAATTCCTTAAATCTAAGTTTGGGGTATTCATAATTATTTAATTCCTTATGATGGGCACTTCAGTCACACTGGCTTGACCTTCTGGGAAGGTTTGCATAGCTTTGATATTCTGGTCCCTAACCTGGAAAGTGAATTTGTGTTTTATTGTTTGGTCAATTAGTTTTATCTTTAGCAAGCACCTGTATTCTTTCTTTTTAAGGTCGATTGGATTCCAACCTTCTTTTGGCTCTAACTCAATATTCATTTCATTTATAGAATCACTGCCCAATGTCACCTTTTCCTTGCGTGGCGCTCTAACATCACCTAGATTTTGAAACTGCTGTCGGTAGACAAACCATCCAATTCCGGAGATTAATAATGTTGCGTTACAAAAAGCCGATATCTCTTTTGGTTTTATCAACGTTTCAATCTGGGTTTTATACACCCTACCGTCGCTCGATACTACAATGCCAAATTTGGCTTTCGTTGAAACTTTAATGTTTGAATCATGGATAGGAATAAATTCAACTGATATTAAATCTAAAAGTTTCAAATTTCCTATTTTTGCAAATTTACAAATTAGAACTACAACTATTAAAAAGATTGTGGCGATAGCGAGGTATACTAAAAATGACATGCAAACTCCATTTTCTGCCACCCATCAGCGAATTCCTTAAATCTAAGTTTTGGGGTGTTATTTCTTTCCATATATATCTAATTTTGTGATGCCATGTTTATAGATTTCATTGCCCCATTTTTCTTCAAACGGTTGGCGTTTTTTGTAAAATTCCTCGAAATTCATTTTCTCTCGTTCTTTTTCTGAATATGTATTGCTAAAATCACGATCAGCTAGCTTTTCGATCAAATCGTCCCAAAAAATATTCTCATCGTATTCATCTATTAAACCATGTGTATCCTCGGCTTCCTCAAAATCAGCGGTTGCAAAATATCGTTTGCATTCCTCGTCCCATTGAACCAAATCTCCGAAACCAAACTTCGGAGCATGTGATTGAACTAATTCATAGATTGCCTCGTATTCTTTGATCATCGGGTCATCTTTTGCCCCTGTTCTCTGGGCATTTGACATCCAGTTACCGATGTAGCAAAGTTTTAGTAATGATTCGAATTGCTTCTCAGTCAAATCTATTTTCATTTTGTACTCCGATCTTCTAGTTTTGCGACTTCGTTATTTTTAAGTAATGATTTCAATTGGGCAATTGCGGCAATATTCAGTCTTTCCAGCCTTGAGTGTTGGTCAATTCCGTCACGAATCATCTCGGCGTTATAGCTTTCGATATTTGCCAACACAACGAGTTGCTGGATCGTTGCTTCATCTCGAATGTTTCCTCGCTTGCCTTTATTCTTATTTCGCCAATCAGCGGCCGTCATTCCAAAGAGAGCAACATTTAGCACATCGCCTTCGTTGGCATATGTGATATTAATTTGCTTTGTTGTCAGATTTTTTGGTAGCCTGTCTTTTATCGCATCTGTGTGAATTCTGTAGTTTGCTTTTGTGATCATTCGACGAGTATTCCACTCAAGTTTTTCAGCTTGATATTCGGTACTTTTAAGTCTTTCAAATTCCTTGATCAAATAGAGCTTGAATTGTGGGCTGATCCACATTCCAAACTCAAAGGCAACATCTTTGTGAGCGTATGTTCCGCCATATCGTCCTGCTTTAGCTCTAATTCCGATTGCATTGGTTTTTTCGACCCACTCCTTAGAGCTTATTTTGTAGTTATTCAGACCAACATGGCTTTTAATTATGGCGAACTCGCCATAATTAAAGTTTGGATTATTGATACTTTCCCAGATTCCTAAAAATTCCACTGTATTTCTGTTTCTAAGCCAATCGGATATAAAGAAATCACCGTCTTTGGCCTTTAGCATGTCGGTCAATGAAATAAAATCTTCATCGCGAAAAGTCTCAAATGATATTTCTACACCTTGAACCTTTATGATTTCTCTTGCTGTCATCTTTCACCTCCAAAAGGCGAGCTAATGCCCAGCTCTTTACAATATCCTGTAATTTTTTTGTCGAATTCTACCATGTCGGTGTCGATTTTTTTGATTTCGTTGACAACTTCGTTGAGATCGATTTCCGGTTCTGGCTCAAAAGTATCCACATAACGAGGGATGTTTAGGTTGTAATCATTTTCGGCAACTTCGGAGAGTTTGGCGACGTAGCTGTATTTATCTTCCGTTTTTCGCCCTTTGTAAGTCTGTATAATTTTGGCAATGTCTTCGGCGCGAAGTTTGTTTTGATTTTTGCCTTTTTCGAAATGCTGGCTGGCATCAATGAATAAAATGTCGTCTGGATTTTCGCGGCATTTTTTGAAAACCAATATACAAGCCGGGATGCTTGTGCCGTAAAAAAGATTTGCCGGCAGGCCGATAACTGCATCAAGATAATTTTTCTCTTTGATCAAATACTGACGAATATGGCCCTCGGCCGCTCCGCGAAAAAGCACACCGTGCGGCATTACTGTTGCCATGGTTCCGTTATCACCAAGCTGGTAAATCATGTGGGTTATAAAAGCATAATCAGCTTTGCTTTTTGGCGCCAGCTTGCCATATTGGCTAAAGCGGTCGTCGCTCATAGTTGTTGGGTCTGGATTCCAGTTTGCCGAAAAAGGCGGATTAGCAACTATTGATTCGAATCTTTTGTCTAAATGTTGGGGATGTTTGAGCGTGTCTTCTTGCTTTAAATCAAATTTGTCATATCTGACATCGTGCAAAATCATATTCATGCGGGCGAGGTTGTAGGTGGTATTGTTTTGCTCCTGGCCGTAGAAAAAGCCAACATCTTGCACATATCTGGCAACACGAAGTAGAAGAGAGCCGGATCCGCAGGTCGGATCATAAACATTTTTTAGCCGTTTTTTGCCCAGTGTAACCAGTTTGGCAAGAATTTCGGAAACTTCTTGTGGAGTATAAAACTCGCCGGCTTTTTTACCAGCGCCACTGGCAAATTGTCCGATTAGATATTCATAGGCATCACCCAAAACATCAATTTTTGCGTTTTCAAGCTGAAAATCGATTTTGTCTAAATGAACAAGAACCTTGCCAATGAGTTCACTGCGATCCTGTACTGTTCTACCAAGTTGTGATGCGTTTAAGTCTAGCTCTGAGAAAAGTTTGTCAAAATCCTCTTCGCTGTCCGTCCCCATCGTGCTTCGCTCGATGCTGTTTAGAATTCTTTCGAGATCTTCTATGATATTGTTTTTGCCAGTATGGCGCTCAACAAGTGAGTGAAAGAGTTCGGATGGTTTGAGAAAATACCCGAGCGCATCTTTGGCGTTCTCCTGGATTGCCTCGATCTTTTTCTTATCTGTTGGGTTATTTTCGTTTAGATCTTTGTAATCCTCGCCGTCGGCTTCGAGAAGATCGTTGGCATAAAGATGCATTTTTTCCGAGAGATATTTGTAGAAAATAAAACCGAGGATGTAATCACGAAACTGATCCGCATCCATCTTGCCCCGCAGTTCGTTAGCAATATTCCAAAGTTGCGTCTGTAATTGCTTTTTTTGATCGTCCGTCATAATTATTTCACATCAATTATTTTGTAATTTTATAATTGCTGGATATTTTCCAAACACCGCGTTCGCGGAAGGCGGGAATTGATTGGCGAAGCGCAGCATTAAAAATTCCCGGCGCCACTAGGCTATTGTTTTTAACATAGTCGGAGAGGTTGATAATTTCCGCTCCCTTGAGATATGAAATTCTTTTGTGCAGGGATTCAATGAGCGCTAAGGCAATAACTTTTTCCATTAACTTTGGGTTTTTGGTGGATTGATACTCTGTAAATGCCGCGTAATAGTCGGCTTTTTCCTTGTCTCGAATAATAAGGCGAGGAAAGCCAAGGCGCAAAAGCTGAAAATTGGTTATAACTCTGCCAATCCTGCCATTACCATCACAGAATGGATGAATTCGTTCAAATTCAAGGTGGAACTTTGCGATTCTGTCGACAAAATACGAAATGTGATCGCTGGAGTAATCAATTAAAATGCTGTCAATGAATCGCTCAACATTTTCCGGAGCCGGAGCGACATGGGTTCCAACACGAACATATTCGTCCTTTTTACGAAAACGACCTGCGATATCGTCGTCTATGCCACCAATCAGCATTTGATGAATTAAAAGAATTAATTCTTTTGAGAGACCCTCTTCGCTTGATTTGATTCGCGTATAATCAACCACTCTGGCTAAATTCTTGGCTTCATAAACCTCGCGGAGCGATACGTCTCGAGATAACTCTTGCTCAAGAAGGATTTTTTCCGTTTCTTTCAGGGTTAATGTGGAATTTTCGATGGCATTCGAGTTGTAAACGCTTTCGGGAACTTCCGCTTGGTCCAAAACAACCAAAAGCGAATCCTTACCCTGTTTTAGGGTGTCGTAAACCGTCTTTAGTTCTGCTAACTTATCCTGGTATACCTTTGACGTACTCATGTCGCAAGTATACACCATTCACGTGTTTTTGTCAATATGGCGTGAATGGAAGGCTGTTTTCTGGTGCTATTCACGTTTTTTTGCGTTTTTGGCTCAAATTCTACGCTTTCATCGATAAAAATATAGGCCATAGTTCGACTCACTGACCATAAATAATTATTTCATTTCAATTATTATAAACAAGTTACGAAGTCCTTAAGGTCTGTAAAGTCATTTGATAATGATTCATTGTCCGCGAGTGATAAAAGATCTTTTGTTGACTTCTTGTAATATTTTAATGGTTGCTTGTACCGACAAATTATCACTTGGCAGTAGAACTAATTTATCTCCAAACTGATCCAACAGCGGACTTAAAAATTCATCCCCCCACGAAGGAGAGAAAGTTGAAACACCGGAAAAATCAATTTCAAGATCCTCGCCCGGTTTAATCCCTTGCAATGTCGATTGAAAAGCTTTAAAAGCTTCATCCCCAGCTTGTCGAGAGGTAAGTGTTGTGCCAAATTTTTTTAGTTCTATGCGCATGTTTTTATCCTCAATTATTATTAATAATTATCCTTAAAATTGAATAATGACGAAACAACCGCGAAGTATTTCTTGTCCGCGGGTTAGACGAAATTCTTTATCCGGGGCCTTGATGCGGACTTCGCCATCGCCACTTTCAAAAAACAAGTCGATTGGCTGAGCCGTGGTCACTTCTCGAACAAACTTCAACCCGTTTCCCCGTTTCTCCGGAGAACGTCCGGAAAGAATCTCGGTAAACGCCACCCTTAAAGCTTCTGTATGATTATTTAACGTGGGGCGAACTCGCCGAAGTGTTTCCAGAACGCCAAGTCCACGATCGGCGAGTACAATTTGCTTCTTATTCATATCATATCCAAAAAAAATACCCGGCGTGTCCGGCCACTTACCTAGATTGTGATCAAAAGAATTGTTTCCGATCTCACCGGTGATAGCAATAATAACCGAAAATAAATTTTCGTAGCCCGGCTGATTCATTAGAATATGCTCCAACTTTGACAGCTTAGCTTGAAAAACTGCACTATTGCCACAATAGAAAATCGAGGGCAACTCTGAACCTTCCTTGATCCAATCATGAGCAAGTTTAATAATATCACTTGAAAATATTTCAAGATCTCTTTCCCGGTAAAACCGATGCACACCGCCCTCTTTTTTGATCGCGACTAATTTTCCACTACTGTCCCAGCGACGGAGCGTGTCGATTGAAATGCCCAATATTTCGGCGGCTTCAGTAATTGTTAGAAGTTTTTCTTCCATAAAATACCTCTTTTCTACTCAACACTAGCATAATATTCAAAACTATGCAAGTATTATGTGAAACTATGCATAAATAGGTAAAACTATGCATATCTACCGAAGACTAGAGCATTCTGGTCGAATCAGACTTAATATTCGTTTCAAGTACGTGAGCTTTTGCTCGCAAAAATATCGCTATAGCTCCCACCGTTATAGCACGGAAAGTAAATCTCACAAAAAACTTTTCATCGTGTTATTGTTTTTTCGGTGGCTTCGTCATAGCACTCGGAAACGATCGAGCTCGGAATATCGTATTGATCAAGTGGTGCGCAGGTGATTACTCCGTTGCCATCCTCGACAATTTGCCAGGTGCCGTTAACTTTGGCCGCAACGACCCATCCACCGCTCGCATCTCCGGAAAAGATGGTAGTGCCAAAAGCAGAGGAGCCGTTGTTTGCACTGAGAGACAGAGATACATCGTTTATATCGATCGAGTACTTGCGCGCGAGGGCCAATTTAATCTGACAGACGTCATCGGTGCAACTATCCGAGGGGGTTGGTGTTGGATTGGAATCCGGCGTGGTTTCAGTAGGTTGATCGGTTGGTTCGGTCTGTTCGGTTGTTTCTGGTTGGGGTGTGGCTGTTGCTGTTTTTGATTTGACCGCCGTTGCGGACGGCAAAACGCTGACGACAGCGGTTTTTGTTGCTGTTGCGGTGACCTTTGGTTTCTTTCCTCTGAAAAATAAGAAATATATAAGCAAAAAGATTAACAATAGGGCGAGAAGGATTGCCAGTATCAGAATCAGAAGCTTCTTTTTTCTATTTTTGTCTTTGTCTTTTTCAACTTCCATTAACTAAATTATACAACAAATATGCTGGAAAGTATCAGTAAGGAAAGTTAATTGTTCTCGATGAAATAACTATCGCTGACATTTCGTCTAAGTTTATTGGACTTAAAGCGATCGTAGCGGAAAAATTTTACTAGATCGGGAAACGACAGAGTTAACCCTAAAATTATTTCACTCATTATTTTTCCAATCATCGGGAAATGTTTGAATCCTGTTCCTGAAAATCCGGAAGCGCAATAATAATTCGGTATTTCGTCAATAGCACTGATAATTGGATAGTAGTCTGCGGTTACATCTATATATGAGCCAAAGCCTCCAATCGTAGCCGACTTTTCAGCGCCCTTGATTCTTTTTGCAACAATGGCAAGCATTTTATTTATAGTTGCCTCGTCAAACTTCGGTTTTTGTTTGTCGGGATTAATCTGGTTTTTAAGGTCAAGAGTCATAGAGCTCACGTCAATAAAATTTTTATGGGGAATCATATAGAAGCAATTCTCAAAATCTGCAACTGCCGTGAGATAATTATTCGGTCCAAGCGGCAAGCGATAGAAGACATTGTTGATGCGAATTGATTTAACAGGAAGCTCAAAGTCTAGCATTTTGTTAATGCTATTTGTATAGCCCGCTGTAGCGTTGAAGAGTTTGTCGCAACCCATCTCTCCCCTGCCGGTTTTTAGCAAAAAACCACTCCCCTTCCTAGATATGGAGCGGACTTTGGTATTTTCGTGAATGACTACCCTGTATTTCTCGCATTCTTTTTTGAGATAATCGACAATTAACTGGGGGTTCACATAAAAAGCATCTTTGTCGTATCCTGCAACCGAATTATTAACTTCGAGATATGGATTAATTCGTCGGATACTTTTACTCTTAAGAAATCTCGCTTTGATATTTTGGGATTTTAGCAATTCGACATTTTGTTTAATCTCTTTAGTATTTTTTCTCGATTGCAAGACGAGTAACCCCAGTTTTTTATAGTCAAATATCTTGTGCTTTTTGCACAAGTCCTTAATTTTTTTCATCGAATAATGTGAGCTGACAGTCATTTCTTTTTCGTTATAGAAGTTTCGCACAAACCCACAGCACTGTCCTGTCTGTCCGGATCCGACGAAACTTTGTTCAAGAACAATAACTTTTGCCTTGCCCGTTTTAGCAATTTCTAGTGCCGTTGATAACCCTGTTGATCCCGCTCCGATTATTATTATTTTTTCTTTTTTCATCATTTTCCTTTATTAGCTTTTTACACAAAAAAATACCCCGGCAAAGCCGAGGGTTAATTATTTTTTTGTGAGTACTTTAAACTTGGCTTTGCGATTTTTTTTCGAAAGCCCACCAGCAAACTGAATTATTATCACTGAATGTTTTCATTGACTTGATACTACACCCGACTAGGTAAAAATTCAAGAAAATTTGGGTTGGTTAGCAAAAAAATCCTTGTTTCGATATATTAAATTGCTATTTGCTAAAAGCATTGATTTTCGGATAAAAAGCTTTATAATAACTACAAAATGTAAGGGTAACGAACTTTTCCTCAACCGAGAAGCAACGCCCCTGGATTTTAATGCTCTCAACAAAAATCATTCAACCATTGACTCGTGATTTCAATAATGCTAAATTGTCGTGATTGGGTCTTTGACAATCGGTTGTTATTATGTGAACGGAGGCAAGAGCCGTGAGAGAGTTGGCTGATCAAGCAGTTAGGCTTGTTCGCGACCGGATCGATGAGGCCGCGGACCACAACTTCGACGGACGTGGTGTCCTCCTCTTCTCGGGTGGTCGTGATAGCAGTTGCATTGCAGCTGCTTATTGCGAGGCCTTCCCTGGCGGCCAACTCACGCTCTTGACCATCGACAATGGCTTGCTGAGCCGTCTCGATGCGACCAAGCGTCAGGCGGAGGTCGTCAGGGGTTTGTACCCCAGAGTGCAGGTCGATTATCAGTGCAAGCGCGTCAGCGAAATGATGCGCAAGGTCGTCATGCAGCGGATCGAGGGCGACTTCCTCGCTCGCAAGTACAGTTCTATGCTCGCCTGTGTCGGCTGCAAGTTGATCATGAACGTCTCTGCTTCGCGGTTCGCGCGAGAAAACGGGATTGACGTTCTGTGCGATGGCTATGCCGAGAGGCAGAGCGAATACCCCGAACAGACACCGGCATTCATGGAGGCGATCAGGGAGATCTACGCATCAGCAGGGCTGATCTACGTAAGTCCGCTCTACGACTTCCTCAGCTCTAAGGAGCAGGTCAACCAGACCCTCGAACAGTTCGGCTATCGGATTGCCAAACAGGAGCCCATCTGCATGCTAGCAGACAGCTTCTCCAGGGCGGACCCGGCAGAGGTGTCGCAGTACATCGCTGAGAGCATCAGCTTGATACGCACGGTTGATGCCGACTTGCACTGTTAAGGAGGCGGCTAGATGATCCGAAGCAGGCGTATAGTGCTAGTGCCGTTTTGTGCTCTGGCTCAAGGGATTCGGGCTCAAGGCATCGTCCGCAATTACCCTGCTGTTGTCACACCAGTCATCAGCTGCTTGTCGGAGCACAATGTCAATATCCATCAGATGCCTTGTCCTGAACTTTGCTTCGACCGGCTCATCCGCAGGCCTAAGCAGAAGTCCGCCTATGCGGACGAAAGATGTCAGCTAGGCTATGCTAGTGCAGCAAACCTTGTGACAGCTCAAGTCGAGATGTATATGAGCAACGGCTATGAGGTTGTTGCGATCATGGGTATTGAATTCTCCCCTTCGTGTGCTGTGAGTCTGATAACCGGTCCCCCGCCCAAGCGGATCCAACCCGGCCAAGGCTTCTTCATCGAAGCTCTTTCACATGCACTTCGAGCAAAGGGGAAGAACATCCCATTCATCGGCATCAAGACTAGCAAGCCGGAGGATGCGGTACGAGAACTGCGTATACTGCTAAAGGAAGAGGGGTAACCCATGGACCCACGAGACTTTCTGGTCAATCTCAGCAATGCAGATTATCGAATGAGGGAGGTGGCAGTGGAAGTCCTCCACCACTCCGGCAATCTGACACCCGAGGTCGTCGACAAGCTCATGCAGATTCTCAGGACCGACTCGCACGAGAACGTACGCCGCGGGGCAGTTTCTGCTCTTAGGGATGCTGTTCCGAAACCCGTTGGATTACCCGAACTACTCATTGCAGCGCTCGGGGACAGTGACTACATGGTCCGCGGCCGCGCCTTCATGGCTCTCACCGAGTGCCTGCCAGGCTGGAGAGACAGCGATGAGGGGATAATTGCAAAAACGGGTGCTTTTGCTAACCTGTAGCTCAGGTTTAGATTTACAAACAGTCCGTAAATTTGGAGTAAAAATGTCAAAAAAAATGTCCGTTCTGTCTTTCAAAAGATGTA
>Ga0172381_10002110_pt1 | contig 22502 bp, 21 predicted proteins | sample Leawel6488metaG_FD_119754 | JGI IMG/M metagenome (GOLD analysis project Ga0172381, IMG submission 119754) | Leachate microbial communities from a municipal landfill in Southern Ontario, Canada - Leachate well 64-88 metaG | ecosystem: Engineered > Solid waste > Landfill > Unclassified | place...
AGGGATGCAACGATCAAGGAATATGGGCTTGATTCTGAGATACGGTACCGCGATGCACTCGATACGACCTACATCTCGGACCCGATGAAAGTCACAATCAATGTGAAAAATCTGACCGGTCTTTCCGGCATCATCTCCCAACCGGTCTACCTTTCCCTTATTATTGCGGCCATCATCGGCATTGTCTATGTTGCTTTTCACTTTATCATGAAGAAGAAGAGATAATCATCCTTTGATTTTGGGCATTGGCATCATCGTTATTTAAAAACATCCTGTTTTTTTATATCAGTCTCGTCTTTCATCCGGCCATTGGCAGTAAAAAATTGCGAATTTTTAATTGTTTTGTACACAGGTATTTACCGGGGGAGAACCGAACAAGAACATACCGCAAAATGACACGGGCAGACAGTTTGAGTAACAATCGGGTATCCTGGCGTAGTGGATTCTTATGGTTCACTGCCGTCTGTTGAATGTCAATGGGGAAAACAATCAGGATTGCCGGCTTAACCTTGTTAGGACTTTGAAAAATGTTATTCCTTAAAAAAGATCTACCTTATGTCGGTTATAAGATAACAACGGGGTGATTCGAACGGGTGTTTTCCGGTACGACAACAAGTATGCTGCGCCGACAAAGGAGCAGCGCGAACGGTACATGAAAGGGGACTGCGAGGAGCATCTCTTCGGGCCGGATGACCAGATCATGCTCATCGTGTACGACGAAGCGGCCTACCTCAAGGACGACATTGATGGCACGAGGATCCTCTTTACCGGGGCAAAGGACAAGGGGAAAGTGTACGACGAAATACAACGCCTGCTTTCCGAGCACGCGAACCGGGAAGACGGCAGCCAGTCGTTTACGAGCGGAAGCAAGAGGGTATAAGGATTTACTAAAGAACAATTTTTTAGCTCATTAAAAAATCCATCACATCAATAAGTGACTGCCAAAAACGATCCTGCACGAAGTGCAGGCCCGGAAGAAAAAAGAGTTGATCAGTTGGACTTGGACGCGAGATCAACGTCTTCTTTCTTGATGGTCTTTCTTCCGGCATGCTCGGCAAGCTTGTTTGATTCCTTGGTGAGCTGGGCGATGTACTTTTCAGCCTTGACCACAAGGGCTTCAGCTGCATCGCTGCCCACTCTTTCGGCTCCGTTCTTCTTTGCAATGCGTACAACTGCGGCGATTGGTAAATCTGCCATTTTTCTTACCTCAACAAGAAAGTATATTGGTAGATATAAAAACTTTTTGGGAAAATACCCCATTTTGCTGACTAAAATGATATCGGAAGGCTTGCCGAACCGTACAGGCAAAACGCGCCACGGAATTTCGCAGAATATTTTTTATTAGCAAATTTCAGGTTATTTTGGAAAACAAGCCACTTTAATCGATTAAAATTTATTCTAACAATGATGCTGCGAGCAATAGCGCATTCGTGTAATCCGGTGAGGCGCGCGAGGTATCCACAAAAATTCTATCGATATTTACGACCGGGGCCCCATGTCCGTGCCCGGCTCCAAGAAAGGCGAGCGTACGGAAGACCAGGTTACCGGATATTCCATCCGGTGCGATAATCAGGCCGCATGACTCGATCGCATCCTCGATAAGGATCTCGTAGTGCACGGCATCGCCAAGTTTTGCGACAAGTTCGGCATCCGCCATGCTCCGGTCCACACGGGTATGCCGGCCGACATCCCCGAACCGGCCTCCCGAGAGAACGCCCACTTTCTCAGGAAGACCAAACCGGCGGGCAATCTCCCGGCCTTTGCGGATTAGCACAAGCTTGTCAGAGACCGTCCACCCCTCATCAATGCCCACGGGAGCAAACAGGAATTTTTTCCCGCCCGCAGTCTCCAGAAGCGCTATCCGTTCGAGGTGGTCGACTCCTGCGGCGACTTTAAGCGCCTGCAGGGTGGCGTTTGCCGGCAGTGTGCCCCGGACTGCCGCATCGATCACGCCCGCCATCAGGTCAGAAACAAGCGCTGATTCAGGAGCCCCGCTCTCCGCCATCCGCACACGTGGATGGCCGGGAGGGATTTTCGCGGTACCCGGCCGCAAATAGCAGACAATATCGCACGGGAAATGTACGCGGCACGCGCTATCGATGACCTTTTCTGCATCCGCACCGATGCCGATCCCGATCGTTTTTACTGCGGCCTGCATGACGCATCATCCGGGGAGAGACAGGTGATCCCGTTCTCGGCAAAATCAAAGACCTCTGCCTCGTTTCCGTCATACCGGATCCTGAGCCGGCGCGTAGTATCTACGGTACCGATGACCTGTGCGGTCATGCCAACAGCAGCAAAGCGCCGGATCAGTTCGCTCGTGTGTTCCTGTCGCGCAGTCAGGACAAAACCCATCCCGGGGTACATCTTTACCCACTGTTCAAACGTCATATTGTTCGCCGCAAGATCTGGCGTTGGCACACGATCGAGATCAAGCTGTGCCCCTTTCCCGCTTACCTCTAAAAGCATCCCGATCGTCCCGATAAGGCCGGGGTTGCTGATATCTTTTCCCGAGGTAACGAGATGATCCCGCCCGATCTCTTCCAGAAGCGCAATCTGCGCACGCACCTGTGCAGCAGACTTCATAGTGACCGAATCCCAGTTGAGCGCACAGGAGGGGTGGACGCGTCCGGTAAGATCGATGGCAGCGATGATGCAATCACCTTCCTTTGCAGTGTTGGAATAGATGATCGAGTCAAGCCGGGCAGCACCAAGGATCGAGACATCGATCACGCTATACGGCGCATCGGGATGAAGATGCCCGCCTACAATCGGCACGCCGAACTGAGCGGACGCATCATGCATCCCTTTAACCACCTGCTCGTGGATGTGGGTATTTTTCGGCATCGAGAATACATCCACCATCGCTATCGGTTTCCCGCCCATAGCGGCAATATCATGGACATTAACAAGGACCGAGCAATACCCGGCCCAGTACGGGTCGGCCTCCATGAGCCGGCTCCAGATGCCATCGGCGGCAAGGAGAAGCGCCTCACCATTGTGCTCAATGACTGCCGCATCCTCACCAAACGAGGCAACAACATGGGGCGCATCGATCCTGAGTGCCTTGACCATCTCTCCGATGGCATGTTTCCTCCTTACGCCTTCATATTCCCTGACTACTTGCGCAATCTTTGTTGTGGAACGGTCAGAAACCACTATTGTCACCCGGGTAAATATCGGAAAATAAAATCCTGTACGCTATGTGTGGCCTCATCAGAGATAATTTATTTGATGTGGGGTCGACTCTGTTGGTATGGAGTGGGCTGAGAAATACCGTCCGGAACACCTTGCGGATATTGTCGGCAACACCACCGCGATCCGCCAGATGGCGGACTGGGCCCGGACCTGGACATTCCGGTCAAAACCTCTCATCCTGTACGGCAAGCCCGGGATAGGAAAGACGTCCTCTGCCTACGCGCTCGCCCGCGATTTGAACTGGGATGTGATCGAGCTCAACGCGAGCGACCAGAGAACGGCCGCTGTGATCGAACGGATTGCCGGCGCGGGCAGCACCACGGCAAGCCTGACCGGGTCAGCACGGAAACTTATCGTGATGGACGAGGCCGACAACCTGCAGGGAACCTCCGATCGGGGCGGGGCAAAAGCAATTATCGAATGCATAAAAAACGCCCGGCAGCCCATTCTTCTCATCGCAAACGATCTTTACGGCCTTGCCCCGGAGCTCCGTGTGCGCTGCGAGCCGGTCCAGTTCAGGGCTCTTCCGGCCCGGTCCATCGCCCCCCGGCTCAAATATATCTGTGCAAACGAGAAGGTCGCCTGTTCGGAAACAGCGATCCACGAGATAGCCGAAAGTGCCGGGGGGGACATGCGGGCAGCTGTGAACATGCTCTATGCCTCGGCGATCGGCCGCGAATCGCTTGACGGGGACCAGGTACATACCTCCCAGAAGGATGACCGGGTCTCGATCTTCTCACTCGTATCTGCGATATTCTCAAAGACCCCTGATGAGGATCTGATGAGACTATCATGGGATGTCGATGATACCCCGGAAAATATTGAGCAATGGATAGAGGGGAACGTGCATGTTATTGCCGATCCCGTCGCCGTGGAACAGGCCTACCGCTCGCTTGCGCGTGCCGACGAATATATCGGGTATACCTACCGGCGCCAGTACCACACGCTCTGGAGGTATGCAACAGCGGTGATGCTTCTCGGTGTCGCCGATGCAGCAGGGGGAAAAGGTATCCACACCCGTATCCTGCCCCCCGAGCGCTGGCAGAAGATGTCCACGGCAAAAAAGCAGAAGGCGATCCGGTACACCGTGCTCTCGCGCCTTGCTGCCGCCATGCAGATTCCCCAGACCACCCTGCGCGAGAAGTACCTGGGCACCATCACTCTTCTCGTAGAGAACGCCCCCGAAACCTTCACCCGCGAACTGATGCTCGACGCAGACGGGCTCAACTTTTTCTTAAACGACCGGGCCCGGTCACTGGAGATTGTAAAGTCAGTAACAAAGACAGAACGTGAAAAGGAACTGGATCAGAAGAAAAAAGGCAGGAAAACAAAAACCGGCACTACCGGCGAAGAGCACGATCCGGCCGCACCCCCGGAGACCAAATCTCTAAAGACCGTCGCCGATACACCACCGGAAGTGCAAACGACCCCACCTGCCCCGGATACACCCGATAAGAAACCGGTGGCCAATAATCAGTCCACACTTTTTGATGGGTTCTGACCGCGCCGGTAATAATAGTGGAGCGGTACTCCGCAGTCAACAATCTTTCCGCCGTCCCCGTAGGATTCAAAACCAAGATGATAAACCACAAGGTCGCAGTCAAGCTTTTTCGCCAGCGCGACGAGCGGGGGGATCATCTCTTCTGCCGGGCGGACAGCATACAGGACATCGGCGCCTGCATAGCAGGACAGGTCGGGTGAAAAGATATCATCACGGGTAAAGGACAGCCAGTCCGGTAACAGGCACGGGTGAATATCGATGGCCCGTATGCTTATCCCCGCATCGTGAACGCACCGCGCGGCATCAGGATTTTTTCCCACACCAATCTCGACGGGATGGTGATAATGTGCTGCAATATATGCGCCGACGCAGTGCTCAATATGTTTATAGCCATCCATCCAATAGAACTCAGCGATGCGGCTCCATATCTTTTGGGATCAACTTTCCCCGGAAGGCCTCCAGCTGCCGGTCGGTCGGACGATCGCGACGGTGACCGGGATACCTGTCGGGGTTATTGAGAACCCGGTGCGTATTATGGGTTTTGTAAATGCGCGAAAACAGATCGATGCGCAGGTGGAGCTGGACCATCTGGCTGCCTACAAACACCAGCACCGGATTTCAGATCCCATCCTTCTTGTCGTCAGCCAGGATCTTTTCAATCCCGGCCATTCCGCCCTTTTTGGCCTTGCACGGGAATCTACGGGTGTTGCGGTGATCTCCACGGCCCGGCTCACGAACGAGTATTACGGGCTTGACGCAAACGACGATGACCTGATCGATCGGCTGGTAAAGGAGGGGGCACACGAAGTCGGCCACCTGCTGGGCCTCGCCCACTGCCGCAACCGCGAGTGCATCATGTTCTGCCCGGACACGCTCGATGAACTTGACGGGAAAAAGAAATGCTTCTGCGATGCCTGCAGGAAGCAGATTGAACAGAAACTCATGCCACAGATCGACCAGATCTGATACGTTTTCATTGGATTTTGTGTAAGGACCGGAGACTACCTTACTTCACAACAATTATGTAGAGGGAAACAAAAATGCACCCGCATACACTCCTCCCGTTGATTCTCTCCGGGAGAGACATACGGTGCAGACATGTTCAAACGGGTTCTTGTTGCTACTGATTTCTCACGTCATGCAGACCGGGTGCTGGAATGCATCGGGGAGATCCCCGGCATGGAGGAGATTGTTCTCCTGAACGTACTGGACGGGGAGCCTGACAAATCGTCTGTACCACAGGCACAGATGCTCGAAAAAAAAGAACGCTTCCTTGCCCCGCTTGGCGTCCCGATCCGGTCGCTCGTGGTGCAGAGCGAATACGGGGATATCGTGCGCGGGATCACCGGCACCGCCACCCGGGAGCGGGCGTCGCTTATCGTGATGGCGGCCCGGGGAAAAAACCTGCTCCGAACGCTGGTGCTCGGGAGCGTCTCAAAAGGTGTGATCGGGACGAGCACGACCGATGTCCTCGTCCTGCACTTTCGGGGCGAAGATGCACCGGACACGGAGAACCTGGAGAGTTACTGCCAGAATATTTTTTTTAAAATCCTCTGCCCGGTGGACTTCTCAAAACCCACGGCCGATATTCTCGCATTCCTGTCCGGCCTGCCGCTGGTAAGAGAGGTTATTCTCCTGCACGTACTCCCCGTACCAGTCCCGGGTGAAGATCGCAAGATAGAAACCGCACACGCCACCGCACAACTTGATGAACTGAAGTCTGCGCTGAACATTCCTGCACACAGGGTACGAACCGTCGTCAGGTTCGGCGACCCGGCCGGGGAGATTGCAGCGTGTGCAGAAAAAGAGGATGTTTCCCTTATCCTGATACCCCGGTACGGGAGCAGGGATTATGCCACGAATATCCCGCTCGGCCGGATCGCTTCTGCTGTGGCAGGCCGGGTGCAACGTCCATTTCTCATCCGGTACCCCCACATTCACCTTGACGTCGAGGCCCGCGAGCTGTCGGCAAAGGAATTTGACCGGGCAGAAACGGTATGGCTGGGATATCACCAGCAGAAAGCCGACCGGAACACCGACCGGATCTTCGGGGTTTTTGTTGAAGGGGAACTTGCCGCAGTCGCCCGCTGCCGGAGGCACCAGGACGGTCTCGAAGTTGACGGCGTATTTGTCGATGACCAGTACCGGAACAGGGGCTATGCAAAAAAAGCAGTACAGGCACTTGTTGCCGCGTGCGGCACAGAGACGCTCTTCATGCACTCCACGCTGCCGCTTGTCACCTTTTATTCCTCGTTTGGTTTTACCCCTATATCCGAGCAGGAACTGCCGGAGGGTATCCGGACCCGGTTTGATTTTGCCGGCGGCAATCTCAAAGGTGCAAACGCAGCACCCATGCGCCGCCTGCCTACTGCCGACCGGTAAAAACAAGAGATCTGGGGGCGGTCATCCAGGCAGGGGCAGGACCTCGATCTCCATTGTACTAATCTTCTCGTAGATCTTTCTGGACCGGATAATCGGCCAGAGCTCATAGAGCAGCACGGTGATCGGTTCCCACATCGCCGCCCACCCGATGATCAACAGTGAGTCGGACAGGAGCTGGGCCAAAAAATGATTATTCATTGTCGCAACGATCTGGCGGGCAACCAGTGCGACGGCCAGAAACACGAGCCCGATGAGAAGACTGATCCGGCCAAACCGGAATTTTGACCGGAATTTGCGGTCAGCAACAAGCATCCGGTAATGGAAATGGGTGTGGATGGCGGGGATGATCTTCTTTGCCTCTTCACTTGCGACAAGAGCGGGCGGCAGGTAAATGTGGATTTTGAATTTTGTCTTTGCCGGGAAATCCCGGACCGTATCCACGATATAGTGTTCAGCTTGGGTATCGATCTCTTTCTCGTAGAACGGTGCCGGGTCAAAGGAGTTGAAGAGCTGGATCACAGACATCAGCTTAATCTCGATCAGAACCCGGCCATCCTCTTTGTGGTACATCGACTCGATATCCCGGACCGGCTCTGATGCGAGTGGCATAGTGCTTCTGTAGAGCGGGAGAGTCTATAAACTTCACGAACCGGAAAGGTCCTGGCCGGATTTTCGCTTATGGGGGAAACTCCAGACGGGCAGCTGGTCAAAATAGAGGTCACGTACCACCAGGATGACCCCGGTCTTATTCGCCAAAAAGTAACTTAAAAAAAATCTGCTGGCAGGAATACCCGGATTATTCCTTGTCCTTTACGTACAGGATGCCTTCCGGCTCCCGGTAGTCGGTTTTAATGACGAGGGTATTTGAGATCCGGTTGAAAACCCGGAGTTTTGTCTGCGGCATCGCAAGCCACCCGATCAGGCAGTCAAGGGCAAGAACGGGAAGAAACGCCTTGCCGAGGCTCTCGATGGCGGCCGTGCCCCAGTGGATCTTTGTGCCGTCGCGGTTCACGACACGGATATTCATCACCATCTTTCCGATGGACTGGCCCTTGTAACTCTCGCAGATGGTCCAGTACAAAAAGAAGATGAGAATGTCAACCCCATAATCAAAAAGTCCCAGGTGCCCGAGATCCCAGATCGTGTGAACCTGCCAGAAGGGTTCGAGAATGCCCCGGACAATGTTTAAGAAAAGTATCACAAGGATCATATCGATAAGCCATGCCCAGAGCCGGGTAGACCACTTGGCAAGATAGAGGGTCCTGCCATGATCCATCAGGGGATGCTCAGGCTCTGCCACCGGAAGTGGTTCCAACACCGGCACGGGTGTCGGTACCGGTTCTGGTAAGGGGGAAGTTCCCGGAAATGCGTCTGCCATAGTATCATAATTATCTGCAGTACGAGTGAATGAAGGTTGCGAACCGGGACAATTGTTCCGGCACCGCCCCGGCCTTTTTATAGACAAACCATTTAATCCGCAGAAGAGATAACGGTACAAAATCAGGCAGACCGGACGGTGTGCACATGACTGAATCGGTTATTACCGAATTTAATGGGGCCAGGCGGGAGAAGATTATCAGGGTGTACCGCTATGGCGTGGGCGGAGTCCGCGTGTATGACAATCACGAATCCCTCCGCAGGCTCTATAAGTTTGTGCCAGGCGAGAACTTGATGACAGAGAACGATCCCGCACAGCCGGGAAAGATCCTCCGTCGCTGCGTGTTCGACAATTACGGGATGATCGAAGAGACGTTCTCGTTCGGGCGGCCTCCCCGGACGTTCCGCTACGAGGCCGGTGGACGGCAGATCGTGATGCGGGAAGGCGGGGATTACGGGGCGGTCGGGAAGACCTACTCGTTTGAAGGAAACGGTGTTGCCGAGACTGCGTTCGGGCGTGACGGGAGTATCGAACGGGTCTATGCCTTTGAACCCCGGGGCGGGGCGATTACTATCCGCACGGGCGGCTGGTACGGCGAAGCGGAGAGGACGCTTGTCTGCGACGGGATCGATGCGTCGGTCTTCCGTGAGCCCGAGGCCTTCCTCCAGTTCCTGACGTTTACGGAAAAAAGCCAGCGCGAGATCGATGCGGCCATTGACGAAGAGGTGGCAAAGATCCGGGCCGGGTCTGGTTCCGCTCCCGGGCAGAGCCGGTTTGCGTACACCGGGCCGCGACACACCGGGGAGAGCGGTTCTATACCCCCGGGAATGCCGGCGGCACGTGTCCAGGGACGCCCGGATATGCGTTCAGAAGGGCAGCATCCGGTGGCACGTATGGATGCACGGGATGATACTGCTATTGATTTTATTACCGACGCTGATTCTCCGAGAGACATCCCCCGGGGCCCGCCGGGCTCACGCGAGCGGAGCGCCGGGATCCCCTTTGACGAGCGCTGGCAGAGCGCGACTGACGGACGGGAGGGACTTTCCGCCGGCAGGAGCACCAGTATCCCTCTGGACGAGCGGTTCCGGAGTTCCCGGGAAGATGACCGGACCCTCACGAAGGGAAGAAGCGCAAGCATCTCGCTCGATGAACGGTTCCAGAGTTCCCGGGACGAAGATCGTACCCTGACAGAGGGAAGGAGTGCACAGATCCCACTTGAGGAGCGGTTCCAGAGCGCTGAAGACGAAAAAGGAGAACTGACTCCCGGCCGGAGCACCCAGATATCGTATGAAGAGCGCAAGGCCGGGAGAAAGATGCGGTAATCCCGGGAACCTTTTCACGCGAGAACGGTTGAAAAATAAATCTTAAAATTTTTGTCGGCTTTGTCATGAAAATTTTGAAAATTTCAGACGATGGAGCCGGCAAATGGAAATTCGAGTTTGGAGTGCAAAATTTTCATTGCTTTGGTGCGAAGTCTTTGACTTCATGCGGGTTTTTTTAGTGCTCATCGCACCGGAGCACGCCGCCGTGGCCGATGTCTTCGAGACTGTGTTCGTCGATCATGATCGTGACGAGTTCCGGGTCTATTTTCAGCGTTGAGACAAGGGTGTTCGTGAACTCTTTTACGATCCTGCGTTTCTGTTCCGTGGTCCAGCCTTTGCGAACTTTGAGTATTACGACGGGCATGGTAATTCCTTGAAGTACGATATGTGAACGGATGATATTTACTCTCTTGCGCGTTTGGATCAGCCGTGGCGGGTGAGGCGGGGCCGGACCGGGAACCGGAGATGGTGGAGGAGTTGATTCATCTCTGGTATTGATGGCACGGATACGTTCGCAGGTACTGAAGAGAGGGGGCATGTGTTACATTGCGAAGGTTACCCGGTCCCACCCATCCATCAGTGCCACCCACCCCACTTGGGGGTATCCCCTGTACAGCCAGGTACCCCCACGGGAGGTACCTCCCCGTTTTTAAAAACGCTTGGCCCGGTTTCTCCGGGAACTTCGTCGTGATTTGCAGCACGATGCTCCACAAAAAGAGGAGATACCCCGCCCGGGGGTGTACTCTCTTCCACGCCATACCCCATGAGGGGGTACCTCACTTGCCCGGGGGTACCCCCGGAAGCCACATCTCCTTTCGCGGCCGGGTGGCGGGGCAGGACCGGGCGGTGTGCGTAATTGGGGGACCGGAAAATTATAATCAAAAACCTAAATATTGATACTAAACTTACTCCCAAGAAATTTAACAATCCAAGCTTTTTGGCGAAACTCAATGAACAACCCTGTTTTTTGAAAGCATCAAGGATAATCTGCTTTAAGTGGTCGAGATCTCGTATGAAAGCCCGTGAGATGATCCATCGGATACTTTTCCAGATGAATTCTATTGGGTTCAAATCCGGAGAATACGACGGTAAAAAAACCAGATCTATCTTATTCAGTTCAGCTATTCCCGCGTTATATCTGCATGATGAGATCGGAGATTATCGAGAATGATAACAAGATTTGCATCTGGATTCATTTGGGTAATCGTCAATTATCGTACAGAGCTGTTTTACCTGACAAGAGTTTCGCCATTCCTCCCACTTCCGGGATGTTTAAGAGTTCCCGGATCCCATCCCGCGTATAAATCCGGTGACCACTTTTTTCCCCGGCATGTGAAACCGAACTGTTCAGCAACCCTGCAGAACTGTTCAAAACGGATATTCTTTGGAGGGGATTTCAGGATTTGATGCATCTCTGCTTTTTCATGGGCAAATCTTACGTATGGATTTCCTGATCTTCTTATCCCCGGCAGGTTAGTGGATCAGTTCGGTCTTAACGATCCCTCTCGCTGCGAGATGGAGTTTTTTATCTGCAGTTACCAGGGATGATGCACACTGTACCGCAGCGGCAAGGAACAGGGCATCGTATACGGTTATCCGGTGGTGGCATGCCAGATCATATGCTGCCGGTACCAGATCCTGTGCCGGTAGTACCTGGCAGGTCTCACGGATGAATGCCGTGCACTCGTCCAACATGTTTTTCACCGTTGCCGCATCCTGACCGGTATGGCTGCTCCGCTTCCATGCAACATTTGCAACTTCTGCATAGGCAAGATCAACGGTTATGCAGTCATGGCTTTCCGCGATCGCAAGGGATTTTCCGGAGATTTTCTCCGGAAAAAAGATCGCTGCCAGTATGCTGGAATCCAGTACTACATTATCGTGCATCGCGATCCGCCCGTATGGATTCTGCGGCAGGCAAACCCCCTTTGAGAGACCGGTGTGCTTCCCGCACCCGGGCCAGGATCTGTGCTTTGCGTTTCTTCCTGGCGGATCGTTCAATCAGAGTACGGATCTCCTCCTGCCACAAGGGATCATTGATTTCTTCGATTATCTTACGGATCCGGGCATCGATACGGATACTGTAAACAGAAGTTGTAGACATAGTATGTTGTTTACGCAGCAATCATATAAAATTTGTGAAGTGGAAACCAGTTACACGCTTGTTCCGGAATCTCGGATTTTCAGTACCGCGAAGACCCTTGCCCTCAAAGAAGTATGTCCCGGTTTTGGTACCTGTTTTCTTCTCGCTTGCTCAAAGCAGCAGTCGGTTCCCCTGTTTACTAAACGACGTGGGCAGGTCCCGAATCTGCCAACAGAGATCGATTACTGCCTGGCTGATCCGGAATCATGAGCTGGAATCGCTTTTTCCCTGCTTTTGGCCGGGTCGTCTCCTTCCTGCAACCCGCTGGAGATATACGCTGGAGGAAAGTGGCATATTCCGTGCATTTTCCATGAGACTGTCTACAAGTACCGCCTGCTCCCTGCTCCACTCGGCATTCGGTGTCCGTTTCAGCCATGCTGCATAAGATTGCGGACAAATGCCAGACGCTCGATCCCCCCTGCCTGCGTGAGGATCCCAAATCCACGTTCCTTCCTTTTAGTTCGCGGCAAAGAGGGCCGGAAAAGACACGCCATTCATTCCTTTATGTGCTCGTAAAACCGGCTGAACAGTAACAAACTAAAAAAAAGTAAAAAATTACAGACCTTCTTACAGCAGTCCTGGTGCCTTGACCCGGAATTTCTGCCAGAGCACACGGCCCATGACCCGGAACGTGTAATCCAGTTCGTCGAAACTGGGGATGTCGTGCTCTTTTAACATCTCCCGGCCCACGTTCAACGAGTCCCCGCCGAGCATGGTCACGATCAACCGGTTCTCGGTCTTTTCGGAGAACTTCAGGATCTGCCGTGCCAGTTGTTCCGAGGTGAGCACAAGGTTGGGGAAGTCGACGATAAAGGCCATGTCCCAGAGGTCCCCGTGTTTTGTCAGCACTTCAAATGTCTTCTCAAACCGCTTCTCGGTCGCATCTCCCAGGAGATCGATGGGGTTCCCCTTGTTCCAGAACTCGGGGAGGAACTCGTTGAGTTCTTCGATAACATTCTTGGGAAGATCGATAATATCGATACCGTACCTCTCCGAATAATCTGATGAGAGCACGGCAAACCCTCCGGCATTGGTGATGATAACTGCACGCTTCCCTTTCGGGTAACGCTTCGGGTGGGCGAGCATCCGCGCTGCAAGGAACGCACCGGTCAACGTATGTACTGCAATAACACCGGACTTGCGGAACGCTTCCATGTAGACATCGTACGAACCGGAGAGCGAGCCGGTGTGCGATGACGCGGCTGCTGAACCCCGGCGGGAAGACCCGGACTTGATCGCGATGACCGGCTTTGACTGCGCCACTTTCGACACAACTTCCATGAATGCCTTGCCATCATTGATCTGCTCGATGTACATGATGATCGCTTTCGTTTTCGGATCCTTCTCTACGTACTGGAGGTAATCGAGGAAGTCGAGGTCGCACTGGTTGCCGACCGAGATAACGTTCGAGAAACCGATATTCTGTGCAAGGCTCCAGTCCACGACCGTGTTGATAATGGCCCCGCTCTGCGAGAGGAACGCGATGTTACCGGGCTTTGGCGACTGGTGGACGTAGGTGGTATCGATGCCCCGTGGGGGAACAATAATGCCAAGGCAGTTGGGACCGATGAGCCGCGTGTGGTGCCCTTTCGCGATCGCCACGACCCGGTCCTCAAGCGCCTTGCCCTCAGGTCCCATTTCCTTAAACCCGGCAGTGACGATGATGACCATCGGAACACCCTTTGCACCGCACTCTTCAACTACTGACGGTACATGGATGGCAGGAACCGTGACAACTGCCATGTCAACCGGGGCCGGGATGGCAGAGATGGTGGGGTATGCCTTGAGCCCCTGGATCTCCGAACGCTTGTTGTTGACCGGGTAGAGTTGTCCCGGGAAATGCAGGAGATTATGCATGACGGCGTACCCCATCTTGGACGAGTCCTGCGAAGCGCCGATCACTGCGATCGATCGCGGGGTGAAATATTCTATTGGTACCGGGATGCGCTCTTTTCTCACCACTTCCTGTACAGTATCCGAAACGATCACGCGGGCATCGACCGCACAGGCACCGGATTCGTACAGCCGGAGCGGGTTGACATCGAACTCAACGATATGCTCATTCTCCGAAAAGAAGCGGCAGACATTCCCGATGATTCGAACAAGGGTTTCCTCATCCCGGGGTTTTGATCCCCGGTAGCCGGCGATAAGCGGGTACGCGTTGATCTCGTGAATCATCTGCCGGATTTCATCTTCGGTCACCGGCAGGATACGCAGTGTCACGTCCTTCATGAGCTCGACCATCGTGCCGCCCATACCAAACGTAATCACTTTCCCAAAGGCCGGGTCAGTTCTCCCGCCGATGATAAGCTCGAGGCCGGGTTCTGCCTGCTGCTCGACCATCACCCCGTCGATCTCTGCCTCGGCATTGTAGGTCTTCGCGTTGTCGATGATTTTCGTAAACGCACCAAGGGCTGCTTTTTTGCTGCCGATACCGACCATCACACCGCCCGCGTCGCTTTTGTGGACGATCTGCGGGGAGATGATCTTCATGACCACCGGGCATCCCATCTTCTCGGCCGCGGTGGCTGCATCCTCGCCGTTTTTCACGATCTGGTATTCAGGGACCGGGATCTCGTATTTCCGTAAAATGTCGTATCCTTCAGCTTCAGACAGCATCTTCTGGGTCACAATGTTCACCTCGTTTCATGGATTACGGAGATTTTGCATCGTTCTTTTCTCCACAGACTGTTTCTGGCATGCAGAAAAGAAAGGTCCAGGAACTGGACACAGGTGCATAACAGGATTCATTGATATAATAAGAAATTTGGCGATGCTTCATTTAAATGTACTGAAAGGTAAGCAATGCGCGAGATAGGGCAAACGGACAGGTATTTGAACGATTTTGACAATTCTGACCACAAAGATTAACTTTAATTCATCATTATTGATAATGTAGATTAGAGGAACATTATGGATGAGAGCGCAGATTCCGGACAGGAACCAAAATACTACACACCGGATCCTTCCTATCGCGTGCACAGCTGGATGGGGGATTACACCTGGACCTACAACGAATTTGTCAAAAACCCGGATAAATTCTGGGATAACATTGCAAAGCAACTCCACTGGTTCAAACCCTATGATAAAGTCAGCGAGTGGAACTACCCGTATGCAAAATGGTTTGTCAACGGCAAGACCAACATCACCTACAACTGCCTTGACCGGCACGTGCTGGGCGATCGGCGCAACAAGGTGGCGCTGATCTGGAAAGGCGAGCACTACAACGAGGAGCGGGTTTTTACCTACCGGCAATTGTACCGGGAAGTACAGAGATTTGCAAACGGTTTGAAAAAACTCGGCGTGGTAAAAGGCGACCGGGTCTGTATCTACATGCCGGTTATTCCTGAACAGGTGATCGCCATGCTCGCCTGCACCCGGATCGGTGCTATCCATTCCGTGGTATTCGGGGGATACGGGGCGGCAGCCCTCAACCAGCGAATTGTAGGTGCCGGCGCGAAGATTGTGATCACGGCCGATATGGCGATCCGGCGGGGGAAGGCAATCCCGCTCAAGCACGTAATCGAAGAGGCAATTATTGACGCCCCGACGGTTGAACACCTTATTATCCTGCGCCGTGAACAACGCACCCCGGTTGAAATCCACAGCGAGATGGAGATCGATTTCTACGATGTGATGGCTGACGTGGATGCCAACTGTCCTGCTGAGGTCATGGATGCGGAAGACCCGCTCTTTATCCTGTACACGAGCGGGACGACCGGCGCCCCGAAGGGGATTGTCCATACCTGCGGGGGGTACATGGTCGGGGCATACTACACGACCAAGTATATTTTTGACATCAAGGAGCACGATGTCTACTGGTGCACCGCAGACCCGGGCTGGATCACCGGCCATTCCTACGTGATCTACGGGCCGCTTTCGGTCGGCGCCACAGTCCTTATCACGGAGAGCACGCCCGATTACCCGGATCCCGGGATATGGTGGAAGATTGTCGAGGAGTACGGTGTCAATATCCTGTACACCGCCCCGACCGCAATCCGTATGTTTATGAAACTCGGGCGGGAATGGCCCGACAAGTACAACCTGAGTTCCCTGCGGGTGCTCGGTTCGGTCGGCGAGCCGCTCAACCCGGAAGCATTTGAGTGGTTCTACCACGTGATTGGGAGGGATAAATGTCCCATCGTGGATACCTGGTGGCAGACCGAGACCGGTATGCACATGGTAACCACGGTGCTCGGCGAACCTATGCGGCCGGGCTACGTTGGCAAGTCCATCCCCGGCGTTGTGGCGGATGTGGCAGACAAGGACGGTAAAAGTGTCGAACCGGGTAAGAGCGGCTTTCTCGTGATCCGGCAGCCCTGGCCTGCAATGATGCGGACGATCTGGAATAACGACGAACGGTACCGCAAGTACTGGGAGACTATTCCCGGGTGTTACATGGTGGGCGACCTTGCAATAAAACGCGAGGATGGGTACATCATGGTGATTGGCAGATCCGACGACCTTATCATTGTCTCCGGCCACAACATTGGCACGGCCGAGGTCGAGAGCGCACTTGTCTCCCACAAGGCAGTTGCGGAAGCCGCCGTGATCGGAAAGCCCGATCCACTCAAGGGGAACACGATCAAGGCGTTTGTCACGCTCCGTGTCGGCCATACCCCGAGCGAAAAACTGAAAAAAGAACTGATCTACCATGTACGGATCACGCTTGGGCCCATTGCCATGCCTTCGGAGATCGAGTTCACGGACTCGCTCCCCAAAACCCGGAGCGGCAAAATTGTCCGGCGCATTCTTAAGGCAAAAGAGATGGGCATGGATCCGGGGGACATCTCAACCCTTGACGAGTGATGCAGGTACCGGGCCACGATTCCATCCTTTTTTTATTTTTTGACACGTGATCGCCAGATCCTGTGCCGGACACAGATCTGCCAGAACGGGAATTTTTCTGACGGATAGTCACAATATCCGGGTTAGAAAAAAAACGGATCCGGCGGGTGTCCCGATTTATATATCCACCCCGCCGTTTAACCCGATGCATTTTTATAGGGTGATTGCCTTTCTTTATATGCTTTATAAATGGGGATAGACTAAAAACGATATCTCCGGCCATAAAAGAGATCGTGAACGAAAAGGTGATGAATGCCATGAAGGTCAAACCAGAGGATTCTCTTAAGATAGAAAACATCGTTGCTTCCGCAAAAGTGACGGATTACCTCGACCTGCCGGAACTTGCATCCAAGATCGAGGGTGCAGAATATAACAAGAAACGGTTCCCCGGTGTTGTACTGCGCATGCAGAATCCCAAGATCGCCGCGCTTGTCTTTGGTTCGGGAAAAGTAGTGCTGACCGGTGCAAAAAGTATCGACAACCTTTCAAAAGGACTTATTATTCTCGGAAACCTGCTCCGCAGTTTTAATATTGATATTCCCAAAAAACTCACCTATAAGGTCCAGAACATTGTCACCTCTGCCGATCTTGCGGTCCCGATTAACTTAAACAAAATCGCTGTCGGGTTTAACCTTGACCGGATCGAGTACGAACCCGAACAGTTCCCGGGTCTTGTCTACCGTCTCGAAGACCCCAAGGTCGTCGTTCTTCTCTTTGGCTCGGGAAAACTCATTATCACCGGAGGCAAGGTACCTGAAGACGCAAATAAGGCTGTGGTGAAGATCCTCGCGGATCTCCGCAGCCTTGGCCTGATGTAATACTTTTTTGGTTCTTTTTTAATCCTCAAAACTATCTCTCTTAACACGCTCTGGCGCTTTTTCACCAGTATTTTTTTCACCGGTATTATCTCTGCCCCACCCGGGGTACCCCCATAGAGCGATAATCTTCGGGAAGGTAATACGGACATCATCGCGAACGCATAAGGGTGAGGTTCGGAAGAACAGGCATGGTTCCCTTACACAACGGTACTTTTGCAAAGGAGTGAAAAAAAGAGGTGGGGGTGTTTCTCCCCGGTATGATGATGGATTCCTGTTGGATTGCTGGATCTTGTGAAGAGGTACTTGTGACATTCTGCCCTGATCGGGCATCAGAGGAAATGTAAATTAAATCATGTCTCTTTTTGGGTATCATCTCCATTTTTTTTAAATCTGTGGAGACTCTGCAGCCGGAGCCGGCAGATTCCCCGGTTTTTAGTGCCACCCCATTGCGCCTGCGCTGCCGATTACCAGGGTAAGGGCAGAAAATGCCATGAGTGCTGCATAGTAGATTTTTGGGGTTTTCATTCTGGATCTCCGGTATGTTTTTCCTGCAGGTGTTTGTACTTCCCGTACGAACACCACGTATCTTATGTTTTACATTTTGTAATAAATGCTTTCTGGATACCAGGAGGATAATTTAAAAACGGTTTGGGAAAGTGCGTGACCAAATCAGGTACAACCGGATAATTATGCAGGGAAAATTATCTCCCGTTGATGCCATTGCCGGGTGAAAACCGGTTGTGCCGGTAACCTGGTTACGGCGCTTTTAAAAATAATTGGGGATCCTTGCATATCCGGTGCTGGATCGGTGGTCGTTACCTCTTCTTTTCTACCATCGCCCGGATCTGCCGGATCATCGCGGAGAATTCCCCGGCCTCCGGTATTCCTTTGGCAAATTCCACGTCGCTGCACCGTTCGAGCAGTACCATGATCGCATCCGGCTGCCCCGCGTCTTTTGACGCAGCAAGCACCGGTCCGAGTTCGGCGTTCGTGAGTTCGCGCCGGTCCCCAAGATCGTACGAGAGGAAAATCCGGGTGGCCCGGCCGGCAAGGCCGTACGCGTCCCGGTAATCGTGCCGGTGAAAGGCTTCTTCTGCTTCGGCAAGCAGCCGCAGGGCCTCCTGCCGGTGATCAAACGGCACAGGGGTCGGGCGGGGTGGTAATCGTTCTGGCGGCAGGATCTTTGTTCGCCCTTTCAGGCGCCGGTACACCCACCATGCACAGATCGCAAGGATGATCGCAAGTGCCACGACAGAACCGATGAGGAGATAGTTTACTTTCCCTTGTTCCATCGCAAGCGAGATCTGCGTCACGTTCCCGTTGTCGACGGTTGCATTCACGTACGCCGGTGATCCCTTTTCTGAGAGATACGTGATGTTGACCGTCGCCCCGGAAAGGGTCACGTTCATGAGCGTCTGGTTTCTCCCGTATCCGTTCCCTGCAAGTTCACCCGTAAACGACTGGTAGGTCGCATTCGCGATCAGGGGTGCGGTCACGTTGACTGCCGCGGCTGACTGTTCGGTTACGAAGGGTACCGTCCCTCCCGACATGGTTCCCTGCAGGTTCACCTTATCCCCGGCTGCGTTCTGGTAGAGCATCGAAAAGGTGCCTGTATCGCCTTCTGTCGGGTTTGCGTTCATGGACTGACGGGTAAATCCGTCCGCTGCAAGGGTTTCGTTTGCCTGCGAGAGTAACGGATCGGCCGCGAGCCGCTCGTTAAACTCCTGCTGGTTCTTCTCTTTTTCTGCTGCCTCACGCTGGAGCTGTTCCTTAAGAGCAGCAGTGTCCTGCGACATCTGGCTGTTCTGGAGTGCGGACTGGGATGAGGATAAAGACTGCGATGACGACGAGTCCCGGCCGGCCTGCTGCTGGACTGATACCGACTGCTGCACGATCTGGACGGAACTGGTTCCAAAACCCGATGACGCTGCACTGCTCGTGCTCGTGACCTGCTTCTGTTGTCCCGATGAAGACTGCGAGGGGTTCTGCACGAAGTGGACAATAATTTCCGGCAGGGTCACTTCGGTGGAGGAGGGATTCGTGTACTGGAAGGCGACCTGGATTTTTACCGACTTTGGAACGTCCGATGTGCCGGCGCTGATGTTGAGGAATGAATTCCCTGACGGGATCGTTGTTGTGTAGACCCGGTTCTTGGTGCTCGTCATGACCGTCCCGGAACTTTGCAACTGCTCGACCGTGGTAAATTTCAGCGTTCCGTCAACCGCATCGGAATACGTGTTTGAGACCGGGAGGGCAATCTCTGCGATCTCGTTGAGCCCGAAATAATAATCTGTCTGGTCCGAACTTATCGTGATGCTGGCGGCAATGGTCGCCGGGACCAGCAGTGCAACAAAAAGGAGCAGGATGATACCTGCACGGTATGCCTTCATTGGATGATCCGCCCCCTGCCGTACCTGAGCCAGAGTTCAGCGCAGAGCAGGACGAGTGCCCCAAAAATGAAATAATCCTTGATGCTCGTGTCCTCTTTCTCGTGCACGATGTTCGGGGACAGGCCGGCGTACACATCCTTGAGGGTTCTCTCATCCACCGACTTGTAGTACTTGCCGCCGGTCTGGTCGGCGATGGACTGAAGCGTCGCTTCATCAAGCTGGGCATACTGAGGGTTACCCAGCCAGTCATAACCAAGGACGGTCGGGGTCGAAGACCCGAGGCCGACCGTGTAGACCGGGATGCCAGCGGATTTTGCAAGCGCGCTTGCCTCATCGGGCGTGACGACTCCTGCATTGTTGACGCCGTCCGAGAGCAGGATGATAACACTCTTCTTGTTGGGTACCGACCGGGCCATGTCCACGGCAAGGGCAAGGCCGTCACCGATCGCTGTCTCTCCCGATTTTGGGGAGATGGCCTCAATCTTCTCTTTAACCCGGTCCTTGTCCTGGCTCAGGTATGCTGCCGTTGTCGCACCGGACTCAAAGATCACGACCCCGGTAGAATCCTTCGGGTCGAGGCTCCCGACCAGCAGTCCGGCGGCGCTCTTTGCTGCCTCGATGCGCGAGGGCTGGTAGTCGGTCGCCTGCATGCTACCCGAGATATCCATGACGAGGATCACGTTCGTGCCCTCTTTTGTCTGTTCGAGCGGGATGTGGGGATCGGCCAGCCCGATCACGAGAAGGCCAATGACCGCAAGGGCGACGATAAAGAGGACATGCGTCCTCTTTGATTTCTGTGCATTACCGAGCGCCGACTTCACAAACGCGATCCGGGAGAACGCGATCGCTTCCTGCTTCTTTTTCCGGATGATATACCAGTAGACCCCGGCAAGGATCGGGATTACGACGAGTGCAAGGAGCCAGAGCGGCTCATAAAACCCGGACATAGCCAGACCTCCTCTGTGCGACCCCGGCAAAGAACCGTTTCAGCGGGATGTCGTAGGGTTCGTCGGTCAAAAGTGCGACTTCCCGGATCCGGTTGCGGGCAAACTCCGTGTGCATTTCGTCCTCTGCTCCCGTGACAAGGTCCCGGTACCGCTGCCGGAACGCCGGGTCCGAGGTATCGACAAGGATCTGCTCCCCCGTCTCCGAATCCTCAAGTTCGATGAGGCCCACGTCCGGCAGCTCCTGCTCGCGCGGGTCGGCGATCCGGATCGCAAGCACCTCGTGCCGGCGCCGCAGGATCCGCAGCGGCAGCGAGAACGAGGGCGAGGCAAAATCCGAGAGGATGATAACCGAGCTCCTGCGCGAGAGGATGGTGGCAAGGAATTTTACCGCGACCGAAAGATCGGTCTTCTGCGATACGGCCACGTGATCGATCATCACGTTGAAGAGAGACGCGAGGTGTTTCCGCCCCCTTTTTGCCGGGATGTATTTCTCCACCCGGTCACTGAAGAGCACGAGACCGATACGATCGTTGTTTTTTACCGCCGCAAACGCGAGGCTCGCGGTCACTTCGAGGATCTTTCTCTGTTTTGTCGTGTCTGACCCAAAGCCGGCAGAACCGGAGATATCCACGACAAAGTAGAAGGTCTGGTCTCGCTCCTCGGTGAACTCCTTGATGTACGGGTGGTTGTACCGTGCCGTCACCTTCCAGTCGATCGACCGGATATCGTCACCGGGCACGTACTCGCGGATCTCGGAGAACTCGACACCCTGCCCTTTAAAGACCGAGTGGTGGAGCCCGGACTGGAGCCCTTCGACAAGGACGCCGGTCGCGAGATCGATCTTCTTGAGCTGCCGGATCAGTTCGGTGCGGTCGTCCATATGGCATCCCCCGCACAGGATCTGGTAGTCACGGGCTGGCTGCACAGGGCAGACCGGCCCGGCACTGGCACTGCATGGGTCATGGCGATCACGGCACCTTGACGACACCAAGGATGCGGTCGATGATCCGGTCGGTGGTGATCCCGTCGGCCTCCCCTTCGTACGTCAGGAGGATCCGGTGTCGGAGGACATCGTGGGCAACAGCCTTGAGGTCCTCGGGGATCACGTAGCCCCGGCCGGCGAGCAGGGCATGGGCCTTGCCGCCGAGGACCAAAAAGATCGAGGCCCGGGGCGAGGCGCCAAGAGCGATGTATCTTGCCTCTTCGATGCCATACGCATCGGGATGCCGGGTCGCGTCCACGAGTTCGCAGGCATAACGCTTGATCGCCGCATCCGCGTACACCTTCTGCGTGAATGCCTGTATCTCGAGAATCTTTTCTTTCGTTACCACCTTTTTCGGGGTGACTGTCGTTCCTTCCGTGAACCGGTCAAGCACCGTGACTTCATCGTTCTTGTCCGGGTAGGTCATGAGCACCTTGAACATGAACCGGTCGACCTGCGCCTCAGGAAGCGGGTACGTGCCCTCCGACTCGATCGGGTTCTCGGTCGCAAGCACAAAGAACGGCCGGGCAAGCGTGTGGGTCTCGCCCTGGATCGTGACCTGCCGTTCCTGCATCGCCTCTAAAAGAGCC
>Ga0172381_10002111_pt1 | contig 22496 bp, 22 predicted proteins | sample Leawel6488metaG_FD_119754 | JGI IMG/M metagenome (GOLD analysis project Ga0172381, IMG submission 119754) | Leachate microbial communities from a municipal landfill in Southern Ontario, Canada - Leachate well 64-88 metaG | ecosystem: Engineered > Solid waste > Landfill > Unclassified | place...
ACGATTTCAAATTTTATAGTCTTATTGGACATAGATTATTTCTTGGCGATTAAATCTTCAATGCCGCCAATCATATAGAAATCGTCCTCGCTCTTATCATCATACTTGCCATCCAAAATTTCCTTGAAACCGCGAACAGTATCGGCCAGTTTAACGTATTTACCCGGACGGCCGGTAAAGGCTTCGGCGACAAAGTTAGGCTGAGATAGGAATTTCTGAATCTTGCGGGCGCGGGCGACAATAACCTTGTCTTCGGCGGATAATTCTTCCATGCCTAAAATCGCGATGATATCCTGCAAATCCTTATACCGCTGTAAAATCTTCTGGACGCCGCGAGCCGCCTCGTAATGGTCCTGACCGACGATTTTCGGATCCAGGATAATAGAGGAGGAATCAAGCGGATCAACCGCCGGATAAAGGCCTAATTCCGATAAGGAGCGGGACAAAACGACCGTGGAATCTAAATGTCCGAAAGTGGTGGCCGGCGCCGGATCGGTCAAGTCATCGGCCGGAACATAAACAGCCTGAATGGAAGTGATGGAGCCGTCTTTGGTGGAAGTGATACGTTCCTGAAGCTCGCCCATTTCCGAGGCTAGGGTCGGTTGATAACCCACAGCGGAAGGCATACGGCCTAAAAGCGCGGAAACCTCCGAACCGGCCTGAGTGAAACGGAAAATATTATCCACGAAAAACAAAACGTCCTGATGTTTCTCATCGCGAAAATATTCGGCGATGGATAATCCGGATAAAGCGACGCGGGCGCGGGAACCCGGCGGTTCATTCATCTGGCCGAAGACCATGGACACTTTATCAATAACGCCGCTTTCTTTAAACTCATGATATAAGTCGTTGCCTTCGCGGGTTCTTTCGCCGACGCCGGCGAAAACAGAATAACCGCCGTGTTCGGAAGCGATGTTATGGATTAATTCCTGAATAACGACGGTCTTGCCGACGCCGGCGCCGCCGAACATGCCGACTTTTCCGCCTTTGACAATCGGGCAAATAAGATCAATAACCTTAATGCCGGTTTCCAGAATTTCCGTACTGTTGGATTGATCAACGAACTTCGGAGCGGGCCGATGAATCGGATATTTCTTTTCGGTCTTGACCGGAGCACCGCCGTCAACGACTTCACCGAGGACGTTAAAAATTCGGCCTAAGGTTTCCTGGCCGACCGGTACGGAAATAGCCGCGCCCGTATCAGTCACTTTATCGCCGCGCTTTAAGCCGTCGGTCGTACCCATAGCCACACAGCGGACGACATTGGAGCCGATATGCTGTTCAACTTCCAGAGTTAAAAGCTGACCGCCGAGCTCCAGAGTTAAAGCGTTATAAATCTCCGGTAATTTATTTTCAAAATAGACATCGACGACGACGCCGATAACCTGTTTGATAATTCCTTCATTTTTCTTAAGATCTTTCATATTATTTAAATTATTTATTCTGCTAACGCGTTCGCTCCGGCCGAAATTTCCGCGATTTCCGCGGTGATGCCGGCTTGGCGGGCTTTATTATAAAATAAGGTTAACTCGCTGACCATATCATTGGCCGCTTCGGTCGCCTGATGCATCGCGGTCATGCGCGCGCTGTGCTCGGAAGCGTTCGCTTCCAGAAACGCCTGGAACAACTGAATTTCCAATAAACGCGGAATCATCATATCCAGAACTTCGCGCGGCGACGGTTCAAAAGTATATTCTATCAAGGGAACGGCCGATTCGCTCGCCGAAGAAGAACCGGGTTCAACCTTATCTGTCTGGCTGGCGGTGCCCAGATATGAATCAATTTTTTCCGTTTCAACCGGGAGTAATTGCTTGACGCGAGGAATTTGCTTGGCCGGATTGACGAAATCGGTATAAGCGACAAAAATCTTATCATACCGGCCGCTTAAGTAATCATTTAAGGCCATTTTAACGATCGGGTAGATATCGCGGGCATCGGCTAAGACATCGCTTTTTTCAAATTCGGCGATTACCGCCTGGCCGTGCTGATGAACGGACGCGCCTTTCTTGCCGGCGAGAATAAAATCGGTCTTAACCCCGGGATGGCGCTTTAAAGATTGCTCCGCTTTATTTATAACCGCGGAATTATAACCGCCGCACATGCCGCGATTAGAAGATATTAGAATAACGGCCGCGTTCTTGATTTCCGGGCGCGGCGCTAAGAGCGGATGAGATTCCTCGTTCTTGGATTTTTCCAGAGCCGCCAAACGCAAAACCGTTTCCCAGCTCAAAGAAGCATAGGCGCGAGTCTTTAAAACCGCTTCAATCGCTTTTCTCATTTTGGCCGCCGCCACCATTTCCATCGCTTTCGTAATTTTCTTAGTACTGGTAACGGATTTGATGCGGCGGGATATTTCCTTTGTCTTGGCCATATGATTGATTAAAATATATTTTTCGCTTAGATGATTTCTGCGGCAAAATCATTTATAATGATTTTGCTGTACGAAATCATATGCGCTCCAAATATATTTTAATCCATTAACACTTTACTTTATTAGATAATCAACCGTTGCTTTATAGTCTTCAATTAATTTCTTCAACTCATTTTCAACCTCGGCGTCTATTTCTTTCTTGGTTTCAATCGCCTTTAAGACAGCGTCATTTAAATCGGCATATTTATATAAACCGGCTTCAAATTCTTTAATGCGCTCAACCGGGACATTATCCATAAAACCGTTAATCAGAGCGTAATAAGCGGCGACTTGTTTGGAAACCGATAAAGGCTGATACTGATCCTGCTTAAAGATTTCATATAAACGTTTGCCCCGCTCCAGCTTCTTGGTAGTTTCGGCGTCCAAGTCCGATCCGAACTGGGAAAAAGCCGCAAGTTCGCGATATTGAGCCGCTTCCAGGCGCATCCGGCCGGCGACTTTCTTCATCGCCTTGATTTGCGCCGAAGAGCCGACGCGGGAAACGGACAGACCGGCGTTAACGGCCGGGCGATTGCCTTTATAGAATAAGTCCGGTTCCAAGAAAATCTGGCCGTCGGTGATGGAAATAACGTTAGTCGGAATATAAGCGGATAAATCTCCGGCCTGGGTTTCAATGATCGGCAGAGCCGTGATTGAACCGCCGCCAAAATCTTTATTCAATTTACAAGCGCGTTCCAATAAGCGGGAGTGGAGATAGAAAACATCGCCCGGATAAGCTTCGCGTCCCGGGGGTCGGCGGAGCAATAAAGAAATTTCCCGATGCGAAGAGGCGTGCTTGGATAAATCATCGTAAATAATTAAAACATCCTCGCCTTTATCCAAAAAATATTCGGCCATCGCGCAACCGGCGTAAGGCGCGATATATAATAAGGAGGCGGAAGTGGAAGCGCCGGCTAAAACAATCGTCGTATATTCCATAGCACCGGCTTCAGTCAGTTTAGTGACGAGATTGGCGACCTTGGATTCTTTCTGGCCGATAGCGACATAAACGCATTTCATATTCTGGCCCTTCTGATTAATGATAGTGTCTATCGCCAGAGCGGTCTTGCCCAGCTGGCGATCGCCGATAATTAATTCTCTCTGGCCACGGCCGATCGGAATCATGGCGTCAATCGCTTTGATACCGGTCTGAACCGGCTGTTTTACGGATTCCCGGGTAATGACGCCCGGAGCGATCTTTTCAATCGGATAGAATTTCGCGGCTTCAATTTTGCCTTTGCCGTCCAGAGGTTCGCCGAGCGGATTGACGACGCGGCCGATCATATTTTCACCGACCGGAACTTCCAAAATTCTTTTGGTCGCGACCACCTCGTCGCCTTCCTTAATCGCGGTATAGTCGCCTAAAATTATGGCGCCGACCTGATTTTCTTCAAGATTCAAAGCCACGCCGGTAACTTCAGCGGTTTCGGTCTTAAAAATTAAAATTTCGCTCATCATCGCTTCGGCCAAACCGGAAACGAGCGCGATGCCGTCGGAAACTTTCAAAACTTTCCCGACTGATTTTTCGCTCACTTCGGCTTTAAAGCCGGATATTTCTTCTTTCAGCTGTTCAACGATGAAATCCTTAGTGCTTGACATATTATTTATTTTATGATATAATGAATTTAGTAAATAATTCAGTATTAACGTTCTTAAACAATTTAACCATGATTAGCGTTTATAGTTATATTTCCGGCGTTCTCTTTCTTGTGGGCGTAGTAATGATTTTTTTCCTGTCTCCTGAGTACCAGCCGAGACTAAAAATTAATTATTTCTTTCAGAGCCTTGTGATAAAAATCATAGGATTAGCTTTGATAATTTTATCAGCTATCTCGTTTACTCTCAGTCGGATTGAAGTTCTAATTCAATCATTAGAATGATTAAAAACTTTAATGCCACCAAGCCATCAACACACCGATGGCTTTTTTATTTTCAAAAAACCTATTTCTCCAACTCCAGCCTCAGGCTATCTAAACTGTTTTTCAAACTTCCGTCCAATACCTTGCTCCCATATCTTAAAACAAATCCGCCGATAAGTTCCGGGTCAATCTTTTCTTCCAAAATAATTTTCTTCGCGTCGGTTTTGGCTTTTAAGTAATCAACCACCGTATCGCGGGCGGTCGGGCCTAATTCGCGCGCGCTTTCCAGCGTCGCGACGATTTCGCCGTGCTCTTGATTCCAAATTTCATTAAACGCCGCGATAATCGCCTCTTCCTTATTTAATTCCCGATTTTTTCCCAGAATCGCGACAAAATTTTGCAAAACCGCCTTAGCGTCAGGCTCGGATTTGCCGGCGATTGAATCATATAGACTTTGCGCGTATTGTTGGGCGGATATTTTCATAAATTCAGAAAAACCATTTTTTATTTCACCATCTTTTTAATTAATTCCCGGTCTTTATCACCGTTCATCTTCTCATTCAATAATTTTTCTACCGTTAAAATAACCAGTTCGGCGACTTCTTTCTTCAGTTCTTTCAAGGTTTCCGCTTTCTCGCGGACTAATTTCGCCTTTTCGGCATTAATAACCTGGCCGATTTCTTCTTTGGCTTTAATAAGCAATTCCCCTTTTCTGGCCTCGCCGCGTTTATCGGCTTCTTCAATAATAAGATTGGCCTGCTTCTTGGCGGCGTTGATGATTTCAGTCTGTTCTTTTTCCGTCAAAGCCAGACGCTTCTCAATCGCATCGGCGTCTTTCAAACTCTTATCGATTTTTTCGCTGCGCTCCGCCATGACTTTAACCAGAGGTTTAAAGGCAAAAAAATATAAGACGGAAAAAACAATCGCGAAATTAACCAATTGAGCGACTAATAATTTCACGTCGACGTGAAAAGTTGAGATTAATGATTCCATATTTATATTGCTAAATATTCTTTGCTAATAATCTAGCGCTTTCTCCCGTCCGCCAGCCGGCTCCGCCAGTTGGCGGATGGCGGAGGCGGACAGGAGAAATCCGTCAAAATATTATTTGATACTGAAAGCGATAACGAGCGCGTAAATAGCGACCGCTTCGGCGAAGGCCGCGACTAAAAGCATCGGAACCAAAATCTTACCGGCCGCTTCCGGGTTGCGTCCAATGGCTTCCATGGCTTTGGCGCCGATAAAACCGATACCCAGAGCCGGACCGATAGAACCCAGGCCGATAGCCAGGGCTTTCGCTAACATAACGTTTTCCATAATTTTATTAGCCGGACGAGAGGATATTCATTCCCGCCCCGCTTTTATTTAAATTTTTAATTAATGTTCTTCAGCGGTCGTGTTAATCGTTAAATATGTCAAGATTAACATCGCAAAAATAAGCGCCTGAATCAGGCCGACCAGAATTTCCAAAAATAAAAACGGAATCGGAACTCCATAGGCGAGCAAAGCTGACATCGAGGCGAGCAAAACCTCGCCGGCAAAAACATTGCCGAACAAACGGAAGGAGAGGCTGGCGACTTTCGCCAATTCGCCGACGATTTCAATCAGGCCGACAAAAGCTTTGATCGGGTTAATCAATAAAATCATCGGATCTTTCATTACTTTTTTCGGTATTTCCAAAAACGCTTTAATATTAATGAATTTATTCAAATATTTCCACCAGCCTATGGCCAACACGCCCATGATATGGCTCAGTACGACGCCTAAAGTCGCCAAAGCCAGAGTCGTATTCAGATCGGCGGTACCGCCACGCAAATAAGGAATAAAAATCTTTTCGCCGTGCTCGCTGGCAATTTGGCCGATAGAGCCGACGCCGGGTAAAATCCCCATCCAATTATTGATAAGGATGAAAAAGAAAAAAGCCAGGACGACCGGAGCGAATTTTAATGATTTCTTACGGCTGCCGGTGACTCCGTCGAATATTCCCAAAAAACCTTCAATAATCATTTCTAAGGCGTTCTGCAAGCCGGTCGGAACTTTCTTGATATTGCGGCGGACAAGCAAAGCTAAAATAGCGATAATCACCAAGGCGACCATCGAAGTCGCTAAAGCGTTAGTAATCGGAAAACCGCCGATATGAGCTATCGGTTCGGCATATAAAGTATTCTCATGAATTATTTCTTCTCCCGCCATTTTATATCAGGTTAAATTTTAATTCTTGTCCGCTTCCGGTTTCTTAGTCTTATCCGCGGCGTAATCTTTTTCAATTTTTTTAAATTCTTTTAAAGCGTTAATAACCAAGCCATAAATAGAAATAAGGAAACAAACCCCGATTGTCGTCAAGAATAGCCAGGGATCGGTTCCGAAATGCCTGTCCAACCAGCGGCCGAGAAACAAGCCAATAATGACCGGAAAAGCGATCCAGCCTGAAATATTAGCCATAACTCTTAGGGCTAAGCTCCAGGAATCATTTTTCATATTATTTGAATGTTTTTAACAACTCATTTATATCGCAAAAAACCCTAAGTGTCAACCCTCCGATTTTTAGGGTCAAGGTCGTATTCGCGGCTAAATTCTAAAGAAATTACGAGCGGTCGCCGTGGTCACCTCCGCTACCTTTTCCAGCTTTATTCCTCTAATATCAGCAATTCGATTGGCGACATATTGAACAAGAATCGGTTCATTGCGCTGGCCGCGATAAGGCTCCGGGGTCATATATGGAGTATCGGTCTCAATCATTAATTTATCCAAGGGAATCTTTCTGATTAAGTCATCCCATTGCTTGCTGAAAGTAATCAGCCCGGTAAAAGAAATGAGCAAACCCAGACGAAAATATTTCCAAGCCAGATCTTCATCGCCGGAAAAACAATGGATAACGCCCCAGGGACGATCGACCGGAATTAAATGGCCGTATTCTTTCTTAAAATCATTAAGTATCATGAGTAAATCATCATGCGCTTGGCGGCAATGGATAATCGCCGGCAAATCCAGACTCCGCGCCAAAAGTAATTGCTGGGCAAAAACTTCCTGTTGTTTTTTCTTAATCGCCTGCATATCTTTAGTCGGATCCAAATGATAATAATCCAAACCGATTTCGCCGATAGCCACCGCTTTTTCAAACTTGGCCATCTTTTCATAACTGCCGTAATCAAATTCTTCGGCGCGCGCGACAAAACCGGCGTTAACGCCTTCTTCGCCGGTATCAACCGGACCGTCTTCAAGATGAACCGGATGCAAGCCGATGGCGGCATAAACGCCTTTTTCATACTTATTGGCGTAACTAAGCGCCCGAGCCGAAGTCTTAGATTCAGAACCGACCAAAATCATCCAGGTATCATTATCCAAAGACCGGCGAATAACTTCGTCGGCATCATCCTTAAAGGCGGAAAAATTAACATGAGCGTGGGTATCGATGAACATGTGAATGATTATAACAGATTTTTAAACAAGAAAAAAGGGGCTTTTAAAGATTTTCTGACGTTTTTTTAAACATCCTTGACTAAAATTAAAAAAGGTTATAATATTAACCGATAAATTGCAAAATTTAGTATAAACCGTCCTTTAAAAAATACACCATGAAAAAAGACGAATCTTCACAGAATTTTTTTAAAAACATTTTTAATAGAATCAATAGTTTCCCGACTGCGATTAAACTAATCCAGGAATCGGCTATTTTCCTAACCCGTCAACTTCCGGAAGATAAACGCCAACCCGGTTATTATCTTCAAATTAACGATAATAAAACCGGAATGATAGTTTCATTACTTTACATCCCGATAACGAAATTAGAGAGCGAAAAAGTCGACCTGAAAATGATAATGGCAGGCATCCAAGCAAGAGCGGAATTCTTATTCCGTCATCAAGGGGCTAAAGTCGCCTCTCGACAATCACTTTATGAAAGATCCCCCTCCAGTCCTCCGGGCAGTGTGCTTTTCGGTAATTATGTTTTTACGGTCCGCGGCGTTTATTGCCGGGAACAAGCTTTCGGAAAAAAATTAATTCAAGATGAAAATGACATTAACGAAGCCTTAGCTTTCTTGGCCGGGCTTTATCTATGCTTTAATTCTAAAATTCTCGCGAAGCTTAAATGGGCGCTAGACGCCAACCAAAAGTTAAAAGAGCTGCTGAAATATTTGGCAGACAATCCTATTCATTATTTAAGGGTGATCATAAAAATGTATCAAGGGAGTTTGTCTCTGAAAGATTATATTGATCCGAAATCTCTCCGGGAATTAGGCAAAAATCTCGCCCGCAGCGAAAAATCAAATTAAACTCTGCTAAATTATTTCACCAAAAGCGCAATCACCAAATTGCGCTTTTTTATTTGAAAGTATCTTTAAATCTTAAATATCCAATTCTTCCAGCAGATTTTTTTGTTTCTTATTCAAACTTTTTGGAATCTTCACGACAATTCGGACGAATTGATCGCCTAAGCCGCGATTATGCAATTTAATTACGCCTTTTTCTCTTAATTTAAACACCGTTCCCGACTGCGTCCCTTCCGGAATCTTTAATTTAATCGGCCCGTGGATAGTTTCAATATCAATCTTATCGCCTAAAATCGCTTGCCGGATACTGATTGTTTCTTCCGTCCGAATATCATAGCCGTCGCGAAGGAATTTTTTATGCGCTCTGACCGCGACGCGCAAAAATAAATCGCCGGCGGAAGCGCCTTTAGCTCCGGCCTCACCCTGGCCGCTTAATCGGATTGATTCGCCGTCGTTAATACCGGCGGGAATACGGACTTTAAACTTCACCGACTCATGGTGAATGCCGCTGCCGTCGCATTTCGTGCATTTTTGGGAATAAATCTTCCCTTCGCCGTCGCAATCAGAACAAACCGCCTGCGTTTGGATATTTCCCAGAATAGTCCTTTGAATACGGCTGACTTTACCGGAACCGTGGCAGGTCGGGCAAGTTTCTATTTTCGCTCCCGGCTCCGAGCCATTGCCATGACAACGGTCGCAAGTGATATTTTTAGAAAAGCTTATTTCTTTTTCGCCGCCAAAAACGGCTTCCATAAAATCCAAATTAATTTTCATTTCTAAATCGCGGCCTCTTGATTGCCGACGGGAAGTACCGCGGCTAGAACCGCCGCCGAAGCCGAAAATGTCGCCGAAGCCGCCGAACATATCGCCCAAATCTTCAAAATCAAAATCTTGACCGCCTTGAAAACCGGAAAATCCGCCCCCGGCATTAAAGCCGCCGGCGCCACCGGCCTGGCCGTTTTGAAAAGCGGAACCGAACTGGTCATACTGCTTTCTTTTTTCCGGATTGCCTAAAACCTGATGCGCTTCGTTAAGCTCCTTGAACTTTTCTGCGTCGCCGCCTTTATCCGGATGATGCTCGTGCGCTTTCTTGCGATACGCCGCCTTGATTTCATCCTGAGAAGCGCCTTTGGAAACGCCTAAAATATTGTAATAGTCTTTGGACATAAATTATTTATTCAATAAGTTGTCCCTCCAAGAAGAGAGGCAACCTATGAATAAAAAGTTATTTCTTCTCCTCGACTTCACCCTCAACGACATTTTCATCTTTCTTCCCGTTCGCGCCGGCGTCGGCTCCTCCACTGGCTCCGGCTCCGGCCTGACCCGCGCCCGCCTCGGCTCCGGCCGCACCGGCATTCGGCTGCTGATACATAGCCGCGCCGATTTTCTGCGCGATGGTATTTATCTCTTCCATTTTCTTTTTCATATCCTCAAGATTGCCGGATTCTTTCGCTTTCTTTAATTCCGCGTTCTTGTCTTCCAATTCTTTCTTGTCTTCCGGCTTCATCTTGTCGCCGCTTTCCTTAATCATTTTTTCCATCGTAAAGCTGACGGCGTCAGCCTGATTTTTTATTTCCACTTCTTCTTTTTTCTTCTTATCTTCTTCAGAATGCAATTCCGCTTCCTTCTTCATCTTTTCGATTTCTTCCTTAGATAAACCGGAAGAAGCGGTAATGGTTATCTTCTGCTGCTTATTCGTCGCCTTATCGGTCGCGGAAACATTTAAGATACCGTTAGCATCCAAATCAAATTTTACTTCAACTTGCGGCACGCCGCGCGGGGCGGAGGGAATCCCGTCTAAAGTAAAATGGCCCAAAGTCTTATTGTCGCTCGCCATCGGGCGTTCGCCCTGGACGATATGGATTTCGACCGCTGTCTGGCCATCAGCCGCGGTGGAAAATACCTGAGACTTGGAAGTCGGGATAGTCGTGTTCCTTTCAATTAAAGGCGTGGCTACGCCGCCTAAAGTCTCGATGCCTAAAGTTAAAGGGGTAACATCAAGGAGCAATACATCTTTAACATCGCCTTGAAGCACGCCGGCCTGAACAGCCGCGCCCATAGCCACGACTTCGTCCGGGTTAACGGTCAGGTTCGGTTCTTTGCCGAAAAATTCTTTGACTTTTTGCAATACTAAAGGCATGCGGGTCATACCGCCGACCATGACGACTTCGTTTATATCGCTCAGCTTGAAACCGGAATCAGCTAAAGCCTTCTTACAAGGTTCAATAGTCTTATCGACTAAATCTATGACCAACGCTTCCAGTTTCGCGCGCGACATCTTCATGACTAAATGCTTCGGCCCGTTGGCGTCGGTCGTAATGAACGGCTGATTAATTTCGGTCTCGGTGGCCGTGGATAATTCAATCTTCGCTTTTTCCGCGGATTCTTTAATGCGTTGCAAAGCTAAGGTATCCTTAGATAAATCAATACCCTGGTCTTTCTTAAACTCTTCAATTATCCAATTAATTATTCTCTGATCAAAATCTTCACCGCCCAAATGGGTATCACCGTTAGTGGCTTTAACTTCCACGGTATCGGCGGAAATATCCAGCACGGAAACATCAAAAGTACCGCCGCCCAAATCATAGACGACAATCTTCTGACCTTGTTTCTTATCAAAACCATAGGCGAGCGCAGCCGCGGTCGGTTCGTTAATGATTCTTTTCACATCCAGGCCGGCAATCAGGCCGGCGTCTTTGGTCGCTTGGCGCTGTGAGTCGTTGAAATAAGCCGGGACAGTAATAATCGCCTCGGTAATCTTTTCTCCCAATTTCGCTTCGGCATCGGCTTTTAATTTAGATAAAATCATCGCCGAAATTTCTTGCGGCGTATATTCCTTATCGCCAATTTTTACTTTTACGCCTTCTCCGGACTGAAGAATCTTATACGGTGCGGTTTTTAAATCGCGCTGGACCTCGTCTTCGGAAAAATGACGGCCAATCAAGCGCTTGACGGCGTAAACCGTATTTTCCGGGTTAATGACGGCTTGGCGCTTGGCGCTTTGGCCGACAATGCGTTCGTTGTTCTTGGACATCGCGACAATCGACGGGGTCGTGCGGTTGCCCTCGATGTTTTCCAGAATTTTCGGCGCTCCGCCTTCCATGATAGCCATGGCGGAATTCGTCGTTCCCAAATCAATTCCTAAAATTTTTGACATATTTTTTTATTTAATTATTTTTTCTTAGCTAAAATCTTAATCGTCTTCGGCTTCACTTCCGGCGCTTTCGGAACGGAAATCTTCAGCAGGCCATCCTCGTTTACGGCCGTGGCCTTATCGCCGTCGACTTTCGTCGGCAAAGGAATAGAACGATAGAAAGAGCCGCGGCGGATTTCTTTGCGATAATAATTCTTATCCTCAACTTCGCTCTTCTTTTCGCTCTCGCCTTTAATGGTTAAAACATTATTTTCAATGGAAATATCCACCTTCTCGGGGTCAATTCCGCCCAATTGCGTCTCCACAATAACATTATCCTTATCTTCATACATATCAATCGCGGGGGTAAACCCGAATTGATTGCCGCGCACAGCCGGCAGCATGTCGCCCATCATTTTTTCCATGTCATCAAACTCCGGAAAAAACGGGGCCCATTTTATTAATGACATAAATTTTATCGTCCTCGCCGCAAAACTTAGATTATTATTTAAGTAGATGCGCCAAGGTTAAAATTAAAATATTTTATTTAAATCAATAATTGACCATTAACCCACTATCACTTTCGCGTGCCGGATAACCTTGCCGTTCAACTTATAACCCGGCATGATTTCCTGCTTAACAGTTTCACCCTGGCCGTCAATCGCTTCCATTGAATTATGATCAAATTTTTCGCCGGCGGTTTTTATTTCTTCTATCCCTCTGGTTTCTAAAACGTCTTTAAATTGTTTTAAGACATGGCGGACGCCGATCGCCCAAGGACTTTTAGATTCTTCTTCACTCAGCCCGGCGACCGACATCTTCAAATGGTCATAAACCGGCAAAATATCCTGCAAAAAATCGGCTAACGCGTATTTAATGAAATCCAGCCGATCTTTGGCGGTCTGCTTCACTAAATTCTGATAATCAGCCAAGGCGCGCAGATATTTATGCTCGTTGCTTTCAACCTCTTCCTCGCGTAAAAATTCAAAACGCGGCTTTTTGGCTCCGGCGATTTCAACCTCGGACATAAACATCTCTTTGGGTCGCGCCCAGATTTTCTTCTCGTCGGTTAAATCCTGATAGACGACCATCTCTTCCTTGGTCTCCGAATTCTTAACCTCGTTTAAAACCCGATAATCACGGCCTTTATGGTGGTGATAAATCCCTTTTTTCAATTCTTCCATATTATTCAAATTTTTTCTTAATAAATTCTACCAGCGCCAGATTTCTTTCATAATCCATGCGCATCGGGCCGAGGATCCCTAAAACTCCGCTTTGGTTATTATGCTTATATTTAACGAGCACCGTGCTTAAGAAATTTCCGAAAGGATTCTTAGAGCCGATCAGAATCTGTTCGCCCTCGGTCAAATCTTCAAAAATCTCGTCAATTATTTCTTCCAGTCGATCAATAATCCCGGAGGCGTCGCAGACAACGCTGGCTTGGCGGAATTCCGGCTGAGCGAAAAGATTGCTCAAACCGGTATAATATAAGTCATTCTTATGGAAAGCCCAGAAAACGGCGGCACTGGACAATTCAGCAATGGCTTTAGCCGTAATCTTATAAGCAGCGTCATCGCGTTTGAAAACCTGGCTCAATATTTTTTCCTCCGCTTCCCGCAGACCCCGCTTCTTTTTCGCGGCTTTAAAATCAGCAATAAAAAGCTCATAAGCAGATTCGGTCGGAATACGGCCGCTGGAAGTATGGGGCTGATAGATATAACCTTCGTCTTCAAGCTCCATCATCTCATTGCGAACCGTGGCCGGAGAGACGTCCAGCTTATATTTTTCCACTAAAACGCCGGAAGAAACCGGGGTAGCGGTTTTAACATATTCCTTAATAATCGTTTCCAATAAGAATTTTTTACGGTCGGAAATCATATAAATATATTATAAACCAAGTTAGCACTCTAGTCAAGAGAGTGCTAACCAGGCGCCAGGGCCGAGTCGGGAGTCCGGCCGCCAAGGCCGCCACCCTTGTTTTTAATCTGATTATTTGTTATTATTTTCTTAAAGCAAGCAAAAAGGTCTAATTTGAATCGTTCATTTAAAAAAAGTTTATTACGATGAAAAAAATTGATGGTCTTTTTTTAGCATTTGTGGCGGGTTTGTTCCTTCTTACTTCCGCCCTGGTTAGCCATGAGAGCAATACTTCCCCACCCGTAGCATTGAAATTAGGGGCAGTAACGCCAAGTATGACCAATATGGCAAATATGGCAATTTCCGCGGACGAATTGGTACTGGCACGAGATGGAACTGATGTTATCCTGGCTATTTCGAATGAAATAGCGACTGTGCCGCAGTATCAAACATTAACAGCAGCGCTCAACGCCTCAATAAACCGACCGATGGCCAAAGCGATACTGTATGATTATTTTATTGAAGTACTTCGGGCTCCGAGATTAAAATTGGCCGAATCAAGTATGACTGTTGAAACACCGACGAAACTGGTATCCGGGCTCACTGCCGACCGAGCGACGGACAGTTTCATGTCATTTCTACTGCCTTCGAATAATGTTAATAAAAATGCCAGGCCAACCACAGATAAACCGGTGAACCTGAGTATTACTGCTCTACAAACGACTGCTGATTTCCTCTGCAACAACGAAGTAAAAGTTGCTATAATCGGAAAGACCGTATCCCTGCTGGCCTAGTCAATGTAGAATATCATCAAGTTTTCAAAAACAGAATCTTTTTTCAAAATTTTGCTTGCTTGCACACATAAACGGAAGCCCTCAGCTTCCGTTTTTTCTTTGGTTAAAATATTATATATGTCCTCTCCCGGATTTTCAGTCTGGCCACGGCCCGAAATTTTCCTCATATTGTTCCGGGGTCAAAAGCCGCGACGCGGAAAAACCCAGCGACGCCCGATAAATAAGAGAATAATTGCGCGGCAGATAATTATTTATCAGGCAATCGGCTGCCAGATGAATCGTTCCGCCGAGAGTCAGGGCTAATAAAAAAATATAAATATTTTTTCGACGACGGAAAATCAGGGCAATGATAAGTAATGCCGGAATATATTCCCAGGCGTGGAAAATTAGGAGGATTCTATTGCTCGCCAAAAATTCCTGACCGGCGAAAAAACTAATAAAATTAAAATGCGGGCCGAAAGTAAAAAGATATTCCAACACATGATCCAGGTCGATTAAGAATCCGCCGAAAATACCGGCGATAATTCCGAGTTTTATCTTATTAAAATGACGGCCAATCAGCCAGCCGGCCAAAACCGCCAAAATAAAATGAATCAGGATATGAAGCGCTAAGGGCAAATGCATAGATAATTTATTTATAATCTCTATAATACCAATTTAAAATATCTTTGGCTATCGGCACGGCGATCGTGCTGCCCTCCACGCCTTCTTCAACCAAAACCGTAATCGCGATTTCCGGGTCGTCATAAGGCGCGAAGCCGATAAACCAGGCGTGCGGATCTTTTTTAGTTGACCATTGCGCCGTCCCGGTCTTGCCGGCAACCTTAACCGGCAGATCGTTCAGAGAACGGGCACTGCCGTAGGCGACCGTATCGCGCATGCCGGCGCGGACAATATTAATATTTTCCGAAGAGATGAAATCGCGGCGGATTATCCGCGGCGCAATCTCTTTAACGACCTGATTATCCGTACCTAAAATCTTACTGACTAAATGCGGCCCATATAAAGTCCCGCCGTTAGCGATAGCCGCGGTATAATTCGCGACTTGAAGCGGCGTCACGATAACATCGCCCTGGCCGATCGCGAAATGATAAGTGTCGCCGATATACCAAGCTTCGTTTTTAGCTTCTTCTTTCCAGGCCGGCGTCGGCACGAAACCGGACTGTTCCCCGGGTAGATCCACGCCGGTTTTAGCGCCGAGGCCGAAAAGACGGGCATACTTGACCAGGCCGTCAACGCCCAAACCCTTAAAATCGCCGAAGCCGCCGCCGATATAATAAAAGAAGGTATTGACCGACCAGGCCAAAGCTTCGCGCACGTTAATGGTGCCATGTCCGCCGGCTTTCCAATCCGGGAAAAACCATTCGCCGATGCGCAGGCCGCCAGTACTGACGAAACTGGTCGTCTCATTAATAATTTTTTCTTCCAAGGCGCCGGCGGCGAAAATCGGCTTGATGGTTGAGCCGGACGGAAACTCGCCGCTGACCGCGCGATTAAACAGAGGATTGTCAGGATCATTTAAGAAACGGGAATATTCTTCCTGGCTGATACCGCGCGCAAAAGCGTTATTGTCATAACCCGGCAGACTGACCAAAGCCAAAATTTCGCCGTTTTTCGGATTCATAATAATTACCGAGGCGCGATGCAGACCGGCTTTTTTCAAATAGGCGGCCGTTACTTCCTCGGTTTTCTGCTGCAAACTTAAATCCAAAGATAATTGGAGGTTGACCCCATCCGTCGCCGCTTCCTCGTTAATCACTTTTTTCTGGCGGCCGAACGCGTCGACTTCAATATTCTTTTTTCCCGGCTTGCCTTTTAATTCTTTTTCCCAATAATATTCAATGCCCATCTTGCCGATATAATCTATCAGCGAATAATCGACGCTCAGGCCTCCCAGTTCTTCGCTATTGATTTTTCCGGTATAACCCAGGATATGAGACAAACTGCTCGCGCCTAAGATTTGCGGGCTGGAAGTCGCGCCTCCGACCAGATATTCGCGGCGGATCTTATTGGATAAAAAAACTCCGGGCCATTGCGGCAGATCCAGAGCGATCAGCATCGCTTTATCATATTCAATATTATCGGCCGCGAACAGAGGCTGATATGATTCCAGCGACCCCAGCTTTACTTTAGATAAAATCTCTTTGAACTGATAGAAAGTCGCGTTGTCGGACATTACTGCCAGACCGCCGGCCGGCACGTTCGGATTAGCGGACGCCTCCGGTTGCCCTTCCATTATCCGGCTCAGGCGGCGGAGCATATCGTCGCGGACCAATTCGTCTTTAGGCAGATCAATCGGCTTAAAATACAAAACGAAGTTCGCTTTATTGCGGACCAGCGGTTCCAGACCGCGGGCGTAGATTATCCCGCGTTTAGGCTCAATCACTTCGGCGCGCAAACGATTATTTTCCGATAACAGGCTATAATAATCATTTTTATTTACCTGAAGCCAGAAAGCCCGGATTAAAAGAAGCCCGAGAGCGAGGAGGCCGAAGAGAACAAAATAGCGGAGCTGAGAAAAATTAAAAGACCGGCTAACCATTTCCTTACGGCCGGAATCAGCCAAGAAAGATTCTTCAGTCCAGTCGCTCTGATAGAGCGAGTCCTTCAACCCGCCGAAATTAAACTTCCCTTCCTTAACCAAAAAAGGATCGTCTTTACGGTCGCGTAAAGATTCTAAAAGGCGGGTATTTCTGGCAGATTTGAAAAAATTAGGAGCCATATCTTTTAATCATTTTAGCCTGATTAAGCCTTAAAAGCAAGGTTGGCTAAAAGGGGCGATAAAACTTTATAGTTAGAGCTAGAATGAACTTTACAACTAAAATTCCGGGGCTTTATTTTTTGTTTAGAAAAAATTTAGATTTTATTTATCACTGGTATTGTATAATTAAGTAGCCGGCATCATATTAATTGTTTAAATAAAAAAATAACGGTAAAATAGAGATAACTTAATTTCTAGTCTGGACACTAGTAATAATAATATGAAAATATTAATAATTGAAGACGACCCGGATATCGTCCGCTCGCTCTTACCAGCTTTAAAGGAAGCGGGTTATGTCGCCGACGTCGCCGGTGACGGAGAGATTGGATATTTTTCCGCTCAGACAGGCGAATACGAACTAATTATTCTGGATTATAACCTGCCAAAAATGAACGGCGGCGAAGTTGTTAAAAAAATTCGCGGCGATGGGCTATCGGTTCCGATAATCATGCTGACTGTAAAAAATGGACTGGATGAAAAAGTTGATCTTTTGACTGGCGGCGCCGATGATTATTTGACTAAGCCCTTTGCTTTATCTGAATTATTAGCTCGAATCAAAGCTGTTCTCCGGCGACCTAAAAATTGGGAAGGAAATATTTTAAAAATCCACGATCTCGAGCTTGATCCCGATAAGTTCTTAGTGACTAAAAATAATAAAAGAGTATTTTTGTCTTCAAAAGAATTCGCCTTGCTGGAATACCTATTGAGATATAAGGGACGAATAATGTCACGCCAAAATATCATGGAGCATGTCTGGGACGAAAACGCCGATCCTTTTTCTAATACAATCGAAGTTCATATCCGTAATTTGCGACGAAAGCTGGAAAGTGACGGACATCGGCTGATTTTTACCGTTTCTAACCGCGGCTATAAGATAGATAAAGAAATATAAAAAATTTGTTTAGAAAAAATTTAACTTGGTTTAAGCTGGTAAGCGCTATATTAAGATAGCGATAGGCGCAACCGAAAAAAATCAAGATCGGAGCGCTGAAGGCCGATATCGTGGAACTAAAAAATACAATTTTATATTTATGCCTAAAAATAATCGAACCAACTCAAAAACTAAAAACTCGAAGTTAACACTAGCCGGCGCAAAGGCCCGAGGGGCGGCAACTAATCCAGGGACGCCTTGGCGGAATTAAAAACTCAACAAAACTTGAACGCTTCCGGCCAAGCGCGCCGGAGGCGTTCGGATTTAAACATTAATCTATTTAAATATATTCTATTTAAATATCAGCCTATGACCTTAAAATTTCTTTTTAAACACGCGGCGACTTATATCACCGTCCCGCCCAATCTGGTTGAAGAAAAAAATCGTCAAAAAGCTGTCTTGAATATTTTGTTATTTTTTTCTATCGCCGCTTTCGTGATCATAAATATTATCAGAATAATCGACCATATAATTTACAACGAAGAGCGCGGCCTCCCGCTTTGGTCAACTCTCCTTATTCTAATATTCTTGTTCTTTTTGGCCGCTCTTTCTCGGCACGGAAAAATTCGGTTCGCTTCGATTTTACTGATATTTTTATACTCGCTGCCGATGGTCTTCTGTTTAATAGTCTGGGGCGCGGATTTGCCGGCCGGACTTTTGTTAGCCGTTCTGATAATCACCATGTCTGTAGTCCTATTGGGCGCAGGAGTGGCTTTCACCGTTACCGGCATCATCGCCGTATTTCTAATCTTTATAACCGAACTGCAAAGCCGAAACATCCTTATAGTCCAAGATTATTGGCGCCAGGAAACCAACCAAATCAGCGACGCCGTTGTTTATTCCGTCTTATTACTCGTCAGCGCCGGTATCGCCTGGCTTTTCGCTCATGGCATTAATCAATCCTTGGCGCGAGCGAAAAATAGCGAAGAAGCCTTAAAAAAAGAAAGGGATTCTTTAGAAATAAAAGTGAAAGAAAGGACTCAGGAGCTCCGGCAGGCAGAGCAAGAAAAAATTAACCAGCTTTATCGTTTAGCTGAATTTGGCCGCCTATCTTCAGGTGTTTTCCACGACTTGATAAATCCTTTAACGGCCGTCTCTTTAAATCTGGAGCAGGTGGCCGGAGAAGCGGAAAGTCCAAAACCGGACAATCAAGGCATTTCTCAAGCTAAATCTTATTTGCGCCAAGCCTTATTAGCCGCTCATAAAATGGAAAATTTGATTGCCGGAGTTAAAAGGCAGATTCAGAAAGAAAGCGGGCCGACAACTTTTACACCAAGCAAAGAAATAACGGAAATAATCCAGATACTCGCTTTTAAAGCGCGACGGGCGAATGTAAAAATTGATTTGACCGGGGAAGAAGAATTAAATTTCACCGGCGATGCCGTCAAATTCGGTCAAATTATCATTAATTTACTGGCTAACGCCATTGATGCCAGTGAAAATTCTCCGGCGGCGCAAGAGATCAAGATAAATCTAACGCAAGGAGACGACCGGATTATAATCACTATCTCCGATCAAGGCTCCGGCATCGCTCCGGAAAATATCGATAAAATCTTTGAGCCGTTCTTCAGCACCAAGAAAAAATCCGGGCAAGGATTGGGCATAGGCTTGGCTACGACTAAAGATATCGTGGAAAAAAATTTTGGCGGAACGGTCGGAGTTATCAGTGAGCTCGGAGCCGGATCGCTATTTACCGTTTCCCTGCCGTTTAATTCTATAAAAAATGAAAATTAAAAAAGCGGCAACTAAAGCCGAGGCGGCGCGCGCTGATTTCCTTAAATATCCTAAGGATTATAGGCATTCTATTAATTAATTAAAAATGATATAATAAAATATAATTATATGTGGGATGTAATAACAAAAATTATTGTAGCGCTAGGAATACCATCGATTGTTGTCGGTTGTATTTATATTGGTAAAAAACTACAGATATTAGATGATTTAAAGGAAGCTATGAATAAAGTTAAACATAATATAAAAGTTATTGCCGACAGCTTAGTTAAGCAAAAACAAGTGATTTTCGACCCAAGCGAACTACAGGCTTACAGCCCGTTGCGGTTAACTGCGAAAGGTAATGAAAAAATAAAAGAAGTAGAGTTTGACTCTATATTAAAAAAGAATAAAAAAGATTTTCTTGATTTTATTGCGCTTGATGAACCAAAAACAAGATACGATGTACAAAATTCTGCCATAAAATCAATCATATCCTTATTTGATAATGAATATTTCACACCAGTCAAAAAATATCTGTATAATCATCCGGACGTAGACATAAAACGCCTGACGACCACTCTGGCTATATATTTAAGAGATAAATATTTAGAAGAACACGTCGAAATAAAAGAATAGCAAAAATTTCTCGCTAAAAGAGGGGTACCGCTTAAGAATGAAACCTTAAACGGTGCTTTTTTTATTTTTCCCGGCTACCTAACCCCGCTACCTTAAAAAATGCTATAATAATGATAGTCAGATTCTTACCTAGAGGAGCTAAACGATAGCTTCATTATCTATGAATATAAGAAAAGTCACGACCGCCGACCTCAAAGCCCTGCCTTTGGCTGAGCTTTACGCGCTGACCAGCGCTAATCCGGACGGACTGAGTACGGCCGAAGCGGTAAAACGCTCCAAGCTTTTCGGCTATAACGAATTTAAGGCCGTCAAAAAAGTCTCGCCGATAATTCTCTTCCTCGGCTATTTCAAAAACCCTCTCATCATCATCCTAATCGTCGCCGCTCTGATTTCCGGACTGACCGGCGAGTTGCGCAGCATGGCCATAATCTTGTCCATGATCTTTTTAAGCATCATCCTTAATTTCTATCAAGAGCGTAAATCCAGCCAGGCCGCGGCCAAAATCGCTAAGCGACTAGCCGTTACCGCCCGAATCCTACGCGACGGCCAGGAACAAGAACTGAACACTAAATATATTGTTCCCGGCGATATCATCTTGCTCTCCGCCGGCGATATCGTACCGGCGGACGGCCGGATTATCAGCGCCGACGATTTCTTTTTAAACGAAGCTAGCCTGACCGGCGAAAGTCTGCCCACGGAAAAGTTCGCCGATAATAATAACGTTATCTTTGCCGGAACCAATGTCGTTTCCGGTTTCGGGCGCTATCTGGCGACTAATACCGGCATCACGACCGAATACGGCCAAATCGCGCAGAGAATATCCCGGCCGGAAGCGTCCGACGCCTTTGAAAAAGGCATCAAGAGTTTCGGCTTCCTGATAGTCCGCGTAATCGTTTTCATAGTCGCAATCATCTTCCTGATTAACGCGATTATGCATAAAGGCCTGCTTAATTCTTTCCTCTTCGCGCTGGCGGTCGCGGTCGGCGTCACTCCGGAACTCCTGCCGATGATTATGAGCATTAATATGGCCAAAGGCGCCGCCAAAATGGCCAAAGGCGGCGTCCTAGTTAAACGGCTTAATTCTATCCCGACTTTCGGCTCGATCGATATTCTGGCGACCGACAAGACCGGCACCCTGACCGAAGACCGGATTACTCTAATCAAGCATGTTGATGTTTTCGGCCAAGACTCGGAAGCAATCTTCCTGGCCGCTTATATCAACGGCTATTTTGAAACCGGCATAAAAAGCATTCTGGACGAAGCGATTTTGAACCATAAAAAACTGGAAATGGCGGCGTACCAAAAAGTTGAAGAACTGCCCTATGACTTTAATCGCAAGCGTTCCTCAATCGTCTATGAAAAAGACAGCCGCTTGATTATGATTACCAAGGGCGCGCCTGAAGAGATGTTTAAAATCAGTACGCATTATTATGAAGGCGCGACAGTCGTACCGCTGACGCCGGCAGTTTTGCTCCGGGCTATAGCGACTTATGACGAATTAAGCGGCCAGGGCTTAAGAGTCCTGGCGATCGCGGAGAAAAATATAAAAGAAAGAAAGGCCCAGTACCCGCTCTCGGAAGAAAGCGGCCTGACCCTCAGGGGTTTTATGGCTTTTTATGACCCACCCAAGGCCGGCGTCAAAGAGACTTTGGAATTCATGAAGCGCCACGGCGTGGAAATGAAAATCCTGACCGGCGACAGCCCACTCGTCACGAAAAAAATCTGCGCCGATATCGGGCTGGAAGTCAAAGGCATCATCACTGGCGAAGACCTTGATTTAAATCGTCTGACTGACGAAGAGATTTATAAGAAAGTCAGAGAGGCGACGATTTGCGCCCGCCTCAGCCCGAGCCAGAAAGAAAAGATTATCATGGAACTGAAAAGAAACGGGCTCATCGTCGGCTATCTCGGCGACGGCATCAATGACGCGCCCTCGCTTAAAGCCGCCGATGTCGGTATTTCCGTAGATAACGCCGTGGATATCGCCAAAGAAACCGCCGATATCATTCTGATGAAGAAAGGCTTGAAAGAGTTGATGGAAGGAGTGATCGAGGGACGAAAGACTTTCGGCAATACTATGAAGTATCTCTTGATGTGCTTGAGTTCTAACTTCGGCAACATGTTTTCCATGATC
>Ga0172381_10002112_pt1 | contig 22487 bp, 24 predicted proteins | sample Leawel6488metaG_FD_119754 | JGI IMG/M metagenome (GOLD analysis project Ga0172381, IMG submission 119754) | Leachate microbial communities from a municipal landfill in Southern Ontario, Canada - Leachate well 64-88 metaG | ecosystem: Engineered > Solid waste > Landfill > Unclassified | place...
ATGGGGAATATCGATTGAGAGCGGGAAACTGGAAGATCCTTATTTTGAGCCTGGTGAAGATACGTATCAGCTTACAAAGGGAGTGAATAAGGCTAAGGCGGAGCCTGTCTACGTAGAGATTGAATTCCATAAGGGGATCCCGGTCAAATTGAACGGGAAGAAGATGGACGGCGTATCGCTTATACTCAAGCTTTCGAAGATAGCGGGCGAGGCGGGGGTCGGCAGGACCGATATGGTAGAGAACAGGCTCGTAGGCATAAAGTCGAGGGAGATATACGAGGCGCCCGCGGCGTGGACGCTGTATAACGCCCATAAGGCGCTGGAGAGCCTGGTCCTTGACAGGGAGACCCTGCATTTCAAGGAGCAGGTATCGCAGAAATATTCCGAACTTACTTATTACGGGCTCTGGTATACGCCGCTTAGGGAAGCGCTCGATAAGTTCGTGGATGATACGCAGAAGAGTGTCAGCGGGACCGTCAGGGTGAAGCTGCATAAGGGCCATTGCATCGTAGTGGGCAGGAAGTCCCCGAACTCGCTATATAAGAAGGAGCTGGCCACGTACGAGGAAGGCGACAAGTTCGACCAGTCGCTGGCAAAGGGTTTCATCCAGATATGGGGGCTCCCGTATAAGGGATCATATAAGGGGTTGCACAAATGAAAAAGAAACTGTGGGGCGGGAGATTCAGGAAATCGCAGGACCCTGAATTCGAGGAGTTCTCGTGCAGCATGTATTTCGATTACAGGCTTGCGAAATATGATGTCCTCGGCTCGATAGCCCACGCGATGATGCTCGGAAAGTGCGGGATAATCCCGAAAAAGGATTCGTCCTGCATCGTAAAGGGCCTCAATTCGATCATGAAGGAGATCGATTCGGGTAAGTTCATGTATGATTTCACCGCCGAGGATATCCATACGAATATACAGAACGCGCTGGAAAAGAGGATCGGCAAAGCTGCCATGAAGCTGCATACTGCCAGGTCGAGGAATGACCAGGTGGCGCTAGATACGAGGATGTACTGCAAGGATAAAGCGCAGGATATGTTCAACCTCGTCGCAGGCGTCCAGAATGCGCTTTTAGCGTTCGCGAGAAAGAACAAGGACATTATAATACCGGGCCTGACCCATACGCAGCACGCCCAGCCCGTATTGCTGGCTGACCACGCATGGGCATATATCGAGATGCTCGAAAGGGACAAGGCGAAACTGCATTACGCGTATCACGTCGCGGACAGCCTGCCGTTGGGCGCATGTGCGCTCGCGGGTACCTCGCTTAAGATTGACAGGAAGCATGTCGCGAAGGAGCTGGGGTTTTCCGCTATATGCGATAACACTATCGATGCCGTGTCCGACAGGGATTTCGTGGTTGAGATGCTTGAAGCCTCTTCCTCTATATCGATGCACCTGTCGAGGCTTGCGTCGGACCTTATAATGTGGGCGACGCCGGAATTCGGGTTCATTGAGATCGACCAGCAATTTTGTACGGGATCAAGCATAATGCCGCAGAAGGTAAACCCGGATTTCCTCGAACTCGTGAGAGGCATGACCGGCCGGATATACGGAAACCTTTTATCGGTCCTGACTATGATGAAGGGGCTTCCGCTGACATACAACAGGGACATGCAGTGGGATAAACAGCCGTTATTCGATTCGGTAGAGAAGATATCAAAGGTCTTGTCGATAACGGGAAGGATGCTTAAGGGAATAAAGGTAAATAAGGAGAATATAGGAAGGGCTTTGCTGGACGAGTCCCTATATGCGACCGATCTTGCGGAATACCTTGTGTCTAAGGGCCTCGATTCAAGGGAGGCGCATTCAGCGGTCGGAAAGCTTGTTACGTACACGCTGGAAAAAAAGGAGAGGATATCGGGCTTGACGCTCTTCGAGCTCAGGAAGTTTTCAACAAAGTTCGACAGGGACGTATTCAAACTTATGGATCCGCGCACATCGGTGAGGTCAAGGAAGAGAGGCAGGTAATGCACGAGTTTAAGTATAAGGGCGATGAACTGTTCTGCGAAGACGTCGGTATAGGCGGTATTGCCGCGGCCGTTGGGACGCCGTTCTACCTTTACAGCCACAGGACGCTGTTGGACCATTATAGGAAGATAAGGGAAGCTTTTTCCGAGATAAACCCGCTCATCTGTTTCTCGATGAAGTCTAATTCGAGCTTGGCGGTGCTTACCGCGCTCGTTAAGGCGGGTTCAGGGCTTGACGTGGTATCGGGCGGTGAATTATACAAGGCATTGAAGGTAGGCTGTGACCCTAAGAAGATCGTCTACGCGAGCGTCGGAAAGACCGAGCGCGAGATCGAGAACGCGATAAAAGCGGGCATCCTTTTCTTTAACGTGGAATCGCTGCCGGAGCTCGCGCTTATCGACAAGGTCTCGGGCAAGCTGGGCCGAACCGTCGATTGCACCCTGAGGGCGAACCCCGATGTCGATCCCCATACCCATAAGTTCATCACTACGGGTAAGGCGGAGAACAAGTTCGGGCTGGATTTCAAGACCGTTGAGGAGACCTTCGGCGGCTCCGGGAAATATCCGCATGTCAGGCTGCGCGGGATCCATGTCCACATAGGTTCCCAGATAACGGAGTCAGGGCCGTTCCGCAAGGCGATAGTAAAGGTCGGAGGCCTTATAGCGAAGATACGTAAGGGCGGGGCGAGGGTCGACTGGCTCAATATCGGCGGAGGCCTCGGGATAATATACAAGAGAGAGCATCCGCAGAGCGCCGAGCGTTTCGCGAAGGCGGTCATACCGCTGATACGCAAGCTTGATGTGCGGCTCATACTCGAACCGGGCAGGTTTATAGTCGGGAACAGCGGGATACTGGTCGCGAAGGTCACTTACGTGAAGAAGACGCGGTCGAAGAATTTCGTGATCGTGGACGCCGCGATGAACGACCTGATAAGGCCGTCGCTTTACGACGCGTACCATGAGATACTTCCGGTCATAAGGAAGCCCGTGCGCCGGAAGGTGCTCGCCGATGTAGTAGGGCCGATATGCGAAACCGGGGATTTCCTCGCGCGGGACAGGAAACTCCCGGAGTTCCGTTCGGGCGAACTGCTGGCTGTCATGGGTGCGGGCGCGTACGGATTCACTATGTCGAGCAATTACAATTCAAGGCCGCGTTCGGCCGAGGTAATGGTGATCCACGGAAGATTTTACGTAGTCAGGGAGAGGGAGAAGTATGACGACCTCGTAAAAGGCGAGGCCGTCCCTAAGGAATTAAGATGAAGGAGATCACATTCGTTAAGATGGTCGCGAGCGGCAACGATTTTGTCGTGATAGACAATCGCAGGAAGGCCGTACCCGGCGCAGGCCTGCGGGATCTCGCCAAGAGGATATGCTGCAGGAATTACGGCGTCGGAGGCGACGGGCTGCTCGTCATAGAGAAATCCCGAAGGGCCGATTTCAGGATGAGGATAATTAACTCCGACGGGAGCGAGGCCGAGATGTGCGGTAACGGCGCAAGGTGCGCCGCGGTATTTGCGAAGGAGAAGGGGATAGCCGGGAACCGGATGAAGTTTGAGACCCTTGCCGGCGTGATCGAGGCCGGTATCTCCGGAAAGAATATAAAGCTCAGGATGTCCGATCCTAAGGACCAGAGGCTCGATATAAACCTTGTCCTGAGCGACGGTGCCTACAATGTTAATTTCGTCAATACAGGCGTTCCGCATGCGGTCATATTCGTGGACAGTGTCGAGGACCAGGATATCAGGAGGCTCGGCAAGGAGGTCCGCTACCACAGCGCTTTTGCGCCTAAGGGCACTAACGCCGATTTCGTTGAGCTTGCCGGAAGTGCGCTCAAGGTCAGGACGTATGAAAGGGGCGTGGAAGGCGAGACGCTCGCCTGCGGGACCGGGGTGACCGCGTCCGCGCTCATGGCAGCCGCCGTAAAAGGGTTCAAGAGCCCAGTTACGTGCATGACAAAGAGCGGTGACAGGCTGAAGATATATTTCAGGAAGGAAGGCGGCAGCTTTACGGGTGTATATCTTGAGGGCGGCGCAAAGACTGTATTCTGCGGGAAGTACCATAAATAACAGGAGGGAACCGGCATGTTTGAAGGCTCGATAGTTGCGCTGGTCACACCGTTCAAGAACGGCAAGGTGGATGAGTCTAAATTAAGGGAGCTGGTCGAATTTCATGTCAAGAACGGCACGTCCGGTATAGTGCCGTGCGGGACCACGGGCGAGTCTGCGACGCTGACCCATGAGGAGCATAACAGTGTCATCGAGGTCGTCATAGAGGCCGCGAAGAAGAGGATCAAGATAATCGCCGGCACCGGATCGAACTCGACCGCCGAGGCGATTGATATGACGCGGTTGCCGAAAAGGCGGGCGCCGACGCTGCGCTCCTGCTGTCGCCTTATTACAATAAGCCGACACAAAGGGGCCTTTATATGCATTATAAGGCAATCGCGGATTCGGTGAAGATACCGATCATCCCCTATAATATACAGTCCCGGACTGCGGTGAACATTGAGCCGGAGACGTTCCAGAAGCTCGCGCAGATAAAGAACATTGTCGGCGTAAAGGAATCGAGCGGGAACCTCGAACAGATATCGAGGATAAAGCTGTTGTGCGGCCCTGGTTTCGAGATAATATCGGGCGATGACGCCCTGACGCTGCCCATAATGGCCGTAGGAGGCGTAGGCGTGATATCGGTAGTCGCAAATATCGTTCCGCGAGACGTTGCGGACCTTGTAGCGGCGTTCAGGAAGGGAGATATAAAGAGGGCGCAGGAGCTGCACTATAAGCTGCTGCCGCTTGTAAGGGCGATGTTCATAGAAACTAACCCGATACCGGTCAAGACCGCGATGGAACTCGTCGGGATGCTTGAACCTGAGTTACGCCTGCCGCTATGCCATATGTCCGAAGAGAACCTGGCAAAGCTGGCCGAGGCGGTCAAGAAGTACGGGCTCTAAACAAAGGTCCTCGAAAAATGGTTAAAATTGCTATATGCGGATGCGCGGGAAAGATGGGCACGCGCATATTTAACATCGCCGAGAAGGACAGGGACGTCAAGGTGGTGCTTGGGCTGGAAGCCAAGGGACACCCGTCGGTCGGCTCGAAGCTTGGCGGCGGAGAGGTATCGGATAACTGCGATGACGTTGCGCAATCGGACGTCATCATAGATTTTACCGTCCCGGAAGCCACCATGGAGCACCTTGACGCGGCAGTTAGAAATAAGAAGGCGATCGTGATAGGTACCACGGGTTTCTCCGAGCCGCAGATGGACAGGATAAAGGAAGCGGCCGGGAAGATACCGGTCGTCCTTTCGCCGAACATGTCGATAGGGGTGAACCTTCTCTTCAGGCTCGTAAAGGACGCGGCCGAGAAACTGTCAGGGGACTATACCGTCAGGATGGTCGAGGCGCACCATATACACAAGAAGGACTCCCCGTCGGGGACCGCGAAGAAGCTCGCGCAGATAATAAAGGAATCCTCGATGAGGGAGGTTGAAGACATCAAATCCATACGCGAGGGCGAGATAGTCGGGGACCATAAGGTCACCTTTGAGGGGTTGTATGATATCATAGAGCTTTCGCACAGCGCAAAGACAAGGGATATATTCGCCAAGGGGGCGATAGCCGCGGCAAAGTTCGTCGCGGGAAAGAAACCGAAAATATACGACATGCAGGATGTCCTTGGAGCCGTAAAATGACAGACTTTGAATTCTCGGAAAGGCTGAGGAGCCTGCCTCCGTACCTTTTTGCCGAGATAGATAAGGCAAAGAGGAAGGCCAGGTCGGAAGGCCGCGATATCATAGACCTGGGCATCGGCGACCCCGACCTTCCGACGCCGAAGCATATAATAGACGCGCTGAACAAGGCCGCTAAGGACCCCTCGAACCATCATTATGCGCTTGACGCGGGTATGCCGCAGTTTAGGCAGGCTATAGCGAAGTGGTACAAGAAGCGTTTCAGGGTCACGCTTGACCCTGAAACGGAGATCCTGCCCCTTATCGGGTCGAAGGAAGGCATCGCGCATTTCCCGCTGGCTTTCGTAAATCCGGGTGATTACGTGCTCGTGCCGGACCCGTGCTATCCGCCATATAAGATAGGCACTACATTTGCGGGAGGCATTCCGTACATAATGCCTTTACTGCAAGAGAACGACTTCCTGCCCGACCTATCGAAGATAGAGAGGGCGGTATTGGGCAAGGCAAAGACGATCTTCGTCAATTACCCGAATAACCCGACGGGAGCCGTTGCGGACCGCGAATTCTACGGGAAGGTGCTGGATATCGCCGATAAGAACAACCTGCTGATATGCAGCGACGCGGCGTATTCCGAGGTATGCTATGACGGGTACAAACCCATGAGTATACTCGAGATGCACGGCGCTAAGGATTCAGTTATAGAGTTCCATTCCCTTTCAAAGACCTATAATATGACCGGCTGGAGGATAGGCTGGGCCTGCGGGAACAGGAAGGCGATCGAAGGGCTCGCGAAGGTCAAGTCGAACATGGATTCCGGCATATTCCAGGCGATACAGATAGCCGGTATAGCGGCGCTGGAGGGCCCCCAGGACGCCGTCAGGAAGGCCAACTCAATTTACCGGGAACGCAGGAACGCGCTCGTAGACGGGCTCAATTCGCTCGGCTGGAAAGTGTCGAAGCCGAAGGCGACGTTCTATATCTGGGCAAAGACGCTTCGCGGTTACGATTCATCCGGAATGGCAAAGGCCCTTCTGGAGAAGGCGGATATTGTTGCGACCCCGGGCGTAGGCCTCGGAAAGAACGGGGAAGGGTATATTCGCATGGCGGTTACCGTTGAAAAGGACAGGATAAAGGAAGCCATCCGGAGAATAAAGAAATCCCTATAAACGCATTCATCGCGCTTGGGTCTAACCTGGGCGACAGGCGCGGTAACATCCTTAAGGCGGTTGAGTTGCTGAGATCTGCCGGCGTCGTTGAAGTCGTGAAGGTGTCGTCGTTGTATGAGACGGAACCTGCCGGCGGCCCTCCCAGCCAGGGCAAGTATCTCGACGGCGCGGCCGAGATAAGGACTTCGCTCAGCCCTCACGATCTCCTGAAACACCTCAAACAAATAGAACGGCAGGCCGGCAGGACTCCATCGGATGTAAGATGGGGGCCCAGGGAGATAGACCTGGATATCCTGTTATACGGCGATATGGTCATCGACGACGCCGATCTTACGATCCCGCACCTGCTCCTCCATGAGCGCCGTTTCATGATAGAACCCCTGGCAGAGATCGCGCCCGGGGCGTTCCATCCCATACTGAAGAAGACAGCATTAGAGATAATGAAGGGACTTGCCACGGCTGGAAAATGAGGATAATACGTTCGATAGGGCTCATGAAAAAGGAGTTGGATGCGCGACGCAGGAAGGGGCTGACGGTCGGCTTCGTCCCGACGATGGGTTATCTCCATGAAGGGCACCTTTCGCTCGTGAGGAGGGCGCGCAGGGATACAGATATATCGGTAGTGAGCATATTCGTCAACCCGACCCAGTTCGGGCCGAAAGAGGATTACCGGAGATATCCCCGCGATATAAAGAGGGACGCTGCGTTATGCAGGAAAGCGGGCGTATCGTATATATTTTATCCTGCCGCAGGCTCTATGTATCCCGGCGGATACTCGACGTATGTGCGGGTGCGCGGCCTTACGGAGAACCTATGCGGGCGGTCGCGTCCGGCGCATTTCGAGGGTGTGACGACCGTCGTTACGAAACTGCTTAATATCGTCAGGCCGGACAGGATGTACCTCGGACAGAAGGACGCGCAGCAGGCGATAGTACTGAAACGGATGGCCGAAGACCTCGATATGGATACGGACATGATCATGATGCCTACCGTCAGGGAAAAGGACGGGCTGGCCATGTCATCCCGCAATAAATACTTGTCCGCCGACGATAGGAGCGCCGCCCCGACGATATATCGCGCTTTACAAGAGGCGGGAGTTCTGATAAAATCAGGCAATAGGGATGCCGGCAGGATAATATCCGGCATACGCAGTAAGATCAGGCCCGTCGCCGCGAAGATAGATTACATATCCGTTGTCGATACGAAAGACCTGAAGGATATGAGAACTATAAAAGGCGAAACCCTCATAGCGGTGGCCGCATGGTTCGGGAAGACCCGTCTGATAGATAACATCATAGTGAGGACATAGATGCTCAGGACGATCCTTAAATCCAAGATACACGGCGCTACAGTCACCGAAGCCAACCTGAAATATACCGGCTCGATCACCATAGACGGAAAGCTGCTGGGCTCCGCCGATATATTGCCGGGAGAACGCGTCCAGATAGTGAACCTGAATAACGGTTCCCGCGTGGAGACATATGCCATAGCGGGAAGGCCCGGAAGCGGCACGGTCTGCATGAACGGGGCCGCCGCGAGATGGGCGCATAGGGGCGACATAGTGATAATCATATCTTACTGCCTCGTGGATACGGCTGAGGCTAAGAGGATAAAGCCGAAGGTCGTCTTCGTCGACGGAAAGAACAGGATGAAAAAGAACAGCCGTGGTTAAACAGCCTGAAAGCACAGACGCGAGCTATAACGAACAGCTTAAAAAGAAGATACTGAAGCTTAAGAAGGACAGGAACGCCGTGATCATCGCGCATAATTACCAGCGCGACGAGGTGCAGGAGCTAGCGGACATAACCGGAGATTCGCTCGCGCTGAGCCAGGCCGCGGTGCGCACGGACGCGAAGGTCATAATCTTCTGCGGCGTCACATTCATGGCGGAAACGGCGGCCATATTGAACCCCGATAAGACGGTACTGCTGCCGGTAGTCGAAGCGGGATGCCCAATGGCGGATATGATCACCGCGGATAAATTGCGCGCTATGAAAGCGGAATACCCCGACGCGGCGGTCGTATGCTATGTAAATTCCTCGGCAAAGGTCAAGGCGGAAAGCGACATATGCTGCACCTCCTCAAACGCTGTAGAGATAGTCAGATCCCTCAATGAGCACAAGAAGGTCATCTTCGTGCCGGACAGGAACCTCGGAAGGTACGTCCAGACCCAGGTCCCGGATAAACAGATAATATTATGGAAGGGTTTCTGCCCGACCCATATAAGGGTGCAGGAAGAAGATATCCTCGAGGTAAGGAAGACGTACCCCGACGTGGAGTTCATAGCTCATCCCGAGTGCGAACCTGAAGTCCTCGCGCTTGCCGACCATATATGTTCTACGGGCGGAATGTTCAAGTACATCAAACAGTCGAAGTCAAAGAGGTTCATAATAGGGACCGAGTCGGGAATGCTTTATAAATTGAAGAGGGAGAATCCCGATAAGGAGTTTTTCCTCGCGACGCCGCATCTGATATGCCCGAGCATGAAGCTTACGACGCTCGGATGGCTTGCGCATTCGCTTGAAAATATGGTATACAGGATAGATGTACCGGACGACGTATGCAGCAGGGCGAAGAAGGCCCTCGACAGGATGCTGGCGGTATCGGGCGAAAAGCCGATGTCGGCAACAATAGGTTACTGAGGCCGTCATGATCCGGATAGGCATAATAGGATGCGGCACGATAGGTTCAAGGATCGCCGGCCATATCGACAGGAACCTGAAGGGTAAAGCTGAACTGGTCGCTCTTTCTGATAAGGACCTCCAAAACGCATTACGCCTCGCGGGATCATTGAAGTCAAGGCCGCGGATAACAGATATCAATAAACTCATAAAAGCATCCGGATTGGTGATCGAGGCGGCCTCCGCGAGCGTCTCAGGAGATATCGCGAGAAAGGCAGTCCGTTCAGGTAAGGATGTAATGATAATGAGCACGGGAGGCCTGCTGAAGTGCTATAAAGGCATCTTTGCCAGCGCAGGAAAGAGCAGGGCGAAGATATATCTCCCGAGCGGGGCGATATGCGGGCTCGACGGCCTTAAGGGCGCGAAGCGCTCGAAGATCAGGAAGGTGACGTTGACGACGACTAAGCCGCCAGAAGGGTTCAGGGGCGCGCCGTATGTCGTGAAGAATAAGATAGACCTCGGGAAGATCAGGAAAGACAAGGTCCTTTTTGAAGGCGACGCGATGAAGGCGATGGAGGGTTTTCCCGCGAATATAAATGTTGCCGCGACGTTGAGCCTCTGCGGCATAGGGCCGGGGAATACGAAGGTAAGGATAATAGCTTCCCCCGGCGCAAAGAGGAACGTGCACGAGGTCGAAGCGGAAGGCGATTTCGGAAAACTTACCGCCAGGACGGAAAATGTACCGTCCCCGGGAAATCCCAAGACCAGCTATATGGCAATTCTTTCGGCTATCGCAACATTGGACGGGATAATGGGGAAGGTCAAGATAGGTACATGAGATAGAAGAAGGGAGGTGAATACAATTGGCTCAGAAAGTAGCTAAGGCCGGTATCAAGAGAGAGAAAGGTTATCTGTACTATCTCGACAAACAGGGTGACATCTCGATGGCGAAGATGGCGAGGGGCGGAAGCAAAGGCGGCAAGCCCAAGAAGGTCACCAAACTCGGCGTCAAGAGAGAGAAAGGCTACCTTTACTTCATCGACAAGCAGGGCGACGTGTCGAAGGCAAAGATGAAGAGAGGCGGCAAGTAAGCATCACCATTATTATTTAATGTGTTTATGCACCGGCGGAGCAGCGAAACTGCTCCGCCTTGCTTTCCGGGTCTCCCCAAAAACATGGATAATATAAAATATATAAATATACGGGGCGCAAGGGTCCATAACCTGAAGGGCATAGACCTGAAGCTGCCGCGCGAAAAATTCATAGTGTTTACGGGCCTGTCCGGCTCCGGCAAGTCCTCATTGGCATTCGATACCATATACGCCGAAGGCCAGCGCAGGTACATAGACAGCCTGTCCGCCTACGCCCGCCAATTCCTCGAGCAGCTCCAGAAGCCCGATTGCGACAGCATTGAGGGCATGTCCCCCGCCATCTCTATCGAGCAGAAGACCGCAGGCTCGAACCCGCGGTCGACGGTCGGCACGACCACCGAAATATACGATTACCTGCGGGTGCTCTTCGCGAGGATAGGCGCCCCGCATTGCTATAAGTGCGGAAGGAAGATAACGAAACAGTCGCCGCAGGAGATCGTGGAACAAGTCATGAAACTGCCCGCGGATAAGGATATCATGATACTCGGCCCTAAAGTGAGCGGCAGGAAGGGCGAATACCGCGAGCTTTTCGGGGATATCCGTAAGGACGGATTTACGCGCGTCCGCGTTGACGGGAAGATCTTCGAGCTGGATAAAGATATAAAGCTGGAGAAGGACAGGAAGCATTCGATAGAGATAGTCGTCGACAGGCTTAAGATGAGGCCGGACATAAAACGGAGGCTGACGGACTCCGTCGAGACCGCGCTCAAGGCCGGCGCGGGCGTAGCCATAGTAAATGACGGGGAGAAGGACCGCCTGTTCAGCGAGTTGTACGCATGCGTCGATTGCGGGATCAGCTACCAGGAGCCGTCGCCGCGTTCCTTTTCCTTCAATTCACCATACGGGGCATGCCAGGATTGCAACGGCCTGGGCACGAAGCTTGAGATAGACCCCGACCTCGTCATGCCCGACAGGTCGAAGCCTTTGATAGAAGCGGTAGAGCCGTGGAAGCGCGGCGGGCGAGGCTTTCTCTTGTACTATAGGGGAATGTTGAAAGAGGTCGCGGGCCATTATCATTTTGATGTGGAGACCCCGTTCAACAAGCTTGGCAGGGAGACGCAAAAGATAGTCATGTACGGTTCCGACCTGCAGGTCTGGGGCCGCAGGTACGAGGGCGTCATAAACCAGCTCGAGAGGCTGTTCAGGGAGACGGAATCCGAGTATCTTAAGGAAGAGATAAATAAATATATGTCGGTACTGCCTTGCCCTAAATGCGGCGGCGCCAGGCTTAAGCCCGAGTCGCTTGCGTTCACGATAGGAGGCAAGTCCATAGACAAAGTGACGTCGCTTTCCGTAAAGCAAGCGCTTGGTTATTTCGGCGATCTGGGCCTGGGCGGGAAGGACGCGGCCATCGCAAGGCAATCATTGAAGGAGATATTGGCGCGGCTGAAATTCATGGCCGATGTCGGGCTCGATTACTTAACCCTCGACAGGGCGAGCGCTACGCTCTCGGGCGGGGAATCGCAGCGTATCAGGCTCGCGACGCAGATAGGTTCAGGGCTGGTCGGGGTCGTTTATGTCCTCGACGAGCCTTCCATAGGGTTGCACCAGAGGGATAATGACAAATTGCTCGATAGCCTGAAGAGGCTCCGCGACATCGGCAATACGCTGATAGTCGTCGAACATGACGAGGCCACTATCAGGAGCGCGGACTATATCGTCGACCTCGGCCCCGGCGCGGGAAAACACGGCGGCAGGATAGTATGCGCGGGAAAAATAAGCGAATTCCTGAAGTGCCGGGATTCGCTGACTGCGAAGTACCTGAGGGGAGAGGTAAAGATCGAGGCCTCCGCCGGAAGGAGGGCGCTCGAGGGCAGGAAGAGCCTGGAGATAAAGGGGGCGAAAGAGCATAACCTGAAGGATATAGATATTAAGATACCTCTCGGCGTATTCGCGTGCGTCACGGGAGTCTCGGGTTCCGGAAAATCCACCCTTGTTGACGAGATCCTTTACAGGGCCCTCGCCCAGAAATTCTATAAGGCGAAGGAGAAGCCCGGGAAATTCCGCTCGATATCCGGCACCGAAAATGTAGATAAGGTGATCGTGATAGACCAGTCGCCGATAGGCAGGACGCCGCGTTCGAATCCCGCCACGTATACGGGCATGTTCACGCCGATACGAGAGCTCTTCAGCCAGCTCCAGGAGTCCAAGCTCAGGGGATTCAAGCCGGGGAGGTTCAGCTTTAACGTTAAAGGGGGAAGGTGCGAGGCATGCCAGGGCGACGGGGTGATCAAGGTTGAGATGCATTTCCTCCCGGATGTGTACGTTACCTGCGAGGTCTGTAAGGGCGCCAGGTTCAGCGAACAGACTCTCGAAGTCAAATATAAGGGCAATTCGATCAGCGACGTGCTGTCGATGACCGTAGAGGACGCGCTGGTGTTGTTCGAGAATATGCCCCGCATAAGGGAGAAGCTGAAGGTGCTGAACGATGTAGGCCTCGGATACGTGGAACTGGGGCAATCGGCGACGACCCTTTCGGGAGGAGAAGCCCAGAGGGTGAAGCTCGCCACGGAGTTGTCCAAGCGCTCAACGGGCAGGACCCTCTATATACTTGATGAGCCCACGACCGGATTGCATTTTGCGGATGTTGATAAACTGCTTAAAGTCCTGCACGCGCTGGTCGACCAGGGCAATACCGTCCTTGTGATAGAACATAATCTCGACGTAATCAAGACGGCGGATTACATAATAGACCTTGGGCCGGAAGGCGGGGAAGGCGGCGGAGAACTGGTGGCCTCGGGCACTCCGGAGCAGATAGCCAAAGATAAGAGGTCTTACACGGGCGCATACCTGAAAAAGGTATTGCGGTAAGTTCTCGGTTGAAGAAAAAGTATCTTCATGATATATTAGGGCTGCCATGACAAGAAGGCCATTACTCTATTTCCTTATGTTGCTTATAGTTACGTCCTGCTTCGGCCAGGCTGCCTTCAGCCATGCCGCGGAGGCGCGGCTCTCCGATCCGGCAAATGATGATTTCGTCCTGGCTAAGAAGGCTTTCGAGGACGAGTTCTACGATATCTCGCAGGAACAGTTGGAGAGGTTCCTCCTCAATTACCCGCAAAGCACCCTTCGCGATGAAGCGCACCTGCTGCTCGGGCGTTCCTACATAGCGTTGGGAAAATACGCCCAGGCAATAAACGAATTCGATATCGTCTTATCGTCATCGTCCGCGAACCGGCTTTACGAGGAAGCGATATACTGGTCTGCCGAGGCGTATTTCAACGGGAAGGATTACAAGCAGGCGCTCAACCGGTACGGCGACATAATCGGCGCCTATCCCGGTTCAAATCATGCGAAGTATTCGGCTTTTTCAAAGGGTTGGTGCTATTTCTACCTGAAGGAATACGACAGCGCAATAAGCTCTTTCGAGGAGTTCATCGATAAATATCCCGGCGATAACCTCGCGGCGGACGCTAAATACAAGATCGCGGACGCGCTGTTCATGTCCGGAAAACCGCTCGACGCGAAGTCGATGATAACTAAGTTCCTCAAGGAATACACGGTCTCAAAAAAGATACCGGACGCGTATTTCCTCCTCGGCGAGGCGGATTACCAGATAAAGAATTACACGGACGCTTCCAACGATTACGCCAGGGCCCTGGAGCTTAACCCGAAGGCGTCGTGGACGGTTTACGCGCGCTACGGCATGGCGTGGTCCGACCTGAAATCGGGGGACCTCAAAAAGGCCCTTGACGGGTTCCTCGGGTTCCGGAAAGATTATCCGGACAGCGCCCTCGCCGATTCGGTCATATTCGGTATAGGCCAGTGCTATTCATACCTGAAGGATTACCCCCAGGCTGCCGTAAGTTATGACGAGATAATCCTGAAATACAGGAACTCATATTTCCTGGATGACGCCTACCTGTGGAAGGGCGATTGCCTGTATAATCTCGGAAAATACGATGAGGCAAAGGACCTGTATGAGGAAGCAATAAAGAAGTTCCCCGGATCGGAGCTCACCGACCAGTTTTATTATAATATAGGATGGACCCAGCTGAGGAAGCACGACCTCGAACGGTCGATCTCGAGTTTTCGCGAATGCATGAAGAAGTCGCAGGACAGGAACATGAAAGCGAGCTCCGCGTCCGTAATAGGCGACATTTACCTTGAGATGAAAGATTACGAGAACGCCAAAGAGTCGTACGATATGGTACTCAAGGAATACAGGGATTCCGTGATATGCGATTATGCCCAGTACCAGATAGGGATGACGATGTTCGCGGCCGGCAATTTTGAGGGCGCCGTCCTGGCGTTCCAGAGCCTTATAGGGAACTTCCCGAATTCCAGGCTTAAGGAAGACGCGCTGCAGAGGCTCGGAATATCGTATTTCAGCAACGGCGATTATGCGCTTGCGCTGGATTCGTTCCAGAAGTTCATATCATCGCACCCGAAAAGCGACGGTTTGCCGGAGGTATATTTCAGGGCGGGCAACTGCCTGTTCAACCTCGCGAGATATAAGGAGGCCGCCGCGGCCTTTAACAGGATAATCAAGGATTATCCGTCCTCCGAATACGCGCGCCTGAGCCTTTATGAAACGGGGTGGTGCGAATTCCAGATGGGCAATGAGAAATCGGCGATCGCTAAGTTTGACGGCTATATAGCCAAATACCCGAATTCGGACATATCCGACGACGTAAGGCTCTGGCTCGGGCAGTACTACTATAATGACGGCCAGTACGGGAAATCGAAGCCCTATTTCGAATCCATAGCGGAAAAGGGAGCGGGCAGCAAGATAGCGGATGAGGCCGAATACTGGCTTGCTTTTTCAATATACAAGGTCGGGGATTTGGAGGGCGCCATAAAGAAATTCGAATATGTGATCGAGACGTATCCGAACTCGAAATCCGCGGTCGAAAGCACGATGAGGATCGGCGATATACTTGCTGAGAGCGGAAGGGCCGATGACGCGACCAGGGAGCTGAAGACGATAATTGAAAAGTATCCCGGCACCCAATTCGAGAAAGTGGCCAGCAGGAGGATAGGGGATATCCTGAAGGATAGGGGCCTCTATAATGCCGCGGTGGATAAATACAGGGTCGCCATTACGGAGACGCAGAGCAATTTCAACGCGGAGACCCAATACCTGATAGGCGAGTGTTATGAGGAGTCGGGGGATGCGGAGCAGGCGATCCCGGAATTCCTCAAGGTAAAATACTTGTATCCCGAGGTCAAGAAATGGTCGGGACGCGCGCAGCTTCGCGCGGCGACTTTGTTTGAAAGCAGGCAGCGCTGGAAAGACGCGGCCAAGATATACGAAGAACTTGCGGCGGGCAAGTATGAAGAGGCGAAGTATGCCAAGGAAAGGCTCGATTGGATAAAAGCAAACGTTCCCGGGAATATTCTGGAGGTAAACTGACATGGAATGGATGATCAAGGGCGGGCCGATGATGATACCGATCCTGTTATGCTCTGTGGCCGCTTTTGCGGTCATTGCGGAGCGGATCATGTATCTGCGCGGGATAAAGATGAACACGAGAAAATTCATCGGGGAGATATCGTTCGCGCTCAAAAGGAACCGCGCCGATGAGGCGATAGAGATGTGCGACAAATCGCCCGGGCCGCTTCCGAGAGTGCTCAAGGCGGGAATACTGAAATATGACAGGCAGAAGGGCGAGATCAAGGAAGCCATACAGGACGCAGCGCTGCATGAGATCCCCAGGATAGAGAAGAACATAGGGATACTGGCGACATTGGCCCAGATATGCCCGCTGCTCGGGCTGCTCGGAACGGTGCTCGGAATGGTCGAGATATTCCAAAAGGTGCAGGAGAGGTCCGCCGCGCTGCTGCCGTCGACGCCTTCGGACCTCGCGGGAGGGATATGGCAGGCCCTGATCGCGACTGCGGCGGGTTTAATAGTTGCTATTCCATCCCTTACGGCGTATAATTATTTCGTAAATAAAGTGAATTCGATAATAAGGGACATGGAAATCAGCGCCACGGACCTGGTCAATATACTTTCTGAAAAGAAGGAAGAATAGATGAGGTTCGGGTCATCGCGTCATAAGCTCATGGAGGGGCGCTATCTCGATGTGGCGCCGGTGGCCGGGTGTGTCCTGCTCCTGATGATATTCCTCATGTTGACCTGGAACAGCTCGGTGCAGACGCAGGCCGGCATAGGCGTCGACCTTCCGAAAGCGGTTACATCCGAGACAGTCAAGGGCAAGTCATCAGTCATTACAGTGACCCGGGAGAGGGTGCTTTACTTCGGCAAGGATGCGGTGTCTACTGCAGAGCTTTCCGAAAGGCTCTCTTCGATGGATAAAAAGGATTCCGTCCTGATAAAGGCGGACAAAGGCACGTCACTCGAACGCGTCGTTGAGGTATGGGATATATGCAGGAGATCAGGAATACGCCAGGTCAATATAGCTACGACGCAGGCAAACTGACGGCGCGTTATATCATAATGATCGCTATAACGATATCCGTTCTTTGGCATGTCATGATGTTGTTTTCGTTCAGGATCTTTGTCGGGGCCTCCGGGGCGCAGCGGCCGGAGGGGTATTCGAGGATATCCTTTGTCGGTTCGATACTTGAAGACAAGCCGATGATATCCTCCGCCGCGGCCGACAGGTCCTCCGAGAGCGCGAGATTGAGGAAGATGACCGAAGTATCCCTGCAGGCGGCAGGCGGATATAAAGCGGCAGGCAACAGCAAGATGGCCCCCGCGTCGGAGATCGACCTGCTCAAGGAGATACGGAACAAGGCCCCGGAGCCGGCGGCCGGAGAGAAGAAGATACCTGAAAAACCGTTCGATAAGGTCATGGTCAATTACAAGACCTATCCTTCGGAGATCGAAGGCCCTGCGCGCTTCAGGGAAGTGGTCTATAAGCCCGAGCTCCCGTCATATTTAAGATGGGATGAAAGCCTCGGGGTGGACCTGCAGGGTCTCGGGGATTCGTTCGAGGTAGGGCTTAAATTCCTGGTATCCGATGAAGGGAAAGTTGAATCGGTCGAGCGCATATCGTCCTCCGGGCACCCTACGGTGGACATAGTGGCGATGAGGTACCTTAAGGGATGGCAGTTCGCCCCTTACGGGGCAGGCGACGACCATGAAAAGCAGTGGGGTTCGTTAAAACTCAGGCTTAAGCTCGAGAAGGCGGCCGGCCGATGATAAGGATAGAGCTCTCATGGGCAGTAGCGCTGTACATCACTTTTACCGCCGTCGGTTTTATCGTATATTGGTTCATGTTCGACAGGACAAAGAACCTGCCGAACCGTTCATTGTCCGAGAGGAGCGTCTGGCAATGCTCGATCTGCACTCAATATTATATAGACAGCAAGAATTCGCAGATCTCCACCTGTCCGAGGTGCGGAAGCTATAACAAGAAACAGTCCAATTTACCACAAAAGGGGGTTAGCAGATGATAACAGAGATCGGAATTACGGCCGGCGAGATATGGCATTTTCTCGATGAGCACGGTGAAGTGACGCTGGCGCAGTTGTGCGGCGGGGTCGATAAGCCGAAGGACGTTATCCTGATGAGCCTCGGATGGCTTGCCAGGGAAGGGCATGTGATACTCGAAGGCGAGAAGGATTACAAGATCTATCTCCGCAGGTAAGCGCCGGTTGAAATATATCGCCGTATTCATAACGACGGGGTCCGAAGCGGAAGCCGCCAAGATCGCCCGCAGCCTTGTTAAGGCTGAACTGGCCGCCTGCGTGAGCATCATACGCCAGGTAAGGTCCGTTTACAGATGGAAGGGCAAGGTTGAGGATTCCGGGGAATGCCTGCTCATAGCTAAGACGAAGCGGGGGCTTTTCGGAGCGCTTGAAAGATCGGTCAGGCGCATGCACTCCTATGAATGCCCGGAGATAATCGCGATACCCGTCAATTCCGGCAGCAAAGGTTATTTAAGCTGGATAAGCGATTCCACAAAGTGAGGCACTCGTATTATTCATAACGGAGCAGATGCCATGAAAAGGAGAGGGATCGTGTCGTTGCTTGCCGCCATCGCGGTATCGGCGGGATCGGTTTGTGCTGCCGCAGATAAGCCCGGAGACGCATATTTTAAGGGAGTCGAGCTCGCGTCGCAGGGCAACCTGGCCGAAGCAAGGGCTGAGTTCGAAAAGTCGTTGGCGGATTATTCGGTATACCAGTATGCGAAGCTGGAATTGCGGGCAATAGACGAGGTCGAGAAGGGCCGGATAAAGAAAGAGACGGCGCTGCTGGTCTTCCAGGGAAAACAGCTTGCTACCGAGAAGAAATGGGACGAAGCCATCGCATCCTATAATAAGGCGATAAAGCAAAACCCGAATTATGCGTATGCGTTTGTAAGCAAAGGCATCGCCTATATGTCCCAAGGGAACCTGGATAAGGCCATATCGAACTATTCGGAAGCTATATCTGTCGACCCTAAATTTACAGAGGCGTACCAGAACAGGGGCGTACTATATGAATACAAGGGTCAATTCAATAAAGCCGTAGCGGATTTTAATACGGCGATTGATGCCGATCCCGGCTCGCCGGTCCTCTATTTCAACAGGGGTATGGCCTTCATCTATAAGGGGCAGTATGACAAGGCGCTACCGGACCTGAACAAGGTGATAGAGCTCAAGCCGGATTTCGCGAAAGCGTATATAAATAAAGGGCTGGTGTGCGAGGAGCTCAAGATGAAGCAGGATGCCATAGAAGCATATAAGAAAGCCGTTGAGTACGACAATTCCGAGTCCAAGGAGATAACCAAGGACGCGCAGGAGAGCATCAAGGCGCTTGAAGATGATAGCAAAAAAAATTAATGAACTTATAGCGAAAATGGGTTTTGTCGCGATGGCGACCTGCGACCGTGACGGAAGGCCGAACGTGGCGCCGAAGTTCTTCCTGAAGGCAGACAGCGGGCATATATACCTCGTAGACTATGTCATTGGGAGGACTTCGCAGAACCTTACCATTAACCCGAGGGCATCTATATCCATAATCGACGAGAGGAGCCTCACGGGATACCAGGTGAACGGCGCTGTCCAGATACTCTCGCAGGGAGAGGAGTACGATAAGGCTTCCCGGGAGTTCCTCGAGAAGGAGATCAATCTATCGACAAAGCGTATAGTCGAAGGAGTGAAGAAGGGCGAGCGGCACAGCAGTTTTGAGGCGGCATTCCCGAAGAAGATAGTTATTTTCAAAGTTAAGATCGATGAGGCCGTAGAGATCGGGGCTGACGGCGAGCTCACTAAAGAAGGCTATAAGGGGGAAAAGCAATGAGGGGACTCCGTATTTTAGTATTCATCGCGGTGTTCCTGTCCATTTCGTTGACGGCATCTTCCTCGTATGCCGCGATAACGTGGGCAGGCAACCTCAACAGCGGGCTGAAGGAAGCCAAGGCGAAGAATAAGCCGGTCATGGTGGATTTTTATACCGATTGGTGCGGATGGTGCAAGAAACTCGACAGGGATACCTATGCTGATCCCGAGGTAGCCAATCTCGCCAAAAAGTTCGTATGCGTAAAGGTCAACGGCGATAAATATTCCGACCTCGTTTCCAAGTACGGGGTCTCCGGATATCCGACGATATTATTCCTGGATGCGGGAGGGGAAAAGCTGGACGGCATTGTGGGATACGTGAACGCGGACGGGATGGTCTCGAAAATGAACAGCGTCCTCGCAAAGCATCCGGCGGAAAAGAAAGACCCGGGCTGGAAATCAAAAGTGAACGATTGGTGGGGAGGGGTCAAGAAGACCGATTCCCCTGACAAGCCTGCGGCGGCCCCCGAGCCTCCCGACAGCGCTGCTGTCGAGGCTCCGGCTGCTCCTGCCATAGGGACGGTCTACTGCGACGTCCTCGTGCTTAACAGCGGCAGGAAGATCCAGGGAAACATAGAGAGCGAGACCGGCGAATACTATAACATAAAACTTCCGCTCGGGAAGGCGTCCATAAAGAAGGCCGACGTGAAGGAAGTCAAGAAACTGCTTCCTGAGGAAGCCTGCGTCGCTATAGGCGACAAATACTACGAAAGCAAGAATTATGACGCTGCTATCGGAGAGTATAATAAGGCGTTGAGCATAAACACGGAATATAAACCCGCAAAGATCTCCCTGGAATCTGCTAAGAAAAAGAAATTCGAGGCGATAGAGCAGGCGAAGCTCGAACAGGAACGCGAGCAGGAAGCCGCGGAGAACATTGAGCCGGAACCCGCTCCCGCGCAGGAGCAGGCCGTACAGCCCGCCGCCAAACGCATCAACTTCGGTTTCAACGTGATGAACAGGGAGCTGATCAAGAGAAAATACGATTATAAGGATTTCGGTTTTTCTGTGGATGACTATATGGTAGTCAACGGATTCTACGCGAAGGATTGCAATTCGTGCAAGCCGGTATATCCCGCGCAGGAGGCAGGTTTAAGGCCCGGGGATAAGGTCGTCGTCATAAATGGCGAGGCGGTCGGCAGCCTCACGGCGGCGGAAGCGACGAGGCTTATAGGCAGCCACCGGTATACCCTGTTCGTTGTCGAAAGGCCGTAGAAGGGCATGTACATTAGGAAGAATATTTGATATAATTACCGCCTTGTTGTTGGGGGCCGGCCCATGGGGCCGCCCCGTTCCGGAATGATTTAGCGAGGGGCTGTAGCTCAGTTGGGAGAGCGCTTGAATCGCACTCAAGAGGTCGGGGGTTCGATCCCCCCCAGCTCCACCATTTCATAAAAGGAAGTCTCCCCACTTGTCCAGGCCGTTAAGCCGGTATCCGGCGATTTGCATCGCGCTTATGCTTTTTACCTCCAACGGGTCCGCAGAGAGCATCCAGAAGCCCGTAGTCGCAGGCTCATTCTATCCCGCCGAATCGGTCATCCTCGCCCGGCAGGTCGACAAATACCTCGAAGACGCAAAACCCCGGCAAATAGACGGTGAGATAGTAGCGCTGATCTCCCCCCACGCAGGATATGAATATTCGGGTCCTATAGCCGCATACGGATACAAGGCGGTCTTCGGACGGAAATATGACACGGTGGTAATTATAGCCCCCAGCCACAGGCTCATATTCGACGGAGCGGCGGTCCTCGAAAAGGACAGTTATGAGACCCCGTTGGGCGCTGTGCCGATTGACGTGGATTTCGTGAAGAAGCTGATGAGGGCGGAAAAGGTCACGGTCGTGTCGAAACCGCAGGCTTTTGAAGAGGAACATTCCCTCGAGGTACAGATACCGTTCCTCCAGAGGTCTCTCAAGGATTTCAAGCTCGTACCGGTGGTCATAGGCAGGCCGGATTATAACACCTGCATCGGCCTCACCAGGGGCCTCGTAAAGGTCATAAAGGCATCCGGCAAAAGGGTGCTTATCGTAGCAAGCACGGACCTTTCGCATTATTATAAGTATGATGATGCCGTCGTGAAGGACCAAGCGACCATTTCCGAGATCATGAATTATGACCCGGGAAGGCTTGCCGGGAAGATCGGAGAAAGGGAGTGCGAGCTCTGCGGTTCCGCGCCGGTCATAGTGGCGATGTTGGCCGGAAAAGAATTGGGCGCCGAAAATATCAGCGTCCTGAAATACGCGAATTCCGGGGATACGGCCGGAGATAAGAGCAGGGTCGTCGGATACGGGAGCATCGTCATTTATAAAGCCGAGGAGACTGATATGCTGACTTCTGCGCAAAAGAAAGAACTGCTGGGTATCGCACGCAAGACAATAGAATCCTGCGTGAAGGGCGGCAAGGCGCCGGAGTTCAAGACAGATGATCCCGCCCTGGCAAAGCAGGAGGGCGCTTTTGTCACTATACATAAGAACGGTGAGTTAAGGGGATGCATAGGAAATATAATCGGGCAGCAGCCGCTTTACCTTACGGTCAGGGATATGGCTATTGAGTCCTCGACCGCCGATCCCAGGTTTACGCCGGTGGGCCCGGAGGAGCTAAAGGATATAAAGATAGAGATATCGGTATTGTCCGAACCCAGGCGCGTCCGGAGCGC
>Ga0172381_10002114_pt1 | contig 22475 bp, 28 predicted proteins | sample Leawel6488metaG_FD_119754 | JGI IMG/M metagenome (GOLD analysis project Ga0172381, IMG submission 119754) | Leachate microbial communities from a municipal landfill in Southern Ontario, Canada - Leachate well 64-88 metaG | ecosystem: Engineered > Solid waste > Landfill > Unclassified | place...
AGCCGTCGCCGAAGCCGCTGCCGCTGCCGCTGCCGCTACCGTCGCCGCTGCCGCTGCCGCTACCGTCGCCGCTGCCGAAGCCGTCGCCGCTGCCGTCGCCGAAGCCGTCGCCGAAGCCGCTGCCGTCGCCGAAGCCGAAGCCGCTGCCGCTGCCGTCGCCGAAGCCGCTGCTAGTAGTTACTTTTTCCATACCGGCACCGCTTCGATTGATTTTTGAGCCTCTTCGGTTACGTCCAAAATCTCAATCGCCTCTGTTAGAGTTGCCGAGTTGACCGGGCATGGAAACTTGCAGTTCTCCGGGCGTTTCGTGCCTTCCACCGCAAGCTGCGAAAGCGACGTAGCGCCGTCCCAGTACCAAATCCGCCGCGCGTTTGACAGCCGCACTTCCTTTCCGTTTCGTTCTTCCAGCGTGCCGGCAAACACACCGGCAGAGTAGGTGCGCACGATCACATACGGCTTTTTCTCAGGAACCAATTTTGCTTCTTGCACAGTCGTTGTTTCTTGCTGAGTTGTTTCGTCCATCGCGTTTCCTTTCACAAAAAAAGTGAGTGTTAAAAAAAGGCAGTCTGACAGGTGCCCGTGTGGAGCACCTGTCAGACAAAAACACTGACCCCGATAAGGGGAGAAGATTGGCTTTTTTATGTGTTCGGTGTCAATGTTTTTTGCCAGCTCGCTACCGTGCGAGCATTACGTAGGAAATATACACCAAAAAAAACAGGATGCAAGTTTAAAATTTAATTTTACAAAATAAAAACATATTTATTTTCGTAAGTGTTTATATAACATGTATTTATATGCTTAATATTTTTTAACACCCCATCTTTCCACTAAAAATACAAAAAAAGTAAAAAATATTATGTTTTTCGCTTGCTTTGTTTGTAAAATATGCTATACTTGTACAGAGTTAAAACACTGGTCTTAAACACTTTTTGAAATGAACTAAAAATGAAAAAAGAAATCAAATGGCAAGCTGCAAACGGAAAAGAGCTTAAAATTGTAGTTGAGCTTGTAACCAGCCGTGAGATTAACGCCGACGGTGACAAGTTTGCGGTGGATTGCTGCGAGCTGCACATACGTGCTTATGCAGACGCTGCATGCGTAGGCTATGAGGAGCCGGTAAAAATTACAACCCACCCAGGCTTGGTTGCAAAAATCGGCAAGATTGGCTTAACCCAGGCCAATTACGACTTGATTATGGCGGCGATTTCCGAGGTCAAGTCGACCCCGGAATGGCAAGCAAAAATGGCAAAAAAAACCGCAGCCGAAAAAGCGGAAAAAGAATATCAAAAACACGCAACCACAATGCGTAAAATTATGGCCCAATAAAAAAAGAAAGGAATGTCCAATGAGTTACAATGACGTTGATTTTGATTATCCAAGTTGTGGGGGTGTAGAGGTGACACGTGGCCGTAAATGGTGGACTGTGAAAACTTACAGCAACTATACCGGAAACTATACTAACGGAGTTTATCGGATATGGATTAACGACGGCGACACGGCTGAATCAGTTGCTAGCGAGTATCGCCGCTGCCCAGATCAATTTGAGTGTGTATCTCGCGGATTTGTTGTCCAATGATTTTTAGTTCCGCCCCGGTTGGCTCGTCGCCGCCGGGTGGATTAACCGCCCCATCGCCATCGGCGAGTTAATCTGGGCCGTGTGTTGCGGCCTGGGATACTTCTTTTGTCCACCTGATAACGGAGATTACTATGAACAGAACTAAAACTGTGGAATTGACGGAATCCGAACTTGATGATTTGCTTTTGTCAGACATTGCAACCGCTGGGATTGCCAAAAACCTGAATGAGCCGGCCAGCGAGGAAATCAAAGCCGAAGTCCGCAAGGCATTGACAACCTTATCTGAAATAAAAAAGGTTCCAGACGGTTGCTATATCCAGCATTAACATTTTCCCCCCACCATCCCCACCCTCGGGGCTTCTTTTATGCGTCTGGCTAAAAACGCGACTTGTGGTCATTACCTTAAAATGAAATGAAACACCTATTTTGGAGCATTCTATGATTTCGCACCCGAACATTATTTACGCTATTAAAAAAAGTTTACAACAATCAAAACAGCGAACCGCCTACCTGGCGAAACTCGCCGAATCGAAGGGGGTCTGCACGCGCATGACGGTTTATAACTTCTTAGATGGAAAAAACAAAATCCCATTCGATACCGCGTGCAAGCTGGCCCGCCTGGTGGGCTTAAAAGTTTCGGTTACAAAAATAACCACCAAATAAAAACGGCCCTGTTTCCAGAGCCGTCGCCCGCGATGGATAGCGTCGGGCTATGCCCACGCGCCGCGGAGCATGGTTGTAAAAGTGCCCCTGCGTCGGATTACACAGGGGCACCCGGAGGAGAAAGAGTTTCCTACGAAATCGCCGCCGATTGACCCGGAGACAGCGACATGTCGCCGCCGAATTTCGTCCACGTCGTCACAACCACGTTTCCATAATTGTTTGCAAGCGACACATTCGAGCTGGCATACTGGTTCAGCGCCGTAATCGTCGGCGCGGTGGTATGCGTGTTTTTCATCAGCGACGCATCGAAGACGCCGCCGACCGCGTGCAGCGTGGTAATCGCCGGCGAAACGGACGCCTGCGTTTCTACGGCGGTGACAACCGTGGATGGGTGCCAGTTCAGCGTTCCGGCCAAATTCCACAGGGTGCCGATGTTGTCGTCGCCGGCGTCCATGCTGTAGGCCGTACCGCCAATGGCAACAATAGCGCCGCACAAATAGAGCGTAGCCAAATCGGAGTAGCAAGCAATGGTACCTTTAACCGCAAAAATAGTACCGGCCACAGCGGCTTTGAAGTTTTCGCACTGATCCCCGATCACAATCGCCAAATCGCTCGCCTGCGTGAGCGCAGCCGCGTACAGAGTGCCAAAGGCCGTGCCGTCCTGCGCGCCGGTGGTTGTTTTGTCAGCATCGCCGTACAGCTTCAGTTGGCCACTCTGCGCGATGATCTCCGTGAAGATGGCCACGTTTCCGCCGCCTGCGTTTTTCTGAGACGATAGTCCGATGATGCTGGTCTTTTTCGCATTGACAACCAAGCGGGCAATATCGGCATCCGCAGCGTCATTGCCGCATTGCAAATAATAGCCGGTGCCCTGGCCCTGGATGATCGCATTCCCGGCGCACTCAATAATAAGCGGCGCACCGGCCGAACCAATCGAGCCGGTATAACTCGGCATGATGTGCAGCTTGGCCAGGTCAACGCCTGTTTGATTCATACCGTAAAGAGCGCTGACGGTTGTACGCCCATCGAAAATAACAATATCGCTACTAACCGGGACAGCAGCGCCGCTCCAATTATCCGTATCATTACAATCGCTCGGCCCTGCGTTTGGAGTTGTCGCCGCCATTTCAAACGTCTGATCGTCCGCCGCGCCACCGCCTGATTCCGTGGTTGAGGCCGCCGCGTAAAACGGAACGCCGGCCACATCCGCTAAAAGCTCGACGGTGTCGCTTACCGCCGTTGCAGTAATAGGCGTGCATAGCGCGTTGGTGCTCAAGTTCCACGCCGCCGCCATGAGAATAGCTTCCGCTGCCTTGTCGGAGGAGGCTGCCTCATAGGTGAAATCATACGTGGAGAGATTCTCAGCCGTCATGGTAATGGTGAGCTGATCCCCCGCTTCCAGCGTACCGCCAATAGTGAATGTGTTTTTCTGCGCAACCGCCGTGCCAAGTCCTAACCAGTATCGCGTCGTCATTTTAATATCCTTTCAAAAATTGTTACAGATTTATTTCTGGCCAATGGCCTCGTTTACAGTCTATCGCCTCATACGCCGCCTTGCCGTCCAGTCCTAACAGCGGCACGCCTTCTTTTATGTGGCAGCCGCAATCGGTGCATCGCAAATGCCCTTTGTCGTCTATCACGCTTCGTTTGCTAGGGCAGTCCTGACAGATTAAGATGCGTCGCTCGATGTCGGCTTGCTCAAGTTTGATTCGCCCGGTCGCTTTATAGTGGGCATGGATTTCTTTTAAGTGCCGCCACAGGTTCGCGGCCAGTTCAAAGCCTCCTGGCATTTCGGCCAACATCCGTTGCCGCTCGGCCTCGGCCTCTTGGCGTCGCTGTTGCTCTTCTTTTGATTGTTTATTGTTTCCAAAGTATTGCCTTAAATTGTCCGGTTCACCCTTACAAATATTATCACAAGCCACTTGATAATTGTCCGAACCAATACCAAGTTCTTTCAATATGAGGCATGTTTTATTTTGTAAGTGTTCACACGCCATAAATCACATTGCCCCAACTATATATCCATGTTGCTGGCGGAAGTCCAGGCGGGTTTATGCAAGTTATCGTGCCGCCGTTCGCAAAAATCTCCCATGTTTTTTCTTCACCACACGTACTCATATTTATTCCGTTAAATGTTGGAAAAACTTCACATGATGGAGTCTCTCCCCCCGTTAAATATCTAACACCAAATTGTCCATATGAGCTTGTACCTTGCCAGTGTATTTGTGTTGGATAGCTTTTTAGTTCAGCAAAGCCATTAAACCATGTAGTTGAGTTATGAGTAAGTGTAAGTGTTATATACTTTTTTAAACAATAACATTTTCCATTGTAACCACACCCTACCATCTCAACGCAAACACCGCTTTCAGAAGGACAAACAGATTCGCAATCCTCGCATGGAACGTTTAGACCGCAGCAGCAATCCTCGCTAGCCGCTATCTTGCCGCCGTTGGCAATTACTAATCCGGTTGTAGAGTCTATGTAAGCGGTCTTAGCCATTATGCACACTCGGTGAACTTAATAAACGTCAATCCCAAATACCAAACGCCATCTTGCCCTTTGTAAATTGGAACTGTTTTACCTGATTGCACGTCTGGCAAGCATTCGTCCGCAGCGGTTGCGTCGTCCTGGAATAAACACTTTGCATCAAACGCAGAACCAATCATAGAGCCGTTAGCACCGACTAACTTCACGCTGATATAAGCGTCTGATTGCGCGGCCTCTTGCGTCACGGCAAGCAATGGCACCCCATCGCTCGCATTGTTCAGGCACACAATCGCCCATTGGTCACCGGTCCCCGAGTCGATCCACAGCACGGCATTCGGGCCGCCGTAGAAAGCGGAAAAGACATTCGATCCGTTCGTTGTGATAACGCCGGTATAGTCCTGGTCGGCAGGCTTGTTCACCTGACACGGAGTCACGCCGCTGATGCACGCGATTCCGATGGCGTCATCGTCGAGCGGTTCTTGCAGCACGGCCACACGTTCGCCGTATGTTCCAGCCGGATTGACCACCTCGAAAGCAATCGTATTTTTGAAATGGTCCAAATTGTCTTCAGGCGTAATGACCGGCGCGTCGATGACAACCACTGCAAAGCGGTCAAGTGCCGCGCCGGTTTTGTTCTGGACAAGAATCAGATTACGCGAATTGCCAGACGCGGCCGCGGGGGAGTTGACAACGTTGAACTGATTCCGCTGATACGCCTCGGCCACATCGATGAACGTGTTGAACGTCGATGCGCCGATCTTGAGCGGCTGGCCGGTTTGTACTTTTCGCATCACCATTAGATTCTCAACAAATCAAAGTTGCCCCAGAAATAAACCTTTTCAATAAAGACGGCGCGCGGCACTTCGATGAGTGCATTGGCGATCACGTCTTTCTTAAGAACGTAGTCAACCCACAAATAATCCCACCCATTCTTTTCGATGCCGGTAATGTCGCCGATGGTCAAATCCGTTCCTGCCTCGATGGTGTTATTGTATTGCGAAGCGAACTTGTAATTGATTTCCCACTGGTCTTCGTTTCGCAAAATACCGCTGGCCCCCATAAATAGCACTTCATACGGTGCAAAGCCCCGAAACGTGTCGCGATTGACGTGGCCTGTCAAGTCACGAATGTTGCGAATATACTCAAAGTCAACCGACTCGGCTGCAAAGTAATGCGTCTCTGAAAACTGATGGATCGGAGAAACAATATTACAACCTTCGATGGTTGCCTTTGTCCCATCAAGCTTAAATCCGATAGCCCCTTTATAATCCAACGTTAAATTGGAAGGCAAGGCCGGGCTGTAATACACATTCAGCGTTTCGATGCTTTGTTTGATATGCAGCGAGCCGCCGATAGTGTCAAAGCTCCGCACGGTCGGAGGCGTCTCTCCGCTTCGCTGGTCAAATGTGTTCGACCGGATACCATACGTTACTTCGCCGTCAAAAAGCCCCGGGCCGTTTTCCGTCGTTTTCCAGTTTTTCCGATACAGCCCGTCGTGCGTCGTCGGCGATTGCGCCTTCAGCGCATTCTTCGCCTCGGTCTCATCATCGGTACCCTTGATGATGTACTTCAGCGACGTCGTCGGGCTTTCGCCCTCGGTCGAAGATCGCCCGTATTTTTCTTGAACTGTAATCGCCATATTAGGAATCCGTAAATGTCATTCCATCTTTGTTTTTGATTTCTTCGGTGTTATCGGCGGTGGATTTCGTGTTGTTTGCAATCGCTTTAAGTGTTGCCTGCCACTCTGAATTGTTCCCGTAGCCCCAGCCTTGAAGCCCGCTACCGCCCATCGCGTTAAACGTGCCGAAAATTGTGCTCGCCTGAATCGCTATCGCCGCGCCGACGCCACTTAACAAATTGCTGACATCGGGAACGGTTGCGGCTTTGGCTTCAGCGTCTTTTTCCTCTTTTGACTTAACAGCGTCCGCAGCCTTATTTGTTGCGTCTTGAAGGCGCTTGGTCGCGGCGGCCAATTCCTCATCTTGCTTGATGAGATTGTTTGTATGCTCAGTCCGAAGCAAATCCAAAGCCTCGTTATTTTTTCTTGATTCTTCGGCTATTTCATCTTGTCGTTTTTGATATTCCGACTCTGTTTCATTCTTAGAAGCCTCCGTCATTTTTGACAAAGTATCTTTAGCATACGGATTGTCGCTTTCGCCCATCACCCACAAGGTTGCTTCCATCATCCATTCGGATACTTTGTTTTGAACCTTTCCAAAGAAATTCAAAACATCATTGAATTTATTTTTGATGGCCTCAACCGTGCTGAACCATGCCGACAAAAGAACTTCTTGCACGCCATACCAAATAGCCTTGAAATCAAATGAAAACTTTTTCCATATCGCCTTCAGGCCCAAAACAGCAATATCAAAAGCGGCCTCGATGTCACCGGCTTTTAAGGCGTCTCGAATCCCAGAAAACGTTGTAGTTGCTAAGCTGAATGTTGTTTTGACGCTTTGCCCTAAAAAGCTCAATGACTGAGCTACAATGTTGTTGCTTGTTGAAATCCAATTGGCCGCCTTGCTGAACGTCTCGCCGATGCCGTTGCCGACACTTTTTATGATGTCAAAATGCGAGACAAGCATATAGGTCGCGACGCCGATCGCGCCAATCACCAGCGTCATCGGCGACAGAATAAAACCGAACACACCCGCGATGAGCTTCAGTCCAAAAAGCAGCGTCCCGATAGCCTTGCTGATCCCGATCATCGCAAAGCCAAACCCAGTCAGCGCCGACCCGGCAACAAACACCACGGCGGCTATTTTTGCGATGGTAATCAGCAGCTCTTTATTTCGCTCGGCCATCCCGGATATAAACTTGGAAACTTCGGCGAGAATGACAGCCAGCTTTTTAACCGGCTCAGCAATGGCCTTTCCGATGGAGACGCCCAGATCAATAACGGCCATCTTGAGACTTTTAAACGCCTGGCCGGAGGTGGATGCCATCTTCAAAAACGCCTCATCGGTGTTCCCCGCACTATTTGCCATTGCTGCAATGTCTTCCAAAAATCCATCCATGTTTGACAGGGCCGGCAGCACACCTTTTAACGCGCGGATGTTCGGGAACAGCTTGCCGATTGCGTCCGGCGGCAGGTTCTTGATCTTGTCAAAGACCCCGACTAGCCCCTCGATTTGAAGCGTGGTTGTGGACATTTCAAAGCCTAGCGCCTTGGCCGCCTGCGCGGCTTCTTCGGTTGGCTGTAAAAACGAGGAGATAATTGCGTTAAGCGAGGTGACGGCGTTGTCGGTTTTGACGCCATTGCGTGTCATGGTTGCCAATGCCGCGCCGACCTCATTGAGCGGTACATGCGCACTGCTTGCAATGGTAGCTACGTTGCCGATAGCTGGGGCCAACTCGCCGAAGGTTGTTTTACCTCGCTTGACCACCGTAAAAAGCCAATCGGAAACAGACCCAGCCTGGTACGCCGACATCTTATACGAGTTAAGGATTGTCGTGATTGCATCGGCGGCAACTCCGGTGGTCGAGAGGCCGGCCGTAGCCGCCTTCGCTGAAACATTCAAAACCCCCAAGGCGCTTTCAGCGGCAACAGATGCCGATAAAATATCATACAGCCCTTTGCTCAGCGATTCGGTACTCTCGCCAAACCGAATCGACATTGCGCGGACCGTTGCGCCGAACTCCTCCATGTGTTTGTCCGGCTCAGTAAGCATGGTCGAAACAGCGGCCATCTGCGTTTCAAACGTCGCAAACACATTTGAAGAAAGCGCCAGCGGCCCCAGAATCGCCAAGCTCGCAACCATCAGGTCTTTGCCGACGTTTTTCAACTCATTGCCAAACGCCTTGATCTTGCCCTGGGCGGCATTCAATCCCCGCGTGAGCGGGTTGTCGTCCAAATAAAGCGAGACATACGCTTTACCTGCCTGGATTCCTTGAGTGTTTGCCATAAGAGTTCTCTAATGCTTTTCCGATTTCCGACCATTCTTCAGTCGTTACCGTTTTGGGTTCGTCCTGTTTCGCGTCGCTGTACGGATTAAATTCGCTTGGGCTAAATGGCGTGCTGCGTTTCTTTTCGTCGCGGTTCACATTGGCGATGATTGCCAAAATAGAAGCGGTTTGGTTCCATTGGCTCCGCTGCCTGCCTTCGGCCATAATCATCAATTCCCGAAGCGTCAGGCTGTCGGGGACGACGCCGGCAATCCCGGCAAGTTCGTAAACGACTTGGAACATATCTCGTCGGTGTTGATGGCTTCGACTTTCTTCTCCGCCATCGCTATCGCCGCGGCTATCAGTGCTCTTTGTTTTTCGATCATCCTCAGTTTGTCCGGACGCCCGGACCGCAGGAAAAAATCAATAAGCTCTTGGTAAAACGCTTCCTGCGCCAACAAGATCGCGTCACCGCCAAGTAGTTCACCGAATTGCTCATCGCTTACGTTTTGCGCGTCCGCTTGAGGTTTAACCAGCACATAAATCACATCGCACAATAAAATAATGTCGGAGCCGAGCCTGGTAAGCAGTGGGGGTTCGCCAGACTCAGGCTCCAAAAGATTCACCGATAAAAGGTCTCGCACGCGTTTAATCGACGCGATAGTCAGTTCCACATTCCAGCGAGTCCCGCTGTTATCCACAAACTCTTTCATAACTATCTCCTAAAAAATAGATTAAAAAACACAATCAGACTACGCCGTCTTCCCCCACCATGCGCCAAAGTTGCAGAGCTTCAGCGTGACGCTTGCCTTCTGCGGCCCATCAAGCGGATCGTCTTTGTCAAAAGCCGTCACCGCCCATGTGCCGACGATGCCCTGGGCACCGGTGACAGTTTTTGCCTGGTCGAACGATCCGACAGCGACTTCTTTGTCGGCCAGATAGGCCGCCTGAATGGCGTCGAACGCGGTGTCGCCCGGCTTCCACATCATGTCAAACGTCAGGGTGGCGTTCTTGAGCGTCTTGACCGTCGCTTCCCAGCCGCCATTAGCGCGGGTGGTCACGTCCGTTTCTTTCGATCCCAGTGCCAGCTTGGCACTGGTCACATTGTCCATTTCGTCAGACAAAGTCGTTTCGTCGTCCGGGGTGTCGCCGGAATCCGAATCGAAATCAGGATCGATATACAGCTTTGCGTTTTTTCCTAAGAGAAAATTTTTAACAGTCATATTTTTTCCTTTCTAAGTCAATGGAAATTGTTGCCATATTTCAGGGAGTTTCTTTTCGTTTTCATCATAAGCCGGCTGCATGAATGGCCGCGGCCGCAAGTTAATTCGTTTCTGGTTGATCTCGGTGACGCCGCCATATTCCAAAGCTTGTAGCTTTTCAGCATTGTCGCCGGTTCCTTTTCGCCCGTGGAGTAACGCCGGGCCGATCAACACCCCTTGGCCAACATCATCGTAGCCGAAGAAAATATAATCTCGCAGCAGCCCGGTTTGATTCGTCGGAGGTTCGCCCGGCCTCGATGACCGCCGCCGCCTCCGGATCAACTGCCGAGCGGTTTGGCGAACGTAAGCGCCGAATCGGCTAAGCACTTTTTTGGCCTGTCGCGCAGAAGCGTCCACAACCTTTTTATAAAAGAACTGTGTCTTAAATTGTTTGAACTCAAGAAGCTGCATTAAATGTCATCCGAATTACAGTGAGATAAACATGGCTCTTCAGAAGAATCATTTCATCGTAAATCGCCTTCAGTTCGTTCTTAACCCAAGACACATCACTCACATCAATCGCTCTAAGCGTCACATGGACAAGTTCAGCGAGGCCCATGATCGCGTCGGCCTCGGTGTTTGACGTGATGTCGATGTGTTTGCCAATCGCCACATCGACCACCAAGTCGTCGCGGTACATGCTGCGTGATTCCTGCTCTGAACTTAAGCCGCCCGGGATCACCATCACCGTTAATTCTAAAAGCTCATTGATTTGCTTCCACGGCAAGTATGTGCGTGTGGCCTCAAACGTGTAAGGGGCAAAGGTTCCCTTTTCGGATTCGTCGTTAAGGAAGACCTTAACGGCCTCTGCGATTTCAACAAGTTTCGACGCCATAAAATTACTCGGTTAAACGGATTGTGGGTTGTCTTTCAGTTTGTCCGGCATAATGACAGCCCCTAACTTTTCAGCGGCTAACTGAGCATCCACACATTTTGACTTTAAATAAGTATCCCAAATCTTTTGGAATGTGACTCCATTTCCGAAATCTGTATTTTCAGCATAGGCATCATCAATGACTTTGGCAATTGTGGTTGAACCGGCAGATACCGCAGCCAATTTCTGTTTTGTTTCATCTGTCTGCACAGCTGCCTTTTCTTCATTTGCCTTTGCAGCCGTAACCTTTTTAGAATTTACAATTTGCACTACAGAACCAAATCCAGTACCGCCTAAAAGTATTCCACCTGCAAGCGTCACTAAACCAGTTGTACCAAACAACATTTCCTGGAATGATTCCGCTTCTTTCTGCGAAGCGTCTCGTTGATTTTTATAAAACGAATATAAAGTATTGTCGTCCTCACTTAACCTATTATAAGATGTCTGCAAAGAAAAGTGAGCATAATCCATGTAAGCAGAAACCTTTTTTAGTTCTGCTAGAGTGGAATAAGGAACATATTTCTCTAACGAACTTTTAAATCCTCCCGGTGGTGTCACTCCTGCTTTTTCGACATACTGAATCCATCCATTATCAACACGTGCTGGTATCAATCCTTCTTGAGTTGAAATACAAGCTATAAACATTAAGGCACACAAAAATATGCAGATAAACCACAAAACAGTTAGTATCTTTTTCATTATAAAACCCTTTCTAAAAAATTAAAACCATTTGCTTACAATCTGAAATAATAACGAACAAACGATGCTTAAAACGCTTGCACCACCCAAACACATCCAATAAACCTTTTTGAACGGGCATTCGTCTGCATGAGTTTTCACTTCCATTTTTGCCACAACCTTCATTTCATCTTTGCATTGTTTCCAAGGAGTATTTTTTTGAACATTCACTTCCGACTCTTTGACCGCTTCTTTCGCCGCTCTCATCGCTGTCAATTCAATAATTGCTAAAACACCAGGTGAAATCTCATCGCTGTGAATCTCGTGTTTTTCCTGCATAGAAATTCCTCTCTAATATCAAGGTGCTATTCTTTCTTCAAGTTCTTGAATAATCATTAGAACGCTCCTACCGGTCTAGCCGCCTTACGGTGCTATTTCAAAAACTCTTTGATTCGGATTTATTTTTTTTGCTGAACGGATGTCTGTCAGTGTAATCTTAAACTTAGTCGAAATCGTGTCGCCGTTTCCAAGCAACAACTGTGCAGTTGTAATATCAAAACAAGCATTGAAATACAACTTTTTAGCACCACCAGAATTTATGTTTATTCGAGGGAAATAGCCCGACGCAACTTTGCTAAAATATAAAAGACTACTGTCAACATTCAGCATAGAGACTTCATAAAAAGTTTGATTTTGACCACCCCAAAACCACACGCCATCCTTTTTATCTTGGTCAAGACTAAAGATGTTATTTTCTGTTGACGGAATAATTTGGGGAGAGTTGTCCCCCCACCACATCACTTTTTTAACATCACTCGGTATCGGGAATTGGATTGTGAAAGCACAAAATACATCCATCGCAGCCGAAGTAGTAACTGCATAGTCCACAAGACATCCGTTGTTACTGAAAACCAATTTGCCCGTTAAAGAGCCTCTTGCATTGACCATGGCCGCTGTTTGATAAACCGTCAGTCCAATCAAATTCATTACGACATAATCACCATAAGTTCGCGTGTCTGCATTGTCAGCAGCATGAGCGGCATTTCCATTTCCCCATGCTGTCAAGGCTCCAGTTCCGATCTGAGTTTCAAATGTGACTACGTTTGTAAAGCCGCTTCCACCATCGTTTATGCCACGATGAGCCAATCCCCCCCAAGTATTAGACCCCGAATAAGCAGACTCGTGATCGTTCCAATAAACAGCACTTTCAACCGATTCCAAAACAGAACCATACGGCAACCAATGGTCGGCTCGCATAACCGTTTGAGTCTCACCATTTGGACCATCAAACATCATTGACCCAGCAGTATCAGGAGTGACTTGGCTATTTTTGTTGATAAAGTCAGCACCAACCACATACGCAAAAAAAGCTGATGCGGCGGTTAATTTTATAAATTTTGCGCCGGTAGGCATAACAACCCAAGGTGCAGGCCCAACCTCGCTGAGTGTTTTAATGATAACAGTCTCGTTTGCATCGCCTGTCGGGTCGCCTTCGGCATCTTGATATTGCACCGTGATGTTGTCGGTAGAACCTGAGTTAAAATAAACCCACAAACGATAATGCGTAGTATTATCAGGCACGGCAAATTGTGAATAAGCACCAGTATTTGGCGCCCAATAAGTTGCAGCCCCCTGACGTGCCACAGGCCCAGCCATAGCATTAGATGCAGACTCATCGCCAAAAGAAATGCTTTTTCGCACACCGGCATAAACTTTACCGCGAGTGCACCCAGCCAATGCCGGATAGGTGTCGTCACCGCCGTTCGACATAGAATTCCCAGTGGCGACACGCCATCTAAACCATTCCGAGTTTATCCCTGCCGAATGATAGATGTGCCAGGCGTGATTATGGTATTTATGCCGCTCGATAGCGACTTGATTATTTGTCATTGCCATTGCTCACCTCACTCTAATATCATGATTTCGACAGTTTCAGACACAGTACCATTCACATAAAGACCCATAACACCTATGTCATCCAAAGATATTTTGTCAGGAGAGCACCCTACTTCCAATAAACGATTTTGCCGTATGGAAGAGCCATAATAGATACCTGCCATATTCGATTCTCCAGGCGAAATCATAATCGCACGAGGAGTAACGGGGTACCAATAAGCAGTTGTAGATATACCCGGTTCCTGGTCTGTGGTCTGCAAAATACAATAATAAATGGCTGAGACATCTTGCACAAAAGAACCGACTGTATAAACACCTTCAACCCATTCAGGAATCAATAATTCAGCCGAACCGCTCAGAGTCAGATAACCGGCAAGCACGGTGCTGTACGGCTTCTGAGCCGCAAGCAGCGACGCCTGGGCCGCAGCCGTGGCAAATCCGGTTATTGCAGCCGGGGGGGTTAATGTGGTGATTTGGTCAGCTGTCAAAACAACCGGGACAGACGTAGCAGCCAGAGCTTGTCCAAGGGCAGGGATGTTATCTGTCTTAGCTTTAATCGCCGCTAGATTACCGTCGGACTCTAGGGCAATTGTTGCCGATGAATCTTGGCGAATATAACCGCCGCCGTCTGCTGTTACCAATGGGTCGGTATTTGTTTTGACAGTGGCGAGTGTCGCTGCAATCGCCTTCAAAGAGTTGCACATGCGCTTCCATAAGCTAATACCGCTGCGAGAGATGTCGCTTTCATCGTCGCCGTTATAGGCCACAGGTGCGTCTTTCAATTCACCAACACAAGCATTTAGTTCAGTTTGTTTTTCTTCGGTAGATATGTTGACCTTTTCACCGGCGACGTTCAAAGGATTCATATTACCAATGTCAAGGTCTTCAACATCGACGTGCACCCCAGAAACCTTGACCATAATTTCGTTTGTTTCGGAATCAAAGGCAACTAACTGCCCGCCTATAATTCTGTCTTTTCGAGTCATCTTAAATTTCCTTTGTATGGATTCGCCATGTCAAATTGTAAGAGTCCGAATCGCGGAAATACTCACCAGCAACAGGAACCACCTCGTAAGTTTTTGTTCCAAAAACAATCCGATCCCCCGCTTGCGGCTTCGTGAAAGTATCAACCAGATAGGTCTTTGTGATTAAAAAATCGATCACTTGCGCCGCGACATTAACGCCATTCCCATCGTCATATTCAAACTTTGTTTTTCCAGGTGTTGCTTGGACGCTCTCGGTTAACGCCCCTCGTTGGTACGTGATAGTTTCGGTGGAAAAACTATCACGTACCTGTTCGAGGAGTTCTGCACCTTGTCTCAAAAGATTCATGCCCGATCACTTTCTTAGAAAGCAATCCATGTGTCTGTTGCAACATAACAAGCGGTCAAGCTACCGCCGCTCGCCGTCGAAGCGGCAACGGTGGTGTGAGTGCCGCCGTTCATCGTTGCGCCAGCTGTCGGATAGATTTTGAGTATTTTGTTGTTGACGAGATTGAGAATATGGATCACCCGGCCAACCACTTTGTCGGCGTCGTTCAGGATTACACCCTTGGCGTCATCGGCACCATCGACAAGGTAAACGCTCGATGTTGCAGCCGGTAACGCAACCGCATCGGCATTCGTCGATCCATCTGCCGTGGTGGTCGCGCCAACTGTAAGCGTTAAAGGACCGCCGATCTTCGTCGCAATGCTCGCTTTAGCGATTGTCACGGAAGCCGCCGTGGTAGTACCGATGGAAATAGCACCATCATCGCCGGTCCCATTTTTGGCACCGCCATTGATGGCCACAGCGCCGCCGTCATCGTCGTTTGCAGAGGCCGCACCACCGGCGATAGCAATCGCACCGCCGTTGCCGCTCGTCGCGCCTCCGGCACCGCCTGTCACAGCAATCGCGCCGCCGGCCCCTACCAGCGTGCCATAACCACCAGTTACAGCCACAGCGCCGCCGGCACCGGCAGTCGCACTTCCGGCACCACCGACCAAGGACGCCGCACCACCAGCCCCGCTGGTTGCCCCGCCGATTCCGCCGACCACAGAGGCCGCGCCACCAGTGCCAGTGGCCCCAGGCACACCGCCTGTCAAAGACACAGCGCCGCCGGCATTCGCCGACGTGGTGGATACGCCGCCGGTAATCGGAATAGCGCCGCCCTGGGCAGCTTGCAAACCGGAGATACCAAGAGACGAATCGCTGCCGGCGATAGCAGTAGCCGAAACACTCCCGGCAATCGTCGCTGTTCGTTTCGCGGAAGTAAATTTCACGCGGACGCGCGCGTCGCCGGTGGCCGCATCTTTAACGGCCCACCCCATCAGTTCGCCCAGCGCCGCATTGTCTGTGGCACAGCCGGTGGTTGAACCTCCGGTTGGCGTTCCGTCCGCATCCCAGTAAACCGAATCACCCGCGGTGTAGGTTTCAGCCCCTTTGAGCACGTCATACACGCCCTCAACCGAAGCTGCACCGAGCACGCCTGCCGCGATGGGCGAACCCACATAAGCGGGGATGGACCCGATAACAACAATCGAGCCTGCCGTCACGGCAGACACCGGAGTGTAATCAATCGTTTTGCCTTCTTGCACAAAAATAGCTTCCATAAAAAGCTCCTATAAAAATGTTCAAATGATTTTGTTTAATCACACAAAACTAAAAACAAAAACGGTCAGTTCCGCTTAATGATTAAGCCGAACCTTTGCTCATAATTCCGCCGCGGCCGTCCTGTTTTTCAACGCCGAAATCGTGGAAGCCTCGCATTTGGATTCCAAGCAGGTTGAAGTCGGCCTGAGCCTGCTCCACAGTGGGCACTTCAACGCCGTTTAGGAAGCACGATTCAATCACCGGGAACGCATTCGGATTACCAAGCAGATAATGCGCCGTCGTGCTGTTGCCGGTGAAGTTAGCATTGCCGAGATACGGGCTTACAACCGGCGTATATTGACCGGCATGGATGTTCATGTTCGGTTTTGCCTTGTTCGCCGTCGTCGTTTCGTTGATGGCTGTGGCTTTGTAAATCAACTCAGCGGTCGCTTTAAGAGCGTTGGGGACCAGAAGAATTTCAGGACTGACACCCAGGGGATCGCCATTATCATCCACCTGATTCAAGAACGTGGTGACAAGCGAAGACAATGATTCGATGGACAGAGCTGTGTCGGCACCTGAAACATAGTTGCCCAAGTCGGCCGTAAAGAAAGTGGCGTTGTCCATGAACGCGGCCCAGAAGATATTGTTGAAACCAGTACCGGCCCCGCGGCCAATCATCCGGGTGCGATCATTGAAAGCACCAAGATCGTCGTTAATGATGTCGCGCCGGGTGATCGAAAGCAGAATACCGTAAGTGTCGGCCTGGTTCCCAAACGATTCCTCGGACAGATTGCCATGTTTCAGTTCGCCGTCCGGGCCAACTTTTTCATACGTCGCATTACCGAGCAAGCGATAACTGGTGATGCGTTTGAAGTCCTTGACATCACGGATGGCCGAAATCGACCGCCACGACTGATCCACATGATTGAAGCTGTCCAACAGAACTTTGTTGGCAACGGTGCTCAGGATGCCTGACACGTCGGCAGAACTGAAGGCCGCTTGGAGTTTGTTTTTCTGAGGCGCGGCATAAAACAGAATGTTTCCGAGATCGCCGTCGCTGAAATGGCGTTCGGAATAACCATTCGCCCACGCCGCTTCCATGAGCAGTTGTTTCAGGCCGATATGCCGGAAACGTTTGTCGGCCTCGTTGACCGGCTGCTCGCCATAACTGGCGATAAGCGTTTCGCCTTTGATGCCGCAAGACATCATGGCCGCGGCCTCAAGCGTCTTGGGGAACGCCTCAGCGTTATCTTTGCGAGCGCTGACAGGTTCCGGGCGTTTGGCCTTCAGGACTTCCAGTTCGCAGCGTGTGGCGTCCCATCCCTCGGCAACTGCCTTGGCCTGGATGGCCGGGAATCCTTCGCACAATTTATGCACGTCCGCGATTCGCTCCAATTCCGCCGCGGCTTTAGCCCGGATGTCTGCGACGGGATCCGCCGTATGAATTTCCGTCGGCTGAGCCGGGGTAGAAATTTGCTTTGGCACCATAGTCTCGGGCGCTTCGGCTTCGATTTCCGTTTGTTCGATTTCAACTTCACTACCGTCAGGTTTCACTTTTTTCATATCAGGTTCCTTTCGTTTTGCCGCGATGGTTACTTTTGTTTTGTCATCAGCCCCGGAGTCAACAAAGCTGATCTCTTTAAGTTGCGATTTCAACACATGATAAAACGGCCCCGTCTGTTTAGTGCCGTTAACGATAGCGAATTGTTTTTCACCGATATACTGAGCCTTGATGATGTCGGCACCAATGGACGCCTTCCAAGGGAATCCATTCTTGCCGCTTTGCGCCACATCGGAAGCGAACTCGGTCGCGCGACTGATTAAGCCGGAAGCGGTCAGTTTGCCGCTATCGGCGCTGATTTCGGTGGTATGGCCGACGCCTTTCCCCGAGTCGTGGTTCAGCCGAGTCGGCGTCACCTGGTCAAATTTCATGCCGGTCAACTCGACAGCAACCGGGTAATAGAATCCATCCAGTTTCATTTTGCCGCCGTTGTAGGCAAGCATCTTGAATTTCGGCAAACCGCCTTCAACCGCCGCCGCCTCAAACTCCACGGGGCAGTTAAAGCAAAATTCTGTCTGGTCAATTTTCGTTTGTGATGGATTCGGATTCTTCTGGCTCATCTTTAACCTCGACAGGTTTCTTAGGTGTTTCAGTTAATTTGTATTTTTTATGCAAGTCAGCGATCTTTGCTTTCTCTTTGATTCGCTGCTCGACTTCGGTTTCCCAGTCAAGTCCTCGCTTGCCATATTCAAAAGCCAATGTTGTTGAATTGTTTTCGAGATTGATGTCTTGGGCCTGCGCTTCTTTCAGCGGATCAACGTGCTCGCGTCCATCGTAAAACCATTGGTGCTGGATTTCGTCCATCGTGCGAAGCGCCGCGAATTCTGTGGATAACATCAACTCCGCGCAGAACGCCTCGAACACCACATCCGTCACCTCAAGTTCGGCGTCGGACCGCTCCACAGCAATCGCCTTGAAATACGTTTGATGATCGAGCCTGCCGGATGCGTAGTTATAGCCGGATGAATCACACGTCATGATGTTTTTCGGCATGGACTTGCAGCGGCCAACCTCTTTGAGAATCTCCGATTTGAATTGCGGGTATGTCGTTGTCGGCTGCACCGGATCCGCCTGCGTTAAATCCCACCCGCTTGGAAGCACTGTTACCATATTGCGCGGCAGTTCAAACGCATCCATCGATTCATATTCGTCAGACGCTTCGCCATCCGGTGGCGCATTTGTTTTCAGCCCGATAGCAATATTAGCAAGATTCTCGGCTGCGCTGACAACGGCTAAAGTATAACGACGCATTTGAGAAAACAAAGGCAGCGTGGAAACAATCTCGGAAACCCCGCGATGCTGTTCAGGCCGCGACGGACTAAACCAGTGAATCATATTTTCGGATGGAACTTTCATTGACTCCATCGTTGCAAACATGTCGCCCGGATGGCTTTTCATCACATGGTAAATCGATGGGTTGCCATACTCATCAAATTCAATTCCATCGATAATCTTATTGTTTTTGAAATCAAAATACGGATTGGCCACGCGGTCGGCTTCAACCACGTTCACGTCCAGCTTCACCCTCGAGCGTAATTTTTCATTCGTCGTTAAAATGCCAAACGTTTCCCCGTCCACCGTCTTGGCATTTCGCATCACTCTGAGCTTCTTATTAAACTTAGAGCGTTTACACCATTTGGCATATTCACGTTCGACCGCCGCGTTAAGCAGCGGGTCTTTTGTTTTCATTTGCAGCCGCGGCCCGGTGCCGATAATGTCGTTGGTCAGTGTTTGAACCATACCGCACACATAGCTGTTATTGGCATATTCGTAGCGGGCACGCTCACGGACGGTTTTTCGGACAGAACTACTGCACGCCGCGTCGGCAGATAAAGCGTCCGCGTTCGCCCAATGCTTGCGATTGTCCGAAGTCGTTTGCGCAGCATCATAAATTGCGCGAATCACCTTGGTAACTTTAGAGGCTCTGTTTTTAATGGCATTAAACGGCCACATCAGACGGAACCCCCCGGTGTAATCTTACCAAACCGCAATCCTAGATTCGGTTTGGTAACAGCCTTTTTCCCTTGCAGGAAATTATGCGCATCAATCTGATCTTGGATAGGATGCTGCTCAACACTCCCGGAATCGCCAGAGAATTTCTTCGGACCCGAGGCGTTAGTTTCAATGCTAGTGCTGAGATCATCTGTCATAAAAAAATGGCCATGCAAGGTATGCGGCCCCGCATGGCCAACGTTGAAGGAAACACATCAAACAACGCATAGCTTTATAGCAGACGATGATTATTTTTGCCTAGTAGCTTTTTTAAGTGTTTACAAAACTTCCTTGTTTTTTTACATATCTGTAAAATTATTTCACTTTTTCTTTTACTTTTTCTATGGTGACAATGCGCTTTCCGCAGTTGCGGCAGTGCTTATAGCGGTGGATTTGCTTACCCAGCCGGCGTGTGGAGTCGGTGTAAAAGTGTCGACACCCGCATTCGGTGCAGATTAAACCTTCGGTTGTTTTGTCGTCAGCGATTGTTTTATTATACTCCATTATTCACCCACCGCTTTCTGTCGCTGCAATTCGGACAGCCTGATCTTTTTCCTGTTTTCATGTTTTGCTTTGGTTTCCATGCCCACAATCCGAGCGCCGCAAATTGACGCCGCTACATGGCATCCAACCAGGCAGTCAAACCAATGATTGTCTGGCCGGTGCGGTTTGATTTTCCACTCATCAACCGTTCGCCCTTTGGCCTCGGTTCGCACCCGATATTCAGATGTCACATGGTCGGCAAACATCTCATGCAGCCGAGGTTTGTTGCCGAAAAGCGATAGACACCCGGCATCCCCCATCGGCACCGCCAACCGGCTATGCACAAAGCTTTTCCAATAGTTGGTATCAATCAGCACATACCGCACGGCGCGTTTTCCGGTCACGGACGGCACGCGGTAATGATGACCAACCTGATCGCCCTTTTTCTTTTTATACTCTGAAAATGGTGTGCTCGATGCGCCGACATATTTGCCGTGACTCGGCATGATCGTCGCGGCATAGGCGCTCTGCCGGCTGAACTGATAGATAACGTCCGTGCTGTCGCCCCAGTTAGCATCGATTAAGTTGCGGTCAATCCGCATCATCACTCCGTCTTGGCGGCGGTATTCGGTGCCGAGCTTTTCGGCCGTGAGCTTTTCTAGAGCGTTATAGATCGCCGCTTCCAGTCCGGCCCCCGGGCAAACCGTCCGGATGGTTTTGGTAATCTGGCTCAGCGTATAGTAGCCTTGCGGCTGGTCCGGCCACGCGCCGTAATCAACAACGTAGCCGGTGAAGTTATCCTCGAAGGCACACACAACCCAAAACAAAGCGGCCCCCTGAACATCTGTAAACATCGTCAGATAGGAGCACCCAAGCGGCACAATGCCGCGCGGCAGATTGTTTGTCTTTTCGGAGATCGCCGACGCCGACAGCATATCCTCACCAAGCGATTCCGCCTGCGGTTTGTTTTGATACTCAGCCCAAAACGCAGCCTCATTCAAAATCTTGATATTCATTGCGCTTTGTATGCCGGAAATCTCGCCCTCATTGTAGCGGCCTTCCCATGCCACTAGCGCCCCCTTGTCCATCTCTTTGCGGTGTTCAGCGTAAAACCGAGTCGCGTCGCTGCCGTCGCCATCATTTTCCAATTCATCGCGGAGAATCTCGGCGTATTTTTCCCATAGCTTTTCATTGGCAGGGAACCGGTAAACCATCATTGTCCGCTCGCCATGCCATTCGGGGTGTCGCTTTCTATCAAGCATTCGGTCGGACATGTCGTCGTTACAAATCACAGTGCAAGCCATTAACCCTGAAAGCTTTTTCTTAGGACCAGCCATCCCAATCACATCACTTGAAAGTAAACTTTCTCTGTCTTGCGACTGCATCGCCGAGTGTGCCGATTCGCGCGTTTGCGGATCATCGATCATTACCAAGTCCGGGCGGACGATTTCGCCGTCGCGCGTTGCGTGCTGCTGACCGCGAATGTCAGAACCATCCAATCCGGCACAGGTAATAATGATACCTTCTGACTTTTGTTTGTGGCCGGTCGGAAAGATGATCTCGTCTTTGTTCCAGACGATGTGTGTGTGATCCCCATTAAACCACCGCTGCCCCTTCTGTCTGTTGTTGGAGCCTTCGAGCGATTTGGCCGGTATGCAAATTTCGGGGAAGTCCGCCAACAGAAGCGGGTTGGTTTCAACCCATGTTTTAATAACGCCAAGCAGCTTTCTCGCTCGCTCTTTGGAGCAAGCGATCAAACAAATAAAACGCCGATACCCATAGAGCGCCGCCCACAAACATGCGACCTCCATGAGTGTTGTCTTGCCGCTGCCGCGCGGCATGGCCAGCGCGTAAAGGCCGCCGCGAAGCACAGACCGCTCAATCTTTTCAAGTGCCTTAAGCTGGTCCTTAGACCATTCCAGGTAAAACACATCGGGGAAATAAGTCTTGCAAAAAAACTTTAGGCTTTTCCCGCCAGCCGTACGCCTGGCTTTATCAAGCGGTTCTGGAATCAAGTCGAGGCGCTGCTTCAGAAAAACCTTTTCGTGCTTCCTCTGTTTATCCGCCTCGGATTTTTCCTCTTGTGTCATCGTCGGCTTGATGTTGTTTTTCGTCAGCCACGCGGCATACTTATAAATGTCAACCGTGGTATCGTCGCCGATTTGGTAGCCGGCCCGGTCGCGATGCCGCTTGACCGTGCGGTCGGCCACAACCTCTCCGAGTTTGGTAGAGTTGACCAGACGCAAAAGCTGAGACGGCTTGAGCGATTTAGGGTTTAGGGTTTGTTTTTTGATCATCCGTGAATCACGCCTTAAGCAATGCGGCCACATACTCGATCAGGCTTATCTTTTTTTTCCTAAACCCCAAAACCTTCACTGCGGCCTTAACCGCATCCGGCGTTAGGCTTCCTCCGCTTGCCGCCGCTATCTCAACAGCTAGTTCATCAACCGATCTGGCTTCAGAGATGTCACTTTTAGATTGTTTTTTCTTAGCCATACAGTATAACTACCTGACATTTCAAAAGAATCAGTGCTTTTTTTTGAC
>Ga0172381_10002115_pt1 | contig 22474 bp, 31 predicted proteins | sample Leawel6488metaG_FD_119754 | JGI IMG/M metagenome (GOLD analysis project Ga0172381, IMG submission 119754) | Leachate microbial communities from a municipal landfill in Southern Ontario, Canada - Leachate well 64-88 metaG | ecosystem: Engineered > Solid waste > Landfill > Unclassified | place...
GAGAGCGTGGAGGCGGGTGTGAAGGCCAGCAATCTGAGCATCGGTTAAATCCCCTCCCTTGTACCAATACCCATCACCTCCACAGGGGAATAGCATCAGCGACATTGCGATATTCGATAGAGTCCTACTTTCAGAACCTATTACTTTCTGCCCTGCTATTTCGCATTGCACCGTAACGGTATTTGCAGTAGAATCAGTCTTGACAATTACAAGGCAGATATTTTTTAGCGCCTTTGCGTCAGGTAGATAAACCGTGAACGATTTTGCAGTAGCATCGCAGAGCAATACGAAGTGATTATCGCAAGAGATTTTTCCCTTGAGAGAGATAGAGGAAGAGGTGCGGAGAATTTGGTTTGACATTATTCGTTTCTTATAAAAATCTGGCCGTGAACGTTTAAAATGCTATCAGCAGGGTTTCTATCCAACCCTGATCCGTTTAATTTAGTAAAACCTATATTTGCGTTAGATGCAGTTTTTTGTATTTTTAAAACTTCAGAAATACTGTTTCCAGTATCTACAAAACAGGTAGATTGATGATCGGTTGCTAATGATGCTCCGTCTGTATAATAATGCGAAGCGCCATTACCTTTTCCTTGTATGTCAAATATATAAAACGTTCCACCTATTTGTTTTAATGAGTATGAATTAAATGTTGTTTTGCTGGTATCCCATCCCGTAAATCCAGATTTAGGCAATGCTACAATTGCTCCTATTGTTGATCCATTATAGCTTAATCCATTTCCTATTGCAACACTGTCCGTTGATACTAAACTTGAAAAAACTCCTTTTGTCCCGTAAACACCGGCCCCGCTCTTAATTCCTTTTGTAGAGAATAAGCTATCAGCATTAACGGTTGACGAAAATTGCCCGTTTGTTGCCTTAATCCCTTTTGTAGAAAATACTGAATCAGCATTAAGTGTCTTTGCAGTAGTTATAGAAGAATCAGTAGACAGCACCCTTGTATGGACAGAATCAGCTGTTAAGGTGGTATCAATAATTCCATAGCTCAACTTTGTTATCCTTGCCGCAACAGAATCAAAAATCACATCACTATTGGTATGCACATCCTGCCCAATTTCATAATTACCAAGGCCGGTATTTATCTTCGTGCAATATACCCCTTTTGCAGAAGTCAAGCTATCAGCATTTACCTTGCCGCTAAACCTGCCAAGCACAGAAGAAATGCTATCGGTGACTTTAACGTACTTTGCTTTGACTGTATCGAAGGTGCTATCTTTCATCCGTGAATATCGAATGAATTTCAAATCAAGTGTATCGTTAAGTTTGTTATACCCAACATAAAGCCGAGTTTCGTTAGTGTCAAGCTTGTACGCCTTGATCGTGTCGCGGGGAGTATAAGCATAAGGCCGGGAAAGATCATCAAGGCCGTTTGCCGATATAAAAAGACCCTCAATAATTAATATCGAAACGACAATAATAAACGGCAAGCTGAATTTAAAAAGCTTCATGATTTACGACTCCTTTTTATTACTCCAGTTAAAAGCACCCGGTTAAAATTCAATGCCATATCGTCAGTCGTTTGAGTTATCTCAACAAAAACTGAATTGCCCTTCATCTTTTTATTCATATTCAACTTCTTCTTAATCACTGTGTTTTCACCAAATACCGCTATGTCAAATTGTGCTTCATCAAAAACAGGTTGAGCGGTACTACCGGGAACGAATACCCCTTGCGAGTTCCTTGTGAAGTCATCACCTATTCCAACCCTAAAAGTAATGTTTCCAGCGGCAAGGCCGAAAAGGTGCAGATACAACCAGCGGCAATACCCGAGAAGGTCCGGCACACGTTCCGCTGTTTTGATCTGTAATTGCCGGTTTGTCAAATCGCTCACCCAAGAACCGTCCTCATTGAAAATCCATTTGTCGGCAGTAGAATCTTGAGAGAACTTTGCAACATTGCTTTCCGAAGTCTGACTTTGCAGGCAGTAAATAATATTGTCTTTCGTCGATGTAATGTACTGGTATCCGTACTGCCATTGCTCCCATTGCGTATTGTAACTGTCTGCGTTGGCGATATTCAAACTGTCAAGATCAAGAACCCATTGCCTGTTATTTGAAAAGCCGGAAACAGAGGTATCCATAAACGAGAAAATGTACTCTGTCCTGACGCTTTTTACGTTTCTGATAACCTGACCGCAGGGTTGAAAAACTGCCGTACTGTCAGAATAGCACCGCTGAATAGCGGCCTTTATGTCACGGCTGATATTCACCGCACTAAAGCTTTCACCATCAAACAACCGTACCCCGTCGTTTGTAACACCTATGGCAGTATTGTTCCATACCCCAACAGTTCTGAAATATTTGAAATAGTACGGAGCGCCCTTTATTTCATACGCTTGAGAAATGTCACCATTTGGCAGCACGATTATTCCGCTTGTCGTATTCAGGCATATTGTTTTTCCCAAAACAAACCCGCCTTCAAGCTGATAGGGGAATGTCAAAACATTCCCGTCTGCTTCGGTATCAAACTTTTCAAGATCGTAAATCGTCCCGGCCTGCAAGCTGAAAAACGCCTGGTTCCCGCTTGTGTACCATATCCGGTTATCGCTCACAAAGATGTATTCAGGGGACACCGGGACATGATTATAAGCGGCCAAAACATCGTACTGTCTGGTATCGTCCCTTGTTCCGGCAGAAGAAACAGAGAAGCTTGTCGTGGTATTATCGCCGGTTTCATAGTAAAAATAAAACGTGCCCCCGGCAGCGTCAGTCATCCAGACAACTTTATTATTCACTTGAGGGTCACTGCTATTTGCAAAACTTGAAAAGTCAATGGTATTGTTTCCCGTGGTAAGCGTAACGGTTCCGACCAATTGACCGCTTCCATATAGCACGTTAGCCCCGCCAACCTTGCGAGCGTACCCGACGTATATTTGATAGGCACCATCAGGCAAAGAGCCACCAGAGGCAGCGGCAGCGGTTACACCAACCGGAGCGGCTATACCGGATTGATAAGCATTGGTTCCGTCATACTTGACAAGTTTTGTTCCGTTGCAGATAAAACATATCCCCATGTAATTCACAAAGTACGCTTCGCCAGCAATGATAAAATCGTATAATTCTGTAGGTTCCCCGGTTGCCGTATCTATCGAATAAAGCTTGCTTCCGACTACAGAAAGCAGAATTTCAGTGCCATCGGCTTTTTCGTAAACGTGAATCCCATACCCGCGCGAAGTCGGAAATGTTGCACCGCTTTTTAATCCTGCCAAGCCATAACACCGGCCAAAACCTTTATTGGTGAAAATAGCATTGAGCGCCGATTGAACCTGATTTAGTTTAATATCGGTTGCCGGGTCAGTGGTATTTATTCCACCGCTCATATTTGAGAAGTCAAGCGTTGTCAGTTTTGCAGTATAAGCAAGGGCCACAATTACCGCCTGTCGTAATCGTTAGAATATCCATCCCGATGCTGCGTAGATTCACCTGTCATTGAATACCCATTATTGTAAATAGGATACCCAAGGCTATCGTTTTGAACACTTCGCATATCGTGGTTTTTGTATTGCCGCTCCTGCCGGAAATCCCTCAGCAATTCCTTCCGTCTTTTTTCGATTGCCTGCAAATCAGCGCCGACAATACCGCTTTCAGTAACGTGGATATATTGCGCTTCGGCAAGCAGCAAATCAAACGGGAAGAAGCTATATTCAGTTCCGCTCCCTACAAAGGCAGTCAGCTTGATTTTGTACCTGATAATCGGCGTACCTTGCACCGTACTCATAAACTGAATAGTTCCAGCGTATCCGGTTGCAGCGGTAAACACATATCTGATTTTGTACCCATTGGAAATATCGGTAGAATCTTTGTAGTAAAGAGTATCGAATTTCCCATCGTTATTTGAATCAATGCCGACCGCAATTACTTCGCCGCTGAAATCAGAAGGAAGGTTAGCGGTACGCCCATCCGTACCGCCAAGCGTCAGGTTGGCATCTTTTACAAGGCCATCCCAACAGTCGTATCGTTCGAGGTTATCCTGGGCCCGATTGATTGTTGCCAATGCTGTATCCGCGACATTTCCACCACTATTATCTTGATCGTCCATCCAATCAAGAAAGGCGTTTTTAATATTGGCAAAAAGGTCAGCGTTCAGCATATTATTTTCCTTTTGACGGTGCTGTCAGTTGTGCAATCTGCTTTTCAAGTTCAGCAATCACATTCTTGTCAGCAGCTTTTTCGGTCTGGAGAGCCGCGACTTCTTCTTCCTTGGCAGTGAGCTTTTTCTTCATCTCATACGCGCCAGGGTCTTTGCTCTTGAGATACATTTCTTCGGTCATGATCTCATTGCCGCCCTTATTTGACAGAGCGGTCAGGACTTCGATCTCATCGGGGTCATCGGTTTCATAATACGATAGACACCCGCGCTTGACATTGTTGCTCTGCGTCAAAAAATTGCAGTCACGTAGCACCGGAATAGGCCGACCGTTGATAAGGTGGGTTTTTCCGGTTGCATTGTTTACAGCCGTCATTATTTTACCATCGGCCTCACGAACAGGAACCTTAAACCCCTGTTTCTGGTGAGGACTGACAAACAGCATCTTTTTTGTTTTCTTCACCAGGTCAGGCCGACCTTCAGTGAAAAGCCCGTCGTTACGTCCACGATTAGACGTTAATGCTTCTTTCGTTGATACTGCCATTTCTTTAGGCATGATATTTTTCCTTCTTAAAAGGTTGATTTAAAATTGTGGTGAGTACCGTCTCAAAATACCCACCACAATCACCATAGGAAACTACAGAAACCTACTTATTCCACGACTGAACAGGCCGATACATCACGATCTGAAAGCCCTGCGTATAAACCGCAGCTCCATTCGCGGCACCACCCGTAAGTTTTACCGTGAACCTGTCACCCACAAGCCCGACGTTAATTGGCAGGATGATTGCCTGGCTCGACGCTCCGACAATGGTATCAAGCACCACCGTAGAAAGCAGCGTCCCGGCAGCATTGTAACAAAGAACGCTTACAATGAGTTCGGTATTCGCGGCATTGGCACCAGTAATGGTTTTGTTGATAATGTAGTAATTCCATCCGCGCTCTTTGGGGAGCCGACGTTTCACTACAACATCCTGGGTCGTGGTAGTTCCAACAGTGTCGATAGTCGTGACCACCGTGTCAAACTTGGCATCATACACATAATTATCTGATGCAGCAGGATGAGCGGCGTAAACCATTGACACAATCGCCGAAAGAAACAGAAGAGAAAAAATCTTTTTCATAATTAAACCCTTTCTAAAGTTTGGGGCGCGTGGGCCGCCCCGGTTAATTACCACATATTTGTGAGAAGAAGAATCGACGCACCACCATCGGTCACACGGACTCCCCACTCGGAGAAAATCTCGTCCTTGTATCCGTCCTGATCGTTGCCCTGGATGTTGTTCCTCGCCTGGTCGTCGCGCCCGGTCAGGTACACATACTCAACCGTATCGGGATTGAAGATCATGCAGGAATCGTTAAGCCCTTCCTGGTCAAACAGGTCATGGACAAACAGGTCAATCTTGCCCTTGGAGGTAAGAATGCTGGAAACGTGAGTTCCGAGGGTAACGTCCTTGTATTCCTTGGAAGCGTCAAGCAGAATCGTGCTTTTGTCTGCCTGCATACCGAGGAAAAGGCCGTAAGACTGCGTTCCCATGACTGCCACCTTCTTCGTCGCAGAACCGACCGAAGAATTGAACTTCGTCGGAAGCGTCTGGGTGACATAATCATAGGTAAGCGCCCCGCCGACATCATCAGACGCACCACCAGCAACACCCCATTTCCAGAGGCCGCGAGTGCTTCTGAAATCGCCAAGGGTTGCGTCAGTCGTGGTTTCTCCAGAGCTTGCCCTTTCGGAGAACAGGAAAGCAGCTTCTTTTTTCCGCAGGTATTCGATAACGCCGCGCTCTTTAATCCGCTTCCAGTACGCCGGCGTACCGTAGTACGGAATTTTCTCCGCAGAAGCAGAAATTTCAAACGCCGCCCGGTTGATCTGGAGCGTATTGTAAAGATTGTCCTCGTCCTTCATCAGAACATACGGGGAGGTTGAGTTCTCTTTGTAGGTACTGGGAAGGATAAGCAGGGTATTACCGACCGCGCTTTCGAAGGTGGTAGAACCGATAGAAACGACGGTCAGGGCCCCGGCGGTCATCGCGTTGACATGGCAGGCGGTTTTGCTCGGAAGGTCAACGAGTACCGAGCCAAGCACAACGTCTGCATAGTTCGCGTCGATGGTCAGCGAAGTACCGCTGTCGTAAACGGTACACACCGTTGAAATTGCCATCGGGGTATAGGTGAAGTTCTCAAAAAGAGTGTTATTCACCGCAGCCTTACCAATGCGGAAGTTCTCTTTCGTTACGTCGTACCCTTTTGCCATACCGGAGCTGATAAACCCAAGAATCGGGTTCCCCGGCCACAGGTGGCGAATGGTGTCAGATACGGTACGCTGACGGATTCCGGTCGTGCTGATTGCCGGAGTAGTGATTGCTGATTTTACGGCTGTTGCCATAATCTATCTCCTTAAATGTGAGGCCGAGCATCCGGTCGCGGCGAATTGCCAAGGAAAATATCAAGTTCGGCTTGCGCCTTTGACTTTTCACTTGAGCCATGCACCGCAGGGTTTTGCGGAGTTCTCGGTCCAGGTTGAGTTGCTTTTTTTACGCCCTGTCTTGCCACGGCGTTTTGCTGTATCATTTTTGCCATTTCCGGATATACCCGTTGCTTGATATTATTTACGGCGTTGATCGCCAGTGATTCCAAGAAACGCTCATTTTTAGCCGACACCTTGATAAACCAATCGTTCATTGCCTTTTTTAGCGGGTCTCCCTGAAGACTCAACTTGTCCGGATTCATCATCTCGAACATATCAACAAGGAAGTTTCCACCAAGGTTTTTGTCGAATATGGCTTGTCTCAAAGTATTAACAGACATTCCTTTTGCATGGCGGTTAAGAACATTGAAAAGATTCGTTTCGGCAAGTGGTTCGGCTTTTGCCAACTCTCTCTCGTTTTTAATTTCTTCACGGAGAGATTTACGTTCCACTTCCATTTCTTCACGCATCTTCTGCATTTCACTTTTAAGCAAATGTTGCCGCAAGTGATCGTCAATGTCCTTTTCTGCTTGTGCCATCGCTTGGTTCGCGTCATACCCTTGTTCCATATAATACCGCTGTAGTTCTATCGCAGCCATTGCGTTTTTCCGCATCTGCGTCATAGGGTCTACCGGAACTTCAGGCTGTTTCGGAGGTTGCTGTTGCTGTTGAACAGGCGGTATTACTGGTTGCTGTGCCGGTACAATAGGTTCCTGCTTCGCCCCGAAAAGTGACATTGCCTTCTCAACATTAAGCGTTCCGTCGTCATTATACAGTTCTTTGGTATAATCCGTTACGGTCGTTTGCGTTCCAGGTGTTTCTGCCTTTGGCAGTTCGGGTGTTTTTGCTTCAGGAACAACAGGCGCTTCCAGTTCAGTTTTTTCCTCAATAGCCTCACCAGTGGTTTCATCAACCAACTGGTAGTCACTGAGAAAATCAGACTGCATTTCAGACTGACTTATCTCGCCGCCGCCTTCTGTCATAGTTCCTGATTCAAGTTCGCTTTCCATAGTTTTCTCCCTTAGAGAGTTTAGGTTTAAGTTTTACTTCTTTTTTCCTTTTTTCTTTCCGCAGCCCATACTAACCACCTTTCTTTTTATCTTCCAACATATCGTTTTTTACTGACTGAATCGTCAAGGGAATACCAATGTTTTCTTTCCGATACTTCGTAATTTCATGCCTGAAACAAATGCCATGATCGAAGTACGCCGTTGCAACATGCCGTCCGTGTTTGTCCCACAAAACGACCTGACCAAACCACCGCTTTTCACGGTACTGCCGCAAAGCTTCAAGCCCTTCGGTATCACCAATCAAGACTGCGACTTCCTCAATAAGCTTGTTAATATCTTCCGGCAATTTCATGCTGTGATTGCCTTTTGCCTTGAGTTCGTGAAGATTATATTTTTCCATCACGGTTCTCCTGGCTTACTATTTCCTGCCAAATATTGTCATACCCTGCAAGGTTTTTCATCACAATGTCAATGCCTTTGAGTATGCCAACCGTCTGCAAATTCACTTCGGTATTGCCTTCAACCATCTTTTCCACGCATTGCTGGCGAAGATCGTATACCAAAAACTTCATCTCTTCGCTGCTATGAATAGCGGCAATCTTGCGCACAAATTCTCTATCTCTGACATCAAAAACTTTCAAAGGAAGATACCGGAGAACATCGGATTCAAGAAGAGCCTTATGGCTTCTCAATAGCTCCTCATATTTTTTGATCATGACACTTTCGTCGTTTTCATACGGTGCAACTTCAACAATCCCAAAAAGCCTTTTAAACCACTTAATCATACCGCCCCCATCATTGGTTGAGTTTGGGTTGGCAGAGGAGGCGCAACCGCTGCACCAACTCCATTGTCAGCCGGCAGACCAGGCATACCGCCCGGTTGTATCGGCATTTGGTCTGGAAACATCTCTTCGACGTTTATGTCCGGCAGGTTATTCTTGCGCACGACTTCCCGCGCAAGCTTCGTCAACCCCTTGTCGATATTTGCAAAAGCAGGGTTCCCGCTTCCTTTCCAGTTAATAAGCATTGTCACCACGTTTGAAAGCCGCTGAATTTCCCCGCTTGTATTCTTTGTCAGCGCAGTTTCAACATTCATTCCAAATTGGCCGAGAACGTCTTTGAGTTCAAGCGACTTGTCAATCTTCTCCTGATGATTCCTCACCTGAAATTCATACGGAAGATTCATTTGCAAAAGAACCATATTGTTTTTTGCATTCTGCTTGAATCCATAAGCCATGTTATCAAAAATATCAAACTCTTGCGTCTGCCCCTGTTCGACAAGCATTTGAGCAGCGCCCAGGGTTTCATTCTGTGGGCCGCCGCGCAACCCCTGCCTTGCCAAGTCTGCTTTAATCGACACTCTTTGAGCCGCTTCTTTGGCCTCTTCCATGATGTATTTAAAATCTTGCGTCCCATTGTTTTTGCGCTGATAGTCCCATACCATATTTTGAATCGGCATATCCTTAACGCGCACACCGACAAAGCCATTGTTTTTATGGCGGTCGTTTATCTTCGCAAAGTCAATCGACCCCTCATCATAGAAGATATACTTTTCAAGCCCCTGCATAATGCTGTCAATTGACGTTTGCATGAGGATTGACATTATATTTTCATACGAAACTGAATTTTCAATCGGCGTATTGCTCCACCAGTAATGTTCGAATTTGTCAAGGTTATAAACGCTGTACCCGTCTATGTTGTGGTCGTTCTGGTTTTCGCTGAAACGAATAATGTGATCGCCACAAATCCACAAAACATAGTCGTTCGAATCAGTTTCATTGCCTTTTGTATGAATCTTCCCGAAATACTGGTAAACGTCAACACTTATATCGCGCTCGGTGACTTGACGTTCGCGTGATATGATATTGCTTGAAGTCATGTTGTCGTCTTTTGCCGCTTTAATGACTTTTGCAAGCTGTTCCTTCAAATACAATTCGGGACTACGCTTATATTCTGCAATAAGGTCTGTCAAGAAATATCTTTTGACATGGCCTTTATAATCAGTCTGTTCGTGGTCTGCAATGTCGGGGTTCTGGAAATAGTGCTTAATCGGGATGATGTAATTCCAGCAATTTGCTGAAAGGTCATTGACGGGCCGGCGACCATAACCCATCATAGGATCATGGAAAGTTTCATACCCGCTTATTTTTGACCGCTCTTCGTACTGCGAAAAGGTTATTGCCGTACCGTATGCTGCCGCGCTCCGATAAACTTCGCGCAGCACTCTGTCCCTGAAATTTGTGTTTTTGTAATTCAGGTCAAGAACTGTTTGAGCGTTAAGAGCGTTGGCGTATGTCGTACTTCCCATAGGTTCAAATGTAATAAGCGGGTCCTGGTTCCAAGACCGCTTCATTGCCGACCGCAGCACGATATACATTTCCCTGACCAGTGGAACACTTACCTTTGACATCCAGGTATTTGCCCCGGTATAGGCGTTTCTATCGCCTTCCCGGTCCATGTGAACAAGTTTGAAAAGCCTGTCTACCCGGCCACAAAGGGATTTATAACACTTCGATTGCCAGTAGTCATCTATGCGCTGATTGACGTAATCAACCACACGCTTATAGACTACTTGGTTTTGAAGGTCATTTATTGTCAGCATTTTATTACCTTGATGTAGTTGGAACTGCCGTTTGTCTGCGAACAGCGACAACTACGCGGTTCGGTTTTGCTAACCTGGTCCCGGTTTTGCCCTTAACCCATATCCTGAAAAAAGTATCCCAATTGTACGCCCTGATAGGATGCGTCTGTGTCGCAAATCCAGTAACCGAAGAAGTATCAGCCTGTCCCCATGTTTCGGTAATAACGTCAGTTGTAAGACTGTACCGACCGCCGCCCTGCATACCGAAGTACGCGGCACTGCTTATAGTGTCCAGGGTATCAAGACCTGCCCATGCAGTATCAAGCCTGCCAGAATAATTAATAACAGGGCCGCCGACCTGAAAGCCGTAATAGAACGCTGTTGAATCGGCAGAAAGGCCGGCAGCAGTTGTATCATTCGCCATGACTGTCAGCGAAGCGGTAACGCCTTCTGTCTGATTAAAAATTTTACTGTACTTCGTGGTAGTCGTGTCTTTTATCCAGAACATACTGGTATCGGCCCATCCCTTCCAGTTTTTGATCTGTGCAAAAGACAGCGAGCAAAGCACCAGCAAAAACAACCCTATTGACTTTTTCATACTAAACCCCTTCTCTTAACTGTGTTTGATATTCTGCTTCTGATATTCTTCCGGTTGTCTTTTCAAGCCACAACCTTTTTTTTCTCAAGATTTCAACATTGTCAAGTGCTTTTGCCTGTTCTGTGGTTTCCTTGTCTTTAACTCCAGAAAGCACCTTAAAAACCAGTGGAGCGCGATACCCGCGATTGATAGCATCCTGGCGAATCTCACTCATAAGCTTTTCGCCCTTGGGACCGCTGAATATTCCATACAGTTGCCGTATTCCGACAACCTTGGTTCCATCTTCGGGAACACTCCCGGTTAATTGCAGGTGTCCGGTTTCAGGATTTTTTTTGATCTGCATACTACTTCGGCTCCGTTATCAGTGGCAGCAGGGCTTCCATATCTTCCTGGGCAATTGTTGCCGGCACTTCCTCAAACGGTATCATGTGAAATTCAATATCAACTTCGGTTTTTAACAAAGCCTGATGTGCTTCCAATTCTTTGACAAACCGCGCATGAATTTCCTGAATACCTGGATCATCCTTGTCGACAACAGGCTCCCCGGTGTCATTTTCACGGTTGCCATTCTTTTCAACATAAGCGTCCTGTTCGGCTTGTACCGCCATAAACTTCTGTTCCGATGCCGCAATACCTTCAATATCCCCCTGAATTTTGGCCTTGTTTTTCGTCAAAGCAAAAGCCCATTTGTTTGAGACTTCCTTTTTCTTCATGTTCCTGATAGACAGATGAATCGCCAACAGTTTTTCAAGAGAGATTTTCATACATGCCCCTTTCGTGGGTTTGGTTTATTATGCTTTCACTGCGTCGCAGAGCGTCCATTCGGTCGTTCCGTTTGTATTTACGTAAATCGTTGCGTTTATGGCCTGCCCGGTTCGAAGGTAGATACTGCCTTGTGCAGCACTATGCGAAGGGGCCCCCGATCCAGAACCTATAACAGCACCACCCTCTAATCTTACCCCGTATCCTGTCGTCACGCTATCATCGGCAAGATACAACCCATAAGAAAAGGGCGAGTATGATGCGATTGCATTATTTACAGATGCAAAAGCCGCATATATTCCTGTCTGCGTGAAAGTTCCTGCACCCTTCACAACATTAGTCAGCGCAGCATACCCGGCAAGAACATGGTTTGCGGAAAGCGTCAGCGACCCTACTCCGTCCCACTCCACCATTGCAAATGCCCCGGCAGTTGCTTTGTTTGCTCCAGACAAGGTAATTGTTTTATCCGCTGTTCCAGCCATTTCCAAATAGTTCCAAGAACCTGCCCGGTTCCCGGTTGTAAGCGTAAGATCGAGCGGATTTGCTATTTTTAGCTGATTCTGACATCCAAAGATCGAAACTTCGTTAGAATGTGATACCGTCACCAGTGTACGGAAAGCACCGCCGCGTACCGCAGAAGCACCAAGGGCAGCGCCACCATCGTCAGAATGCACCCTAAAAGCCGCTGTCTGTGAAGATGAAAGTGTTATTCCTGATCCCGCCGTACTTGAACTTTCTCCAATGCGTATTCCTTCTTCAACCGCTTCCATCGGCAAATACAGGCCAAATTTGAATTTGCTGTATGAAGCCGTGGCGTTATTCATTGCAGTGAAAGCTGAGAACTTCCCGGTCTGCGTAAAGGTTCCAGCCCCCTTAACCACGTTTGTCAGGGCCGCAAATCCAGCAAGATTATGACCACTGGAAAGCGTAAGTGATCCGACACCATCCCATTCAACCATACTGAAACACCCAGCGGTTGCCTTTGCCGATCCTGACAGTGTTATTGTCTGCCCTGAATTACCTGCCATTTCAAGGTAATTCCACGATCCGGCACGGTTGCCAGTGGTTAGGGTTATTCCCAACCCGGCCCCAGGTTTCAATTTCAACTGAGACTGCGAGCCGAAAATACTGGTTTCGTTTGAATGAGACAGCGTAATCAGGTTTCTGAATTGTGCCGTTCTTACCGCCCCCTCACCGTAAAGCGTTGCATTATCGTCAGCATATATTGCAAGGGCCTTGGTCAAGCTTGCAGTAAGATGATAACCAGACCCGGCAACACTTGAATTTGCTCCAATAGTCCACAAAGATTGCTTTGCCCCGGTCAGACCAATAATTCCGCCAGCGGTAATGCCGCCCGGTGCAGTAACAAGCCCGGTCAACAGCGAGGTGCTTGTCACGGACAGAGTGGTAAGAACCAGGGAATCGCCTTCGGGAGTTTCGCTGAAAGCATTTGCCATTTCGGTCAGCAGTTCGGAAAGCTTATTCATACCTTCCTGGTTGGTAAGTTCCCCGACGATATCCGGTATTTCCCGGCCATTTACCATTTTCATAATTACCTCGCTATTGAAGTTTCAGATAAGTTTTCCATGTATTCGCGGCTGATTTCGTTCACTATCTGCCGGTTTTTTCTGACTTCTGAATTTTCCCATACCCGCTGCCATTGCAAATCAGCAACAGCAAGAAAGTACCTATCGCAGTCAATCGGGTCCTTGTAATCCTCTGCCTCTACACCGTCACTATTCCCAACACCCGGCTTTCTTTCAAGCCAGAAATGCCGCTCATAAGCGCGTCTGGTATTTTCGCACCAGGGAGCAACATACCACGCCATTTTATTAAATTCATTGAAAGGCCGCTGCGTGTCGTAGGTCATCAACTGTTGCAGCTTCACCCTTTGGGTTTCGATGCGTTCCCTGGCCGGCAGCCTCCAGTTTGTTACCCCCCAGCGTCCAAGTTCGGCCATAAACTCTGCATTTTCAGCAGAGAAGCGCGGGTCAGGTATCCGGCTGATAATATTCGCCCCGAAGTCGCTAAAATCACAAGCCTTGATTATCCCCGCCAGTTGTTCCATTGACAAATCAAACTGCTTACTGTTTCTTATTTCGTCGTAATACAACCCGCCAAGGTATTTTCTTGTCGGAAATTCATTATAGACAATAACCTCATTGTTCGGCGTAATCGCATACCACTTAATAAACGGGTAGTATTTTCTATGTGGGTCAATCGCCATGTAACAATTGCAATTTTTCAGGAATCCGCCTGCAACGTCGATATTCTTAACATGCCGCGCATCATGCGGATATGAATTGTCAAACATCGGGTAAATTTTTCCGCTCTTATTCGTCGCCTTACCCTCAAGCCGCGAATCCCTTTCATCGGGTGGTATTGTCGCCGCATACTCTGCGATTTCCTGCGAAGTCCATAATCCGCGCTTTGTCCCCAGGTGATTCGGTTTCCCGGTATCCTTGTCGTTCTGCCAGACGGTCCCACTCACCTTGGCTATCTTCGCGCCCTTTTCCTCAATATCGTCAAGAATGTCAAGGAAAATTCCGCAATTTATAGGAGTAGCACCGACAATCAAAACACCCTGCATCAATCGGGACATTATCGCGCCCATCAGTGCAGCTTTAGGCGGTTCATCGGCAAGGCCAAGGCTTAACGTCTTTCCCTCGTACTCTTCCCTGCTTTGCTCATAAGTCATCATATCACCAATCCAACCGGAATCCGTCGAAATTTGGCTATAGTAACTCTTCCCGCCCTTGTCCAGCGTATACTTGCCACGCGGCCACCACTTCCTGATTTCCGTTAATACCGAGCCGTTATCAGCCAGCGCAGAAGGAGTACCCATAATCCGAAAACTCTTTTCAGGATAGGGCCACTTCTTGAAAACATTGTCACCCTCCCACCATCCAAACCACTTCGGGTCATATCGCCACAAAATGTTTTTGGCAATATTCATTATCGCACTTGACTTCCCGGTCCTGTTGGCATCGAGAGCAACAACTATCTTAAACTTCCCGCACCCCACGGTGTAAATAATATCCTCCTGCAACCCCGTAGGTTCATAGGCCGGACGATCTTCTTCAGCCAAACGCGCAACAGTATCGCGAAACTGCTCTTTAAGCATTTTCTTGAAATTCGTTGTGCTTGATGAAGAATAGCCGGCCATTTTACCCCTTTTTACCAACAAACACAAAGGAACGCGGGGTCAATTCTGCAATCATCTCCCCGGCTTCGCAAAGCATATTTTTCAATTCCATTTCCGACATTTCTGAAACTTTTTTACCCTTGAACTCAAACATAGAAAAGTCATATCGAGCTGGTTCTTCAGGGCCACGCTCCATATATCCCAAATGGTAAACCCTGTCAAGATGTTCGCCAATATTTATCCGGCGCTCATGGTCGGGAAGCATGTTCTCTATTTCAGTAACCCGCCGAGCAATACCGCCAATCTGCGTTTTAGGAGCGTTTAACTGACCGTCAAAAGCAGACGCGACAGCCCCGCTATTTCTGGTATTAAGGTTGATCTCTTCAATAATCTCATTGAGCTTGTTCACCACCGTGTGTAGGTAGTCCGTATCAGTATTTTCGATAACAAGAATCTTTTTAATCATAGTTTCCTTCTTTCTCCTGGCTTTGCCAGTTGGTTGTTAAATTATCGCCCCAACACCTTTTTAATCTCAACGATAGCGCCGAGAATGATTCCCTCAACTCTTGCGCGTTTATCGGCAATCTTATACTTCTCGGCAGGCTCATTAATCCTGGGTGCAAATATTTCAGGCCCATCATACTCCGGTAATTCAGGAATCTTTAAGTTCTTTGTCTCTTCAACAAGTTCAAGCAAAACCTTAACAATCTTGTCCATATAAAACTCCTTTTTTGTTTCTGAAACAACTTTTTCTGCGGCAGGAACAGCAACCATAAGGGGGGCCTCTTTCTTCGCCATTACATACCCCCCTCTTCCATACCCTCACCAGCCGCTTCAGGAGCCTCTTCAGCCTTCAATTCAAACTGCGCCCCACAAACAGGACACTTCATACCGCCGCCACCTTCAGGAGCCTCCGGTGCAGCCTCAGCAGGAGAAGGAGCGCCACCACCACCAAGTACCATATCCATCGCAGCCTGACGAGGATCATTCATGAGATACCACCTTTTCAGATTGTGTATTTAAATTGGCATTGTCAGATTCTTTACCATCATCATCCTTGCGGAATATCCTATCGTACTCGTCACGGTACTTATCATTAGGAGCTTTAAGGGTGATAGTCATTTTGTTATCTCTTGCTTTTAATTTCAAACTTGTGTCCATTAGAACACTCGTAGTATTCTGTTAATGTATTGCAAGGTTCTGATGGATGGAAAATACCAATAGTGTCATAATACCCATTACCACAAAATACCAATGTGCAAGAAGCGCCTTTATAAAACACATTTGATTTTTTACCACTATCAGAACAAGCAGGACAAACGATTTGGCAAAAAGATAGTGAAAAAAATATGATTATGAAAAGAGTGATGGCAGATATAGAGGAGTAGATGGGTAGACATTTATAGGGGGGGAGGGGTAGGACTAGGAGGGGTGCCCCCGGTGCCTTTGCTATGGCTGATCTATTGGTATCCATGCTTCCCCTCTATTTAAACGTATAACGGCGCATAATACACATTATGTAAACAACTTATTAAACTATATCATACTTATTTATCAATAACTTATAGAATATTTGTTTAATAAGTGCCATGTAAATTACCTCAAGTCAATCAAAATCTATGCTTGACTGTATCTTGTTTATCACTTCCGCCTGTTGTTCTACTGATACATACTGTTTGATAATCTTAATAGTAGATTCAACAAACTTATTGACAGATGATATGATCTCTATCTGTTGGTGATCGCCGTAACGCTTTGGTTTTATTTTAGATAGATACCACTTGCGAGTATCTACTTGAAGGCGTGCCTTGTTTGAATCCTTACAACTATCAGCTATTTCTTGGCAATCGTCTGCAATGTTGTCGCATCCGTCATCTTTCGCACGCGCGTATTGGTCTTTCGCTGTTTGGCCTATAATCGACATGAACTCGTAAAAGCTCTGTGTACCTATTCCTATCGACTTACAAGCCTTGTGGATTGATAACGCCGTAGTAGCTACTATCTTGCAGGCTGCATCAAACTGTTCTTGTGTTATTGGTGTTTTAACGTCTTCCATGATTTAATAATAATCTATTACCCGTTTAAAGTCAACATTTATTTTTAAGCCTTGACACAGAACCCCCAAACCCCCTTGCTGCCATTACAAAGGTTTGAGAAGTTCGTCGCTGGATTTTTGGGCCGCTGCGTTTATACCCGCTGTATCGTGTCCCTGATCTCTGTAGATCACCAGAATACCGCTGCGTCGTATTTGTCCCCTGTCATTCAGGAACCCGCAGAAACGCTTATAATGCGTATCGGCACAACCCCATTGATAAATAATAATCAATTATCCAACCATAGTCAACACTTAATTTATACTAAAAACTAATATCAATGACTTACAACGCTTTTAACCGCTTTGATACAAAACTGTATCAGTGATACAAAAATGTATCGTATATAAATCAATACCTTACAGATTATTGCTACAATTATGTATCTCATGTGTTTTCTCTATTTTTCTCAATCTTGCTCTAAATCAGTAATAATGCCTTAAATCAGATTTATTAAGCCTTGAATCGGTAAAAATACCTTGTATTCAATAGTCTAACATTGCGTTTTTAGTATGTTTTAAGCTGTTTTAGTGGTTGGCACGGCATTCGCTTCTAAAACCTGGCACTGTGAGTGCTGCGGAGAACCGATCCAACCCGGCGAGGAGATGATAATAACCGAGGGAAACTTTTTAAAGGCAGGGCACAACATGAACACCGCGGATATTATCCAACCTGTTGCCGGGTCAGTGGTGCTTTCGTGCTATTCATGCGCCGACTACGAGCACGGGAAACCTTGTGAATTTATGGTGAGAATGTTAAATGGTAATTGTCACTCATACCGAGATAAACAACGGGCTAAAAAGGCAGTAAAGACCGAACAGACCGAACTTCTCCAGGTCAAACGCGCATGGAATAAATATCAACGTGAACTACCAATCCAGGAGCCGATAGAGGACCTGCCACTATTCAATCTTGAGGCGCAACACACGGAACAACTTTCACTCTTTGGAGGAATATGAATATCACAGAGCAAATCATCGAACTCAACCGGCAGGCGCAGGAGATAGCCACGGCCCACCCTGATGATTATCACCACCGGGAGGACTTTCGGGCTATTGTAGACCGTAGGAACGAGATTCAGCGAGAAATAGGGAAATGTTCTAAAAGTCACGGGTAAAATCACGGGTTAAAACTCCCCCGCGCAAATATTTTTCTTTTTCCTTGCGCTTTCCTGTTTTGTATCGTATATTCTCTACCAAGGATCGCTCAAATCCAAGTTTAAAAAATCGTTTATCCGCTCCGTGATATGGCTTTTGCTTCTGGATGATATGAGCGTATCCTGCCAGTTCGATAGCCTGTCACGGGGCTTTTCATGCGAGAGAAAGTTCTGGTTTTATGAAACCATGTTACCGCATTAAAAACTGGAATCAAATCTACGAGAACAATCGTACCCGTGATTTAAAAAAATTACAATGGTTGCCTATTCCTGTTAAACTTGATGGTGATGGTTATACCAACATAATGACCGACGAGGAGGGACACCCTCGGAAAAATGGTCCGGCTATTTTTGGAACCTTCATTGCTGTTATAGAAGTCGCAGCATCATGCGACAATATCGCACTTCGAGGAACACTTTTAAGATCATCTGGCGAACCTCACGATTTTGCATCATTGGCACGAATTACACGTATTCCTATCAAACTTATTGAAGATATGTTTTCTTTTTGTACGGTATCTATTAAGTGGATTGAAATCATAGATTTAGAAACAGGTGCGGGAATGCCGCATGATAGTGCGGCTCCTGTTCCTATTCTTCCTATTCTTCCTATTCCTTCTCTTAAGCGTGCAAAACGGTCAAATTATCCAGAATTCAAACCACCGACAATTGATGAAGTTAAAGCATATTTCAAAGAAAACGGATACCCTGAATCTCTGGCAGAGACTTTTTTCAAAGGGTACAATGTAGCAGAATGGAAAGACTCAAAAGGGAACCAGGTCAAAAACTGGAAACAAAAAGCGGTACACGTTTGGTTTAAACCTGACCAAAAAGCAAAGCAGGAGCAAAGTATCAAAACCCTTGGCCCATACGAAAGGCTTAACTAATGTCAGACGAAATTCTAATGCCTAATTCCTTTTCCATCGAACGCTCTTTATTGGGTTCCTTCCTGATTTACCACGATATTTACCTGAAATACTCAAACAAAGTGGATCCGGCATACTTCTATTTTGGCCCCTTTAAGACCATTTTCGAGTATATGCTGCAGTCAAATTGCACCTCACCACGGCTTTTAAAAGAGAAATTCCCGGCGCTTTCCGAGAATATTAGCGACGCAGTAGGATCGAACGACGGTCAAATAGACTACGAAATTGAGATAGAAATACTCCGTGACCGTTGGGAGCGCCGACGGCTGATAGAAATATCAAAACAGGCAATTCAGGCCGCGGCCGCGGATTTTGAGCGCCCCGGGTCGGCAATCATAGAAAGCACCATGACCGAAATTAACCGCGACTATAGCGCCCCGGGAACACCAGAGCACATACAGACCATCCTGCCACGGGTTGTAGACGGTTTATTCGCCCAAATAACCGGAGAAGTCAATGGACGCGCTACCGGCCTACCAGACGTTGACGATATTTTAGGTTGTTTCATGCCCGGGGAGCTGTCTATCATAGCCGCGAGGCCGTCAATGGGTAAAACGTCCTTTGTGAATGACATCATCCTCTATGAGGCTGTAAAGCGTGAAAATCCGGTATTGTTCTTTTCGCTCGAGATGTCAAAGGAGCAAATTGTCGGCAGAATGCTTTTTACCGAATCAGGAGCCAGCTACGGGAACGCCCTGACCGGTTCAAAAAGAGATCTGGACAAGGCAAAGGAAAATATCGAAAGGGTTGCCGCGGCAAACATCTACATCGATGATTCTACCAACATAAACACTTCTCACATTTACACAAAAACCGAGGCGTGGATTAAAAAGCACGGGATTAAAATTGTGTTTATTGACCACCGCGGATATATAAAGCCCTTGCAGCGCGCGCGGTCCACCCACGAAGAGGTGTCAGAGATAAGCAAGGGGTTGGTAGGGATTGCCCGTAAATTCAACATCCCTGTGGTCCTGGTCAGCCAGTTATCCCGCAATGTTGAATCCCGCAGGCCCCCGGTCCCACTGCTTTCTGATTTGAGGGAAAGCGGATCACTCGAGGAGGATGCGCGAAAGGTCATTTTTTTGTACCGTGACGATTACTACAATAAAAATTCTGATAAAAAAGGCATGGTTGATATTATCATAGCCAAAAATCACAACGGGAAAACCGGCACAGTTGAATTGATATTTGAGATTGAAAACATGAAATTCAAATGTAAGGCAAAGGAAGGTCCGTATGATTCTTTCGGGCGTGATACAAGGGAAACAGATTAGTATTGATCTGGACTTCTACAAAAAAGAGATAATTTCACTGGTTGCAATTTGTCTCGATGCTGAAACAGATGAGAAAACCAGAATAATTTTACGGGCTGATTTGAAAGAGATTCAATCAGAATTTAACAAAATGATAGCGGAACTGGAATAACCAACAGCGCCACTACCAGGACGCGATAGAATACTAACACCGAAAGTGGATTGAGGTATGACCCAACCCGACAACATGACCCGCGACGAGTACCACCAAGCCCGGTTTGACGATTGGGAAGAGCGTATGGATGAGTGGGTTAGGGAGCGCGACGAGGATGAGGAAAATGACACGGAAACAATTGACGATTGAGGGGAACGATATGCCAAACTGTAAAAACTGCCATATAGCTGATGCTTGCCGTGCTGATGATGACAGATACTATCAGCCGCCATGCGCAACAAAATACCGCGACTGCGAAGTATGCGACAACGGCAAGCTGCGTCTCAACGCATTTCCACCAGACAAATACAATAACTGCCCGTGGTGCGGGAGAGAGTTGCCGTGACCAAACTCCAACTACTCGCCCTGCTCAAATACACGCCGGTGCTGTCATAAACCATAATCATAAACAAAAGGATTTGCAATGAAAAAAGACAGTTGGATTCAAACACATTCAGGTCTTAAAATTGATCCTATTGACCCTCAACCAGAAGACATTTGCCTTGAAGATATCGCCCATGCTCTTTCAAATATTTGTAGATTTACCGGGCATTGCAATGAGTTTTATTCGGTCGCCCAACATTCCGTATATGTTTCGGTTTATTCAAGCAATGAAAACGCACTATGGGGTTTGTTACATGATGCGTCAGAGGCGTATTTATGCGACATTGCCAGACCTGTAAAAAGAAGCGGCTTTCTGTCTGGTTATTGTGAAGTAGAAGAAAAGCTAATGAAAGTAATTGCTGATAAATTTGGGTTGTCGTGGCCGATACCGATAGAAACAAAGACGCTCGACAATATTTTTTTAATGACCGAGGCGCGTGATCTTGGTTTGTTGACAGATGATTGGATACACTACGCGGAACCTATGAAAATAAAAATAATTCCTCAACAACCTAAAAATGCAAAACAGTCTTTTTATGACTGGTATCATGTTATTTTCAACAGATAACTTTACGAAAGGCAAACTATGAAAACAAAATCGAAACTACCCGAAACTCGCGGTAGAAAACCGAAGTGGAATTTGATGGTTGATATGGGCAAGGGTGATCTTAAAATATTCAAAGGCACGATGAACCATGTGATAATGATAAACGCATACGCCCGCACTCACGGGTACAAGGTGAAATGCACCTATGACAAAGCGACCGGAACTATTAATCTGGAGAGGTTGAAATAATTATTTTTATTTTATTTATTATTTTCTTGCATTTGGTTTGAAATGGTGTTATATTTAAAGCATAGGGACAGGGAAACAAACCAGCGAGGTAAATAATGGAAGCAGAAAAAAAGAGTTGTAAAAATTGCGGTATAAATTGCTGTTGCAATCTGACCACTGATATTTGCGGCTCACCTGACTATAAAATGTGGATTCCCTCAACTACCAAAAAGGAGAAGTAAAAATGTCCAGACCCCAGTGTTCCGGCTGTTTCAGAAAACATCTCGCGCAGGCAGTTGTTTTGATGGATGAGGCATACAACGGCTACCCTATCCATCGCTGGCTTGCTATGGGCCACATGGCAGAGGCAGAGTCTGAAATGCGTACTCTCAATACCGATCTGGCTAAAAAATGCCGGGCGCTTCGTCTACAAATTCAGGATAATAAATTTCTCGATCCGAAAAAAGACCCCGACATCATGGAGCTTCTTTTCTGCGCAGATCAGTTGTGGGCTAATGTTGTGAGTCAGCCCAACGACGGAATTACCAATACTCGCACGTATCAGTTCTGGGAAGGAGCTGCAAGTGAGGTTAATATCAATGAGGAGCAGACCGTTCCTTCGTGCGACCCAAAAACTCACAAACCGGCAAAAGCATCAAAAAAGATGTACCCGAGAGCATAAAAAATTGATCGTGTACCTCAGCGGTAGAGGGCCGTTGCAACATAACGGAAGGCGAATGTTCGAATCATTCCACGATCTTTTAACCTTACCCCAGAGGAGCCAACATGCCAACCACCACCTATCAGCCCCGCGCCGAACGCCTTGCCGAACTTTTCCCGGCACTCGGCCAGCCCCTGCCAGAAGTCGTGCTGGCGTTACCTGTGAGCAATGACGATCGACCCTTCGCTTTCTACGCCACACTCCCGGCACTGTTGCGGCAGTTGCCGATTGACGAGCGCACGATGGAGCGCGATAATGCGATGTACCTGATACATTCGA
>Ga0172381_10002116_pt1 | contig 22472 bp, 38 predicted proteins | sample Leawel6488metaG_FD_119754 | JGI IMG/M metagenome (GOLD analysis project Ga0172381, IMG submission 119754) | Leachate microbial communities from a municipal landfill in Southern Ontario, Canada - Leachate well 64-88 metaG | ecosystem: Engineered > Solid waste > Landfill > Unclassified | place...
CTACAAGATCGTATTATCTCTATTATACGTAATGTATTTGAATACCGACGTTACCCTACAAAACAATAGGCATGATAAAATGTTATATTTCATAAGCCAGAAGCTCGAATTGGACATCATGCAGGCCAGTGAGCTAGAAGAAGCAATGGAGCTAGCTCACGTCCACAAAATGAATGCTGTAGTAGTCCATCCAGATTTGGTTGCAGATGCACTAATGCAGCGTGTCAAGCGACAAGCTAAATACCGGATTTTGACTACAGTAGATTGGCCGAAAGGTGACAAAAGCGGAGTCGCTAAGTTTCACAGTATGTCGATCCATTCTCTGTCATGCGACGGCTTCGAGATCGCTCTCGGCACGAAATCGCAGGGAGAAACTAAAGCTGAGACATTGGCTATCACCGAATTCATTCGACGCCACTTGCCTGCCGTTCATGAAATCCGATTTGTCTTGGGTTGTTTGTCTAAAGAGCAAGAGGAGGTCGAGCGATTGTGCATGGCAATAAGGGAAGTTCCAGCACCGAATTTCCTACGAACAGACATAAATCTTCGGTGTGCCCAAGCAAAAGCGAATATTGCCGCTCATATCGCATCACTTGCTACAATCAGGACTCGTATAAATAGACCCATCAAATTATGCGGGAACATTAATTCTGCAAAAATTGTAGCCTCATGTAAGGCAGATCGATATGGTGTAAGCCTAAAACAAGCACAAACTATAATTAAGGAATTAAAAGATAATCCGACTAAGATAGACAAATTATTCAGATGATTATCGATGTCGTCAAAGTTGGAATGTTGGTTCGCATTTACAATCAAGAGCATATTTGGCATAATGAAATAGGAATCATTCGTGCCACATCGCTAAATGGTTTCTGCAGAGTTGAGCTTCTGGGAAAATTAGTATGGATGCCAGCTTCTTGGCTGATAGAGGTAGAGGAGAAGTAAAATGATAGAATTCGACATTATCGATGAATTGGGCGATAACGCAGAGCTACTGACAAAATCAGATTTATGGCTATCAACAATCGAAATCAAGCTCGCACAGAATTTAACTATATTGTTACACGACTTAGAACAGATACAGACTGCAATTAAGATTAAGCGCAGACTACAGCAGAACAATAAGGTAGCAGTTAAGCGCCAAATCCGCAATAATACGATCCCAGACGAAATAATCGAGATTTTATCTCTGCCAAAAGCAGTTAGAATGGTCAACCAAGGCAATCTGAGCGATCAGATGGGTGTTTGGGCTGCTGATGGTTACGATATTCAAACTGCTCAAATGGTGTAATTGTGGACGAATTCGAATATAAGCTCAGGCATGCACTTTTCGAAGACGCATCAGATGAACTAAAGCCTGAGCCCGTCGATAAACGGCCAAAATTAAATGATTTATTGCATAGCGGTATAGCCTTTGTTGTTGTTGGTGCACGATGCGCTAATGTATATTCGGAAAACCCCAGAACCACTCAAGACATCGATGTTCTAACCAATGATTATGAAAAATTGGCGGAGTGGGTCCACAAAGAGTTTCCAAATCTCGAAATCGAGGTCACTGATGTTGTCATACGATTCCTATCGCATGGTAAAGAAGTACTAGATATAATGATCCCGACAGATGATATATTCAAAATAGCATTACACGATACAAGAAAAGCCGGGAAATTTAGAATTGCATCTGCTGAAGCGCTATTGGCAATGAAATTTCATAGCATTACAAGCAGCCACAGAAAACTAACTCGAAAAGGACAAGATAGAGTTGATATGGCAAACATTTTGGATCACACTAAAGTGGATTTAAAGAAAGCAGCTGGATATGTGAAAACGTTAGCTCCAGGAGCAGATGAAGCATTCCTTGCTTTCATCGGGAAATTGAAAGAAGACTTCGGTATTTAACTATACCACGTCGAACCAACTAGCACTAAAGCTGCAGTATAAGTAAGTATGAAAGAGACTTACACCGCACAATCACTTAATATCGTCGTCGAGCATATAACATGTTTGACTAGGAGAACAGTATGATACCTTTCATTTCTAATACGTCTGGCGGAAGAGTTGTTGTAACTACTGATGGTGGAGCTGGGTCGTCTGGCAAAGGTGCGTTGAACTCTTGGCTTGCAGACAAATACCAATTCCATTTGGCTACCAATAATTGGTTCAGTAATGCAGGCCATTACACAGAACTAGACGATGGTACTCGAATATTAGTACAGCATGTACCATCATCTTTCATCAACAATAACACGCGGTTATATATTAATGCTGGTGCTGGAATCGATATCAAGATACTAATCGATGAAATTACTACTCTTGAATCTCTAGGTTTCCCTATACGTGAGAGACTTACGATTCACCCTCTAACCAATGTAATCACAGAAGAGAATAAGCAATATGAACGAGATACTATCAAAACCGGTAGTACATTCAAAGGCTGTGGTGCAGCGATAGCAGCCAAAGCTATGCGACTAGAAAAACAGAAACTAGCACGAGACTACGAAGAGCTGCACGAGTTTTGCACAATCGCAGATTTGACAGTTGAATTGAACGAAGGTGTTGCTAAAGGTATGCGGGTGTTAGTCGAAGGATCGCAAGGTATTGATCTCGACTTGAATTTTGCAGAATATCCATTTTGCACCTCGCGACAAACACATCCAACACAATTGGTGGCCGATGCCGGATTGCCATGCCAAGCAGTAACAAATGTCATTATAAATCTGCGTACTAATCCAATCCGCATCAGCAATATATCGGCAGCCACAGGCGAACAGTGTTATACCGGTAATTACTGGGAAGCGAAAGAAATTGGTTGGGAGGATGTGGCGAAGCAAGCAGGATATGGCAATTTCGACGAGTTCGTCAAAGAATATAAATATGCCATGATGACATCTGTAACAAAGAAAGTCAGACGTATCTTCGAGTTTCCTACCGAAAGAATCAAATATGTCAATGCTTTAACCGGTGGTTTATTACCTAATACTCACTTGTTGTACAGCCTTAACTTTATCAATTTCGTCGACCGAACAGTAGCCGGCAAAACGCTGCCATCAGAAGTATTGACGCCAAAAGTGATTAATTGGCTAGAAACCAACATGTCGCCAATCCTTAACCATAATAGTCAGCCAGAACGCATAATGCAATTCCCAGGTTTGTGTTGGTTGAGGACTGGACCGAAACACAGTCAAATTGTCGAATTATGAACGTCAAATTAGCCGCTTATACGGATGAAATCTTCGATGATCCAGACAAAGCTGGTGAATTATTAGTATCTAAAGGAATCATCAACGTTTGTCTGCGTCGTGCTTGGTGCCGCGACATATCAACAATGCCCGATAATGCTTTAAGCATATTAAATGATATTTTGATTAAACGCAATTTGCAGCCAGTGTTACTGCATACAGATATCGGCTGCGTCGAACCGCTTAAATTATTATCTGAAGAGACAAAAATTACTAGAGCTTTTCAGATATGTAAATTCCTTAAATGCAAAGCGCTCCGTGTTGGGCTCGGTATCGCTGCCAAAGACGCAAAAGAACAACCAGATATTGTGCAGAAATGGCTATCGATTATTTCTGCACTAAGCATATCATATGATGTAGCATTATTATTTGAGCCAGAATTGAACAGCTATTACAGCCATCCTGCATCAATCGCTGTAGTTCTGAACAAGCATCGAAGGATAAACCTGTTATTCGATCCGGCAATGCTTGTACTGCGATCTAAAACCAATCCTTTTGTCAAATTCTGGTCATTGCTCAAATCTCGCGTGAGTTTCATAGATATTCACGACTTTAAAAGTAGAGATTCAGCAAGACCAGCTGGAGTAGGCGATGCCCAATTAGATGCTATCGTATCTGACGCATTGGCAAGCGACTTCAAGGGATGGTTCTGCATCGAACCCGGATTAGGCAAGCGATATGGTGACGCAACAACAAAAGATAAAACGTTCTTGCGTGCTCTTGAAGCGTTCGAATCATTGGTAAAGAGAATGCAACTGCCAAAGGTCTTATGATGGGATGTGGAATATCTTACCGTCACCAATCAATGGAGAATGAAAATGCCAATCAACATTTCTGGTGCTCTAGCTGAAATGCGTAAAGCTGGTTCTAAAGGTATCCGAACTATGCCAATGCCCGGTCAAGATATTAATACAGGCTTTTATTTGATTGAGATTGCCAAAAATGGCTGCTGGGAACCACTATTAGAGGGTCTTCCACGTGCGACTGCCGAAAGCCTAATCGCACAAGCAACTAATCGCGTTATAATGGAGTAGAGCCATAATATATGGATATAATTAGCTCAAGACTTATCTGGCTCAGAGAAAGATTGGCTAAGCGGTCTCCGCCCAATTGTTTAGCTGAGTTGGTGGGCGTCTATGATCCTCTATCAAGAGTTATCACTATCTCATTAGTACTAACAATAGACGGGACAGAATATAGAGTAGTCAGATGTCACAAACCAGTTGCACTAAGACAGACAAATGACGAGATAACAGAGCTGCGCATACTGCATCGCAATATGATCGCTTACATGGCACGGACCTATGGCAATGCAGAATGGCAGACGATAGTGAAAAAATTTATAGGCTGGTCAACCAACCCTACGCATAAAACTATTATGCAGAAGTGGATTTCTCACCAAGTTTGAGCATTTTTGGCAAAAACGGCTTGCTTCTTCGTCGCTTTCGAAGCACCGCTGCCCGGCTTTAATACCTTATTGGCATACCCAGCAACGCTCTCTCCAGCCCCTTTTGCCTTTGCTGTGAATTTGCCTCTGTTTGCAGGCTTGATGGTTCCTGTCTTCGCCTTTTTCTCAGATACCGCCGGAGTTTGATTGACGGTAATCTTTGCCTGAGCTGGCGAGCCTATAAAACCAGATCCAAAAAGAACACTTGGTCTGCTCATGTCATCATCCTATTGTTTGGGACCGTACTTACGTTTGAATTCGCCGAAATCTATTGGATATGGTTTAGTTGGCAAATGAGGAATATCAATTCTCATCCCCATTCTTCTCGCTTTAGCATTAATTCTCTGCAGCCAATACTTTTCTGGCTTATCTCTGTATTTTGTTTTGCTGGAATCGACCATGCATTTGTTGATATACATGGCCATCTCATACTTGCGAGTCAATGGTGTTGATGGAATTTTTGGTTTCTTGTCTCTGAATCGCCGTTTTTCGTGAAATTGCTTAGCGACGTATGGTATTGCCATTGCAGCAATCCGAGCGTTATTGCTGGCTCGAATCATCGCAGTGCCGCGTTTGATCCGCTTTTGAGGATCGAGCATATCTAGAGCACTGGCTATCGATTGGCCAAGAGATTCTTGAATTCTGCTCTCCGTATAGCGGCGGTTGGGTTTTCTACTAAATAATCGATTAAATATCGCATCTACTTCTGCATTGCGTCTCTTATGTTTTGTTAGTGTTTCGAACCTACTCTTGATATCTTCTAAATCCCTATTGACAATTAAGTCCGCCTTAGTTCTGGCCTTATCTATAATTTCTGCGCGTTGCTTAGGAGTAATATAGCCTCCATACTTTTTTGAAATTGCATTAATCAGAGAAAACCACCATTCATCTGACGTCGGGCTGTCATCTATTAATGATACATCTAACGCCTTGGCTGCTTTTATAAAGTCTGACAGTCCTAGTCGTTCAACTTCCTTGTCATGGCCCGATACCCATGATTGAAATTGTGACACTTTTGATCCAATGAGATCAGATAAGATGCCTTCACAAGCTAATTCTTCTCGACCAAGCAACAGGGCCTCATCAAGACGGTTAATATTTGCGAGCTTCATTTATTGCTACCACCAGAGAGTATTATTAGACCATCTGACAATAAGGGGATTGATACAAAACGGACTCTGTGATAAAATTTGGTAACGAAACGTATTTGAGGAGTGTGAGGACGCAATGGCCAAGACACCTAAATTACGAGTAACATCCAAAATACAAGTGCCGTTTTTCGTAATTGCTTATGGCCCCAAAAAATTATTTTCTCTTGATAATGAAGCAGGAAGTAGCACACTGCCGATTTTTACCGAAGGAGAGGCTGCAGAGCTATATCGAAGGCATTTTGCTAAGAGCTTTAAATTAAAACTCCAAGTCTTTGTTGTGGACAAGATAGAAAAGGCGCTGAATCTAATAGAGTGCGCCAGCTTAGCTTGTCCATCACTACAGCACGTCGTTGTAAACCCTTTTTTGCCATCCCCAAACATAACTCAACCTAAACTGAAAGCAATATCAACTGTGATCGCAAATCTTAAGGCTCAATATCGTCGTCAAAAGGGGCATAATCATCAGAATCCTCGTAAGAAATAGGAATCCTTGGCACAGGATGTGATTGGCCAAGAGGTTCGTCATCGAGCGGTACCTCTTCCTCCTGTATTTTGTTAGGGTCTGTACTCATGCCCAATACTCCATATCCCCCATATCCGCCGAGTTTCACAAAAGTAGCTGAGATCGGCGGCTATCATCGGACCTGTCTGGTGATCGATTTATTTACACTTCAGGAATTAGGGGCACCCCAAATAGCCGCGATCGAGGATCAAATTGAACTGCTGTTGTCTAGAATTAGACTAGTCGACAAATCAGAGGTCGTTGGGCCACACAGATTTGTTAAACCTTTAAGAGTTGCTCTAAGATTAGAATAACTATAATAAAGTATTTAATTAGTCGAAAGGAATAAAATGCAAGCTAGACTGCTGACGCCAGAAGGAGGAGTTTCCAATGAGATTTACGAGATTGTTGGTCCAGCGGACCGGAAGAATTGCATTTATGTAACCGATAGCGACGGTAAACAGATCCGAGTACATAAGGAGAGAATGCTGCCACTAAACTCTCTTGGAAAGCTGGTCGCTGTCAACCACGGGGGAAAGTTGAAAGCGGCCTGCCCAGTGTGCTCAAGGACATTAATTGTCGAAAACAACATTGCTGAATGTCCTATTCATGGTGAAATGCAGATAGTAAGCCACGAACATCTAACCAATCCGGACGAACAGTCCACAACTCAGCAGGAAGTAAAAATGTCAAAAGAAGCCACCACTACCACAGTTGATTTTTCAGTTGTTGCCCAATACGGCGTAGAAGTATGGACAAAGCAGCAGCTGAAGTTCAGCGATCCGCGAACTGACGTTCAATCGCATGTCTTGCTCGCAGACGATCCTCCGCGAAAATTATGCTTCAATACTTATAACGGAGCATTGGGAAAGAAGAAGGCACATACGATGGATGCATTCCTCTCCCAGCTTCAGTCATTTAAGGACGGCGCAGCCATAGCACCATCCGGTGCTGCTGTCTACCCATTGAAAGGAACGCTGGACGACGCCCGGAAACGACTTGAGAAATCAGGATATACCAAGAGATAACGCACTATGTGCTATCTCGCGTCTACAGGGTGTCTGCTAGACTATTTAAAGCAAAGGATTGTTCAATGCTTGTGCTATCTCGTAAAAAGAACGAGAGTATCGTTATCAGCGACGACATTACGATCGTTGTAGTAGAAATCCGAGGCGACAAAGTTCGTCTAGGTATCGAGGCTCCCAAGGAAGTATCTGTTCATCGCAGAGAAGTCTTTGACGCAATCCAGGCTGAAGCTTCAGCGAAATGAATGAAGATGTAATTAGGCGTCGTGCCGCAGCACGAGGATTAGCATGCGATGTGTTTTCATTAATCGTAGAAGAAGCATCTAATATACAGCCTGACGCTATCGATTCATTCTGGGATGAAATAAGAAAATCTCTGCCGCAGCAGGCAACAGTCACGATCATGAAAGCTCGTGAAATGACTGTCGAGGAGGCTCATAGGTTTGGTATGTCTTTGATGCCTTTCGGTGAGTTCAAAGGCCAACCGGTTAACACCATCCCGCTCGACAGATTAGAGTGGTATAGCGATTCTAAATTTCAGCAAGAGCTTATTCGCTATTTAAATAGCCCAAACATCAAGCGAGAAAGAATGTTAAATGATCTGTCAGACTTGGAATCTAGAAAAGCTTAAAATGTCTTGGTGGCTGCACCATATTCAGAGTGCACGCCAATTTTCCCAGACAAATTCATAATCATAAGTCAAATAGTGTGTTCGTCTTAGGCGGCTTCTTATAATCTGCCGCCTTGTTACAGCATTTTCTACAAACTGATGAAATTGGATTTGAATGTCTTTGATCATATCTATTGCTCTTGTGTCGAGCATATGATCGAGCAAATCATATTCAGCGCCTTCGATGTTTATCTTCATTAAACGTATTTGCGATAGCGAATGCTCATGGATTATTTCATCAATTGACACAATTCGAATAGCTTCTTGATTGCCAGAACAAACAAGGATGCTGGATGCGTCATCATTCAACGATATTTTACACCCAGTAGTTATCGGCCCTATTCCACTATTATAGATCTGTATTGTGGTTCCAGCCAGATTACGTAGTGCCAGATTATAAAATGCCTTGACTGGTTCAAAAGCTAGCACTTTACAATGATAACGATCGTAAATCTGCCGACTCCATTCACCGTGATACGCACCACAATCTATAACAATATCATTAGGCTCTACAGTATAATTTAACCTAAATGTTTTATCACCGTTATCCGCTACCCAACGATCGAAGTCTGGCATTTTTAATCTTTCAAGTGTAAGTCGGTTACATGGGCATGACAATTGCTGCTATCAACCATTCTGGGCCAATTTCCTTCAACAAATTCGACATCTTGCTCTCCAGTACGATTTTCAACAAGTGGGCTAAAAACCCGATTATCTCCCAACGTCCCAGCCCACCAACTAAAAGATGAATTTGCTCTTAGTAGTACCTCAGCATTCATCAACGTTATAAAATCTTCTAAAAAGGGAACGCCTGCGTCGATTAAATCTTGGTGCGATTCTTTTCTTCCTTCTTGCACCCAGCAAATATCTGCTGCATTTAATCCAAGTTTGTTGCATATGGTAACGTAAGAATTCTCGCTGACTAGACAATAGATATTGCTTAGGCCAACATAATCTCCTCTTCGAACATGTGCAGCTATTCGCGAGCGAAATTGAAATCTTTGCTTCCACTTATCTCTTAATCTGAACCAAGATTTCAATTTCGCTCGCGACATCATATCTATAGCCGCTTGAGATTGAAAGTATCCATTTAGCACTATATTGACTCTGCCATTTGGAATCTCATCGAATCCGACATGTGGTAAGTCGTAATTCAACGGCTGATTAGAAATATTGAATATTCTTTGCCCAATCCAGCCAGGAGTTAATAAAACGACTTGATGGGCTTCTGCATAAGCACGAGCAAATGCATATTGAAATAGCTGATTTCCGAAACCACCACAAAAGTTAATGCCAATAGCAGCCATCTTATCGCCTACCAGCTAAAATATGGTCAATGTTTTGCCTCAACGGAAAATCAAACGCACAACCCAATATATCAGATACGCTGACTGACTGGCGAAATAGCATCGGATATATCCCATACGCCTTGATGTTAGTAAAATTTCTAGCATATATAACATCAATTGGTATGCCAGCTCCGACTAGCGCTACGATATATTCTATAAGCTTTTCAAAACACTTTCCATTAATAGCGTATGCATGTGTTGTCAGAGCATCATTAAGATGCAACATGTGAGATGAGACACGTGTAGGTGGTACACAAGCTGTAGGCTCAAGATTATATCCTAAATATAGCATATCCCAATCTTCTGGAATTTGCTTGCTTCCTTCTCTCCAGATTGGTATCCAATCTGGATATAATTCTGCGTCATCTTCAAGTATCAATAAATTTTTCACATTGTCCGCTAAGGCTTGTCGGAGCATAGTTAAATGTGATTCAAGGCAGCCCATCCAACCGGGCTTCTTATCAATTGCAGGAAATCTTACAGCTTTAGTGATACAAGCATGATGTAGCTGCTTTTGGATACCTGCCCATCTATCAGTTCGCCTATCCAAATTTAGTACATAAATGCGATCAAAGAAATCTTGCATAGTATTATCCATTTTTTGATGCCATGATCGACACACTTTCCGCCAGGCGTGAATTTCCATTGATCGTGACCGCCTATACTATATCTAGTCACCTCGGTGATTACTACAAACGGTGCGCGACTAGACTAATACGTAGCTGTATTAATTTCGATTTGTCGCATATGGTCTTACCATTAGAGCCACAGGGTGGCTGGGACGCTGGATGTGCAACTAAAACTGTGGTTATCCAACAATTACTTAAACAATTGCAAAGACCACTTCTGTGGCTTGATGCAGATGCAGAAATTTTGGCATATCCAAGCATTTTTGAAAATATCAATTGTGAAATGGCATTGGCGTCTGTCTCTGGACATTGGTTAAGTGGTACCCTTTACTTCACACCAAGCGCTCTTCCATTTATTGAACGATGGAAGCAACGGACAGGTCCTGTTGTAGATGAAATAGCACTGCGAGAGGCTTACGTGGCTGCGACGGCTGACCGGCCTAAAATAATAATGTTACCTGGATCTTACAATACCGCTATTCACGTAGGATGTGACCTTAGCAACGTAATTATCGGACACCATATACGGCCCGATGTTGCGCCAACCAGAGGCGTACAGGCGAATCCGGTGCCTGAACTTTAACCACTAACCTGTTTCCAATAAGCTACAACGACAGGTATAGTAGTAACTATTATCTTGCGCATAAGAAGATTACTGGCAGTGTTGTAATAATACCAATTACGATAGGTGGCTGCATCGGGTTCGTACGGGGTCATTTCGACAATATATCCGCCGTTCATTTCGACACCAAATCGATTAGGGTTGCCAGCTGCAGTGATTGCACCGCGACGTATCATCAAGTCTTCAAGGAAAGAATTCGTGTTGCCTAGTGGCTCTAATGAACTAAAGATTTCTGGCATAAGATCCCTCCATTGTTATTTTTAACAAAATATATGGAAAAGGAGAACGGTCTTGAGTGATCCCAAAACAATTGCGTCATTGATAACCGATAATCCTATACTATCAGGTGAACAGTTGTTGGAGATGTATTTATCAGCCAACGACAGTATTTACTTTGAATCTTTTAGGCTATTTTGTTCTAAATATTGTATAATTGTTGAATACAACGAGTTCATGGACCTACTGAAAGAGAATCGAACCTATTTGTTCAACGAATATTTCGATCGCACAACACCATATTGGGTGCCCAGCTTAGCAGAAGGATATGTCATAAATTCATTGCCAAAAGGTGAATGGGGCGACGATCAAATCGAAGGAATAACAACACCGGTATTAGGTGGCCCGCAGCAGCCCCTAGATTTCGAACCACTGTCTGATGAACAGATACTCGATGATCCTGAATCAACACCGCAGCTTGCTGATATTGATATAGATCCAGAAGAGGATGATCTTCCTGGCTTCGATACGAGAATAAAACACAGACCGAGCAGAGATCCGAAAGCAGAACACGGTGTTATGTCAACATTTGAGAGTGCTGAACCTGGATTAGAACTCTCATCTAGGTTAGATAATCAAGCAGGTAATAATGGGCCTGCGCTAGCCAGGTTATATGGCTTGGTTGATTCATGGCAAAACGGTGCAATGGATCAGCCGACATTTGAAACAGAAGTCCACAAACTATCTGAAGAGCCTACATTGAAGAATAGTTCTATCAGCGTCGAAGCTATGATTCAGAAGATACTCAATATCAGACGAGCAACTTGATTATTTCTTCACGTCTGTTTCATGTTGTCGCATTCTTGATTCTAAATCATCAAGCAATTTTATAAGCATATCTTGCTTAGCTTTAATTTCGGCATCTGTTGCCGATCCTTTCTCTATATGTTCTAATCGCCACTTTCGGATCTCAGAGATCTCGTCTGTAATTCGAGCTACATTTTCGGCAGTGTTTTTGCAATGTAACCGAAGTTCCATTTGCAATTTTTCATCGAGACCACTTATTTTGGCCTCTGTTGTTGCTGTCATTAACGCCATTTCTCTTTGCAAGTTATGATCTAACTTGTCGAGGTGGCCAGCAACCTCGGCTGCAAATGCATCTGACCTCCCTTTTTCATATTGATTATGGAACATGCGCTCCGTAATCACTGTATTTTCACGTTTCAAATCTGCGATATTGTCTGACTGCCCTGACAACATCAACCCAACAACAGCACCAGCCATGCCCAGTAAGGTAATAGCTAAAGCCGCAAAAGCAGTTATTGTCTGCCATTGTGGTTTAGTAGATGCTGTTAAACGGTCTGTTACTGTATTGATTTGATCGTTAAAACCATCACGCATTCTGGTCAAAGTATCGCCAATCATTTCCCTGAATTGGCCAATCTCTTTTCCCATCATACTGATGTTCTGCGACACCTCCTGAATATCACGAGTTAGTGATTCAACAACACCTTCTAACCGTCCAACACGAGTGTCCATCTTGCTATCATGTTCAGCGGCTCTTTCAGGGAACACAACATCTTTGAAGGGGCAATCATCTTTGTTCGAAGGTGTCATTTTGTCATCCTAGATAAAATGTTCGTAATTGTTATAAAGTAAAGTTTAACTGAATATGGACACAAAAGTATCCAATATGAAATATTACGCAGGGCGAATGGGATAGATGTATCCTAGAGTGGCTTAAAAGCCTAACATGCCTCTGTTAGAAGATTTAGAAGATCCAACAATTCTTCTGGGCCTTCTACATACCATTCATTCTCAAAAATCAAGATTGCTAAATCTTCAACATCGGTTGACATTGCGATTACAAAACCGGTCTTAGATCTTAACATATAATCGCATGTTTCACCCTTGAATTTACCAAATATACCAGAAAATTGATCATTGCATGGACATATTTCAACTTCGCTGCCAGGAGGTACGCGAGCCAGATTGCGCTTTATTATCCAATAACGTGTATCAGCCTTAATAAGAACCTTGTCGGCTGCCTTACGATGCAACTCACATTTCCAACAATGCACAGAACCGTCTGGCGATTTACGTAGTCTGCTATGGCATCGTGGACATGTCATTTCTGAAACCTACAGAAGAAAGTTATCACATTTAACTGCTTGATATATTCGGTTTAGTACGTTGCACCATATATGCACATGGCGCTTCGCCGCCCGATGAAACATATGTACAGCCGGTTTTCTTTGCGCGTCGCTTACGTTTCTCTAATTTGGTAAGTGTAGCAGTCCTTTTCTTGCACCGCTCCAAATATTTCTTTTTGGCGGGAGTCAATGGTTGCTTGGGTGTCTTCGACTTCTTAGCTACGGTCTGCTTCGGTTTCATCATAACCCTCAATGGTTTCAACTTTTGTGATCAATTCTCTGTGAACAATACATCCCCTACGGGACCGTATTAACGGTATCGTTCTGCCCTTTCCAGTCCAATACAGCGCCAGAGGGCTTGAAGCGCGAATGTGAGGCGTTACTTCTATCTTGCGTCCTACATTCCACCCAATCTTACCACGCCTAACAGCACGATCTACTATAGATTGATTTGGGTTAGATTCGAACTTTTGTCTATCTTTATCGAGAACATCAGGCTCAATAATAGCGGGATCATCCTCTAACAAGCACAATGTGCATACGAGCCTAATAATATCCGCTTTCAATTTCGGAGGAAGTAACACGCCATAGTTGGAACTCGGATCGTTGTGGAGCATACTTGCCGCCGTCTCGACAGTCATACCCTCTTCAACAGGCATGTTGATATAGGTCAAAACTGGGAAATTCTCCGCTCCAGGAGGTACCATAGATTCGCACATTCCTATGGTTTCTCCGAAGTCGACCCAGATGGAGATTCCTCTGTATGTGTGGCCACCCTTTTGTAACGTTACGGGACCGCACAGAATAGACCTGACGTCATAGCGGGAGCCAGAGTTATCAAAAGATAATTGGTGATTGATTTTGGGGAGAAATATAGCAAATACCCGAAGCTTCGATGGTAGTTTTATAGAACCAGTATCAACCGATAACTTCAACCGCAGTAGAGAAGGAATTATAGCCGGGTAAACGCGATAATACGGACATTTATCGATCTCCCACCAACCCTCCAATAACGATTGGCGAAACAGAGCCCTGTCATACAATTGAAAAGCTGAATATTTGAGAGAATCAGCATAGAACTCCTTAATATTCTTTTTATTGCCTGGGTTCATGGAGTTAGCACAAATCCTAGTTGTACGATATTGCCAAAAGTCCATAATGCCTCCTTAGTATATTATAGCACGAGTTAAGTGCCATATTAATCTGTGCTACTAGTGCTCATCAATGTATTTAAGCCACAGAGCCATTGGGAGCGTTTTCTGTATGCTTCCCTTGCCGTTCTGATGAAAGCCCGGTTGTTAAGACGTTCTGAAACAGATTTCAAAAGAAACGCAAAGAAACACACAGGAAGATGATATGCGGACATTTAGCAACGCCGAATTCATGCAATGGGCAAAAGAAAAGAAGCTATCTTTTGTCAGCCAAGCAAATTGGCCCGACGCCTCTAAATTAATCCCTCCTGAAGAGGTGGCTACATTGTTGCCATCCAATATAACTTCACATGCCAACGTGTACACAAATGCCAAGAAGGAATTATTTCTGGCTGTTTATATTATCCCATCTGGGACGACAGCAAACACAATTGATAAGCGTGACCATTCTGTGATTCTGGTCTTCAAGCAATTGACCAACTTGAAGTGATAGTGTAAAATAGATCCCTCCTGTAATTACCTAGTTTGTAAAACACACTAAAGACCGGTACCAGTGCCACCGTCGCATTGCGACAGTCCTCTGGTTTGGTATGAGTGCAATGGACCTTATCAGTCTGTTGACTGCGAAGGCTGCCAAAGATTTGTCGCTTGACGTAAATCCAGGCAGAGCGGGGCAGTCGCAACAACAGCAATAGGTCGCAATTTAGCTAATCACCAACGGGCAACCCTTGTCATGAGGGTTGCCCGTTTCTCTATATAGTAGATATGTCTGATAGCAAAGATACAGAGGAATAGGAGTATGAATATGCTATTGACAAGAACGCATCGGACTGGCCGTTACAATCCCAAAGTGAATTTCAATCGCGGGCTCACTGCTCAGACTGGATTTATACCAGAGGGGACACAACTACTTCAAGATGTTTGGCCGTTAAAAATTGTCGATACAAAGCAGGTCATCGGAGAAGGTGTTCTTGGTGGAACGCCGATAACGCGAGTGACTGGGATATTCCAAGTCGCAGACGATTTGAATGCTAATGGCCGAGTCTATCCACGTCCGATATTGAGAGAAGCTGTCGAAGCCATCCAAGAAGATCTTGCCAATCGATCAGTATGGGGTGAATTCGATCATCCAGCAGATGCCAAAATTCACTTGGAACGAATTTCTCATCTGCTGACCAAGGTTTGGATGGAAGGTAAGAATGTATATGGCGAAGCTGAAATCATTGATGAGCTTCCATATGGTCAACAACTGAAAACTCTTATCAAGCGCGGCCGTATCGGAATTTCTTCACGCGGTATCGGCGATATGGATGTCCGTGACCAAGGTGGGCAAGAAACCTATTATGTCACTGAAGGATACCGATTCGTGACATGGGACGCAGTAGCAGAGCCAAGCGTGACAGGTGCCATCCTCCACATCTGTGAAGGCAAGTTGAAGCCACTGAATCGTTCGATTCAAAAAACTGTTCCGAAAGGCGTATTCACAGCCGAAGCTTACCAGAAGCAAATCGGCAGGACGATTTCTGAATATTTAGCGGGTAAACGCTAATGAAACTATCGCTTCTTTCGGAGTCTGTGTTCGATGTTTGGGGTCCGGCAGCATCGACCTCGCTTCATATAAGATCCGAGCCACAAGATGACACTGACTGTCTTGTGGCCTATCGGTTATATATGCATGGTAAAGTATTCGCAATGTGGGTTGTCTCGCTAAATGGACAATATTTAGGGGCTATAGTTAAGAAATCATCAAAATGGGGTGGTGTTAGCTGGGAGACATCCTTTGCTACAAAATATTCAAAAGATGTCGGTACGAATTTTAAGCAAATTATGACCGTACAAAATCGACAATATCTTGACGATATGCTAAAGAAATTATCACGCGAAATAGCCAGGGCTTTGTCTGCGAGACAAGCAGATGTTGTGAGGCTTCCAATAGATCCAACTAAGTTGTAATCTTAGGCGGCGGTGCTCCAGGTAGTGCTGGGCGCAACCTTTTCATTTCGGCGCAATCTGGCCATCCGGGCGGTTTAGATATGCCATCTCCACCACAATCCGGGCACACAATTTTTCGCCAAAAGGCCCACCATGGAGCAGAAGGGTCTTTGATATATCCGTCTCCCGGCCTATTGAATGTATAGCCACACGTTCTACAATAGTTAAATCCCATAGCTATAATTCAGATATCTGTTCTTTGACGCCGATGTCGCTGAGAAGTACTTTATATGGCTTGACACCATCTATCTTATCAGCATGACATAACCGACAGCGTGGCCTACCACAGCCACAAGGACGTCTCTTGCGAAATCGCCCTAGTGGCTTTTTGAAGTGGTTATCAAATTCACCGACTCTATAGAGCGAAGAGTCCCAGATCTTCATCTGGCGCTCCATAATATGTCGTTCTTCCTGCCATCGTTTCATAGCAGCTAATCGTCTTCGTCTTCTTCCCAGTCTTCTTCCCAGTCTTCATCGTCATCCCATTCCTCATCTTCATCCTCCTCGTCCTCTTCATCCTCCTCGTCCTCTTCATCCTCATCTTCGTCGCCCCAATCATCGTCTTCTTCCCATTCCTCGTCTTCCTCATCGAGTTCATCATTTATGAAGGGACGATCGTCAACTAACATTCTTGATGGCATGCTGCACCTCCAATTGGATAAATTAGACGTTCCTATTACATTTTCTCCAGACGAAATTTGAGACGACTTACAGCTTCGTCTGGTGTACTGCCTTCCTCATTTACTATCCATTTCTTCCCTGGCTCTGTGTATTCTGCTATAGCACAGTATGGTAGGAATGGTAGATAGCTTTTTTGATGAAATACTTTAATATCCCATTTATCGACTGGGATTTTTGTTAAATTCCAGCCAGCGGGTTTCGAGTCTTTCGATTTCTTCTGGTGTTTCCGCATCATCTAGATCTATCAACCACCGGCCTAACTCGAATATGCTCATTTTATTTGCTGCTTCTGAACTAGCCCACTGTTGGCAAATCTGCATCTTGCGTGATTTTCTCTGCAGTCCTGTATCATGCCATACCATCATGCCGTACCATCATGCCGAAGCTCAGCGTAAGTTGTTAATTGATTGAACAATTGTTTTGCCATCGCTGCCGCCCATAATAATTGACGGAACCCAAGCACCCTGGTGCCTGGCGATAGCATCTGCATAATATTTGCTGACTTCAATGTAGGCTTCCAGTTTCTTTTCTAGAGCACCATCGGCCTCCATGACAAGCTTGCGGCGAGCGGCTTCACCTTCACCGCGAAGAGTTTCGGCCATTTTAAACTGCGCTGCTGCCTTCGCATCTAACTCAGCAACTGCCAACTTCTGGGCCGCTAAAGTTTCGGCGACTTTTTTCTCTTGCTCTGCTCTGGTGACCTCCTTAGCCATAATGGTCTTCTGTTCCCATTCAGCCTTGGCGGCAGTTGCTTCTCCTTGTTTTTTAGTGGTCAGAGCTTCTTGTTCTGCTTTCTTGGCATCGGCCATAGCAATTTGAACTTGCATTGTCAGCTTCTGTTGTTGGCTGATTTGATCCTCAACCTGTTCATCATACTTGACTTCGTTGATGCTGAGATTGAAAACCTTAATACCAAACTCTTGAAGGGGACTATCTTCTGCTCTCTTTGGCTTACCGTCTTTATCCACAACTAGTTCAACTTTGGCGATCGTCTTTACTTCGCCTGTAATTGGGTCCTTGGCCTTGTCCTGGTTGTTTTGGTGAGATAAACGCCATTCTGGATTTGGTCCTCGATCAAATTAAGAAGCTCATTCCGACGTTCCGCATAAGACTCCTTGGAACTCATGATAGGGCCGGTCATATAAATCGATTTTTCGATAATCGTGCCAATCAATTGTTGTTCAATAGCCTTCTGACTGCCAAACTTCTGGTGAATGGCGGTCAAGTGCTCTTTGTCTAGAGGCTATTTTCTCTGCAGCGCTACTTAAGCGCATACCTGCAAGATAGCAGGTCATTATTTCCTGCGGTTCTACAAGCTGAATAATTCCTTGTGGACCTAACGCTAACCATTCACTACAGCTATCGCTAGGGATATTATCTGGCATATACATTAAATACATCCCTCACAGTATTTGATTATGGCAAATATGGAGAGATATATGGATAAATGGAATCCTGAATTCGAAGAAGCTTGGCGATGCAGATTGCTTGCAATTAGAGACGAGAAACAGCCTTTTCGCAGCTTTATACAGAAGACGGTAGAATGCGAAATATTAGAAGCATTCGCAGCTGCACTCGATGAAATTGAACGGCTACGACAGGAATTATCCTCTGCCAAGCAACAGCTTGATCAATCTCAGCGGCCACAAGATGCCGCCGATGATGGGTCGGTCTGCGCCAGTGCTATGGAGATATATTCCCATAACGATAGCCAAGGCAATATAAGCCAAAAGGGCTACTAGCCACCAATATTTTGTTAAAAATGTACTCATAGTACCTCCTTAGGTACTGGTTGGTTTGAATCTCTCGACCAAATCCTTGACAAACGTGATTAGGATAGGAATGATTGAGACTACCCAAGTGGCTGAGAGTCCAAATGCACGTAAGGCATTCTTTATCGGCTCATTTGGATGTGCCGCTTTTGCAGTAGCATAAAATGGTGCCGCACTAGCACCCCAACCACCGATGTACATAACGATCAGAATCTTCAACATTCTGTAGTCCTAATTTTTAAAATACATCCTCTGCCAAGACCTTCTTCCATTCTATTTTTCCCGTAATCCCTAGCTGATAAAAATACCACTATGGCCAATTTCCCGCCAGTTGTGCGAATTGAAACGACGAATGCATGCAATGCTAAGTGTGTTATGTGCCCTCACAAGGACATGCGGCGTCCGGTTCGCATTATACAAGATAATTTATTTAGCAAAATCGTCGATGAATGTTCCAAACACAGATTGGCAGAAGTACATCTACATAATTTTGGTGAGCCTCTGCTAGATGCAGATTTGGAAGATAGAATAAAACTTGTCAAACAGAAATGCAAAGTACGTACTAAAATTTTTACTAATGGATCTTTATTGACGTCAGATAGAATTCACAGGTTGTTAAATAGCGGGATTGATGAAATCAAAATAAGCATAGACGGTTCAACACCGAAAGAATTCGAGCAAATCCGGCCTCCATTAAAATGGTCTGAAATACACAACAATATCAAAGCTCTCATCGAAATCCGCAATATATTAGAACTAAAAACTAGAATTTATATTACCGGTTGTACAGGCCAAAGCGTTAGAAAGCTGTTCGATTTTCCAATAGATTTTGCTATAGGGCCAAAGCATAATTGGGGAGGCCAATATGGTGATGAGAAAATTGGCAGATTTATCAGATGCAACAGATTGTGGAGGACTTTTACGATTCTTGTTGACGGAATGGTAGCGCAATGTCACGCAGATGTCCACGGGCAGCATTGTCTAGGAAATATCCATAAACAGACTATAGAAGAAGTTTGGAATTGCCCAGAGTATGACATTATCCGTGATATGCACACAAATTCGCGGCAAGCAGAATTAGAATTATGCCGTAATTGCTCTCAATGCATAGGCTAATTTTGTAATGTTTCGCGTAGTCTAGCTATCATATCAGCCATCCTTTGTGAAATTCGTGATTCTGAACACTGCAGCTTGGCTCCGATTTCCTTCATAGTCATATCTTCTAGGAAGTATAATGACAAAAGTTCACGTTCGCTTGGAAAAGCTTTACATATAATGTGATCAACTTCTTCCTGCGTTCTCACCGCTTCCCATGGATCATCATCCACAATCAAAGAAGAGAGCGTTTTAGTGCGCCCTTTGTCGCTGACAATCTCTAAATCAAGACTTGTAATTTGTGTCTCACGCACTTCGCGCAATATGTCTTGTGACCAACCTGTTTCTGCTAATATTAACTCATCAGTCATTGAGCCATGTTCTTCTAATTTCTTTAATTGACTTACACGAGTTCTAAACGATCTGCTTCTATGATCCTCGTCACGCATTCGATCTGTAATTCTAAGACAGATCATCCCATATAACCAGCTTCCCGGATTACTAGTTAGCTTTGGGTTATATTCATTCAAAACTTCTTTCATTGCTGAAAAAGCAAAATATAGAAAATCTGGCGCATCATAACCAAATTTCCAAGCTCTTCTGATACATATTAGTTTCAGTAATGGATGAAACTGTTCAAGGCATTCTTTCTCTTTACTTGTTCCTTTTACCGAGATATATAAATCCATTAACTCTTTGATATTGTTGGGAATACAAGCTTGAATCTCTGGCAAGAAAGATAAACGCATCAAGCCTCTTTCTGCTGGATGCGTCTTTTGAAGCTTTTTCGATTGTTTTCTACGTAATCTATATGTGCTTTTGCTTACCTTTTTGGCGCGTTTCTTTGTTATTTCTTTCCGCTGTTGTTGCCTTTTAGATAATGGCAATTTTGGTCCGCCACGTAACCAATTTACTAAAGTATAAACGGATATTTTAAGATTCTCAGCAGCTAATCTTCTATCATATTTAACATCCTCACAAGCTTTTTTAGCTTTCTCATAGTGATTCTTAGCAAGTTCTTCTGGTGTTAATATTTTAACGCCATTGCTTCGCAACCTGGCCAGAACAGCTTGAACAGACTCACGACGTTGATGAGCTACTTCTTCTACATCATCATGCGTCTCAGCTAGAAGGCGCAGGGTTTCAAACAATGCACCTTGTTTAGTGCCAGCATAATATGTCGGCATCGGCTGCAATAAGGTATTCTCATCCATGACTCTGATATCATAGCTTTTTAGTCGCAAGCACAAAGGGACGCCCGCTAGGATACTTCTGACGCATACCGCTCTGCCTATCAGCCATAAAATACTTAATTTTCGGGTGAAGTTGGGCAATTTGTGCTAAAAGTTGTCTCAGATTTACGTAGCCGGGTAGCGGATCATCATATATCTGTCTACTATGCCTGTTTGGCCCTTTTCCAATCCAATCAATCCAAGCAAATCCTGAGTTTTTATCTATTATTAACTCAATCCGAACCGTTATCCCTTTTTTCAGACCACGTTCATCTGTTGATTCTGCAAAAGCTAAATAAGTGCATGTAGGTATCATTAGGGGCAATTTCCTCATATGAATCAATAATATCTAATTTCCATTCAGTCGATTCTGATAGCATAATGAGACGCATATGCTATTTTTGAGCTACTTCGACCAATCCAAGACTTCGCTCTGCATCTTTATCACGCACGAAAATCGATTCTGCCCAGTTAGCACCACGAGTACTTCGCCGTCTAGCCGCAACTGCTGTTGGTAGAATCTCATTATTTCGTTTCAGACGATAAAGCCCAGAGAAGCTCTCGATTCTATATAGATTCCTGCCTACATAAGTAGCGCCGGTGAAATCTGCAATTGGCAAACTTGCGATATGATCGTTGTTCATTTGTATTTTGATTTGTAGCTGCTTGTTGAGACGCTTAATTTCATTAGCAGCACTAACCATCAGATGGTGGATCATGCATGGTTCGCAGATAAAACCAACTGAAATATCACATTTACAACCGCCAGCATCAGACAACATCTTGGCAGTCGCTATTAAATCGTCTGATAGCTCTTCTCTTTTATCGCCGATCATTTTTGTGTACTAGACCTACAGTAAGAGCATTAAATATCTCATCAACATCAATACCTTCCATCGGAAGCCAATTTTCTACAGTATAAGATTTTGACTCTTCTATCATGTCGGGCATGAGATTGGCTTTGTGACATATAGGGCAGACAATACGAGCAGGCTTTCCGTGCAGTCCATCAGATTCAACGAAGCCACCCTCTAATAATAGTACACCACAATTATCACAATTGGGACATACCCTGAGAACATATTTATGAAGCAATTCTATTGCTGCTATCGCTTCATCGAAAATATCAGATTCTGGTGTAGATTTCCAATTCGCACCATGGCCGTTTTCGTCAACAGGATGTACATCAACACAGTCACAAGATGGTTCAAGCCGCTCGCAGATTGTACATTTATGGTATGAATCAGACCAGGCTTTAAGACGTTCAATAAGATCATTCATTTTAATAGTTTTCTCAGCTAGGCTTCACCTTTCACTCCCATCTCTCTGGAAAATAATATTTTCGTCCAGCAGGCACATAAGCTGCCTGGTTCATCCCATCTTTATATGCACCATGGCCCAATTTTTTGCATGATTTGTAATGGCAATCTTTCATATTATCTGGTACTTCTATTGATATGCCCCTTCTTACATCGCTAACTGCTGACCAAATTGCACAAGCGGCAGCTTTATTTCGTGGTGCCGTCGCGACAAGGATAGTAGCATGTGC